>Ga0164243_10001275_pt1 | contig 43186 bp, 50 predicted proteins | sample OricompcompostOP_FD_108781 | JGI IMG/M metagenome (GOLD analysis project Ga0164243, IMG submission 108781) | Organic Plus compost microbial communities from Emeryville, California, USA - Original compost - Organic plus compost (OP) | ecosystem: Engineered > Solid waste > Mixed feedstock >...
CAGCATCGTTAACGGCCCGTTGCCAGGGCTCTTGGTTGCGGATCTGAGATGGGCCGATCCGAAACAGCAAAGCCCGCCGGAGGGCGGGCCTTTTTCGATGGAAACCTGCGCCGTGGCGCGCCCTGACGGAGATATTTCGAACACGCTCTTTGCAGATTTAGCTAACTGGCAGGCCCAGATAAAGGACAATCCGGAAGCCGTCCGGAGGCTCCGAACATGAGCGAGCCCCATCAGGCCCCTGAACGGTCATCCCCCCTGTCGGTGCGCTTCACGGAGGCAGAAAAAGCCCGCTTGAAGTACTTGGCCGGGTCGAAGCCGGTTGGCCAGTACATCCGCGAGCGGGCCCTTGACGGCGGCGCAGCCCCCCGGGCTGCCCGCCGGGGGCCGATAAAGGACGCAGAACCCCTCGGCCAGTTGCTGGGGTTGCTCGGTCAGTCCCGCCTCTCCAGCAATCTGAACCAGATCGCCAAGGCCGCTAATACCGGGAGCCTGCCGGTAACGACGGAACTGGAGGCGGAGCTTCGCGATGCCTGCGCACAGGTCATCCAGATGCGCCTCTACCTCTTGCAGGCCCTCGGGATCGAAATCATTCAAGAGGTCCGGACAACCCCGCTGCCGGTCGTGGACTTTTTCAATGAAGCCTCCGGAGTGAGCCCGGAATGATCCTGAAGGCATCCCAGCGCGGCGGGCCCCGGCAGCTCGCCGCGCATCTAATGAACATCGACGACAATGAGCACGTGACCCTCTTGGATGTCCGGGGCTTCGTCTCGCAAGACCTTCGGGGTGCGATGACAGAAATCGTCGCCATCGCCAAAGGCACGCGCTGCGTGCAGCCCATTTTCTCATTGAGCCTGAATCCGCCCAAAGACGGGGATGCTTCGCTCGACCAGCTTATGGATGCGGTCGAACGCGCCGAACAGGCGGTCGGTCTCAGGGGCCAGCCCCGCGCCATCGTGATCCACGAGAAAAACGGACGCCGTCATGCTCATGCGGTGTGGTCTCGCATTGATGCGGAATCAATGAAGGCGGTTAATCTGCCGTTCTTCAAGACCCGCCTAAGCACGCTTTCAAAAGAACTCTATCTCGAACATGGCTGGGAGTTGCCGGACGGCCATAAAGAGAACGGATGGAAAAACCCGCTCAACTTCACCTTGGACGAGTGGCAGCAGGCCAAGCGCATTGATCTCGACCCGCGCGAAATCAAACAGATGTTCCAGAGCGCGTGGCGGGCATCCGATAACCTGGCCAGCTTCAAGGGCGCGCTTGAACACCACGGGTTCTACCTTTCCAAGGGCGACCGGCGCGGACTGGTGGCCTTGGATATCAGCGGCGAAGTCTTTTCAATCGCCAAATGGACAGGCCTCAAGAAGAAGGACGTCAACGCCCGGTCGAGCGCAGGCGTGACCTTGCGCAGCGTGGATGATACCCGCGCGCATCTGGCAAAACTCAAGACGGAAAAATTCCAAGAGAAACGCGAAGAACTGCGCAAAGCGCAAGAAGCTGCGCTGACACCTTTGCATGAGCAGTTACGGATGCTGATCAAGCATCATCGCAAGGAGCGGTCCATCTTGCAGGACCGGCAAGCCAAGCGGGCTGCCGACGAAGCCAAGACCCGTGCGGGTAGATTCCGGAGGGGCCTTGGCATGGTGATGGACTTGCTCACCGGGCGATTGTTCACGCAACGAAAAGAAAATGAACGGGAGGCTTTGGAATGCTTCATGCGCGACCGGCAACAGGCAGAAGAACTGTACCGTCAGCAGCAGCGGGAGAAAGAAGAATTGCAGCGGGAGCTTCTGCGGAAGAAAGAAGAAAAAAGGCGCGAGGCACGCAATCTGATCCGCAGCCTGGTCGTGATGCGTGGGGTCACTCGTCAGCGCGGGCTGGACGGTCCGAGGCTCGGCCTCGGCTAAAATCAGTCGGATTTGCGCCGGTTATCCGCGGCTTTGTCCTTCTTGTCCGCATACGCCTCCTGAACCCAAGTCCGTCGATGGAGTTCGTATGCGTCGCGCAGGATCATCATTGCGAGATCGGACTGGAAACGATCGTCTTGAAGCGGTTCGATTCCGACCCACTGCTTGAGCTGTCCATCTGCAAAGTCGTCGGACTGGTCCATATATTCGAGCATTTTCCAATGCCATTCCGACATGCGCATCTGGATTTTGCGGCCATTGGCAAAGGTCAGCTCCTTGACTTGAATATTCAGGAGCCGTTCTTCGTGCGGGTATGGTGGTTCAATAATCTTTTTCTTCAACGCTCAAAATCATCACGGTCCTTCTTGGCCGCTCTTTTAAACTTGGTCTTGGTTGTTGTTTTAGGGAGCATTGTAGCCCGTTCCTTGAATTTTTCGCGAACAGTTTCTTCATTCGGAGACTTCATCTCGGCCTGGGCCTTGGCCTGCTCAAGCGAACGTAGCTTTTCCCGCCCTTCCCGGGTCAGTTCGTTGCTGAACTGCGTGCCATCGGGGGTATATCGCATGCGTTGCTCATATAAACGGACGGGAGGCTTCTTCTCGTCGGTCATGACTGCACTCCACTGAATGTCCGTATCTCAATGATTGAAGAAGGAGAAAAGATGACGAGTGAATCAGGTGCACGTAATTTTCCGCCGCGCGGCCACGGCGATCCCCGCACCAAAGCGACATCGCCGGATGCGGTCTGGACGCACCCGTGGACGCTGGATAGCGAGTGGGACTGGCAGGCCGGGAAGATCGCGCTTGGCGCATGGGGTGACCGGATCATCGCAGAGCCCGATCGTGCCGGTGTCCCGGCGGGCTCCGGGGATGACCGTCATATTGTGACCATTGCGGGATCGCGCGCCGGAAAGTCGTCAACCGTGCTGATTCCGAATCTTCTTTATTATCCGGGCTCGGTCATTGTCATCGATCCCAAGGGCGAGATAGCCAAAGCGACGGCGGCGGCGCGGGCCGAACGATTGGGACAGTCTGTCGTCGTGCTCGATCCTTTCGGAACATCCGGACTGCCGCAATCTACCTATAATCCGCTGGATGAACTCGATCCCGGTTCGGACTTATTTGTCGATGACGTTGCGCAAATTGCCGACGCTCTCATCATCGACAATGAAAAAGACCCCCACTGGACGGACGCCGCCAAAATCCTGATCGCTGCGATCATTCTCTATATGGCGGCGACCGGTTTATGCACGCTGCGGCGGCTTTGGCACATCCTGTCCGGCGGCGAAGGAAAGCTGGGGGTCCCGCAGAGCGAGGACGACGACCCCAATGATTTCCTGTTCTGCCGCATGCTTGCCATTGACGCTTTCCGGGGCCGCGTCGCCCTTGCGGGTGGCGATTTCCTCGGCAAGAGCGAGAAAGAGCTTTCCTCCATCATATCCACCGCGCGGGTGCAGTTGCGCTTTTTGGATTCCGACCCGCTCACGGATGCGACCGTCAGCTCCGCATTTCGCCTGTCGCATCTCAAGGCACGACCGACCACGATCTATCTTTGCCTGCCCGCGACACGCCTTGCTACGCACGCGCGATGGCTTCGCCTCGTCGTGTCGCTTGCGCTGAATGCGATGGAACGCAACCCTTCAACGCCTGTCCATCCGGTGCTGTTCGTCCTCGAAGAATTTGGTGCGCTTGGGTATATGCGCCCGATCGAATACGCGACCGGTTTCATGGCCGGTTTCGGCGTGAAATTGTGGTCGGTGCTGCAAGATATCTCCCAGCTCAAGACCCATTATCCGAAGTCGTGGGAAACGTTCCTCGGCAATGCCGGGACGATCCAGGCGTTCGGGAATGCAGACTTTGCAACCACCCAGCACCTCTCACGGCTGCTCGGCAACACGCGTGTCGTTGAAACCCGCGAGCATTTCGTCAGCAGTGCCGGTCGGGCCAGCGGCGATCACGGACGGCGGGACGATGTCCGCATGGTGCCGTTGCTGGAGCCAAGCGAGATCACGCGTTACTTCGCCCGGGAGACGAACCGGCAACTGATTCTCGTCCCGGGCCGCGGTCCTCTCTATCTTAACCGGATGCGACGCCATGATTGAAACGCTGCGCGACATTTATCATCGCATTTTCTCATGCTCCATCGACCGCGATACACAATACGATGCAGGCGGCTACGTGATCAGCGACGGCGTCCGCTGGACCGAAGAACGCGCCCTTTGTTATAGCGGCGGTTTGCTGGTTTGGCTGATCGGCGCGGTTGCCGGTGTCGCCATTTTCGAATTGAACGCTGGCTCACCAAACCGTTTAGCCCTTGCGGTCTGCGCTGCCGGGTTCTGCGGCGGCATCGGATTGGCGCTCTTTGCGAACCGCTTCCGCAAACGCGCGATCATTTTTACGGGCGATGGGAGCATCCTGACGCCGCACGGATTTCCCGGCTACCCGTTCCGCAAAAAAATGAACGGCGTGCATGGAAACATTGATTCCATTGGCATGCGGCCCAACGAGCGCGGCTCCGACCAGTACAACAAGCTCTACTATATCGTCATTTATTCCAGAGGCGGTGACATCCTGCCGATCACATCCCGCGATCTTGACCACGATTTCGCTTATAAGATCGGGATGCAACTAAACCACGCGCTCAATTCATTTCGCTAAAAAGCAAAGCGGGACCGGAGGGCCGGTCCCGCTCGTGCGTTTTAGGCAGGCGCTGTTTCGCCGCTTGCTGGCTGACCTTCTTCGGGTTGCTCCTGCTCACGGACCACGACACGGCCATCAACCGGGTACGCATCGAACTTCAGGCTCAAGCCCTTCCCGTCGCTGTTAGTCCAGCCCGCACCAATGCGGTTCCAGCGGGCTTTTTTGCCTTCGCCCAGCACCTGCCATACGATGTGAGTTGGGCGATTGTCTTCTTTGTTGGTGGTCATATTCATCTCCATTTTTGAAGACCGGACCTGATTGCCCGGCCTTATGGGGACGAAAAAAGCGCCAGTCCAAGACGCGGGTCATACAGGCAACACGGGAGCGCACGCGAATGGAGCGGGCAACCTGTTGATCCCTAGCGGCGGACGCGCTTAGAACCCATAACCAAGGACGGCATGAAGGTTACCCCGGTCGCCGATGGAGACGACGATTGGCCACCATTGAGAAACGCAACATCACAAGAAGACTCTGCGGGCATCCAGAAAAAGCAGGGCCCTGATCGGCCAGCGAATTCACCGCATTGAAGGGACGGCTAGACTATGGCGACGCATCCGGTTGATCACGTGTTGCATGTCGTGAGCGCGCAATTCGGGGTGAGCGTAGCGGATATCCGCTCGCAACGCCGTACGCGGACCGTCCATCCGGCGCGTTTGTGGGCCGCCTATCTCGCCTGCATGACAACGGGTGAAACGCATGCAGCGATCGGCGCGCGGCTCGGCGGGCGGGATGAAAGCATCATCCGCATGTACGCGCGCAACCGCGCGAACGCGGTTACGCAAGACGCAGACTCCGCACGCCTGTTTTCAGAACTGAAAGCGGCGTGCAATCCTTAGTGCCGCGCTGCGCGAAGCGCAGCCGCGACCATGCCCGTCTGGGCCAGCCAGAACCATAGCTTGATGACCGTTGCATTCGTCGTGCAATCGCGGTGCGCCCCATCGAACCAATCCATGAACCAGTATTCAAACCGGAAGATGTAAGTCTGCGGATCGAAATAGAAGCGGAATTCGTCTGAATGTCCGCCCCAAGATATCTGGTAGCGGAAGTATCCTTCGTCCTGGTCCTTGAACGTGTCCGGCGCAACATAATCAAAGCAGAGCGCGTACTCCTCCAGACGCCCAAGCGTTTCATGTGCTGCGCCGTTCAGCAACTTCTCAAGATCTTCCAGCCTCCATTTCAACGACTCCTCTACGTTGTCTTCACATGTCTTGCGGGCCATCTGCCGACCTTTGTTTTCGGGTTGCACATGCAACCGACTAGCCACGCGGCAATGAGCGGGGGTTAGCCGTCAAAAGGCCGAAAACGAAGGCGTTGGCGCGGGCTGGAGCGAAGCGACGACACGGGCCTTCGTCTTTCGCCCGAAGGGTTGCCTTGACGGCTTGGGGGCGGCACGCCCCTTTCAAAATTTGTAATTAACGAAGCCTTTGTGCAAGGATCGGCCCACAACAAGAAGAAACGTGTCATGGACAAGATCAGCAAGTCTGAAAAGACTGTAACGGAGTACGCTTTACGCTTCATATTCGCGCTCGGTGCGCATTGCGACGACAAAACGATTGTCTCGCCGATCATCCGCAAGATGGTCGAGAGCAATCCGGATCGCAAAGATCAACTCGACAATGCGCTTTCACAATTGAAGGTCGGATTGATGATGGTCGGCGATCAGCCTGAATATCTGATCGAAAGCCTTACCGAGGACAAAGAAAGCCGCGACGGAATGTTGATGATCGCAGAAAAGTTCGTTACGGCTGCGAACGGCAAGGTGCCGGTCGCCGTTCTCAAGATGGCAATGCCAGAAGAAGCAAAAAATCATCGCGTCCGGCAGTTATTCAGACGCAGGAAATGCGACGCGTTGGCGGGTCTTTGTTCGGTCATCAAGCCCGGTGAGCTTGTCATCTCCGCTTAGGGTACATACTACATCAGGACGGTGCACCCGACCTCTTGCGCGAGGGATCGTCACCGTATGGCCGAGACAAACGTTCCGCATGCTTCGCGGCAACGGCTTGGCTCGGTGAAAGCGCCAGCTTGAATAGAGCCCGGTCACTTTAGGGACGCGCCCCATATGCTATTGCCACATGCGTTGCGCGAGTTCGCGCTCCTCTGCCCCGATCACGTCCAGATAGATTGCGGTCGTGGTCATGCTGGCATGGCCCATCCAGCGTTGCACAAGATTAATCGGAATCCCGCTTCGGATCGCATGCACGCCGAACCCGTGACGCAATCCCTTGGGCGTCGCGTACAGCCCCGCTGCAATGTCAGCCTGCTTCATCACCATTTTTACAAGTTGCCACGCGCGACTTCTCGACCATGGCCATAGACGATCCGTGGGCCCACTCGTTCGATGCGTCGTATTTATAAGTTCGATCACACTGTGCGGGAGTGGCACTTGGCGGATGACGATGGTCTTCTTGCGCTTTTTAAGAGAACGGATCGCAACGAAGGCATCGTGGGTTTCGATCGATCCAGCGAAGAGGTCCAGGGCCTCCGATATACGGCAACCCGTATAAGCCAACATCAGACACAAAGTCCGGACCGGGGGCCGTGGTTGTACCATCGCGGCGGCGATAAAGCGCGTCCGTTCGGCGGGCGTCAGGTATTTCCGCTGCCCGCCAGACGTATAAAGCGTGCCGACAGGGGCAAATGTGGAAATATGCATGGCCGCTTCCTCACCGGCTCTCGCCGATAAAGTGCGACAGTCTTACCTATTCTGTTGAATGATCTGGGACGCAGTAAATCCGGGTCTTCCGGCGCGACCAGCACGTTCTCGTTACCACGCCAGAGAATGCGGATCAATGCGATTAGCAGGGAGTTTTGCAGCTATGCGACAGAATAGGTAATTCTGTTGAATGTCTGTCGCGCGTTTCAAAGCCTTGGGATTCGCTCAAGGCTTTTTTGATTCCGGGTCATGGCGAGACGACCGGCTGCGGAGTCTTTCAATGAACGCCATCGCCCAATGGAATCATCTTTCGGATATTCACGACGTAAAGCCTTTAAGCGATCAGGATCGCGCTTGTCTCGACGCAGTCAGGGACGTCCTAGTTCAATTCGGGTGTCTGGCCCGTTTCGGCTTGACCCTCCTGCACAAGCATTTCGAAATGGCTGCGGACGAAATCCTCGTCGAAGACGTTGACGAGAAATCGCGCACTCTCACGACGAAGCCGACGCGCATCTCGGCTCTGTCCGCCGGTCTCGAAACCGGGATCGCCACCCAGTGGCACTGGCAGCGCAATAAAGACGGCGGGTATGAACAAATCTGCGTCTCGCGCTGCTTCCCCGGAAACTGGCAGTCGCCCGGCCATTCGAACCAGCACACCGGCTGGTAGATAGCGGTCTCGGGAGACATATTAGCATGCGTAAACTCACAGCAGCCATTGCACTGCTCGCGTGGACATGTGCCGCGCAAGCACAGCAAGACATCGAATGGAAGCAGATCATCAATGTCCCGAAGGGTGAATACATCCCTCGGGAGAGCGCGGACATCCTCGGTCTCGAACTCGGCGACAGCCATGCCGAGACCAAAGCCAAGCTGGAAAAAATGGCCAACGGATTCCCGGTCCAGGAATCGAAGACAGTCTTTCGTGTCCAGATGCCGGGCGCATCGACGATCGTGACTGCCTCTTATATCGGCAAAGCCGAACTAGAGCGCACCACAACCGGCGTCTCGGGCAGAAACATAAAGGAAAAGATCACGGCGTTCTTCAGTGCGCCGTCGTCGGGACAACAACTTGTCGGTCTGTCGCGGAGCATCGATTACTTTGGCGAACCAGACCAGCCACGGGTGAGCGAAATTCTGGACGGGCTCAAGGCCAAGATGAAGGGTGAGCCCCAAGTCAACGCCTTACGCGAGACCACCACGTTCTATTACGTCTTCAAAAACGCGCACCTCGTCACGCCTAAACCACCCGGCCTCAACAGATGTTCGTGGCATCACACTGCGCAAAACGCCAGCGTCCTGCCCCACATCAATACGGACGGCGAGTGCGAGGCCGCGATGCTGGTGACGGTCCACCACGGGATTTCGCGCGATCATGCAAAATCAATCGGCTTCAGCCTGTTCGACAATGAACGCCTTAAGGCGACGGCCACGGCGGATTACCGATACATTGAATTGTACATAAAGGACCTCCACCAACGTAGCCGGGGCGCCGCACCCAAGCTTTAACGCACGGCGGGGCCCGACGCGGCCCCGCCAAACGGCTATTGACCGGTCCAGCGAAGCTTTTTACCTTGGTGATGGCCTTTCAAGCACAGGCCGGTGTGCCCAACACGCGAAGCCATGCGGTGCTTTTCAATCAACGCTCATGATCCAGCCCTTTGGGCGGACTTGATTGGCATTGGGCACACAGTCGGGTCCGCAAACGAAGGACTAGACAATGACACACCGCAACGACCTTAAATTTCTTCGAACTTTCGCAAAGCGTTACGCGCGCATGAAGCGTGTCCCGCTCAGCAAGTCGCTTGATTTTATTGCCGACAAGCTCGGGCAACCCCATTGGAACGCTTTGGCCAAAGCTTGGGACAAGGGCTGGCGGCCAGAAGGAGCTGCGATTGACGCCCTTGCAAGCATCGAGGAAGCCAACGACCCGGTGATTGAGATCGAGACGATCGGCATCGGGCGCGGCGTCGAAGAGCACGGGGAGCTGGATGGCCATCCCTATGTGCTCGAAATCGACTTCGAAGTGGTCATGGCTGAAATCAGCTGGTGGTGCATCCATATCGGCCATGCGCCTTCCGACAGGCCGATTATCGAAGTTTACAACATGACGGATGCCAACCCGATTTTCAATCACGCCTTCAGGGCGAAGGCACTGGCGATCTGCCTAGCCGCCGTCGAAAGGCTTCGCGCCCGCATCTCGGCTGACTGGCCCCGGCGATCGACAAAACCAGATGCGGACGGTCAAGCGCAGCACCCGCTATCCAAGGGCGTAAGCTCTCATTGGCATTGTCTGCACTGCGAGAATGAGTTTAGCGGTAAGGATATGGCCGATAATCTATGGCATTGTCCGATTTGCAGAGCGACCCCCATAGATATTTTCATCGCGCCATTTTGGAAGGAAGCCTCCTAATCCGGGCCGCGCGCGGACGTCTCTTGAATGGCAAGCGTCACTGAAAGGTGACGCTTGCATGTGAGGATCACAGGTGATGAAGACGATCATCGCGCATTCGTCGCAAGAATGCTGGCATGCCCGTTTTCTCGAAATCTTCGTCCGGATCGGTCAGCAGCCAGTGACGTATGCGGTCGTGCGGAAAAGTCTGATAACGGGGCGGCGTAAATAGATCGCGCGCCGTCTGGGTGGCGAAGGACGACCCGCTGATCTGCGCATATACGTCCAATACAGTCATGAGCGCATCTTCATCGTCAGGGTTCTTCGCGGGAATCATGAGAGTATCCTCGACGACTTCCTGGGCCTGTTTCCACGCCGCATAATATCGCTGCGTCGTGTCGCGCTGCATGTACCAGTCCCAAAACCCGTCTCCGTCCAATAGCAAGGCGGCTTCGTAACGGGCCCAATCTCGCACCTTCGCTGCACGCGCTGTTTCGAACGCCTGTATCGCTTGGTCGATATCGCGCAGGGCTTCAGCCATCATGGGGGACGGCAGCCCCTTGAGGAGGGGCAAAGATAATGTGGCGGCAAGCGCCGCGCCCGCTGTCAAAAAACCGCGTCGATCGATATCCGGCATGCGGCGCTCCGTTATGTCGAAGCCGCGAGACTCGCAAAATCTGATCCCGTCCGCAATAGAATCGCTGCGATGGCCGCGTATCCGGACGCGCCGGCAGCCGATGCTTTCGGGCTACGGATCGATCGCGTCAACGACCGCAGCATCGACCCGCTTCGCCAAGTCATCCGGGCCAGAGATATCCATTTTCTGCCCGCCGATATAAAAAGTCGGCGTACCGCGGACGCCTAGCAGAGCCACATCGCTCATATCTTGGGCGATAAGCGCTTGCGTCTCGGCGCTGGCGGCAACACGCTTGCCTTTGGCCACGTCGAGTCCCGCCTCTTCAGCACTCTTCCATGCGATTTCTAAGTCCGGCTGGTTGTGATTGGCCCATACCGGCTGATCGCGGAACAGGTTGAACAGCACCTGTTCGAATTTCCCCTGCGCGCGTGCGGCTTCAAGAATGCCGATCGCTTCGGCAGACCCTTGGTGGAAAGCGGCATAGCGCAAAACAAGCCGCACTTGCGTCGGATAACGCTCCAGAATCTGCTTTACGTACGGATAATAGGCGCGGCATGCCTCGCAGGACGGATCGAAGAATTCCGTGATGACCACGGGCGCGTCCTGCGGCCCGATGACCGGCGAGTGCGTCCGGATCAGGCTTGCGCGTACCGTATCGACTTCCGGCGCGGACTTCTTTGAGTAAACATATGCGCCCGCGGCAAACGCGCAGATCGCGATGGCAAACGTGATAGCGACGGCAATTTTTTTCTCAGACATTGGGGTTTCTCCTGCGGGACATCACAAGGAGAACCGCGATCAGGGTGAACGAGACGAACGACAGATAAGGAAGTGGCATGCCCAGCATGATCATGTTTGCGTCGGCGCAGGACGGGCCGTTTGCCGTGCAGGGCGTAATGCGCTCAGGCACGATGCCTGCGTAGAGAAGCGAATGATAAAGAGCGACCAGTCCTCCCGGCACCACGAGGCTCAGTCCGTAGGAAGATACATGCCGGTCATTGAAGAAGGCTGCAAACGTCAGGATGATCGCGAGCGGGAACATGAATATCCGCTGATACCAGCAAAGCACGCAAGGCGCTTGCCCCATGATTTCGCCGACAAAGAGCGCGCCGATCGTGGCCACGAGAGCGATCAGCCACGCCGCGAACAGCCGACGCCACGCGCGGTCTGCATCACTGGGACGAACATTGATGTCGTCGTTTGTCACGATCAGCTGCCTTTCTCGTCGGCTCTGATCAGATTGCGCAACTTGGGCAGATGCGAATCCATCGGTTCATGCATATCGAGGGTACCCGACATCCGGCCCTGCGCGTCAGTCAGGATAATCGAGGTCGTATGATCGATCGTGTAATCGCCTTCGTCATCGGTCGCGATTTTCTCGCGGTGGATCGAGAACGACTTGACCAGTTTCTCGGTCTCTTGCTCGGTGCCGCGCAGCGCAATGATTCTTGAATCGAACATTTTCATGTAGTCACCAAGCATCTCGACCGTGTCGCGTTCGGGATCGAGAGTGACGAACACCGCATTGATTTTCGACGCGTCGTCTCCGAGCGCTTTCAGGTCGCGCGTGATGTGCATGAGCCCGGTCGGACAGATGGACGGGCAGCGCGTAAAGCCGAAGAACCATGCCGCTGGCTTGCCGAGCAAATCCTTTTCAGAGACATACTGGCCGCGCTGGTCCGTCATGCTCAACGCAGTGAGCATCGGCGCGCCCGCCGCCGTCTGCGCATTTGAGCGCATAACGCTGTCGATCTGGAATAGTGCTGCGACCGCGATGATAAGCGTGACGAGCGAAATAAACAAAAGGCGTATTGCGATGCGGACAGACCGGTTCATGTAACTCCGTAGCGACCGGCGATTGGCCGGACCACGGGTATAATACAAGCTCCAGTGACTAGAGGATCAAGACCCCGGCTTCACGCGCAAACCGTGCAGGGCCGTTCGCTCAGGCCTTCAATGATATGACAACTATCGACATCAATCTGGTGGCAGCTTTCCACCATCGCCTTTAGCTCTTTACGCAGTGATTGCAGCTCGCGTATGCGGCGTTCGATATCGGTCAGGCGGGCACGCGCGATCTGGTCCGCTTCGCGGCATGACGCGCCGGGTTTGTCGCGGAGTGCGAGCAACGTTGCGATATCGTTGATTTCAAACCCCATGCCACGGGCATGCTTGATGAAAGACAGGCGATCCAGGGCCGACTGGTCGAACGTACGCCGGTTGTTGTCCAGCCGCGGCGGCTTTGGCAGCAGGCCTATGTCCTCGTAATAGCGAATGGTTGGAACCTTGACGCCGGTTTTGCGGGCTGTTTCGCCGATGGAAAATACACTCATGCTGCCTCTTGATCCTCTAGTCATTAGAGGATGTAGGCTTGTCCCGACAATAAAAAAGGAGCGGTCGAACCATGGCCAGCCGATTTCACACCCTGCTGCCGCTGATCGGCCTGGCGGCGATGGCGGCTGGGGCTGACCAGATGACCAAGCTGTGGGCCTTGTCAGCGTTGATCGAAGGCGTACCTGTCCCTCTCGCTCCGTTCCTGTCGTTTACGCTGGGCTACAACACCGGCATGTCGTTCGGCGCATTTTCAGGAACGGGCGACAGCACGCATATAGCGTTGGTGGCGGTCGCGGCTGCCGTGACCGCCTTCCTGATCTGGTACGCCGTATGGGCCCCGCAAAAGGAGCAGCTGGGTCTGAGCCTGATCATCGGCGGTGCGATCGGCAACCTGATCGACCGTTACGTGCGCGGCAAGGTCACTGACTTTATCGATTTCCACGTGGGCGACTGGCACTGGCCTGCCTTTAATCTTGCGGACAGCTTCATCACGGTTGGCGTGGTCTGGATACTCGCAGCAAACATAAGACCGGCGCGTGCCCGCACGGCAGGAGACTGATAATGGAAGACACGCTGCAATCATCTCGCTTTCGCGTTGAAGGCATGGACTGTGCCGCATGCGGCACCAAAGTCGAAAACGCCGTGCGCCGTTTCCCTGGCATCTCCGATGTCAGTGTGGGCGTCACATCTGAAACCCTGACAATCCGCCACGACGGCTCGACTGATCTCGACGCCGTGCAACAGGCGGTCAATCGCCTCGGCTACAGAGCTTCACCGCTGCGTGCGCCAGCAGATGCGTCCCATGACCATGATGGTGCTCCGCACGACCATCTGCATGACGATCACAAGGGACCATGGTGGACATCGAATCGCGCAATGCTGACGGGGGCTTGCGGGGTTGCGCTTGCTGGCGCACATGCAGCCGCCAAGATTGTACCCTCGATTGAAGGCCCGGCATTTTTGGCCGCGCTTGGCATCGGCCTTGTACCGATCGCCCGCCGCGCGTTCAACGCGGCACGCTCCGGAACCCCATTTTCCATCGAAAGCCTTATGACGATCGCCGCAGTGGGTGCGGTTACCATTGGCGCAACCGAGGAAGCGGCCATGGTCGTCTTCCTCTTTCTTGTCGGCGAGATGCTGGAAGGTGTCGCGGCGTCGCGCGCCCGGGCCAGCATTCAGGGCCTGACCAATCTTATACCCAAGACGGCTCTTCTTCTGGAGAACGGTCAATCGCGCGAAGTCGATGCATCGCAGCTCAAGATTGGATCACATGTATTGGTCCGCCCGGGCGACCGCGTCCCTGCGGATGGCGTCATTATCAATGGCGAGAGCGAGATCAACGAAGCGCCTGTGACGGGAGAAAGCGTTCCGAAACGCAAACGCATCGATGACAAGGTGTTCGCAGGCACCATTAACGGTGAAGCCGCACTGACGGTCAAAGTCTCGGCTGCTGCCAGCGACAACACCATTGCACGCGTCATTCGGCTCGTCGAAGAGGCGCAAGAGAGCAAAGCCCCGACCGAGCGCTTCATTGACCGCTTCTCGCGCTACTATACCCCCGGTGTAGTCGCGTTTGCCGCCGCCGTCGCAATATTGCCACCGGCATTCGGCTTCGGAGAGTGGAGTGAATGGATTTACAAAGGTCTTGCTGTCCTGCTGATCGGTTGCCCGTGCGCGCTCGTCATCTCGACCCCTGCCGCGATCGCCTCCGCGCTCTCGGCTGGTGCGCGACGCGGATTGCTGCTGAAAGGCGGCGCGGTGCTTGAACAACTGGGTACACTCACCACCATCGCCTTCGACAAGACCGGCACGCTGACGGAAGGAAAGCCGGTTGTCACCGACGTGGTTCCTGCCGGACTGGATGAACGCAAGGTTCTGTCCCTTGCTGCATCGTTGGAAGCCGGGTCGTCTCATCCGCTTGCGCTCGCCATCCTTACACGCGCCAAGGCCGACCATGCTCCGATCCCGCCAGCGGGTGAGTCCCGCGCCGTGGCTGGCAAGGGTGTGGCCGGGAATGTTGGCGGCCAGACGATCTTCCTTGGATCGCCGCAAGCCGCGGCCGAGCAAGTACCGTTGGACGATGCCATGAAGGCGCGTGTCGCCGCATTGAACGACGAGGGCAAGACGGTTTCGGTATTGATAGCCGATGGACAGGTTGCGGGGCTGATCGCCATGCGCGACGAACCGCGCCCGGATGCCAAGGCTGGCCTCGCCCAGCTTCAGGAACTTGGCATCAAGACGGTCATGCTGACCGGGGATAATAAGCGCACCGCACAAGCGATCGGCGAAACGCTGGGCATAGAAGCCCGCGGCGAATTACTGCCGCAGGATAAAATGTCGATTGTCTCTGGCCTTCAAAAGTCGGGTGAGCGCGTCGGCAAAGTTGGCGATGGGATCAACGATGCGCCTGCGCTTGCGGCTGCCGATGTCGGCATCGCCATGGGCGGCGGCACGGACGTTGCGCTTGAGACGGCGGATGCGGCGGTTTTGCATGGCCGTGTTGCCGATGTAGCGAACATGGTCGATCTCTCGCGTCGCACGATGCGCAACATTCGGCAAAACATCACCATCGCGTTGGGATTAAAGGCCGTCTTCCTTGCGACCACTGTCGCGGGCATCACAGGCCTGTGGCCCGCCATCCTGGCTGATACAGGAGCAACCGTCCTCGTAACGGCGAACGCGATGCGCCTCCTTCGGAATACCGGCCCGAAATAATCTCTGTGCCTAGGTGTGACGCCACCAACCGGTGCGGTTGATCGAGTAAATCGGGGCGTAGCGGGTAAACCCTTCTACGTCTTTCACGGTCTTGAATTGGTTATCGAGAAACTTGGCGCCATCCTCGGTGTAGACGACGAGGATTGCATGCGGGAGGTTCTTCAGGGTGTCCTGCAGAATGACCATGCGAAGCTTGTCTTCCGAGACACCGAGATCCTTGAGGGCGGCATATTTGGCGAGCACGTAGTCTTCGCAGTCACCGCCGACGCGGGTGAATTCGGTCGGCATCGCCCAATAGTCGCTCGTGCCGTAGTTATTCTTGTCTTCGATGTAGCGCACTTTATTGAAGTGCGTGTTGACGGCTTCGACCTTGGCCAGAAGCGGCGCGCCTTTGAGCATTGAAAGCTCGCGCGGCAGCGGGGCCGTGGTGTCATTCAGTCGTGCGACCGCGCGATTGAATTTGATGAATGCGCTCGTATCCGCGCTGCGGGTCTCGCCGGAACCGAAAAGCGAAGGCGTACGCAGGGATTGGCTCAGGGCCGTGCCGGGATGAAGGGCAACCGGTTGGGCCTGGGTCTGGTGGTTACCGTCCGCGGACGTTTGCAGGGAAGTTGCCGAAGCGGTCTGCGTTGTGCAAGGCATGAAGCCGATGGCAAACGCCAATGCCGCCACATAGGCAGCTTTCTTGATGTTTGCGAGGTGAACGCCGGTCTTCATACCCCCGACGATACGCAATGACTTTTAGGATAACGTGAAAATTGCCCGGCATTTTATCTAATTCCGGTCGCGGCGCGCCGTGTCCCGCCAATATCCGGCAGAACGTCTAACCGCAACAGGGTTGCTTGGAATTCGGGGCGCAGCATGACGACGTAGATGTCGTTTGCTGTTCGTCCAGCCAGCGATCTCGCGGCTTGCAGCTCGACGGGCGGGCCGAAAGCGGAACGCGGACAATGTCGCCGTCGATCTGGATATCATCGGCTTTGTAGAGCTGCATCGGCTTGACGCCATCGCTGACTTCAAACGTCAGCTTTGCGTCCAGCGAGAACGGCACAGCCTGCGTGACCTTATTCATGATCGCGAGGAATTTGCCGACAGGCATGTGACCGCGTGATTCCTCCACGATGTCCCACAACTGAATGAAGGTTTCATTCCAGCTTTCAGGATTGGCCCCACAATCAAGGGCGTTGAAAGAGCCGCTTTTGACTTCTGTTACGTGATAGCTCGGCTTCACGTCGTGGCCGTCATAGCTGAACACCAGCGCCTTTTCCCGGTGATCCGCGAGCGTATCAAGCAGTCCGGCTGTCGTAAGTTCATTTGAAGAAAGGGGGTTGGCAGGAGCAAGCATGTGGTCTATCCTCATTTCAATATTTCTTGAAATATAGGATCGTCGATGAACGAACGTCAAGCTCAAAGCGCATTCGCCGCCCTCTCGCAGGAAACCCGCCTGCGCATCGTGCGCATGCTGGTGAAGGCCGGACCGGACGGGATGGCCGCTGGCGCGATTGCCGACAAGGCGGAGGTCTCGTCTTCGAATGTTTCCTTCCACCTGAAAGAGCTGGAGCATTCCGGCCTGATCGCAGCTCGCCGCGAAGCCCGATCAATTATCTATTCCGCCCACTACGAGACGCTGTCCGGCCTGATCCAGTTCCTCATGAAAGACTGTTGCGCCGGTCACCCGGAAATCTGCGCGCCAGCGATGGAGAATGTCTGCTGCACGCCTGCCTCCAAGAGCAAAGGGAAGAAAGCCTATGCGTGACCGTCCCTACAACGTCCTGTTTCTGTGCACCGGCAACTCGGCGCGTTCCGTACTTGCAGAGGCCATCCTTAACAAGCAGGGCAAAGGAAACTTCATCGCGCATAGCGCCGGTTCGCAGCCGAAAGGTCAGGTTCATCCGAAGACGATTGAGCTATTGAAGACGCTTGGTTACGACACGAGCAAGTTCCGCTCGAAGTCGTGGGATGAGTTTGCTCGTCCCGATGCGCCCGAAATCGATTTCATTTTCACCGTCTGCGACAACGCGGCTGGTGAAACATGCCCGGTCTGGCCGGGCAAACCGATGACCGCGCATTGGGGTATCCCGGACCCGGCGGCGGCAGAAGGTACGGACGCAGAAATCGCGCTCGCTTTCTCCGATGCCTACGCAATGCTTTCCCGCCGCATCGAGCTTTTCCTGGCGCTGCCGCTGGCCAGCCTCGACCGGATGACCGTGCAGGCGCGCCTGCGAGAAATCGGCCAACTCAACGAGAAACTGACGCCCGCATGACCATCTTCGAACGCTATCTGTCCCTTTGGGTTGCGCTCTGCATTGTCGTCGGCATTGCGCTTGGCCATTTCCTGCCCGCCGCATTCAAGGTCATCGCCGCTGCGGAAGTTGCAAACGTCAATCTTCCAGTCGCTGTCCTGATCTGGCTCATGATTATCCCGATGCTGCTCAAGATCGACTTCGGCAGCCTCGGCAAAGTCCGCGAACACTGGCGGGGCGTCGGCGTCACGCTTTTCATCAACTGGGCGGTCAAACCGTTCTCCATGGCCCTGCTCGGGACATTCTTCGTCGGCTACCTGTTCGCGCCAATGCTGCCGCAGGACCAGATTTCTTCGTACATCGCTGGCCTAATCCTTCTCGCAGCCGCGCCTTGCACGGCCATGGTGTTTGTTTGGTCGAACCTGTGCGAGGGGGAGCCGCATTACACGCTCTCTCAAGTGGCTTTGAACGACCTGATTATGGTTTTCGCCTTCGCCCCGTTGGTAGGACTCTTGCTCGGCGTCGCGTCAATCACTGTGCCATGGGCTACGCTGCTCTTATCAGTCGTGCTCTACATTGTGATCCCGGTCGTGATCGCTCAAATCTTGCGACGCGCCTTGCTCGCCAACGGACAGTCCGGACTCGACCGCGCTTTACGATGGCTGCAACCGGTCTCGCTCGTTTCCCTGCTCACGACGCTGGTTCTGTTGTTCGGGTTCCAAGGCGAACAGATTCTGGCACAGCCGCTGGTGATCGCCCTGCTGGCAGTTCCGATCCTAATTCAGGTCTATTTCAACGCGGGGCTGGCCTACTGGCTCAGCAAACGGTTTGGCGTTGCGTGGTGCGTGGCCGCGCCGGCAGCCCTGATCGGGGCAAGCAATTTCTTCGAGCTTGCCGTGGCCGCCGCGATTTCGCTCTTCGGTCTGAATTCAGGAGCGGCCCTTGCGACCGTTGTCGGCGTCCTTGTCGAAGTCCCGGTGATGCTTTCCGTGGTTAAGATCGTGAAGGCAACGCGTGGCTGGTATGAACAGGGCGAGACGGTCACCCTTAAACAGGAGGCGCGCCCATGAGCGTTACGATTTATCACAATCCCGAATGCGGTACGTCCCGCAACACTCTGGAAATGATCCGTCAAAGCGGGGAAGAACCGCTTGTGATCGAATACCTGAGGACACCGCCGTCACGCGAAAGATTGGTGCAGCTTCTGAGTGAAATGAATATGTCGCCGCGTACTTTGCTCCGCGAGAAAGGCACGCCCTATCAGGAGCTTGATCTCGGCAATCCGAAATGGACCGACGACGAGCTGCTCGATTTTATGATGACTTACCCGATCCTGATCAACCGCCCGATCGTTGTCACATCAAAAGGAACGGCCCTCTGCCGTCCCTCCGAGACGGTCCTTGATCTGCTTGAACGACCCCCTGTCAGCTTTACAAAGGAAGATGGTGAGGTCGTCGTGCCTAAACCGCAACGACTGAACATCGGATAAGGCCTTAGTCGCGGGGATCATTGCGCGAACGCCGCAAAAACCTTAGATTGAAAACATGAACCGACGCCGCTTTCTCGCTCTTGCCCTCGTCTCCACCGCTGCTGTGATCGCGGGGCGGCACGTCGTGCTGGCATCGATGCCATCCATCCGCGTGATCCGCGATCCCAATTGCGGCTGCTGCCTGGCGTGGGCGGACCATTTGCGCGCAAGCGGCTTTGAGGTCAGCGTCGTCGATGACCCGGCGATCAACCGCGTCAAGGCGCGTCTTGGCGTTCCGCGCGATCTGACCTCGTGCCACACGGCGGAGGTGGCAGGCTATGCCATTGAAGGCCATGTCCCGGCTGCTGCGATCAAGAAATTGCTGAGTGAACGGCCCGCCATCAAGGGCTTGTCCGTGCCCGGCATGCCGGTTGGCTCACCGGGCATGGAAGTCGAGGGCCGCGAACCGGACACCTACGACGTGGTCGCCTTTGGGCCTGCGGGTAATTCCGTCTTCGCCCGCTATCAGGGCGGAAAAGAGCTCGCGCTTTAGACGCGAGATCTTCCTCTAAGATTTACAATTTAACAGCGCGCAGGCGGATCGCATTGGCGATAACGCTTACCGATGACAATGCCATCGCCGCGGCGGCGATCACGGGTGAAAGCAGTATGCCGAAGACCGGGTAAAGCACGCCCGCGGCCACCGGCACACCGGCTGCATTATAGAAGAACGCAAAGAACAGGTTCTGGCGGATGTTGCGCATCGTCGCTTGCGAAAGCTTGCGCGCGCGGACGATGCCGTTCAGATCACCCTTCAGCAAGGTCACGCCCGCGGATTCGATTGCGACATCCGTGCCTGTGCCCATGGCGATACCGACATCGGCAGCAGCCAGAGCGGGTGCATCGTTGACGCCATCCCCGGCCATGGCCACGACGCGGCCTTCGCTCTTGTAGCGATTGACCACCGCGCTCTTCTGATCAGGCAGCACTTCCGCTTCCACATCATCGATGCCGAGCTGGCGGGCAATGGCGCGCGCGGTCGTCCAGTTATCGCCGGTCAGCATCACGATCCGCAGGCCCTCCGCTTTCAAGGATGCAAGGGCTTCCGGCGTCGATGCCTTCACCGGGTCCGCAATTGCAATCGCGCCAGCTGCTGTGCCATCGATTCCAACGAATATCGCCGTGGTTCCGTCGTTACGCAAAGCCTCTGCGTCCGCCGCAACCGCGCCAGTCTCGACACCTTGTTCTTGCAAAAACCTGGCATTACCGAGCACGACCCTTTTGCCATCGACGATGCCCAGCGCCCCCTTGCCGGTGGGTGAGTCGAATTCTCCCACCTTGGCGATCGGCACGTTGCGTTTCTGCGCCTCCCGTAGAATTGCATCGGCGAGCGGGTGTTCGCTGGCTTTTTCAACACTTGCGGCAAGCCGTAGCAGGCCTTCTTCGTCGAAACCATACGCCGCCACGATACGCGTCACGGAAGGTTTGCCCTCGGTGAGCGTACCGGTCTTGTCGATTACAAGCGTATCGACCTTTTCCATGCGCTCCAGTGCTTCCGCATTCTTGATCAGCACGCCAAGCCCTGCACCGCGGCCTACGCCGACCATGATGGACATGGGCGTCGCCAGACCGAGCGCACAGGGACAGGCGATGATCAGCACCGCGACCGCAGCGACAAGGCCAAAAGACAACCTTGGTTCGGGGCCCCAGACCGCCCATGCGACGAACGCCATCGCTGCCACGGCGATCACGGCAGGAACGAAGTAACCGGATATGCGATCGGCCAGCCGCTGGATCGGCGCGCGGCTGCGTTGTGCATCCGCGACCAGCTGCACGATTTGCGAGAGCATCGTGTCGCGGCCCACTTTCTGTGCTGCGATGACGAGACTGCCGCTCTGGTTAAGCGTGCCGCCGATAACGTTCGCACCAAGGTCTTTGGTGACCGGCATGGATTCGCCTGTCACCATCGATTCATCGACCGAGGAGCGGCCTTCGATGACCTTGCCATCGACGGGCACTTTCTCTCCGGGGCGCACGCGTAGGTGATCGCCGACCATCACATCGTCGAGCGCAACTTCTTCGTCCGAGCCGTTCGAGCCGACGCGTCGGGCTGTCTTGGGAGCCAGGTCGAGCAACGCACGAATCGCGCCGCCCGTGGCTTCCCGTGCACGCAGCTCCAGCACTTGCCCCAGCAGGACCAGCACCGTGATGACGGCGGCGGCCTCAAAGTAAACCGCGACCGATCCGTCATGACCTCGGAATGCAGACGGGAATATCTGCGGGGCAACCGTCGCCAGCACGCTGTAAACCCATGCGACGCCTGTACCCATTGCAATCAGCGTGAACATATTCAGATTCATGGTGCGCAGCGATGCGAAGGCACGCACAAAGAACGGCCAGCCTGCCCAGAGTACGACAGGTGTCGCCAGAGCGAATTGTATCCAGTTCGAATTGGCGCGGGCGATAAGGTGGTCGAGGCCGGTAAGGTGGCCACCCATTTCGAGCGCGAAGACGGGTATGGTCAGGACGAGACCGATCCAGAACCGGCGCGTCATGTCGATCAGTTCGTGATTGGGCCCGGTTTCCGCACTTGCCATCACCGGCTCAAGAGCCATGCCGCAGATCGGGCATGAGCCGGGACCGACCTGACGGATTTCCGGGTGCATCGGACATGTGTAGATCGCACCCGGGTCAACGGGAGCGGGCTTTGCCACATCCTTGTTCAGGTACTTTTGCGGATCGGCGGTGAATTTCTCACGGCAGCCGTTCGAGCAGAAATAATAGGGATGCCCGTCATGCACCGTGCGGTGCTTGGCGGTGTGCGGATCGACATCCATCCCGCACACAGGATCTTTCACCTTGCCTGCGGCTGGCTCATGTCCTGAATGCGTGTGACCGTGTGTCTGTGTCGCGGCGTGCTTGCCGGAGCAGCACGAATGGCTGGCGTGGTCCATGTCATATCCTTCCCGATTGAAGACCAGTCTGGACCTTCCCACCGTGGTAAGGTCAAGACCGGTGCTTCAAAGGCTGCAAATCCGCCCTTCCGGGGTCGGGCTACTTGGAAAGCCGGGCGAGGATTTGCTTCATCTGATCGATTTCCTGCTGCTGGCCTCTTACGATGTCCTCGCAAAGCTTCTTGAGTTCGGCGTCGGTAATCTTGGCCTGCTCGCACATCAGGATGGCCCCGGAATGATGCGGCACCATTGATTTGACGAACTGGACATCGCCAATCCCCGCCTGTGCACGAATGGCCCAAAACGACAGCACAAGCACGAGCGCTGCGACACCCATGATGATCATGTTCATGCGCGCATCCTTGTACATCGCGCGCATAATCAACAATTCGATGATGACCATCGGCGCAGCCATCGTGGCCGCCATGTAGGCCTGATTGAGATTCGGATAGACGTTCGCAAAGCGATCGACCATCGAATACATCAGAGCGAACATGGCAAGGAAGGACAGAAAGGTCATGACCGCAAGATGCATATAATGCATCCGGCCCATGTCATGGCCTTGAGCAGCGTGATGCTTCATGTGGTTCATGCAGCCATCTCCCTGCACGTCTGTGCGCATTTGCGGCAGGCCTGCACGCAATCGTCCATGCCGCCGACGCGCTCACAGTCCTTGGCGCATTCCTCGCAGATTTCTGCACATTCTCCGCATACATGCTTGTGATGCGGGGAATGCAACAACATGAAATGCGCCGACGTACGGCAGATTTCCGCGCATGCCATCATCAGGCGGAAATGCGCTGGCTCGGTATGCTCCCCACCGGTTTCAAGGCAATGGGTCATCGCCATGCCGAGGCAGGACTGATAGCAGGACAGGCAATTATCGATGCAGGCCTGCATTTCTTTAGACATATGATGCATATTTCTCTCCTATGTTTCCCGTGATTTATTTCGCGTTTTTCTTGAGCCACGCGTTGAACTCGGCAATTTCTTTCTCCTGATCCTTGATCATTTTTTCAGCCATCGCGCGGATGCTCGCATCCTTGCCATGCTTGAGTTCGACTTTGGCCATGGCGATCGCCCCTTCGTGGTGTTTGACCATGCTGCGCGCGAAATCCGCATCCGGGTTTCCTGTAAATTCCATGTTCATGTTTTTCATCATGTCCATGTGGACGTCTTTAAGGTCTTTGGTGGATGCCGGATCGTCGGATTTCGGCGTCATCATCTCCATCATTTTTTGCATATCCTGACCCTGCATCTGTGCGATGGCGACGGGAATGCTGAGGGTCATCAAGGTGGCCGAAACGGCGAGGATTGATTTGAGGTTCATGGTAGTCTCCGTTGAAAAATGAAGGCGTGCGTGGTCTCGCCACCACGGGACGCGGATGCGTTGTGGTGCGAACGATTGGATTTTTGGGTGCGAAAATCAGGCTCGCGGCGGACGGCGTATGCCGTTTGGCCCGACGCTTTTTGTGGTGATGGCTTCCGGCAGAAGGAGGATCGCGCAACTCTGCATCGGTTCTGGAAATTTCTGTTCCGCGGTGATGGCAGAACCGCCGGAATAGCAGGCCGTGCCGCAGCACATTTGACCGGCACATTGCCGGTTCAATTCGCCACCCGCTCGGCTATCGCCGCTCGACATCACCGTCTGAGCTACACTGGTCGTTCGGCTGGCATCGGCGTGTGGCGTGCCATGGGAACCGGCATGCGCCAGTGCCTCGTTCGGCACAAACGCGCCCGCCATGCAAAGCATGATGGCGAACACAAGGGCGAACGGTCGAATAGTCGTCATGGCGGATATCCCGCCCGGGCTAAACCGGGCCTATGGCCTAACGCTACCTTGCGCGTGCAAGTTCCTCTTGTTCGCCCCCGGGAAGATTGTGGCCTTTCACAACGCCGTAAATTGCTGGAATCACTATGAGTGTCAGGATCGTGGACGAGACCATGCCGCCGATCATCGGCACGGCAATGCGCTGCATCACTTCTGAACCGACGCCCGTGCTCCAGAGAATGGGCAGCAGGCCTGCCATAATGGCGATCACCGTCATCATCTTGGGCCGCACCCGTTCCACGGCACCTTCCATGATGGCGCGACTGAGATCACTTCGCGCCAATGCACGGCCCGATGCCGCCGCACTCTGCACTGTCTCGTTCCACGCCTGATTGAGGTAGATCAACATGATCACGCCGGTCTCCGCGGCGACGCCTGCGAGGGCGATAAAGCCCACGATCGAGGCCACGCTGTAATTGAATCCCATCCAGTGCATCAGCCACAGCCCGCCAACCAGCGAGAACGGCAGCGAAAGCATCACAATGAGGGTTTCGCCGATGCGGCGGAAGTTGAGGTACAGCAGCAGGAATATGAGCAGCAGGGTTGCGGGCACCACGATTTGCAGCCGCTTGGTCGCGCGTTCGAGATATTCAAACTGTCCGCTCCAGGTCACATAATAGCCGGGCTCCAGCTTGACGCCTTCCGAAACGGCCTGACGGGCCTCTTTCACGTAGCCGCCTAAGTCGCGGTCGCGAATATCGACGTACACATAGACGACGAGCTGGCCGTCCTCCGTGCGGATCGTGGTCGGCCCTTGCGTGCGCCTGATTTCGGCCACGTCACCAAGCGGAATGGCTGCGCCGCCCGGAATCGATACCAGCACTTGGGACGCTATGCTTTCCGGATCGCTTCTGATATCGCGCGGATAGCGCAGCACGACGCCATATCGTTCCCGCCCTTCAACCGTCCGTGTGATCACGTCGGCGCCGATCGCCATCGCGATGGTGTTTTGCACATCCTCGATGGAGAGCCCGTAGCGGGCGATCTTCTCGCGGTCGGGGGTGATCTCCAGAAAGTATCCGCTATTGACGCGCTCGGCATATGCGCTTGACGTCCCGGGCACCTTACGCAACGTGGCTTCAACTTCCTTGGCCAGACGCTCAAGCGTTACCAGATCACGTCCGAATATCTTGACGCCGACCGGCGTGCGGATGCCCGTCGAGAGCATATCGATACGGGCCTTGATCGGCATCGTCCAGGCATTGCTCACACCCGGGAACTGCAACGACGCATCCATCTCGGCGACCAGCTTGTCGGTGGTCATACCAGCACGCCACTTGTCTTGCGGTTTCAGGTTGATGATTGTCTCGAACATTTCAATCGGAGCCGGGTCGGTTGCCGTATTGGCGCGTCCCGCCTTGCCCCAGACGCTGTCCACTTCGGGGAAAGACTTGATGATGCGGTCTTGCGTTTGCAAAAGCTCGGCTGCCTTCGTCACTGAAAGTCCCGGCAAGGTGGTCGGCATGTAGAGCAATGTGCCCTCATTCAGATTGGGCATGAACTCCGAACCGATGCGCGACGCCGGGATGATAGACAGCCCGAGGATGATGCAAGCGACAAGGATGGTGAGTGTCTTTGCTTTGAGCACTGCACGTATGACCGGGCGGTAAAGCCAGATCAGAGCCCGGTTCACCGGGTTGCGGGCCTCGGGCATGATCCTGCCCCTGATAAATAGCAGCATCAGGGCGGGCACCAAGGTCACTGACAATACAGCCGCCGCCGCCATGGCGAAGGTCTTGGTGTAGGCGAGCGGCTTGAAAAGCCTTCCTTCCTGCGCTTCGAGCGCGAAGATCGGCAGGAACGAGACGGTGATGACCAGAAGGCTGAAGAACAACGCAGGCCCCACCTCCTGTGCCGCCCTGATCAACACTTCGCGGCGATCGCTGCCTTCGGGCGCATGCTCAAGCCGCTTATGCGCATTCTCGACCATGACGATGGACGCATCCACCATGGCCCCGATGGCGATCGCGATTCCGCCAAGGCTCATGATGTTGGAGCCGATGCCAAGCAAATGCATCGCAATCATGGCCAGCAGGATGCCGACAGGCAGCGTAATGATGGCGACGAGCGCGCTGCGCGCATGCAGAAGAAAAATAAAGCATACAAGGGCGACGATGACGCTTTCCTCCGTCAGCGTCGTCACGAGCGTGCGAATGGCGCGCTTGATCAACCCGGAGCGATCATAGACTTCCTTGATCTCGACGCCTGCTGGCAGGCTCGGCTTGATCTGTTCGATCCGCTCTTTGACGCCAGCGATCACATCGAGCGCATTGGCCCCGTAGCGTTGCAGGGCGATACCGCTCGCCGCTTCGCCTTCACCGTTGAGTTCGGCGATGCCGCGTCGTTCATCCGCAGTGAGCTCGATGCGCGCGATATCACCCAGTACGACCGGCGTGCCCGCGTCAGATTTTAGGACTATGCGCTCCAAATCCGCGGGAGACTTCAGGTACCCTCGTCCGCGGATCATGAATTCCGTTTCGGACAGCTCGACCGTACGCCCGCCGACATCCATGTTGCTGGCGCGGATCGCGTTGCGCACCTGATCGAGCGTTATGCCCAAGGTTTTCATGCGTTGCGGGTCGACCACGGCGGCGTATTGCTTCACGAAGCCGCCGACACCTGCGACTTCCGCGACGCCGTCCGCCTTGGCGATGCCATAGCGCATCTGCCAGTCCTGCATCGAGCGCAGTTCGGCCAGATCATGTTGTTTGGAGGTCAACGCATATTGATAGACCCATCCGACGCCGCTGGCATCGGGCCCCAAGGTCGGCGTCACGGCGGGCGGCAGGCGGCCAGCGGCTGCGCTCAAGTATTCCAGCACGCGAGAGCGCGCCCAGTAGATGTCGGTGCCATCCTCGAAGATGACGTAGACAAAGGATGCACCGAAGAAGGAGAAGCCGCGCACGACGCGGGAGCGCGGAACACTGAGCATCGCGCTTGCAAGCGGATAGGTTACTTGGTCTTCAACGACCTGGGGGGCCTGTCCCTGATATTCCGTATAGACGATGACTTGCGTATCAGAAAGGTCCGGGATCGCATCGAGCGGTATCCGGCTCATGGAATAGATACCTGCCAGAACGGCAAACGCGCTCGCCAGCAGGACAAGGACGATATTGTTCGCAGACCAGCGGATCAGCCCGGCGATCATTTCGCGTTCTCCGCGGGCGTAAATGCCGAGAGTGCCGATTTGAGGTTGCTCTCGGCATCAATCAGGAAGTTGCCGCGCACGACGACATCTTCGCCTTCGGCGATCCCTTCCCGGATTTCGACCCTTCCGTTGGCGCGGGCACCTGTTTTCACATCACGCGGTTCGAAGAGGCCATCGCCCTTGGCCACAAAAGCCACCTTGCGAAGACCGGAATCCATGACGGCGGAATCCGGTACAGTCACAACCTTCTTGCCATTGCCGCCATCAAAAACGACATCGGCATACAGTCCGGGACGAAGGCGGCCTTCGTCGTTCGGCAGGACGATGCGAACCGGCACCGTGCGCGTCGCGGCGTTTAATTCGGGATAGATGCGCGCGACCGTGCCTTCATAAGTATGGTCCGGGAAGGCTTTAAGGTTCACGCGCGCTTTTTGCCCTTCGGACAAGCCAGCGAGGTCGCTCTCCGATACTTGCGCCATCACCCAGACGGCGGAGAGATCAGCGGTGCGGAAAAGCGTATCGCCGGTCGAAAAGCGCATACCGACCAGTGCAGGCTTTTCCAGCACGGTCCCATCGCGCGGGACCGTGAACGTCAGCGATCGCAACGGCCTTCCTGCTTTCTTGATTTCTTCTATCGCCTCATCCGTAAATCCGAAGAAGCGCAGATTGCGTTCTGCGCCTTCATAGGTGACGGAAGAGCGCGTCGCGCCAACCAGCGTCGTGGTCAGATCAGCCTGTTTTTGCAGAATTTCCGGTGACTCGATCCATACTTTGATCAGCTTCTGGCCGCGCTTCACAGGTTCGCCGACAGCGGGCACGTATAGCTCTTCGACGAAGCCGTTGAACTTGGCGGTGACGACCCCGATTCTCGTCTCATCGGCCATGATCGCGCCCGGCGCACGGATCGTGCGGGCGACCGCGCCAATGCGGGCGGATTCCGTGCGCACGCCTGCGCGCTGCACTTTCTCCGGCGAAAGGCGTACTGCGCCTTGCGGCCCGTTGGCTTCATCCTCGTACACTGGGATGTAGTCCATCCCCATCGAGTCTTTCTTCGGGACCGGCGACACATCCGGCAGTCCCATCGGGTTGCGGTAATAGACGATCTTGCGCTTGCCTTCGGGTTTGGACTGCGGCTCTTCGGCTTTCTTCTCCACTGCCGTGAAGATGACAGTCGAGGTGATTGGCACGCTTTGACCCTTTACCTTTGCAGTGATGGTAAAGGCCCAGCGGCCAGCCATCACAAGGTCGGTTTCGAAGGCGAGCACGCCTGCCCGTGGATCAGCCACATGTTTCAGGGGCGCGGCCATACCGGCCATGCCGTCTGGCCCCATGTCGAGACGTTGCTTCTCGATGGTGATGTCGGCAGCGGCGGGCAGCGGCTCGATGCCGGTGAGTTTCAGTTCAACGCGTACATTCTTGCCGACCGGCACTTGTGCGGTCACGGCCTCGAATGTGGGCGCGGTCTGCGCGGCGAGCGGTGTAGAAAGCGTGATGATGGCGCACATGCCAAGCAGCATGATCCACGCCCAAGCGGTAATACGTTTCATAAATGATCCTTTCGATTGCTGTATTCCATGCGCCAGCTTCAACGCGCGACGCATGCATCACGTCAGGCACACGCGCGCAAAAGCAGGCGTCACCTACGCGATCAATATCGAGAGGGTCAGATAATCGGAGGGCGGAAGAGCGGACCCGCGCGCGCCGCATGCAGCGGCGGCGGCGTGGCGAGCGCAATCAATTGCGGGCGCATGACGACCTGAACGGGCGCGAAAAAGACAACCTCCAGCCCGGCATTGACGTGGCAGCGTGCTGCACAGGCATCGTTCCAAAGACAGACGCGTTTGTCTTTTTCGGTCTTGTCGCAACAATCATCCTTGACCATTTCCGGGCAATCGCCTTCCGCGGATGCGCTCATTTCCATAGGCGCGTCCTGCGCAACAGCGGTCATTCCCTGAAACGGCTGATAGCCGACCAGAGCGATCGCGAAAGCGAGGAAAAAGGTCAGGACCTTTCGGGACATGTCATCCATTATACGCCAAAGACCCGGATTTGTCATTCAAAGCCGGTCAAATGGCGGTTAACCAAGGGATCGCGGGCGGTCCCGGCGATCCCCTGGTTCGCCTTGTTACTTGGCTTTTTCGATCTTGGTCACCGTGAAGCGGCCATTGACGCGATCGGCATCGAATTTGATCTTGTCCCCGGCTTTCACGGTCTTGAGCATGGCGGGATCGGAGACGGCGAAGACCATGGTCATGCCTTCATCCATTTCCAGCTTCTTGATCGGGCCATGCTTGATCGTGATCTTTGAAGCTTCCTGATCAACCTTGGTCACTTCGCCGCTGATCGGAGCCGCAGCGGCCTGAGCCTCTACGGGTTCGCTTTGCGCAATCGCCATGAGCGGCGTGCCGAGCACGACGAAAGCGGCTGCGATCATCATCATTTTTCTGGTCATTGGTTACTTCTCCTTCTTGCTTGGTTATTTAACATTAACGCCTGCGAGCATCCCGGCTTCGCGGTGACCCGGGATCAGGCAGGAAATTTCGAACGTGCCACCCTTATCGAAACGCCAGAGGATTTCGGCTTTCTTCCCGGGCTGGATCGTCTTGTTGTTCGGATCGTCGTGTTCCATCTCCGGGAATTTCTTCATCTCTTCGGCGTGTTTGAGATTTTCCTCGGTGCTGGCCAGCACAAATTCATGCGGGATGGCTCCGGCATTGGTCACAATGAATCGAACCTGTTCGCCTTTCTTGATCACGAACTTCTCCGGGATATAAACCATGCGGCCATCATCCGTTTCCCGCATCGTGACGAGCTGAATGCGCGCGGGCTTTTTGGGATCGCCCGGGCTACCGGCCGAGTATTGCGCCTTGCCGCCGCCGTGATCGTGGCCGGGATCGGCAAATGCCGGACCGGAAAGCGCGAGCAGTGCAGCTGCCGCCAGTAATGTATGCTTCATGCGATTGACCTGTTTCATTCCTACTTCTCCTTTGTGATTTAATGTTGATGTTTGGCTTGGCCAGTAGACCCCGGCTTAACCACGTTGAATTCAACCTTCGTCTTTGCGGAAGATGGCGGCGGGCCTTTGCGGGCCGGTTCGGTCACGATGCCTTTATATTCGTAAGCCACTGTGCCAGCCGGGTGCTTGTAATCGCCCGGGTCCTTGTAATCGTCGCGCGCAATGCCCTCGCGCACCTTCACGACCGAGAACATGCCGCCCATTTCAAGCGGCCCGAACTGTCCAAAGCCCGTCATCATCGGCAGCGTGTTGTCCGGCATGGGCATTTCCATCTCGCCCATTTCAGCCATGCCAGCAGAACCCATCGGCATGTAATCAGGCACCAGCTTCTTGATCGCTGCGCGCGCCGTGTTTTTATCCACACCGATAAAGGTTTTAACGTCGTGACCCATGGCGTTCATCGTGTGATGCGATTTGTGGCAATGGATCGCCCAGTCGCCCGGTTCGTCGGCGTTGAATTCGAAAGCGCGCATCGCCCCGACCGGCACGTCCGTCGTCACTTCCGGGATTCGCGCAGTTTCGGGTATCCAGCCGCCGTCGGTGCTGGTCACCGTGAACGGCGCGCCATGCTTGTGGATCGGGTGATTGGTCATCGTGAGGTTACCGATACGCACGCGGATGCGTTCACCCAGGCCGCATACAAGCGAGTCGATACCCGGGAACACCCGCGAATTCCATGTCCACAGATTGAAGTCCGTCATGGTCATGACCTTGGGCACGTAGCTGCCCGGATCAATGTCGTAGCTGCTCATGAGGAAGACGAAGTCGCGATCGACCCGCATGAATTTCGGATCAGCCGGGTGGATGACGAGGAAGCCCATCATGCCCATCGCCATCTGCACCATCTCGTCGGCATGCGGGTGATACATATGCGTGCCGCTCTTGGTCGCAACGAACTCGTAAACGAATGTCTTGCCCGGCTTGATGTGCGGTTGGGTCAGACCACCCACGCCATCCATGCCGCTCGGCAACACGACGCCGTGCCAGTGCACAGTCGTATGTTCGGGCAACTTGTTGGTGACGAAGATGCGGACCTTGTCGCCTTCGACCATTTCAATGGTCGGTCCCGGGGACTGGCCGTTGTAGCCCCAGAGATGCGCCTTCATGCCGGGCGCGATCTCCCGCACCACGGGTTCGGCTACGAGGTGAAACTCTTTCCAGCCGTCCTTCATCCGGAAGGGCAATGTCCAGCCGTTGAGCGTGACCACGGGCTGGTAGCCCCGCCCTGTGGTTGGATAGAGAGGCGGCTGCATCGCCGGAGACTCCTGAATGACGGCCTCCGGGATTTCTGCGGCCATGCCGCGGCCTGCGACGAGGGTTGCGCCTGCAAGAACAAGCGCGGACCCGCCCATGAATTTTCTACGTGAATGATCCATTTGATATCTCCTTAGTGTCCGCCCGATTCAGCGGCTGCCATCGCGGCACCCGGTGCGCCGCCTTCTGCGGCAGCTGCGCCACCGCCAAGCACGGATGCGCCCAGATTGGTTGCAGCGAGCCAGAACGCACGTTCGGCTTCGATGGCGGATGTGGTTGAAGCAATTCGCGCCCGCGCTTCGGTCAGAAGCGTGAACACGTCGATCTGCATCGCGTTGTAGCGAAGCATGGTCTCGTCCGAGATGATCTTGCGCAGCGGCAAGACCTCCCGCTGATAATGGCGGGCGATGTCGTAGGCCCCGCGATACGTTCCGTAAGCCTCTCTCGCTTCGGACCGCACATTGATCGCCTTGGCCGTCAGGCGGTTGACCGATTGCATGTAGGTCTCTTCGGCCTGGCGCAGTTTTCCTGCGCCAAGATCGAAGATCGGTATTTGCAACTCCAGCTCGAAGCCGCGCTCACGTTCGGTTTCCTCCGCTGACGTTACGCGTTTCTTGATCCCGGAGAGTTCCAGCACGCTGATCATGCGCGTTGCGTTGGATAGATCGAGCGATCGCGACAGTGCCTGTACGTCGATGCGCGCAATCTGCAAATCCAGCCTGCGCGCAACCGCTTCGCGTTCGATATCCGGCTGCACAGCGGGTTTGCCGGGCAAGCGCGGCAGATTGACCGGAAGCTTGAAGTCGATATCGGGGCCCCACAATCCCATCAGGCGGATCAGGCGTTCGCGTTCAGTCGATGCGAGTTGGCGCGCCTGTGCCAGTTGTGCGGTCAGTTCAGCGAAGAAGACCTGATTACGAGCCTGATCGAGTTTGGTCATGGTGCCTGACTCGCCCAGTTGCGTGGAGAGTTCGGCTGCGGCCTGTGCCGCCGATTGCGACTGGATCAGGAAATTGACCAGAACCTTCGCGGCGAGCGCGCGGTAGTAAGCACGCCGCGTATCGGTCGCGATCCGCAAAGTGGTTTCCGCTGCTTCGAGCTGCGCCTGCCGGAAGCGATCGCTGGCGATCTGCGCCCGCGCCGGCAGGGTCAGTAGTGAGAGCACGCTGGCGATCGCGCGCGCCTCGATTTCCACCGAGCCTGCGCCTGCGATCCGTTCAAGTGAAAACGTCGGGTTGGGCGGAAGGCTTGCCTGAATGCGCTGGGCTTCCGAGATGCCGAGCTGGTTGTAGGCAGCTTGCAGTTCGCGGTTGTTGACGAGCGCGATCTGCACGGCGTCATCGGGCGAAAGGCGTTTGGCCAGCAACTGATCGACGATGGACCGTGCTGCGCTTTCCTCCTCCGGGGAGCGAAGCGCGATCAATTCTTTGCCGAGGGGCGCGCCTGCAAACTCTTGCACGGAGCTCATGCCGCGGTCAGCGGTAAACGATGCGCATCCGCTTAAAGCGAGCGCGGAGGTCATAAGCAGAAAGCGAATGGACTTCGTCATTGCGCGCTCCCTTTCGGGGTCACGCGTTCATTCTGCTCACGCCATGGTTTGGGACCGACAGGGCGTTGCGAAACATAGCCGGACAATACCGGCTGATAGGGTGCGCTTGCGACCGGTGCGCCGGGGTCGGCGGGATCGAGCACAGCGACCGGCGCGGTACGCGCAGCCGTGCAGCCAGCGAGAGCGGCTGCTAGGACAAGCACTGACGCCAAACGCGCCAGCGATTGCTGAATTGGAGCCGTTCCCCGCGTGATAGCGGCGGATACGGCTGGATGATGCGAAAGCATGATACCCCACCAGAGTGATTGACGAATGAAAAGCGTGACCGGCGCGCGCATAGACGCGTCGCCTTGGTCCGCAATGTTTCAGGTCAATCAGGCGATGGGGGGTCTGTTGATACGGTCCGGTCCCTGACCTACGACGAGATCGGGGAGCGGCAGCGCAACGGTCGTTGCGTTGACAGGACCGGGCGTGACGGCCCGGGTTTCAGTGAGCATCGCCGAACACGAGAACAACCCGCAGCAGGCTGCTGCCGGTCCCTTGTCGTCGGATGACTTCTGGGAATCATCAGCCTGCGGCTCGGCATGCGTATGCTCTGCGCCGTCAGCATGCTGGTGCTTGGTCTGGCCGTGATCATGTGCGCTTGCGCGTTCGATGGTCAGGCAATGAGCTGCCCCTTGCGGGTTGCCGAAAGCCATGGCCGCATGCGGGGCGATCACCGTAAAAGCGTAGAGGACGGCCAGAAAAATGGCCGCCTTGAAGCGCAAGGTATTGGTGATCCGCGTCAGCATCGACTCTCAAAATAGAGAGAAGCGAGCAATTTGCCAATCATCTTTATTGGTGAAACCTTCCTGTATGGGAAGGTTTACCGCTTCGAATGCGGCTTCTTCACGGCTTTTCCGGAAGCGGGCGCACAGTGCGGCGCATCCTGCCCGCCGCTCAAATCCGCCATGATCGGGCATTCGGCACGGTTCTCTCCGCGGCAGGATTTGACGAGGTGTTCCAGCGTGCCGATCATCTCTTCGAGCTTGCGCGCCTGCGCCTGTAATTCATGGATATGCGCATTGGCGACGGCGCGGACATCGGCGTTGCCGCGGTCACGGTCATTCCAAAGATCGAGAAGGTCGCGGATGCGTTCGATGGAAAAGCCCAGGTCCCGGGCACGCTTCACGAATACCAGACGATGCACGTCCGCTTCGTCGTAATCGCGGTAGCCGCTATCTTTGCGCGCGGCCTCGGGAAGAAGCGCGATGGACTCGTAGTACCGGATCATCTTCGCGGGGACGCCGGACTTGTGGGATGCCTGACCGATGTTCATGGTCCCAAGAATGGCGCGCTTACCATGAAGATCAAGGGGCAATCGTCAAGACCTGATTGATATCGTCGCTGGCTATCAGCAAACCATTGCAGGCGGGCATATTAGCGAGGCAGTACTGTTTGGAGCGCGAAAAACTATCAATGTCCCTCGGTACGCGACTATACAATGATCTTTATATTAGTCACTGGCATTTGGTTTAGCACCGTGACCGGGCCGAATGCGTCACCGGCTGCGCGATAGTGGATGGTCAGCCAAGACGGACTCCAAGATTTCAACCGATCCGCAGAACAACGTATCACGCGTAATACACTTGCCTTTACTGCTGACACGGGCGCGCTCATGAAGGCGGTGAACATTGTAATACGGGCATTTACAAATGTGGCTTCCGCCACAAGAAGGGAGTGTGACGCTGCTCGACCTCGCCCCTGTCGAACGCGTGCAGAGCGACCTTTGAACCATGCCTGATACAGCGGATCGAAGCTCTCGATATCCTGAACGGGTATTACAGGCGTGGTACGCTGATTTGGGCGTCGTCGGGCGCACGTTAGACATTTTATTTCCCGCGCTATATTCCAAGCTGGAAAGAGCTGCTGATTGTCTAATTGTTCTTTTCATAATCTTATTTCACTCTCATTGACGCGGCTTCTTCCGATAATCCATACTCCGATCAGGCTCGTCTCTAACGATGATTTTTTCCATCGTAGATCGATGATCGGACGTGCCAATGTTCAAACAAAAAGATTTTCACGCGACCGCGATTTGCGGACAGCGGACCAAACGGGGGCGGACATGCTGATCCCAGACAACGAAACCGAAGTCGATTTTCTTAATTGCGAAGCCATTGCGGACACAGTCGTAGAACTGCTGAATACGAACAGAAAGCGCGCGCTGACAATCGGCATTCATGGCGATTGGGGTGCGGGAAAGTCCAGCATCCTGAAAATGGTGCAAGCCAGTCTGTCCACGGATGGAAAGGTTGCATGCCTTTGGTTCAACGGCTGGGCATTTCAAGGCTTCGATGACGCCAAGACTGTCCTGATCGAAGCAACGATCACCGAACTGGTTCGCCAACGCTCCGGAGTTGGAAAAGTCAAAGAGCTCGGCAAGAAACTTCTCAAACGCGTTGACTGGTTGAAGGTAGCAAAGAAAGGCGGTGGGTTGGCATTCAACGCCATCACGGGCATGCCGTCGCCAGATCAAATCGGAGCAGTTCTCACAAAGATCCAGTCAACTATCAGCGGACTGGGCACAACTTCGCCGGACGATCTGAAAGCTGGGCTGGAAGAGGCCACAACATACCTCAAACCCGCTGAGGATGAAGAGAACGTTCCGGAAGCCATCCATCAATTCCGTGAGGACTTCGCTGAATTGCTGAATGAAGCAAGGATCGACCAGCTTGTCGTAATGATAGACGATCTTGATCGCTGTTTGCCAGAAACCGCGATCGAGACGTTAGAGGCAATTCGACTATTCCTGTTCGTGCCGAAGACGGCATTCATCATCGGCGCAGACGAAGGCATGATTGAATATGCCGTACGTCAGCACTTCCCCGATCTCCCGGTATCTTCGGGACCACTGCCTTACGCCAGAAATTATCTAGAGAAGTTGATCCAGGTCCCATTCCGCATTCCTGCATTGGGAACGCAGGAGACGCGCACATACGTTTTGTTGCTGCTCGTCGAGAGCATTGTTGGTGACGAGCATGCCGGATTTAAAGCATTGCTCACCAAGGCTAAGGGCGCATTGAACACTCCATGGCTCGGCACCGGTTTGCTTCAAAGTGATATTCAAAAGGTTGATCCAGCGAAGAAGGCACAGCTCGACGCAGCCTTCGTGCTAGCGACGCAGATCGGACCAATTCTTGCGGAAGGTACCAAGGGCAATCCGCGCCAGATCAAGCGATTCCTGAACGCATTGATGGTGCGTCAGGCCATAGCCAAGGCTCGCAAGTTCGAAAGCGCGATCAATCAGTCGAAACTTGCGAAGCTCATGCTTGCAGAACGTTTCCAGCCTGACTTTTATGAACACATGGCGTCTCAGGCGATGTCGTCGGATGACGGGCGGTCTAAAGACCTTCAAGCACTGGAAGCCGAGCAGGACGAAGCGCGTATAGTGAAAGCGACATCGTCTAAACGTGGCAAGCAGGAAGATGAAAAGACCGCGACGCCAGATGTATCGAAGTGGTCGGAACGGGAATGGCTCCGCCGTTGGATCAAGATGGAGCCTAAGCTGGGTGCGGATGACCTGAGGCCGTATGCATTCGTGTCTCGTGACAAGCGATTGCTTGTCTCTGCAGGTGACATAGGTGGTATTGAGGGGCTGATTTCGCGTCTACTGGCCACCGGCATGGCCCTGAGGTTGATTGAACCGGAGGTTAAAGCACTCACTCCATCTGACGCCGAAGCCGCGTTCAATGCCTTACGCGAACGAGTCATTGGAGCGGGCGCGTTCGACAAACGCCCGCCGGGTTTCGAAGGCATGCAAATCATTGCCAAGCATCATCCTCGTTTTCAGACAGAGCTGATGTCGTTGATCCAAAATATCGATCCAAAATCATTGGGAATCTGGGTCGGTTCTGGCTGGAACGAAATCATCACCGATTCAGCTGCCGACGCGCAATTTAAAGCGGTTCTTACCGTCTGGGCACGGCAAGATGACAACATCATGCTTAAGAAAGTCGCTGGCCAGGCGTTGTCAACGACTGCGCGCGGTAGCCGCTGATGGGTACGTCGGGATCATCAAAAGGGCCTGGCGGCGGCACGCCGCTGGTACCCACGTGGCTGAATGAGCCAGCAGGAGCAACTCCGCTGCCGGGCGGCGCACCAGAGACCGACGAAGATGGAAGCGCGGACGACAGCGGTAGCTCACAAGATGATAGTGAGAAGCCAACATCGAAACCAGATGACGTTTCGCGACCAGCGATTGTTGCTCCACCTGTTTCTGCGAGGTTTCAATCAGCTAGACGTAACTTCACATCTTTTGCCGCATCCGGCGGAAATGATCGTGCCGCTCTCCGCCGTGCCGTCCGCGATTACGTGAGTACGGGCTCACGCGGCAGCAGTAATGCGGTTCGAAAGATGGGTTCATCTCGTCAGGCTGCAAGTAACGCGCTCGGCGTCTTACGTGCATTTCAACGCGATGGCATCAACGACACACTTGCCCGCCTTAATCTCACTGAATTAGCCGGGCGGCCAGCGCGCGAGGTCTTTCTCGGACTAACCGACGTTGTCTGCAAAGACGGCGGTTCGATCGATGAAGCAATTGCACGCGATGCTTGGCTGGAAACTGTCGCAGAAGTTGACAACCTAGGCATCACGGACCTCGACAACTTATCTACCGATCAAATCAAAGAATTCTTTGTCTCGTTCATCGCCAACGCAGTGGAAGCGAAGCTATTTCAAGAAATCGGCGTAAACGGCTTAAAAGTTGCGGACGTTGACAAGATTCAGGCGTTTGAAGCCCAATTGCAGAGCTACATCACTGGTTCGGTGCGTGACTCTTTTGCCACCGACCTGAGCGACCTATCCTCAATGAACGACGACCAAATCCGTAGCGTGGTCGATAAGACCTTCAAAGATGCGTGGGACCTTCTTGAACTGCTTGGAGATCAAGAATGATAAGGAGACATAGCATCGTCGTCAGGCTCGGAGCTGCGGACAAAGCCAAAATCGGGATTGCCGATACCGACTCTGTTCAAACACCTATCCAGTTCATCGAGGGAGAAAAAACGCTAGGTTATGGATTGGGGCAGCTGATCGACTCTTTGATTAGACGCGGCGTCAGCCCGAGCGAAACTGCGGTAGATTTGGCTCTCGTTAGCGCGACCGTGACAGCCGCCGATACGCGGATTTCTCGGGCAACGGAATCGCAAGACTCATGGACGAGAGAGATCGATCTTTACATCCCAGTAAGCGATCCTGAGCTGTTCGAGTCGCAGGCCAGCCTTCTAGAACGCATACTTGCGTTTTTGACTGGCGACCGATGGCGTCTATATTTCCGCCCGCGCTTAAAGACGCTTGCCACCCTCGTTGCCAAAAAACAGCTAAAGGTCGCGCCATTCGACTCAGTTTGCCTTTTTTCCGGAGGGCTCGATAGCTATATTGGAGCCATCGATCTGCTGCACGCTGGACGCAATCCTCTGCTGGTGAGTCACTACTGGGAAAACAGCACGAGCTCTCAGGAGATATGTGCCAAACGTATTGGCACAGTGTATGGAGACATGGATCCCCGACACGTGAGAGCTCGCGTCGGATTTGCGAATAATCTCGTTAAAGGGTGTGAATCGGAAACGACGACACGTGGCCGCTCATTCTTATTCTTTGGCATGGCCGTTCTTGCTGCTAGCGGTCTTTCCGATCCAGCCATTGTCATACCAGAGAATGGTCTGATCTCCTTAAATGTGCCGTTGGACCCGCTACGTCTGGGCGCGTGGAGTACTCGCACGACGCATCCCTTCTATCTTGCGAGATGGCAGGAACTTCTGGATGGGCTAGGAATAGACGGAGCGATCGTGAACCCTTACCGCTTCATGACTAAGGGCGAAATGGTCGCAGGATGCGCTAATCAAACGCTCTTGAAGTACGCGGCTGAGACAATCTCTTGCTCTTCCATCTCGAAGGGGCGGTGGAAAAAGTTGGCAAAAGGGCACTGCGGACATTGCACACCATGCTTGATCCGTCGCGCCTCGCTGGAGAAAGGCCTTGGTAAAGATTTGACCCCGTATGCGCTATCGAACCTGCAAGGCATCAAGCTAGACGGTCACCTCGCGGAAAGCGAACATATTCGGTCTTTCCAGTTAATGGCTCGTCGCCTTGCCAAGCGCCCGGGTATTGAGCAAATCCTCGTTCATAAGCCCGGCCCGCTGACAGATTATTCCGACAGCGACACGAGCCAGTATGCATCGGTATTCAGGCGGGGTATTGAAGAAGTTGGAGACGTCGTCTCGAAAGTCACTGTGAAACCATGACGCTTCGATCCGACTTAATCCGAGGATACGACTTCCATTGCCACGTCGATTTGCAGAAAGACCCCCGGGCAACAATCGAGCAGTGTGAGAAGGAGCGTCTCTTTACACTCGCTGTAACCACTACGCCCAAGGCGTTTCCGACCAATCAGGTTTGGACGCGAGAATGCCGATATGTTCAACCGGCAGCAGGACTGCACCCGGAACTTGTTGCAGATCGGTTCGACGAGCTGCCCCTCTTACTTGATTTAATCACGAGAACCACGTTCGTTGGCGAAGTCGGGATCGATGGCAGCCCACAGCACCGGCGCTCCTACGAAAAACAACGCGAGGCATTCGCCAAAATTTTGCAATCGGCGCAGTCTACTGGGGGCAAAGTCCTCTCCATCCATAGCCGCCGCGCAGCCAAAGATGTAATCGAGATGATCGAGGAGCTCACGACACCTGACCGCGTTCTCTGCATTCTTCACTGGTTTTCAGATTCGCAGGCGTTGGTGCATCGCGCTGGTAATGCGGGGTGTTATTTCTCGATCAACGCTAACATGCTGGATAGCGAACGTGGGGCGAGCCTGATCAAAGCGATGCCGCCCACGCGCTTATTGACGGAAACTGATGCTCCTTTTGGCTCAACGGACAGCCGTCCGAGTGTTCCTTGGGATGTATTACGGACGGAAGAGCGTATTGGTTTTGGTGGCGAACGGATGAAGGAAAACGCAGATCGAGTTCTGCGCTTCGCTGGCGTCATTGCATAGTCATACGCGGAATCCGTTGGGAGTTTCCGGCTCGTAGGTGCCACGGAGGACGAACGCCCTTTGGTCGATGGGTGCTGGGAGAGCGAAATCCTCCGGCGCGTGGTTCACCGGCAAGACGGCTGACCATGGGGCCCCGGGGAGCTTGGAGGCTCGCCCTGGGTGTCGATGGAACGGACATAACGTTCCTCCATGGTTCGGGGCTGGTGGAGCGGGAAGGCTCCAAGTCCAGCGAGTGATTGACCGGCGATACGGTCTGCTGACGCGGTCTGGCTCGACGCCAGATGCCGCGGCATCGCCGGGGGGATGCAACGGGGGCGCGCCAGCGGGCCCCCTTGCCAAGATGGTGCGGGTATTACCGCACACATCTTGCAGTCCGCACTCCGCGGCTGATTATTCGCTGCGCTCGTACCACGCGTTTTGCGGAACGAAGGACGGCTGGACCCACGAAATGGCCCATGGGCTTTTGCTGGTTTCAAGAATTGCGGGAAACATATCCAGCGTCCGCTCTCTAACCGGAAGGTCGAAGGTTCCTTTCCCCATTAGTTGCTCGACCGTGGGTAGGTCTGCAACGATGACGACGAGATCAGGATACCTGTCATTACCGTTGTAGGAGATCGCTCTGATGTCGCCTGTACCGGTCGGACCGCCGAAGATGAAATTGGTGATAGGGTTGTCAGCGACATCGTCACGCGTGACCCATTGCCGCCCGATCTTCACCGGGGTTGGTCCAAGCAATAGCCGGAACCAATATTCGCGGCTTCTCCAAAATCCGATTGCATGGCCTTCGATATCGGAATCGAGCTGGAGATAGAATGTGTCTTCCTTATACAGCTGCGTGATTCCTGGGGGCTCTCGGAATATCGGAGATGCACGATCCTCGTAGAGTGCGACTGCCAGCCGGTGATCCTTCCGATGTTTCAGGTAATACGCGAGCCAATCCGAACGCTGGCGAGGCTCCAGCAGGCGCATCAAATCGTCTGCCACCTTCGGGTGATGCGTGCGTAAGTGGTTGAACAGGTCGGGATAATCGGCGATCGCGTTTCGCGCTTGCGCAAAGTTCTCGACGTATCTACTGCCGAGGACTTTTCGGCCTAGCGCCTCCGTGACGGCGGCGTGCATGGCTCGCGCGTTTCTGTAGACGGCGCGATACACCTCATAGAGTTTCCTTCGTTGCGGCTTCGATGAATTAAGCCAATTGAACGGCGGGGACTCGGGCACCGCGCACCTGATTACGGGGAATTACGGGAGCCTAATTGATTCTGTTCACTTATGAAAAACATAGGAGAAATTTGAATTTCTAGGATTTTGTTCCTATAATGTTCTGGTGGCCAATTTCCGGAGGAAAGACGCCACCGGTCTGCGGCCCGAAAGGACCGACAATGAACGACCAGACCGAAACCACCGGGTTTCCCGCCCACCGCGCCGCCGCGCTCAGATATGAGCCCGAGGCCTTTCGCGAATACGTGCAGGATATGGACCTCACGCCTGCCCAGCAGGACGCGCTTCTTGAAACGGTCTGGCTCGTAGTGGTGGGCATTATCGACATCGGCTTAGAAGCAAACCAAGGCGATGGCCCGATCTCGAACCCTCTGGCCGTCGATTCCTCGCGTGTGCTAGCGTTGCTCTCAACTTCAAAGACATCAAACACAGAAGACGCGCGGGCCAATCGCAAGCCCAGTGCGCCAAGGACGGATTCCTAATGGTCGCATTCTCTGAACCGAAAGCAAAAAAAGCGGTCGCCTATGTTCGAGTTTCAAGCCGCGCGCAGGAAAAGCGCGGCGATGGACTCGCGTCTCAGGAAGCGGTCTGTCGCCGCTATGCCGATGCGATGGGTTACGAAGTCGTCGAAGTCTTCAAGGAAGTGCTGACCGGCAGTGCGGTCGATCGCCCGGCCATGCGCTCCCTCATCGCTTATTTGCGGACGAACAAGGCCGAGGGCCGGTATGTCATCATTGATGATCTAAGCCGTTTTTCCCGCGGTCACGATGCGCATTGGGCTTTGAAAGAAGAAATCGCGCGCGTTGGCGGCTTCCTATGTTCGCCGAAAATGCAGTTCGGCGATAGCGCGAACGACCGTCTCGTCGAAGGTGTGATGGTGACGGTGTCTCAGCATCAACGTGAGCTGAATGCCGAGCAGACGCGAACCCGGATGTTTGGCCGCGTCCTGAACGGTTACTGGCCGTTCGCGGCTCCAATGGGTTACCGCCATGCCCGCGCATCGGGCCATGCGGGCAAACTGCTGGTCCGCCACGAACCGGTTGCGTCAATCATTCAAGAGGCAATGGAAGGTTTTGCGTCGGGCCGTTTTGAAACGCAGGCCGAGGTGAAACGATTTTTGGAGTCGGAGCCTGCTTTCACGAAAAAGAACCGGCGCGGTGAAGTTCATTATCAGGCCGTTTCTGATCTGCTGACCAAGCTCGTCTATGCCGGGTATGTCGAACACAAGGACTGGGGGATCGCGCCTCTGAAAGGCAAGCACGAGCCTCTGGTGTCACTTGCCACTTTCAAGCGCATTCAAGAACGCATCAACGGGGCCGCCCGCGCACCCATGCGGGCTGACATCCGCGCTGACTTCCCGTTGCGCGGCGCGATCTGTTGCGCCGAGTGCGGCAAGCCGATGACGTCATGCTGGTCCACGAGCAAGAACGGCGAGAAGCATCCCTATTACATGTGTTACGGCAAAGGCTGCCAACGCTATCGGAAGTCGATCCGTCGCGATGCCATCGAAGGAAACTTCGCTGAGATGCTCAAGCATCTGGTGCCAGGACAAAAGCTGATCGATTTGGCGACCGCGATGTTTAAGAATGTTTGGCAGCAGCGAGCCACGCAAACTGCGGAACGCGCCGAACAGTACAAGCGCGAAATCAGAAAGCTTCAAACCGAAACCGAACGGTTGATCGATCTCGTCGTAAGCGCCCCTTCAAAGGAGATTGCCAAGGCGTACGAGCGGCGCGTCGGCGAACTCGAAAAGCAGAAGCTGTTGCTGATCGAAAAGCAGGGCGAATTGGGGAGGAAGCAAGAGTCGTTCGACGATTTGTTCGAACACGCGATCCGATTCCTCTCAAAGCCTTACGACATATGGGTTTCCGGCAATTTAGCACTCCGGAAATTGGTGCTTCGACTCACGTTCGCCGAGCATCTGGAATACTGCCCAGAAAACGGTTTTCGAACACCAAAAACTACTATGCCTTTCAAGCTCTTAGCGGATTTTCGGGAAGGAAAAAAAGACATGGCGCGCCCAAGGGGACTCGAACCCCTGTTTTCGCCGTGAAAGGGCGACGTCCTAGACCGCTAGACGATGGGCGCTGACCGGCCGTGCAAGACCGGGGCGTTGTATAGAGACCGTTTGTCCA
>Ga0164243_10001276_pt1 | contig 43168 bp, 45 predicted proteins | sample OricompcompostOP_FD_108781 | JGI IMG/M metagenome (GOLD analysis project Ga0164243, IMG submission 108781) | Organic Plus compost microbial communities from Emeryville, California, USA - Original compost - Organic plus compost (OP) | ecosystem: Engineered > Solid waste > Mixed feedstock >...
CGCCAGGTGCGCAGGCCCGACCTCACCATCGCCACCGAGGACCACAACGTCCCGACGGACGACCTGAGCTGGCCGATCGCCGACCCGGTGTCGCGTACGCAGGTCGAGACCCTGCGCAAGAACTGCGCCGAGTTCGGGGTGCGGCTGCACCCGATGGGCGACGAGGGTCAGGGCATCGTGCACGTCATCGGCCCGCAGCTGGGGCTCACCCAGCCCGGCATGACGATCGTCTGTGGCGATTCTCACACCAGCACGCACGGCGCGTTCGGCGCGCTGGCCTTCGGCATCGGCACCAGCCAGGTCGAGCACGTCCTGGCCACGCAGACGCTGCCGATGGCCCCGTTCAAGACGATGTCCGTCACCGTGAATGGCACGCTGAAGCCGGGCGTGACGGCCAAGGACATCATCCTCGCCGTCATCGCCGAGATCGGCACCGGCGGCGGCCAGGGCTACGTCATCGAGTACCGCGGCGAGGCCATCCGGAACCTGTCCATGGAAGCCCGGATGACCGTCTGCAACATGTCGATCGAGGCGGGCGCGCGGGCCGGCATGATCGCCCCGGACGCGACGACGTTCGCGTACCTGGAGGGCCGCGAGCACGCCCCGCAGGGCGCCGACTGGGACGCCGCGGTCGAGTACTGGACCTCGCTGCGTACGGACGAGGACGCGACCTTCGACAAGGAGGTCGTGATCGACGCCGACGCGCTCAGCCCGTTCGTCACGTGGGGCACCAACCCCGGCCAGGGCGCGCCGCTGAACACCGCGGTGCCGGACCCGGCCGCGATGGCCGACGCCGACGCGCGCGCCTCCGCCGAGAAGGCCCTCGCGTACATGGACCTGGCGCCCGGCACGCCGCTGCGCGACGTCAAGGTCGACACGGTCTTCGTGGGCTCCTGCACCAACGGCCGCATCGAGGACCTGCGCGCCGCCGCCGAGGTGATCCGCGGCCGCCGCGTGGCCGACAGCGTCCGCATGCTGGTCGTGCCCGGCTCGATGCGGGTGAAGAAGCAGGCCGAGGAGGAGGGCCTGGACCAGGTCTTCACCGCGGCCGGCGCGCAGTGGCGGCAGGCCGGCTGCTCGATGTGCCTGGGCATGAACCCCGACCAGCTCCAGCCCGGCGAGCGCAGCGCGTCCACGTCCAACCGCAACTTCGAGGGACGGCAGGGCAAGGGCGGCCGTACCCACCTGGTGTCGCCGCTGGTGGCCGCGGCCACCGCCGTCACCGGCCACCTGTCCTCGCCCGCCGACCTGGACTGACGGAGTCACTCATGGAGAAGTTCACCGTCCACACCGGCCGCGCCGTGCCGCTGCGCGCCAGCAACGTGGACACCGACCAGATCATCCCCGCCGTCTACCTCAAGCGGGTCGCCCGTACCGGCTTCGAGGACGGCCTGTTCGCCGCCTGGCGGGCCAACGACCCGGACTTCGTGCTGAACAAGCCCGAGTACGAGGGCGCGACCGTGCTGGTCGCCGGGCCGGACTTCGGTACCGGCTCCTCCCGCGAGCACGCCGTGTGGGCGCTGCAGGACTACGGCTTCAAGGCCGTGCTGTCCCCGCGGTTCGGCGACATCTTCCGCGGCAACTCGCTGAAGGGCGGCCTGCTCACCGTCCTCCTGCCGAACGACGTCATCGAGGCGCTGCAGGCCGCGGCCGAGCAGGACCCGAAGACGGAGATCACCGTCGACCTGGTGGACCGCGAGGTGCGCTGCGGCGACATCACGGCTTCCTTCGAGCTGGACGACTACACGCGGTGGCGCCTGATGGAGGGCCTGGACGACATCGGCCTCACCCTGCGGCACACCGACGAGATCGGCACGTACGAGGAGCAGCGTCGCCCGTGGCTGCCGAAGACGGCCTGACCGACTCCGACTGGCTGCCGTACGGCATCGTGGCCCGGCGGTTGCGCGACGCGCACCGCCGGGTCGCGGCGTTGCCGCCGGAGGTACGGCCGGAGGCCACGCACCGGCTCATCAAGATCACGGACCTGGCGAAACGCGATCTCGCCCGCGCCGCCGAGAAACTCGACGCCTTCGAGGCCGAGCTGAACGGGAGCAACGGGTACCAAGCGGGCAAAACACCCCCCGCGACGGGCTCTGACGACGAAAACCCCGGCCCGACACGGTAAAACTTCGTGGCGTGGTGATTGTGCGCCAACCGGTAGTCCCCTAATTTCGCTTGAGCAAGGGGGAACCGGAGGAGCAATACATGAACAAGCGTGAGCTGATCGACGCGATCTCCGGCAGGCTGGGGGACAAGAAGACCGCCACCGAGGCCGTGAACGCCGTGCTGGAAGCCATCCAGGGCGCGGTCGCCAAGGGCGACAAGGTCTCGATCACGGGCTTCGGTGCGTTCGAGAAGGCAGAGCGGCCTGCCCGTACGGCCCGTAACCCGGCTACCGGTGAGGCCATCAAGGTGCCGAAGAGCTCGGTGCCGAAGTTCCGGCCGGGTGCCGACTTCAAGGCGCTGGTCAACGGCGACAAGAAGGGCAAGGCCGCCGCGAAGAAGAAGTAGCCGTCGCACACGGCCTACATAAGGGCCCGGGAACGTGCCAACCCACGTCCCGGGCCCTTGGTACGTCTAGAGGTCCTCGAAGCGCGGCGCGGGCAGCCGCCCGGCACCGGCCAGACCCGCGACGCCGAGGACGAGCAGCAGCAGCGCACCGATGCGGCGCGGCGCCTCGATCGCGGCACACGCCTCCGGCCCGGTGCGCTCCGCCGTCTCGTGCGGACCCGAGGTGAACGCGGTCCCGCACCCGAGCCGTACGCTCTCCGCCGCCCCGGCGGGCCCGCCGAGATCGGAGAGGTCGCCGAGGATCGTCTGGTCGCCGCCCGTCCCCCAGGAGTACAGCGCCTCGACACCGGCCGGGTGCCCGTCGTCGCCGACGTAGTACAGCGCGGTGCGCGGGATCAGCGTGAAGTACGCGGCGGCCAGCAGCGCGGCGACCGCGAGCAGGCGCGTCCACAGCCGCGCGCGCACGGGGAGTCTCATAGCGGTGACCGTACGGCGGCCGCCGCGGGACCGGTCCTCAGTCCGGTACGGGGAACGTGGACAGCGTGATGTAGGTGACCGCGCCGGTCTCGTCGAGTTTGAGGTTCACCCGCTGGCCCAGGCGCAGGTGGCGGAGGCCGCCGGCGTCGAATGCGGGGGCGTCGTACGTGAGCTCGGTGCCGTCGTCGAGGTACACCGAGCCGGAGCGGGTCGCGTCGTCGAACGTCGCCACAGTGCCCTGCATGGCGGCAACCTAGTGGAAGCCGGGCGGGCGCGGCGGGCCGCCCGGGCGGTGCTCGGCGGCGATGCGCATCGGCTGTACGTTCTGGCCGCCCTGCTCCTCCGAGCCCAGCTCGGTGAGGTGGATGAGCTGCTGGGCGATCTGCTCGAGCCGCTCCAGATCCTCGGAGGGGACGAGGGCCGCCATCGCCTTGCCGTGTCTCGTCAAAACGACGCGCTCGCCGCTGTACGCGACCCGGTTGACCAGTTCGGCCAGGTCGGCGCGTGCCTGTGTCACGGGGATCTCGCGTCTCATGGCTTCATGCTAACATTCTGTACGTTTTTGAAAGTCTGTACAGAACGCAGGCGACGAGGAGGCGGGTCAGATGAGCAACCCACCGACGTTCGAGCGGCCGACGCGGGTGCTGGGCCGGGCGGCCGAGGCGCCCCAGCAGGCCGCGCTGCTGGCCGACCCGTTGTTCCAGCGGCTGCTGGACAACCGGATCGTGTTCATCGGCGAGGAGATCGACGAGGAGGTCACCCGCCGGGTGTGCGCGCAGCTCCTGCTGCTGTCCGCGCGCGACGGCGAGCGCGACATCTGGATGTACATCAACTCGCCCGGCGGCTGGGTGGACGGCGGGCTCGCGGTGTACGACATCATGCGGTACGTACCGAACGACGTCCGTACGGTCGCGATGGGCATGGCCGCGTCCATGGGCCAGTTCCTGCTGGCGGCGGGCACCCCGGGGAAGCGGTACGCGCTGCGGCACGCGCGGATCATGATGCACCAGCCGTCCGGGGGCATCGGCGGCACGGCGTCGGACATCAAGATCCAGGCCGAGCAGTCGCTGTATCTCAAGCAGCTCATCGCCGGGCTCAACGCGCGCAACACCGGGCAGACCGAGGAGCAGATCGAGGCCGACTCCGACCGGGACCGCTGGTTCACCGCCGAGGAGGCGCGGGACTACGGCTTCATCGACCACGTCCTGGAGAGCGCCAACGAGCTGCCGTCCGAAGGTCCGGTGTCCTGATGCGCGCCGCGGAGGGGCGGTACGTGGTGCCGTCGTTCGTGGAGCACACGTCGTACGGGGCGAAGGAGCAGAACCCGTACAACAAGCTGTTCGAGGAGCGCATCGTGTTCCTCGGCGTGCAGGTGGACGACACCTCGGCCAACGACATCATCGCCCAGCTCCTGGCGCTGGAGTCGATGGACATGGAGCGGCCGATCCACCTGTACATCAACTCGCCGGGCGGATCGATGACCGCGATGATGGCGATCTACGACACGATGCAGTTCATCGGCCCGCCGATCGAGACCACCTGCCTCGGCCAGGCGGCCTCCGCGGCCGCCGTCCTGCTCGCCGCGGGCACCCCCGGCCGCCGCGCGGCCCTGCCGAACTCCCGGATCATCATCCACCAGCCCGCCACCGAGGGCACCCGCGGCATGTCCAGCGACCTGGAGATCCAGGCACGGGAGATCCTCCGGATGCGCGAGCAGATGGAAAAGATCATCGCCACGCACTGCGGCCAGCCGGAGACCCAGGTAACCCGAGACATCGACCGAGACAAGATCATGACCGCCCAGGAGGCGAAAGAGTACGGCCTGATCGACGACATCCTGACGGTCCAGAAGCGCAACATCACCTGATCACCCCGAGGCCGTGCCTCACGAGCCCGTCCCGGCCAGGCCCGGATAAAGGCCTCGCTTCGCGAGACTGATTTTTCGCGCGTGCGGCCACCGTGCCTGGTTACGGCATGGATACGAGGTGCGGCCAGGAGCGGGGATCGCAGACCTGTGCAGGTTGTTGGTCACGCCGTGACCCGCACCTCGCAAACGGCGCCGGGCCACAACGCTGGCCGCACGCGCAATAAATCAGTCTCGCGAAGCGAGGCCTTTATTCAGGGCGGGGCCGGGTCTCGCGGAGCGAGGTCATTGGCTTGGACGCGGTTACACGAACAGGGCCGCCACCTCGGCGGTGTGCGGTCCCACTCCCAACGCGATCGCCTCGTGTAGGTCGCTCAAGGTGTCCACGTCGCGGCGCAGGCCCGGGATGTCGGGGAGGTGGAGTTCGTGGGCGCCGGCTTCGTGGTGGCGGTCTCGGGAGCCGCGGCCGAAGGCGGGGTGGAAGTGGGTGCGGGACGCGTACAGGGTGGTGCCTTCGTCGGCGGCGTCGGGGACGAATGCCTGGGGCCGGCTCCGGGCCGCCTCCAGCGCGCGGGTCAGCTCGTCGGGGCGTAGTGCCGGGAGGTCGGCGAACAGGGCGGCGATCCCGGCGTCCGGCGCCAGGCGCGCCGCCGTCTTCGCGCCGTGCCGCAGTGCGGGGTTGAGCCCGGCGTCCGGCTCGTCGGCGATGACGTACGCGCCCAGCTCACCCAGCACCCCGCCGGCGACCAGGTCGTCGGTGACCACCACGACCCGCTCCACCAGCGGCGACGCCATCGCCGCGGTGATCGTGTCGGCCGCGATGGCCAGCGCGAACTTCTCCCGGTGCGCGCCGGTGGCCGCGGCGATGCGCGACTTGGCCCGATCCAGCGGCTTGACGGGCACCACGAGTGACCATCCCCCAGACTTCGTCCGGGGGGACCCCCAATTCCCGCCCTTAGCCGTCACCCGAGCGGCTCCAAAGAATCCCGGCGCGAGCCGGAGTCCGACAGCATGTCTCGACACTATGCGCATCGGACCGGGAGACTTGACGCGCCCCGGTCGGCGGTAGGTTGCTGCGCAGACCCCGGAGCTCGAGGAGGAGGCGTATGCCCCGCGGATACACCGACGAGCGCGGCTGGCACGTGCCGTTCGTCGCCGTGCTGCGCCCGCTGCTGTTCCTGCTGATGCGCAGGGAGTGGCGGGACCGGCGGAACGTTCCGCGCGAGGGCGGGGTGATCCTGGCCGCCAACCACGTCACCGAGCTGGACTCGCTGACGATGGCGCACTTCGTGTACAAGTGCGACCGCTGGCCCGCCTTCATGATCAAGGACGGCGTGTTCAAGGTGCCGGTGCTCGGGAAGATGCTGCTGAAGGTCGGGCAGATCCCGGTCGCCCGCGGCGGGGTCGACGCGGCCCGCTCGCTGAAGTACGCCGAGGAGGCGCTGGAGAGGGGCGCCGCGATCATGATCTTCCCCGAGGGCACCTGCACCCGCGACCCGGAGCTGTGGCCGATGGTCGCGAAGACCGGCGTGGCCCGGCTGGCGCTGAAGACCGGCAAGCCGGTGATCCCGATCGCGCACTTCGGCGCGCACGAGATCCTGGCGTACCGCTCGAAGAAGCTGCACCTGTTCCCGCGCAAGCTGGTGCGCATGGTCGCCGGCCCGGCGGTCGACCTGTCCGCGTACGAGGGCAAGCCGCTGACCGCCACCAACCTGAGCGCGGCCACGGCCGACATCATGGCCGACATCACCGGCCTGCTGGCCACCATCCGCGAGGGCAAGCCCCCGGAGGAGCCGTACGACCCGAAGAAGGCGCGCCAGGAGAAGCACGCCACCGGCGACGACGCGGATCGGGCGGCCGAATGACGACCGCGGCGGTGATGGGTGCGGGTTCGTGGGGCACCACGTTCGCCGCCGTGCTGGCCGACGCCGGGACCGACGTACGACTGTGGGCCCGCCGGGCGGACGTCGCGGAGCGGATCAACGCCGAGCGCGTCAACACCGACTACCTCCCGGGCTTCGCGCTGCCCGAGGGCCTGCGCGCGACCGCCGACGCGGAGGAGGCGCTGTCCGGGGCGGACTTCGTGGTGCTCGCGGTGCCGTCGCAGAGCCTGCGGGAGAACCTCACCGCCTGGCGGCCGTACGTGCCCGCGCCGGCCGTGCCGGTGAGCCTGATGAAGGGCATCGAGCTGGGCACCGGGCAGCGGATGAGCGAGGTGATCCGCGAGGTGCTCGGCCTGCCGTCCGAGCGCGTCGCGGTCATCGCCGGGCCGAACCTCGCGAAGGAGGTCGCCCAGCACATGCCGTCCGGCTCGGTGGCCGCGTGCACCGACCTCGCGGTGGCCGAGCGCCTCCAGCAGGCGTGCCACACCCGGTACTTCCGGCCGTACACCAACCACGACGTCGTCGGCTGTGAACTGGGCGGCACGGTGAAGAACATCATCGCGCTGGCCGTCGGCATGGCCGTGGGCATGGGCCTGGGCGACAACGTGCGGGCGCTGCTGATGACCCGCGGCCTGGCCGAGACGGCCCGCCTCGGCGAGGCCCTCGGCGCCGACCAGCACACCTTCGCCGGCCTGGCCGGCATGGGCGACCTGATCGCCACCTGCGGCTCCCCGCTGTCGCGGAACCGTACGTTCGGGGAGAACCTCGGCCGCGGCATGAGCGTCCCCGAGGTCATCGCCGTGACACGCCAGACCGCCGAGGGCGTGAAATCCTGCGACTCGGTGCTGGAGCTGGCCCGCAAGAACGACGTCGAGATGCCGATCACCGAAATGGTGGTGGGCGTCCTGCACGACGAGCTGAGCCCCGCCGAGGCGACCCGCACCTTGCTTTCCCGCTCAGCCAAGCCCGAGCGTTACTAGGGCGTGTCTCGAGGTCGGGCGCCTGGCTGCGCGGCGCCCAGGCACGCACCTCGCGGGGTTGTCGTCGGTCGACGGACAAACCCGGTCCGACTCCCTCCTCCGCCCCCGCGAGGCACGCACCTGGACACCGCTCGCTCAGACGCCCGACCTCGAGACACACCCTGGACGCGCCGCGCCGTAGGCGTGATCACACTAGGATACCGGTCGCTATGCAGAGAAAACCCGGAGAGAACACACGGGCGGTGCACCTGCCCGACCCGCCGCAGCCGGTCGAGCGTGCGGTGGGCCAGGCCGTATGGCGCAGTGCCACGTTCGAGTTCGACGACGCCCAGTCCTACGCGGACGTCCTCGGCGACCGCCGGCGCGGCTACAGCTACAGCCGGATCGACAACCCGACGGTGGACGCGTTCGCCGCGGGCGTCGCGGCGCTCGAGGGCGCGAACCTCGACCACGAGGTGCGCGGCCAGGCGTTCGCCTCCGGCATGGCCGCGATCACCGGCGCGCTGATGGCGCTGACCCGGCAGGGCGCGCACGTCGTGGCGTCCAACGCGCTGTACGGCGGCACGTACTCGCTGCTGAACGGGCTGCTCGCGCGGTTCGGCGTGGAGACCGACTTCGTCGACATCACCGACCTGGACCAGGTGCGGTCCGCGATGCGCCCCACCACCGCCGTCGTGTACGCCGAGACGCTGGCCAACCCGACCATGGTGGTCGCCGACCTCCCCGAGCTGGCCGAGATCGCGCACGACGCCGGCGCCCGCCTGGTCGTCGACTCCACGTTCGCGTCCCCGGTCGTCTGCCGCCCGCTGGAGCACGGCGCCGACCTGGTGATCCACTCCGCCACCAAGTACATCGGCGGCCACAGCGACGTCACCGGCGGCGTGGTGGCCGGCCGCCAGGAACTGGTCGACACGATCCGCGCGGTGCGCGTCGACACCGGCGGCTCGCTCGCCCCCGACGACGCCTTCCTGCTGCGCCGCGGCCTGGAGACGCTGCCGCTGCGGGTGCGCCGGCAGAACGCCACCGCCATGGTGTACGCGGCCACCATCGCCCGCCACGCCGGCGTGACCCGCGTCGACTACCCCGGGCTCACCGAGCACCCCGGCCACGACGTGGCCCGCCGGCTGTTCGACTCCGGCCCGGAGGGCACCCGCTTCGGCGCGATCGTCACGGTCACCCCGGAGGGCGGCTACGACGCGGGCATGCGGTTCGCCGACGGCCTCGGCCTGGTCAAGGTGGCCGCCTCGCTCGGCGGCACGCACACCATGGTCAGCCACGTGGCGTCCACCACCCACCGCCAGCTCGACGAGACCCAGCTGAAGGCGGCCGGCATCGACCCGGGCGCCGTCCGCATCTCCGTCGGCCTGGAAGACGCCGAGGACCTGATCGCCGACACTTTGCGGTCCCTCGACCAGATCTGACCGGCGACGTTGGGCGAACGGGTAAGGTCGCCTCCGATCCGAGTTCCGTACGGGACCCCACCGAGGCGAAGGGAACGCACGACATGGCACAGCGGAAGGTCCGCGTCGCCGTCATCTTCGGCGGCCGCAGCTCCGAGCACGCCATCTCCTGCGTCACGGCGGGCAGTGTGCTGTCGGCGATGGACCCGGACCGGTACGACATCGTGCCGATCGGCATCGCCACCGACGGCCGCTGGGTGCTGACGTCCGGCGAACCGGACCGTCTCGCCATCACCGACGGCCGTCTCCCCGAGGTGGACGCCGCGTCCGGCGCCACGCTGGCGCTGCCGAGCAGCGGCGGCCTGGCCGTCTCCGAGCCGGGCGAGGTGCCGCGCGCGCTCGGCGACGTCGACGTGGTGCTCCCGCTGCTGCACGGCCCGTACGGCGAGGACGGCACCATCCAGGGCCTGCTCGACCTGGCCGGCATCCCGTACGTCGGCGCCGGGGTGTTCGCCAGCGCGGTGAGCATGGACAAGGTGCACATGAAGGTGGCGTTCGCCGGGGCCGGGCTGCCGATGGGCCCGTACGTGGTGGTCACCGACCGCGCCTGGCGCCGCGAGCGCAAGCGCGTCGTGGACGACGCGGCCGCGCTCGGCTGGCCGGTGTTCGTCAAGCCGGCCCGCGCCGGGTCCAGTATGGGCGTGTCCAAGGCCACTGACGAGGCGTCGCTGATCGCCGCCGTGGAGACGGCGCGCGAGCACGACCGCAAGGTGCTGATCGAGGCGGCGATCTCCGGCCAGGAGGTGGAGTGCGGCGTGCTTGAGGGCCTGGACGACGGCCCGCCGGAGGCCAGCGCGCCGGCCCGGGTGGGGGTGCCCGAGGGGTACGACTTCTATGACTTCGAGGCCAAGTACCTCGACGAGGGCCTGCGGCTGACCATCCCGGCGGACATCCCGGACGCCGCCGTCGCGGAGGTCAAGCGGCTGGCCGGGATCGCGTTCGAGGCGGTCGACTGCGAGGGCCTGGCCCGCGTGGACTTCTTCTACGCCGACGACGGCCGGGTGCTGATCAACGAGATCAACACCATGCCGGGCTTCACCCCCGCGTCGGCGTTCCCCCGGATGTGGGCGGCCAGCGGCCTGGACTACCCGAGCCTCATCGACCGGCTGGTCCGTACGGCGCTGAACAAGCCGCGCGGCCTGCACTGAAAGCGGGTCACAGCGAGCCGTCCGGACGCTTCGGCAGCGTGGCCTTCAGCGCCGGCGACAGCTCGCTGAGCACCTCGCCCGGCAGCTTGACCGTCCGCGGCACGGTGACCTCCACGTACGCGTCCCGGCCGAGCAGCGTGAACCGCGTGGGCGCGCCCTCGGGCTCCGGCAGCCACGACAGCCCGTTGATGTCGCCGAGCTGGGAGTCCGGCCGCAGCGCGGCCGGCCGCGGCACGCCACAGCGCAGCGCCAGCGCCGGGTCGCCCCACGCGGCCGTCAGGTCCGACTCGGGCGTGACCGTACGCCGCTCGTCGCCGTGCAGCTTCGCGGGCAACCGGTCGTGCAGGGCCCCGCAGAGCTCGGCGACCCGCGCCGAGGCGTGCGGCGGCTCGACCTGGACCTCCGTGGCGCAGCCCCCGGCCGCGCCGAGCGCGGCCAGCGCGGCCAGCGCCGTGACGAACCCCCCGCGCATCCTCAGAGGTGCACGATCGGGCAGGTGAGCGTGCGGGTGATGCCGTCGACCGCCTGGATCCGCGCGATGACCATCTTGGCGAGGTCGTCGACGTTGTCCGACTCGGCGCGCACGATCACGTCGTAGGGGCCGGTGACGTCCTCCGCCTGGATGACCCCCGGGATCTGGGCGGTCTTCTGCGCGACGTCGTCGGCCTTGCCCACCTCGGTCTGGATGAGAATGTAGGCCTGAACCATGTCGACCTCCCTGGGGTGTCCGCGTGATCGGCGCGTGCACGGCCCCCGTACTGTAGGCCATGCATATGGCCGCACACGTACGGGGGTTCAGGTATCAGCATCGCAGACGCCGGGGAGTTCGGGCTGATCGCCGCGATCACCGCCCGGTTGCCCGCAGCGCCGGCGATCCGGCTCGGGCCCGGTGACGACGCGGCGGTCATCGCCGCACCCGATGGCCGCGTCGTGGCCACCACCGACCTCCTCGTCGAGGACCGGCACTTCCGGCGCAAATGGTCCACCCCGTACGACGTGGGCCGGCGCGCCGCCGCGCAGAACCTCGCGGACGTCGCCGCCATGGGCGCCGCCCCCACCGCGCTGCTCGTCGGCCTGGCCGTACCGCCGGACCTGCCGCTGAGCTGGGCCGAGGGGCTCGCCGACGGGCTCGGCGCGGAGTGCGCGCGGGTCGGCGCCGGGGTGGCCGGCGGCGACGTGGTGCGCGCGGACCGGCTGACCATCGCGATCACCGCGCTCGGCGACCTGGGCGGCCGCGCGGCCGTGACCCGCTCCGGCGCCCGCCCCGGCGACGTCGTCGCGATCGCCGGCCACCTCGGCCACGCCGCCGCCGGGTTCGCCCTGCTGGAGGCCGGGCTCGACGCCCCGGCCGTCGCCGTGGACCGCTACCGCTGCCCGGACCCGCCGTACGCGGAGGGCCCGCACGCCGCCGACCTCGGCGCCACCGCGATGATCGACGTCAGCGACGGGCTGCTGTCCGACCTCGGGCACGTGGCCGAGGCGAGCGGCGCGGCGATCGACCTGAACGCCGCCGCGCTGGCGCCGGCCGCCCTGCTGCGCGAGGCCGCCGCCGCGCTGGGCGGGCCCGACCCGATGGAGTGGGTGCTGCGCGGCGGCGAGGACCACGCGCTGGCCGCCACGTTCCCCACCGCCGCGGAGCCGCCCGCGCCGTGGCGGCCGGTCGGCCGGGTCCGGACCGGCGCGCCGGGCGTCACGCTGGACGGCGCTCCGGTGGGCGGCAGCGGTGGCTGGGATCACTTCGCGTGATCCGGCACCGAGCCGCGCGGCGACCAGCCGCGATGATCCAGCGTCGTCGTACGGTCACGCGAGAGCGCTGGTCAGCCCGGTGGGGCGCTGATATACAAGCTCCTTGACGAAAGGGGGAGCGTGGGCCGCCATCGCATGCAGACCGCTACGCCGAGTGAGGACGATCCGTCCGAAGGCACCCGGCCGCTGCCGTTACGCGATGCCCTCCAGCAGCGCCGCAAGGCCGTCTTAGGCACCGCCGCCGGGGTCGTGTCCATGCTCGCGCTCGGCGGGGTGATCACCCTCGCCCGGAGCTTCGCGCCCGACGAGCCGGGCGGCTGCGCGACGTCCTGCGCCGCCGACCGGTCCACCGCCCCCGGGGTGGCCGAGCCGCGCGCGACCCCCTCCCGTACGGCCACGGGCACGCCGTCGCCGACGGGCGGTGAGCCCGGCCGTACGTTCGCGCCCACCGTCGTCCGCCAGGAGAAGCAGGCGAAACCGCGCGTCACCGCACCGCCCGACCCGCCGTCGGTCACCACCGAGCCCGCCCGTCCGCCCTGGCACGGGCGCTGGCCCTGGCGACACGGGCATGGCCCGTGGTGATCGGTGGAAAATAACACCGGCGATTCACGCGAACCCGGACGCTGCGCCCCGTATCGTCAGGTGGCGACCGAAGCGGGAAGTCTGGTAGACATCGGCCCGCGGGTGGGCCGTCGAACAGGGGAGTGATGGCGCGGCAGGGCAGGGACAGTGCACGGCGTACGGGCCGCTGGCGGATCCGGCACCTCGTGACCCCGCACTTCCTCGTCGGAGTGGGCGCGGTCGGAGTGGCGATCACCGCGTACGCGGGCACGCACACCTATCTGGACTTCCACGCCGGGCCGGACGCCACGAGCGGCTGCGAGGGCTGCCGCGAGGACACCCGCGAGTCGACCCCGCCGGCCTCCGAGCTGGCCGAGCGCCCCGGCGAGCCGGTACCCGAGGCCGGGTCCCGGGTGCGCCCGCCGCTGGCCGTCTCCCCGGTCCGGGTGCTGCACCACGCGCGCACCGACGGCGACGGCGGCTTCCGCTCCGTGCTGGTGCTCACCAACACCGGCCCCCGGCCGGTACGCCACTGGCGGCTCACGTTCACCTACCCGGACGCCCGCGTGCGCACGGCCACGGCCGTACGGATGCGGCACGGCGGCCACTCACCGCTGCTGTACGGCACGGGCCGGCACCGGACGCTGTCCCCGGGCGAGTCGGTCCGCATCCGGCTGACCGGCAGTGGCGTCGCGGCCGGCCCGTACGACTGCGTCCTCAACAACGCGACCTGCGACTTCGGCTGAGGCCGGGCACGCAAGAAACCGGTTCGCCGCGCGGGCGAACCGGTTCTAAGCGGTCGGGCTCAGACGGCTCGGGTGACCTTGCCGGCCTTGATGCAGGACGTGCACACGTTGAGCCGCTTGGTGGTGCGGCCGACGGCGGCGCGCACCGTCTGGATGTTCGGGTTCCAGCGGCGGCGGGTCCGGCGGTGCGAGTGCGAAACGTTATTGCCGAAGCCCGGCCCCTTGCCGCAGACGTCGCAGACGGAAGCCACGGAAAACTCCAATGGGGTTCATCGAACAGGTAGACGCCCAGGAAGTTCCGGGCAGCCCAAGCAGAATATCCAACGACGGCGCCACCATGCCAACTCGGGCCGGTTCGGGAGGCGTACGCTGTCCGCCATGGTGGCGGTTGCCGTGCTCGACGCCCCGGCATTGCGCCGGTGGACCGAACTGTCGGCCCGCGCGCTCGGCGACGTACGGACGGCCATCGACGCGATCAACGTCTTCCCCGTACCCGACGGCGACACCGGCACGAACCTGTACCTCACGGTGGTGGCCTGCGCCGAGGCCGTCGCCGGGCTCCCCGAGGACGCCGACCACACCCGCGTGTGGGCCACGCTGACCGACACCGCGATGCGCAACGCCCGCGGCAACTCCGGCGTGCTGTGGAGCCAGGCGCTGCGCGGCCTGGCCGAGGTGCTGCGCACCGAGCGTACGGACGGCCGGGCGCTGCGCGACGCGCTGCGGAAGGCGGCGGCGCTGGCCCGGGCCGCGGTGCAGCGCCCGGTGGAGGGCACGCTGCTCACCGTGCTGGACGCGGCCGCCGCGGCGGCCGACGCCGCGGCGGGGGAGTCGCCGTCGGAGCTCGCGCACGCGGCGGCGGACGCGGCGTGGTCGGCCCTGGCCGCCACTCCCGGGCAGCTGCGGGAGCTGGCCGAGGGCGGCGTGGTCGACGCCGGCGCGGCCGGCCTGTGCGTACTGCTCGACGCGCTGGCCGCGGTGACCACCGGCCGGGCGGTACGCCGCCTCGAACTGCCGGAGGGCCCGCGCGGCGTGTCCCACGCCGAGCCCGCCGCGCAGGAGTTCGAGGTGATGTTCCTGCTGGACTCCGACCCCGACCGGGTCGCGGACCTGCGGGCCGCGCTCGACGCCATCGGCGACTCGCTGATGATCACCGGCGGCGACGGCACCTGGCAGATCCACGTGCACACCGACGACGCCGGCGGCGCCGTCGAGCTGGGCGCGCGGGCCGGGCACGCGTACCGCTTCCGCATCTCCTGCCTGAGCGCGCACGCCACCACGGGCCGCGTCGTCCTCGCCCTGCCGCCCGGCCCCGGGCTGGCGGAGCTGTACGGCTACCCGGACGTGGCCATCCCGTCCGGCCCGCTGGACGCCGCGCTGCGCGCGCACGCCGGGGCGCGGATCGTCGTCGTCCCCGGCTCCCGTACGGCCTACGCCCAGGCCAGCGAGGCGCTGGCGGGCACCACCGCCGAGCTGGTCCCGGCCGACGCCGCGGTACGCCAGCTCGCCGCCCTCGCCGTGCACGACCCCGAGCGGCCCTTCGAGGCCGACGTCGCGGCCATGACCGAGGCGGCCCGCGCCGTCCGCGCCGGCCGGGTGACCGCCGGCGCCGGCACCTTCCACGCCTCCGGCGACGCCCTTCCCGCGTCGCACGGCGCCGACCCGGCCGCCCTCGGCGCCGCCCTCGCCGCCCGCCTCCTCGCGGACGGCGGCGAGCTCGTCACGATCGTCGCGCGCGAGGAGGCGCTGGGGGAGCGGGTGCGGGACACTGTGCGAGCCGAGCGGCCGGGCGCCGAGGTGCTCGTGTACGTCGAGCCCGGGCTCGCGTCCGCGCTGGAGATCGGTGTCGAGTAGCCCCGTACCGGGACGGCTGGGAAGGTACGACGCGCATGACCGACGACTCGGACCGTACCGTCGACGACCTCGAACGGCGGCTGGCCCGGTTGCCGTGGATCAGCTTCCACGCGCGGCTCAAGCTCGCGCTGTGCGTGATCTGGGTGCTCGCCGGGATCGCGGTCGGCGCGGTGGCGGCGATCGGCGGGCCGCCGGGGCACGTCGCCTGGGCCGGCGGCGCCGGGGCGCTGTACCTGGCCGGTGAGGCCGCCGGGGTGCTGGCCGGCGGCGCGGCGGTGCGCCGGGCCGGACGCCGGCTCCCGCTGTGGTTCGCCGTGGCCGTGTTCGTCGCCGCGAACGCCGCGCCGGTGCTGGTCACCGGACCGGTGGCGTACGGCGGGGCGCGGTTCGCCGCGGGCCTGGCCGCGGGCGCGCAGTACGCGGTGGTGCTCGGCGTCATCCGCGAGCTGATCCCGCGCGCCCGCCGCACGCCCGTCATGCTCACCGTCAACGCCCTGTACTGGCTGGGCGTCGCGCTCGGCACCGGGGCGCAGCTCGCGCTGGCGCAGCCGGGCGCGGCGCCGGGCGTGCCCGGCTGGAGCGCGGGCCTGCTGGTCGCGCCGGCCCTCGCCGTGCTGCTCGCCGGGACGTGCGGGCTGCTGCCGGAGAGCCCGGGCTGGCTGGTCCGGCATGGCCGGGTGGCGCGCGCGGCGGCCATCGTGGACGTGGCCGAGCGCGACGCGCGGGCCGCCGGGCACCAGATCGGCCGCCGCCTCCCGGCCGCCGACCCGGGCGCCGGTGCGCGCGCGGAGCCGGGCGCCGCGGGCGCGCTCGGCGCGATGCTGCGCGCGGACCGCGCCGCGACCGTACGCGCGGTGGCGCTGTGCGCGTCGCAGGGCCTGGTGTACGGCGGCGTGCTGTTCACCCTGGTCCCGCAGCTCGGCACGGTGTACCACCTCGGCCTCGACACGGCGCCCGCGTACCTGGGCGCGTTCGCCCTGGCCAATCTGGTCGGCGCGCTCGGCCTCGGCCGGCTGCTCACCCCCGGCGGGCACGGCCCGCCGTTCGCCGTCGCGCACGTCTGGGCGGGCGGCCTGCTGGCGCTGACCGGCGTGCTGATGGCCACCGGCATCGTGTCGCCGTGGCTGGTCACGCTGCTGCTGTGCGCGGCGTTCCTGGTCGTCGCCCCGGCGTCCAGCGCGCTCATCGCCGACGCCACCGAGCGGTACCCGGCCCCGCTGCGCGGCCCGGCCGCCCGGGCGCTGTACGCCGTCGGCCGGCTCGGCGCGGTGCCCGGCGCGCTGCTGTTCGGCCTGCCGCTGCCGGGCGGGCCCCCGGCCACGGTGGCGCTCGGGTACGTCGCGGTCGCGCTGATCCTGGCGGTGACCGGGCTGATCGCCGCGAGCCTGCGCTCCCCGGGCGTACGGCGGCCCGACGACACGCCGTTCGACGACGGCTACCCGTCGCCGCCGTCCGGGCCGGACGATCCGCCGGACGACCGCGCGTGGATGTTCCCGCCGCCGCCGGGACCGCGATGACCGCGGTTGACGGCGTCATGTCGGCCGGCCGTGAGAGCCTGGCCACGTGACGGATCTGGACGAGCCGCTGCGCCGCGTGCTGGGGGACAAGACGGCGAAGGTGCTGCAGACCAAGCTGGAGCTTGAGACCGTCGGCGACCTGCTGCGGCACTACCCCCGCCGGTACGCCACGCGCGGCGACCTCACCGACCTCGCCGGCCTGCGGGAGGGCGAGCACGTCACGGTCGTCGCCGAGGTGCTGGACCGGCAGCAGCGCACGATGCGCAACCGCCCGGGCGCGATCGTCGACGTCACCGTCTCCGACGGGCAGGGCCGGCTCGGCCTGGTGTTCTTCTTCAAGTCGCCGCACCGCATGCCGCGGCAGATCGCCGCGCTGCGCAAGGGCCGCCGCGGCCTGTTCTCCGGCAAGGTGTCGGAGTACCAGGGCCGCCGCCAGCTCGCGCACCCGGAGTTCGAGCTGTTCCCGGAGAGCGAGGAGCTCGGCGAGGACGCGGTGGCCAAGGCGGCGGAGTTCGCCGCCGAGCTGATCGCGGTGTACCCCGCGGCCGACGGCCTGCCGTCCTGGAAGATCGCCTCGGCCGTGCGCATGGTGCTCGACCCGCTGGTCATCGAGGACGACCCGATCCCTGAGTCCGTACGCGAGAAGCACCGGCTGATGAGCCAGGCGGAGGCGTTCGAGCTCATCCACCGCCCGCGCGACCGGTCCGATATCGGGCGCGCGAAGACCCGGCTGAAGTGGGACGAGGCGCTGGTCGTCCAGGTGGCGCTGGCGCAGCGGCGGCGCGCGGCGACCGCCCTGCCGGCCCGGCCCCGCCCGGCGCGCGACGACGGCCTGCTCGCCGCGTTCGACGAGCGGCTCCCGTTCGCGCTCACCGAGGGCCAGCGTGAGGTGGGCGGCCTGCTGGCCGCCGACCTGGCCGGCGCGCACCCGATGCACCGGCTGCTCCAGGGCGACGTCGGCTCCGGCAAGACGGTCTGCGCGCTGCGCGCCATGCTCCAGGTGGTCGACGCCGGCGGCCAGGCCGCGCTGCTCGCGCCCACCGAGGTGCTGGCCCAGCAGCACCACCGGTCGATCACCACGCTGCTCGGCCCGCTGGCCGAGGCCGGGCAGCTGGGCGGCGACGACCAGGGCACCCGGGTGGCGCTGCTCACCGGCTCGCAGGGCGCGGCGGTGCGCCGTTCCGCGCTGCTCGACGTGGCGTCCGGCACCGCCGGCATCGTGGTGGGCACGCACGCGCTGATCCAGGAGCACGTGCAGTTCGCCGACCTCGGCTTCGTGGTCGTCGACGAGCAGCACCGCTTCGGCGTCGAGCAGCGGGACGCGCTGCGCGAGAAGGCCGGCGACGGCCGCCCGCACGTCCTGGTCATGACGGCCACGCCCATTCCCCGTACGGTCGCGATGACCGTCTACGGCGACCTCGACACGGTGGTCCTCGGCCAGCTCCCGGAGGGCCGCTCGCCGATCGCCACGCACGTGGTGCCGGCCGCCGAGCGGCCGCGTTACCTCGAACGCACGTGGGAGCGCATCCGCGAGGAGGTCGAGAAGGGCCACCAGGCGTACGTCGTGTGCCCGCGCATCGGCGAGGGCGACAACGGCGACGGCGAGGCCGGCCCGGCGCCCGAGGAAGGTGAGCGCCGCCCGCCGCTCGCGGTGGCCGACGTGGCGCCGATGCTCACCGACGGTCCGCTGAAGGGCCTGCGCGTCGGCGTACTGCACGGCCGCATGCACCCGGACGAGAAGGACGCCGCCATGCGCGCGTTCGCGGCGGGGGAGACCGACGTACTGGTGGCCACCACGGTCGTCGAGGTGGGCGTCGACGTCCCGAACGCCGCCGTCATGGTGATCATGGACGCGGACCGCTTCGGCGTCTCCCAGCTGCACCAGCTCCGCGGCCGCGTCGGCCGGGGCGCGGTCCCGGGCCTGACGCTGCTGGTCACCGAGGCGCCGGACGGCACGCCGGCGCGCGAGCGGCTGGACGCGGTGGCCGCCACCTCCGACGGCTTCGCGCTGTCCCGCGTCGACCTCGAACAGCGCCGCGAGGGCGACGTCCTGGGCGCCACGCAGGCCGGCCGCCGCTCCCACCTGCGCATGCTCACGCTGCTCGCCGACGAGGACCTGATCAAGGCCGCCCGCGAATCCGCCGCCGAGCTGGTCGACGCCGACCCCGAGCTGGCCGGCCACCCGGCGCTGGCCGCCGCGCTGACCAGCGTGCTCGACGACGAGCGCACCGACTACCTGGAGAAAACCTGAGAATCCGTACGGGAGCCTTCGCGGCGCGTCATACGTTGTTCTGGACATGAACGAGCCCCCACGGACCAATCCGCTCGCGCACGGCCTGAAGGCCGGCGTGGGCATGGTGCTGTTCGTCGCGGCGCTGTGGCTCGTCCAGGTCGTCAACGCGGCCACCGGCGACGCGCTGGTCCAGTACGGCATCCAGCCACGGTCCGCGAGCGGCCTGGAAGGCATCGTGTTCGCGCCGTTCATCCACGGCAACTTCGCGCACATCGCGGCGAACACGCTCCCGCTGCTGATCCTCGGCTTCCTGGCCGCCGTCCGCGGCACCGCCGGCCGCTTCCTGGGCGCGTCGGCGATCATCATCCTGGTCAGCGGCATCGGCGTGTGGCTGACGGCCGCGCCCGGCTCGGTCACCGTCGGCGCCAGCGGCCTGATCCTCGGGTACTTCGGCTACCTGCTGGCCCGCGGCCTGTTCGACCACCAGGTGGCCGACATCGTGATCGCCGTCGTCGTGGCGGTGTTCTACGGCACACTGATCTTCGCCGTACTGCCGAGCGCGGAGGGCGTGTCCTGGCAGGCCCACCTGTTCGGCCTGATCGGCGGCGTGATCGCGGCGTGGACGCTGCGGCGGCCGCGCCGGGCGGCGCGCGCGAACCTGATCTGAACCCTGGACGTACCGAAGGGGAGTGCCCATGACCCGGGTGATCGCCGGCATCGCCGGCGGACGCCGGCTCGCCGTGCCCCCGGGCAAGGGCACCCGCCCGACCAGCGACCGCGCCCGGGAGGGCCTGTTCTCCGCGGTCTGGGCGCGCCTCGGCGACCTCGACGGGCTGCGGGTGCTCGACCTGTACGCGGGCTCCGGCGCGGTCGGCCTGGAGGCGCTGTCCCGCGGCGCCGGGCACGTCCTGCTGGTCGAGTCCGACGCCCGCGCCGCCCGTACGATCCGCGCCAACGCGGCCACGCTGGGCCTGCCCGGCGCCCAGGTCACCGCGGACAAGGCCGAGCGCGTCCTCGCCGCCGCGCCCGGCGGCGGCCCGTACGACCTGGTCTTCCTCGACCCGCCGTACGCCGTCACCGACGCCGCCGTCGCCGCCCACCTCGACACCCTGCGCGACAACGGCTGGCTCACCCCGGGCGCCCTCGTCGTCGTCGAACGCGCCACCCGCGGCCCCGCCCTGGAGTGGCCGGCCGGGTACGAAGCGGACCGGGCCCGTCGATACGGCGAGGCGACGCTCTGGTACGGTCGCGCCGCAGGTGCCTAACCAGCAGAGAAGGCGGGAGCGGTCGCGTGCTTCGTGTGGTGTGCCCTGGGTCCTTCGATCCCGTGACGAACGGGCATCTGGACATCATCAGCCGGTCGGCCCGGCTCTACGACGAGGTCTGGGTGGCCGTCGGCGTCAACGAGACCAAGCGCGGGATGTTCACCGCGGACGAGCGCATCGAGATGATCCGTAACGTCACGGCGGAGTACGACAACGTGCACGTGACGCACTTTCGCGGCCTGCTCGTCGACTTCTGCCGCGAGCACGAGATCAGCGCCATCGTGAAGGGCCTGCGCGCGGTCAGCGACTTCGACTACGAGCTGCAGCAGGCGCAGATGAACCACAGCATGGCCGGCATCGAGACGCTGTTCATGTCGACCAACCCGCTGTACTCCTTCCTGTCCTCCAGCCTGATCAAGGAGGTCGCGAAGTTCGGCGGCGACGTGTCCGGCAGCGTTCCCGAGCCGATCCGCGAGGCGCTGCAGGCCCGGGTGGCGGCGAACCACGCGGCCGGTTGACCGCCTGAGTTGGGAACGGCCCGCGGCGTTGGGTACCCTGGGTCTTCGTTGTGCTGGACCGCGAAACGCCGACCCCACGAAAGCGAGTCACCCTGTCAGCGCTTGACCCCCACGACCCGTACGTGATCGACACCCGATCGCTGGGCCGCTCGCCGGGGTCGATGCACAAGGTGAACCGCTCCGTGCCGGCCCCGGCCGATCTCGGTGTCGGGCTCGTGTCCATCCCCGAGGGGACGGATATCGAGCTGGACGTCCGGCTTGAGGCGGTCATGGAGGGCGTGCTCGTCTCCGGAACGGCCCGTGCGCCGTTCACCGGGGAGTGCGCGCGCTGCCTGGACCCGTTGGACTCCTACGTTGAGGCCGACTTCCAGGAGCTCTTCGTCTACCCCGACGAGGATTCCGAGTTCTCGGAACCCGCGGAGGGCGACGACGAGGAGGGTGTGAACCATCTCGAGGGCGATCTGCTCGACACCGAGCCGATGGTCCGCGACGCGGTGGTGCTCGCGCTGCCGCAACTGGCGCTGTGCCGGGAGGACTGCCCGGGGCTGTGCCAGGAGTGCGGTGCGAAACTCGCCGAAGCCGGGCCGGACCACCGGCACGGAGACCCGGTCGACCCCCGGTGGTCGGCATTGGGAGCCCTGAAAGACACGATGAACGACGAGCAGGAGGGCTGACGTGGCCGTCCCCAAGCGGAAGATGTCGCGCAGCAACACGCGGTCGCGCCGGTCGCAGTGGAAGTCGTCGGCGCCCTCGCTGGTGCGCTGCCCGCAGTGCCGTGACCCGAAGCTGCCGCACGTCGCATGCCCGACCTGTGGCACGTACGGCGACCGGACGAACCGGCGGCAGGTCATCGAGCCTGCGCAGTGACGCGCGGCTGACGTCCGCCGACCGGTACCGGTCGGCGGACCGAGGCCAATTCGGGGCGACCGGACGGGTCGCCCCGTACCCTTGTACCGGGCGATGAAAGTGCGCCCGAGGCCGTGGTGGACGCCGCGGATCCCGTACGGACCGTACTGGCGATCCCGGCGTGCACCTCGTCTTCGGATCCTCGCCATCGCCGGCCCCGCGGGGGCGCGAGGCGAGATGCCGTCAGTCGCTCATCCACGCGTGTGCGATGAGGAGGCCACAGCGGTGGCGAGCGGTAAGAACAATCGGGTCGAGGTCGTGCCCATCGACCGGGCACAGGACGAGCTGGAGAAGTCCCTCGGCGTACGGGTGGGCGCGGCGACGCTGGAGCGCGCGCTGACCCACCGGTCCTACGCCTACGAGCACGGTGGCCTGCCCACGAACGAGCGCCTGGAGTTCCTCGGCGACTCCGTCCTGGGCCTGGTGGTCACCGACACGCTGTTCCGTGGCCACCCGGACCTCCCGGAGGGCCAGCTGGCGAAGCTGCGCGCGGCCGTGGTGAACATGCGCGCGCTGGCCGGGGTGTCCCGCGGCCTGAAGCTGGGCCACTACATCCGGCTCGGCCGCGGCGAGGAGGGCACCGGCGGCCGGGACAAGGCGTCGATCCTCGCGGACACGCTGGAGGCCGTGATCGGCGCGGTGTACCTCGACCTCGGCCTGGACGAGGCGTCGGCGCTGATCCACCGGCTGTTCGACCCGGTGATCGCCAAGTCGGCGCGGCTGGGCGCGGGCCTGGACTGGAAGACGTCGCTGCAGGAGCTGACGGCGTCGGAGGAGCTCGGCGTACCCGAGTACCTCGTCGAGGAGAGCGGGCCGGACCACATGAAGAGCTTCCGCGCCGCGGTGCGCGTCGCCGGGCACGAGTACGGCGCGGGCGAGGGCCACAGCAAAAAGGAAGCCGAGCAGCAGGCCGCCGAGGCCGCCTGGACGGCGATCCGCGCCGGCCTCGACGGCGACCGGTAGGCGCGCGGTGCCGGAGCTGCCGGAGGTCGAGGTGGTCCGGCGCGGGCTGGCCCGCTGGGTGGCCGGCCGCCGCGTCGCCTCGGTCGAGGTGCTGCACCCGCGCGCCGTACGGCGGCACGAGCCCGGGCCCGCCGACTTCGCCGCCCGGCTGACCGGCCGGGCGTTCGGCGCGGCCCGGCGGCGCGGCAAGTACCTGTGGCTGCCGCTCGGGGACACCGATGCGGCGCTGGTCGGGCACCTGGGCATGAGCGGCCAGATGCTGGTCGGCGAGCCGGATCGGCCGCGCGAGAAGCACCTGCGGGTGTGGTTCACCTTCGACGACGGCGGCCTGGACCTGCGGTTCGTCGACCAGCGCACGTTCGGCGGCCTGTTCGTCGCCGAGCTGGCCGCCGACGCCGCGGCCACCACGCGGACCTCCGAGCGGCTGCCCGCCCCGATCGCGCACATCGCCGCCGACCCGATGGACCCGGCGTTCGACGAGGCCGCGTTCACCGCCGCGCTGCGCGCCAAGGACACCGAGATCAAGCGCGCGCTGCTGGACCAGTCGCTGATCAGCGGCGTCGGCAACATCTACGCCGACGAGGCGCTGTGGCGGGCCAAGCTGCACGGCCGCCGCCCCACCCGTACGCTCACCCGGGCCGACGTGGCCCGGGTGGTGGCCGCGGTGCGCGAGGTGATGGCCGCCGCGCTGGACTCCGGCGGCACCAGCTTCGACAGCCTGTACGTCAACGTGAACGGCGAGAGCGGCTACTTCGACCGGTCGCTTGAGGCGTACGGGCGGGAGGGCGAGCCGTGCCGCCGGTGCGGCGCGCCGATCCGCCGCGAGGCGTTCATGAACCGGTCGTCGTACTCGTGTCCGCGGTGTCAGCCGGCGCCGCGCCGGAGGACCGGTGGAACCGCCGGCGAACGGCCAGCACGAGCAGCGCGCCCAGCGTGAGCCCGACCATCACGCCGAGCACGATCCGTACGATCCAGTCCGGCAGCAGGTTGCCGCCCGCGTACCCGATCAGCATGGCCGGGCCGGCCCACAGCGTCTCGGCGGCCAGCGCGCACAGCAGGAACCGGCGGCCGTCGATGCCGATCCGCCCGGCGCCCAGCGCGGCCGCCGTACGGCCCGCGGGCAGGTAGCGGGCGAGCACCAGCACCAGCACGCCGTGCCGGGTGAACCGCCGTTCCCAGCGGACGATGCGGTCGTTGTCGTGCTTGGGCGTCCAGCGCGAGCGCCGGTGCGCCCCGGTGTGCAGATGGGAGAGCCCCCGCCCGAGCCGGTATCCGGCCAGGTCACCGCCCCACGCGCCGGCCAGCCCGGCCGCGAACACGGAGACGGGGGACAGGTGCCCGCCGGCCGCGATGACACCGGCGGTGATCATCGTCGCGCCGCTGGGCAGTACGGGCAGGAACAGGTCGCCGGCGGCGATGCCGCAGATGGCGAGGTACGCGAGCAGCGGGACGGTGGGAAGCGTGATCTGCGCGAACAAATCGGCCCCCCTCCCGGATCGTCCGGATTACGCAACAATTTGGCTTGAGCTAAGTATTCCGTAAGCCGGTGCCGGTCCCGTGGAGGGGGGCCGTGTCGTTCCTCACGCTTCGGTCGCGACGTCCCTGCGGGCGAACGTGACCAGCCCCGCCACCGCGAGCACGATCCCGATCCCGGCGAGGACCGCGGCGCTGCCTGAGTCGAAGTCCGCCGCCGGCATCAGGGCCACGTGGTGGAACGGAGACAGGTTCAATACCGCGTCCGGCAGGTTCAACACCTCACCGAACAGGTTGACCACCACGGCCAGTACGAGCAGCCCGACGGCCACCCCGTTCGCGTGCCGCGGCACGACCGCGATGGCGAACACCGCGAGCCCGGCGAACAGCGCCGTGACCGGCAGCGCGTTGAACCCGGACACGAAGATCCGCGGCACGTCGCTCATGCCGGAGGCCCCCGCCGCACCGGCCATCGTGGCGCCGCCGACCACCGCGCCCACGACCGCGGCCACCGCCGCGACCAGCAGGTGCGAGCCGAGCCAGCGCACCCGGCCGACCGCGCGGGCCAGCAGCGGCTCGGCGCGCAGCGCGGCCTCCTCGCGCCGCGCGGTCAGCACGCACATCACGGCCGTGGCCGCGACCGCCGCGTTGACCAGCCCGAAGATCGTGCCGAGGAACGCCAGCGCGAGGTTGTGCGTGCCGCCCATGCGTGCGAACATCTCGTTCATCTGCTGCCCGGACTCGCGCAGCACCGACCCGAAGTCCCCGGACAGCCCGCCGAACGCGGCGCCCAGGACGGCCAGCGCGACGATCCACGCCGCGGCCGTGCCCCACTGCAGGCGGGCGGCCAGCGCCTCGGGCGTCCGCAGCGCGCGGCTGTGCGGCGGCCCGGGGCGTACGCCGAGCAGCCCGGCGAGCATGTCCCGGTTGCGCTCGGCCAGCAGCGCGCCGGTGACCAGGACGACCGCCGCCGCGAGCAGCAGCACCAGCGGCAGCGCGGCGTTCTGGTCGAACGCGCGGACCCGCTGGAACCAGCCGAGCGGCGTCAGCCAGGACATCCACGCGCGGCCGTCCGAGCCGTCGGCGACGGCGCGCAGCCCGTACGAGACGGCCAGCACCGCGCCGGCCAGCCCGGCCGCGGCCCGCGCCGTACCGGCGAACTGCGCGGCGAGCGCGCCCACGCCGGTGAACACGAACCCGACCCCGGCCACCGCGGCGCCGAAGACCAGCGCCCCGGTGCCGCCCGCGCTCAGCGTGCCGAGCATGGTGAGCAGGCCGGTCAGCAGGCCGCCGATGGCGGACACGGTGACGCCGCAGGCCAGCGGCGCGATCCGGGGGAGCGGCGCGGCCCACACCAGCTCGCGGCGGCCGGACTCCTCCTCGGCGCGGGTGAGCTTCACCACCGTCAGCAGCGCGAACAGCCCGACGAGCACGGCGATGACGCCGCCGTACCGCCAGAACGTGAACGAGCCGTCGCTGGACAGGTCGTACGGCACGCCGTACAGCGTGCGCAGGGCGGGCACGTTGGCGGTCTGCTGCAGCGCGGCCCGCTGTGCCTCGGACGGGTACAGCTGCGTGTACGCGTTGATGCCGGAGACCGCGAAGACCAGTCCGGCCAGCGGCCACAGCACCAGCCGCAGCCGGGTCAGCCGCAGGTCGAGCCGCAGAAGCCGGCCGTTCACCGCGGGCTCCCCGCCGGCTCGTCGGCGTGCTCGCCCGCGTAGAAGCCGAGGAACAGCTCCTCCAGCGACGGCGGACGGCTGACCAGCGAGCGCACCCCGGCGTCGTTCAGCGCGGTCAGCAGCTCGGCCGTGGCGTCCGGGTGCAGGTGGCAGGTGACCAGGTAACCGCCGTCGTCCGGCCGCACCGTGAGGTTGCGCACCCCGGGCACGCGGTCCAGGCCGTCGCGCGGCGGCCGGTCGGTGTGCGCCTCGACGGCCGACATCGACAGGTGCCGCAGCTCCTTCAGCGTGCCGGACTCGACGAGCTCGCCCTCCTTGATGATGCCGACGCGGTCGCACAGCGCCTCGGCCTCGGCGAGGATGTGCGAGGACAGGAAGACCGTCCGCCCCTCGTCCTTGACCTCGCGCACGCACTCCTGGAAGACCGACTCCATCAGCGGGTCCAAGCCGCTGGTGGGCTCGTCCAGGATGAGCAGCTCGGCGGGCGAGGCCAGCGCCGCGACCAGCGCGACCTTCTGCCGGTTGCCCTTGGAGTACGCCTTGCCGCGTACGGACGGGTCGAGCTGGAAGCGCTCGATCAGGTCCTTGCGGCGCTTGTCGTCGCCGCCGCCGTTCAGCGCCAGCAGGACGTCGATCGCCTGGCCGCCGGTCAGCCGGGGCCACAGCGAGACGTCGCCCGGCACGTACGCGACCCGGCGGTGCAGCGCGTGCGCGTCGCGGCGGGAGTCGAGCCCGAGCAGGTTGGCGGTGCCGGAGTCGGCCCGCAGGAGATCCAGCATGATGCGGATCGTGGTGGACTTCCCGGCGCCGTTCGGGCCGAGGAAGCCGTAGACCTCGCCGGTCGCGACGCCCAGGCTGAGGTTGTTCAGCGCCCGGGTGCGACCGTAGTGCTTGGTCAGCTCGGTGAGCTGGATTGCGGTATCCACGTTCGGCAACGTAGCATGATTTCAATAATTTCTGAAAGCTCGGAAGCGTTAAGATTCCGTAGGGAGGCGAGGGCGATCATGAGCGACGCGGACGACCTGGCGGAGATCTCCGAGCGGATGGCGCTGGTGCTGACGGACCTCAGCATGCAGCGGATGACGGCGCGCGTCATGAGCGCCTTCTTCTTCACCGAGGAGCCCGCCCTGACGTCCCGCGACCTGTGCGACCGGCTGAACGCCAGCGCGGGGGCGGTCTCGATGGCGATCAAGACGCTGACCACGCTGGACCTCCTGGAGCGCGTGCCGGTGCCGGGCAGCCGCCGTGATCACTACCGGTTGCGCGACGACCCGTGGGCGATGATGTCCAGCGCTGAGCCGGCCGCCTTCGGCTCCTTGATCAAGCTCGCCGACGAGGGGCTGGAGCGGGCCGACGCCGACAGTGAGGTCGCCCGTAGGCTGAGGGACATGCGGGACTTCTATGAGTTCCTGCTGCAGGAGATCCCGCGGGTGATCGAGCGCTGGCACGAGGTGAAGGAGAGCCGAGGGCGATGACGGACGGCGACGCGGTACGGCTGACGGCGTGGGTCCGCGGCCAGGTGCAGGGCGTCGGGTTCCGCTGGTGGGTGCGGTCGCGGGCGCTGGAGCTCGGGCTCGCCGGGTCGGCCAGCAACCTCCGGGACGGCCGGGTGGAGGTGATCGCGCAGGGTGCGGAGAAGGACTGCCGTGCGCTGCTCGACGCGCTGCGTGGCGGCGCGACACCCGGGCATGTATCCGGCGTCGCCGAACAATGGAGCGCTCCACGTCCGGGGATCAGTGGATTCGTGGAAAGGTAACCGCCCGTAATCGCGGTCAGGTGGGACGGAACGGGAGAAAGTGCCCGCGAGGGGTGGGCGGGACAGATCACGTTACCCATTCGTGATGCTCAACTTGACTGCGTACCGGTCTGGTGAGAACCTGGATACATCACCACGCGCACCTTTTCACAATCTACGTGCGCGGACTTTCTGGTCACTCAGTGTGGAGGACCCACAACCATGGCGAAGGCTCTGTACGGCCACGTCGGCGGTCCTGATCCCCGGATGGTCTCGGAGGTACGTCGTCTGCAGCAGCGCGTACGTGACCTTGAGGCCGAGCTCGTCCGGCTTCAGGCACAGAACGATGCGATGGCGGCGCAGGTCCGGGAGGATATGCTCACCATCGAGGCGGACCGCGAGCCGGCTCTGACGTAACCGGCTCGACGCACGAAGAAAGGGACGTCGTCCGCGACGTCCCTTACGTTTTGCCCAATTCCGGGCTCGGCTCACGGCAGTTCGCGCGCGATGGCCTCGGCCGCCGCGACCACCCGCCGGCCGAGCCCGTCCCGATCTTCGGCCCCGTCGTCGAGGTAGACCACCGCCACCGCGGCCACCGCGACGCGGTTCCGGTCCAGGATCGGCGCGCTGACCGAGGACAGTCCGGTCAGCACCTCACCCGACGACCACGCCCAGCCGCGGCCCCGCGCGGTGCGCACCTCCTCGCGCTCACCGGCCAGCGCCGGGGCGCCCGCGAGCAGCGCGAGTCCCGGCGCGCCGCGGTCCACCGGATGCCGGATGCCCGGCCGGTACGCCACGTGCACCTGCGACTGCCGCGGCTCGACCGTGTGCAACGTCACCGCGTCGTCGCCGTCGCGGACCACGACGAACGCGGTCATTCCCAGGTCGCGGGCCAGCTCGGTGAGCTCCGGGAGCGCGGCGGCCTGGAGACTGGCGTCGACCGTACGGGCCAGCACGGCCAGGCCGACGCCCGGGCGGTAGCCGCCGTTCTCGTCGCGCCGGACCAGCCGGTGGCGCTCCAGCGTGCGCAGCAGCCGGTACGCGATGGAGCGGTGCACGCCGAGCCCGTCGGCGATCTGCGCGATCGTCAGCGCGCCCGGCGCGTCGGCCAGCAGCTCAAGCACCCGCACCCCGCGGTCCAGCGTCTGCAGGGCGGGCGGTGCGTCATTGGCGGCCATGCATTCCATTATCGAACTCCGCGGCGTATCCCTGAGGCGTGGGCGTACTGGACGTGTACGGACTGGTCGCCGGATACCCCGGCGCCCCCGTGCTGCGCGGCGTGGGGTTCGGGCTCGGCAAGGGCGAGTGCGCGGTGCTGACCGGCCCGTCCGGGTCGGGCAAGACGACGCTGCTGCGCGCGGTGTCCGGCCTGCTCGTGCCGGACCGCGGCCGGGTGGTGCTCGACGGCGAGGACGTCACCGGTGCGCCGCCGGAGCGGATCGCGGCGGCCGGCCTGGTGCACGTACTGGAGCGGCGGCGGATCTTCGGCGGGATGAGCGCCGAGGAGAACCTGCTGCTGGGCGGCTGGACCCGGCCGCGCGCGGTCCGGGCCGCGGACCTGGACCGCGTCCTGGACCTGTTCCCCCGCCTGCGCCCGTGGCTCGGGGCGCGCGGCCGTACGCTGCCGGCCGCGGAACAGGGCTTACTGGCGATCGCCCGCGGCCTGATGGCCGCACCGTCGGTACTCCTGATCGACGACCCGATGACCGGCCTGGACCCGGACGCGGAGGACGCGCTGATCACCGCGTTGACCCGGCTGCGCGCCGAGGACGGCCCGGCCCTGTTACTGGCCGAACGCCGCCCCGGCCTCGGCGGCCTGGCGGACTGCACGCTGACCCTGTCCGAAGGAGCACTGATGTCCGGCCCCGGATAGGCCATGTCGCGCGCCCTACAGCTGCGTCTCCAGGAACTGGAGGACTCCCGGGAGCTCGCGGCGCCAGTACGCCGTGTCGTGGCAGCCCTCGCTGAGGCCGCCCACGGTGTTCGGGAGGCGGCGGCGGATGGTCTCCGTGATGTCGGCGAAGACGTCGCTGTGGCCGCAGCCGACCCAGGACGGGACGTCGCGGAGGCGGGGGAGGCCGCGCAGGACGTCGTTGCGGTGGAAGTCCGCGGCGTCGTCGAAGGCGTCGGCGTTGGCGCCGCGCGCCGCGTCGTACGTGGGGAACACCGCGGGTGAGGCGGCGGCCACCGCGGCCACCCGGTCCGGGCCGAGCCGCTCGGCGGCGAGCAGCGCGCCGTACCCGCCCATCGAGTACCCGTACAGCCCGATCCGGTCCGTGCGCAGCCCGAGGCGGCGCAGTCGCGGGAGCAGCTCGTCGGTGATCATGCGGAGCGGGTCGTCGCCGTTCGCCCGGCGGTGCCAGTACGTGCCGCCGCCGTCCACGGTGAGCAGGGCGAACGGCGACCGCCCGAGGTACTGCGGCAGCGCCAGGTCCGTCACCGCGGACGCGTGGTCGCCGCCGAGCCCGTGCAGGACGACCACGACGGGCAGCCCGGCGAGCCGCCGCCCCTGCGGCCGTACCAGCGACCAGCCGACCTCCGTACGGCGCGCCCGCGAGCGGTACCGGCCCGTCCGCACGGTCGCGACCCCGGCCGGCGTCCGCGGCTGGTCACCGCACCGCCCGAGCGCCCGGTCCAGCCGGATCCGGCCGGGCAGTACGTCCGCCTCGACCAGCCCGTACGCGGCGCCGCCCCCGGCGGCGAGCGCGGCCAGTCCACCGGCCCCGGCGATCAGCGCGCGACGGCGCGTCAGCATGTGCGTCTCCCCCTCATCTCCGGTGTGACGTGCGGCGGTGTGCGGTCGTTCCGCGCGGACGTCCCGTGAACATGTGCGAACGCCGGTAAGGTCGGGGCAACGAGGATCGCACGGCAAAGCGGCGGCGCGGCGAAATCCGGCGAAAACGGGGGAGGGGGACGTCCCAGGTGTACCTGAAGAGCCTGACGCTGCGTGGGTTCAAGTCCTTCGCCTCCGCCACGGCGCTGAAGTTCGAGCCGGGCATCACGTGTGTGGTCGGGCCCAACGGGTCCGGGAAGTCCAACGTGGTCGACGCGCTCGCGTGGGTGATGGGCGAGCAGGGCGTGAAGTCGCTGCGCGGCGGCAAGATGGAGGACGTCATCTTCGCCGGCACGTCCTCCCGGGCGCCGCTCGGCCGCGCCGAGGTCGCGCTGACCATCGACAACTCCGACGGCGCGCTGCCGATCGACTACACCGAGGTCACCATCAGCCGGCTGATGTTCCGGCAGGGCAGCAGCGAGTACGCCATCAACGGCGACACCTGCCGGCTGCTGGACATCCAGGAGCTGCTGTCGGACTCCGGCATCGGCCGCGAGATGCACGTCATCGTCGGCCAGGGCCAGCTGGACACCGTGCTGCACGCCGGGCCCGAGGAGCGGCGGGCGCTGATCGAGGAGGCCGCGGGCGTCCTGAAGCACCGCAAGCGCAAGGAGAAGGCGCTGCGGAAGCTGGACGCCATGCAGGCCAACCTGCAGCGGCTCACCGACCTCACCGCCGAGCTGCGCCGCCAGCTCAAGCCGCTGGGCCGGCAGGCCGAGATCGCCCGGCGGGCCGCGGTCATCCAGGCCGACCTGCGCGACTCCCGGCTGCGGCTGCTGGCCGACGACCTGGTCACGCTGCGCAACGAGCTGGCCCGCGAGGAGGCCGACGAGGCGGCCGTACGCGAGCGGCGCGCGCTGGTGGAGAACCAGCTGGAGCGGGCCAAGGTCCGGGAGGCCGAGCTGGAGGAGGCGGTGTCGGCCGCCGCGCCCGTACTGGCCCGCACCCAGCAGACCTGGCACGACCTGTCGTCGCTGCGCGAGCGGCTGCGCGGCCTGGCCGAGCTGGCCGCCGAGCGGCACCGCAACCTGGCCTCCGCGCAGGAGGAGCGGCAGGGCCGCGACCCCGACGAGCTGGAGCGGGAGGCGCTGGCCGTCCGCGAGACCGAGGAGCGGCTGCGCGCCGAGCTTGAGACCACCGGCACGATGCTGAACGAGGCGGTCGAGGCGCGCGCCGCCGCGGAGTCCGCGCTGAAGGCCGCCGAACGGCGCATCGCCGACGCCGCGCGGGCCGCCGCCGACCGCCGCGAGGGCCTGGCCAAGCTGCGCGGGCAGGTGGACGCGCTGCGCAGCCGGGCGCGCGGCGCCGAGGACGAGATCGGCCGGCTGACCCTGGCCGTCGACGAGGCGGTGCGGCGCGCCGAGGAGGCCGAGGCCGCGTACGCCGAGCTGAGCGAGCAGACCGGCGAGACCGGGGTGGACCCCGAGCTGACCGAGGCCGCCGTGGAGGCGACCGCCGCGGTGGAGGCCGCCGAGGCGCGGCACGAGGAGGCCGCGGCCGAGGTCGAGGCCGCGCGCGCCCGGGTCACCGAGGCGCGGGCCGCGCAGCAGGAGGCGGAGCGGGAGAAGGCCGGGCTGGTCGCCCGCAAGGACGCCCTGGAGCTGAGCCTGTCCCGTACGGGCGAGGCCACCGACGCGCTGATGGGCGCGGACGCGCTGACCGGCGTGCTCGGCCCGGTGACCGGGCTGCTCGACGTCACGCCGGGCGCGGAGGCGGCCATCGCGGCGGCGCTCGGCGACGTGGCCGAGGCCGTGGCGGTCGCCTCCGTCGACTCCGCGGCCGCCGCCCTGGACCACCTGAAGTCCGCCGACGCCGGCCGGGCCACGCTGATCATCCGCGACGGCGCGGCCGGTGACGCCGCCCGCCCGCCGCTGCCGCCGGGCGCCACGTACGCCACCGATCTCGTCCGCGCCCGCGACGGGCTCGGTGCCGCGCTCGCCGACCTGCTCACCGACGTCGTCGTGGTGGACGACCTGGCCACCGCCCGTACGATCGCCGCGGGCGGCACGGGCCTGCGCGCGGTCACCCGCGAGGGCGACGTCCTGGGCGCCCGGCTCGCGCACGGCGGCTCGGCCAGCGCGCCCGGCCAGCTGGAGATGCAGGCCGCGGTGGACGAGGCCGCGGAGAAGCTGGCCGCGGTCGAGGCGCGCGGGCAGGCCGCGGCGGAGACGCTGGCCGAGGCGACGGCCGCCGAGCAGGCCGCGCGTGCCGCCGTCGGGCAGGCGAAGGAGCAGGTCAAGGCGGCGCAGGCGGCGGCCAGGGAGATCGAGGGCCGGGTACGGGCGGCCGAGGCCGAGTCGGCCAAGCAGGCGCAGGAGGCGGGCCGTCTTGGCGCCGCGGCCCGCGCGGCGCGCGAGGAGGAGGAGCGGCTCCGCCAGTCCGTACGCCGCGCCGAGGAGTCCCGCGACCAGGAGCTGAGCGGCCTGGCCGAGCTGGAGGAGCGGCTGGCGATCGCCGAGGCCGAGCCCGAGGAGGACGAGCCGGACACCGCCGAGCGCGACGAGCTGGCCGAGACCGTGACCGTGCACCGGCAGGCCGAGATGGACGCCCGCCTGGCCTCCCGTACGGCCGAGGAACGGGTCACGCAGATCAGCGGGCGCGCGGACGCGCTCGAACGCTCCGCCACGGCCGAGCGCAAGGCCCGCCGCGAGGCCACCGAGCGCCGGGAGCGCCGGCGGCGGCAGGCGGGCGTGGCCCAGGCGATCATCGAGGGCACCCGGCTCGCGCTGGAGCGGGTGGAGGCGTCGCTGCACGCCGCCGCGACCGCGCGCGACGCCGCGCAGGAGGCCGCGACCGCGCGCGACGCCGAGCTGCGTACGGTGCGCACCGAGGTCCGCGACCTGTCCGGGGAGCTGGACAAGCTGGTCAACGTCGTGCACGGCGGCGAGGTGGCGCGGGCCGAGCAGCGGCTGCGGCTGGAGCAGATGGAGACGCGGGCGGTCGAGGAGCTGGGCGTCGACGTCGAGTCGCTGGTCACCGAGTACGGCCCGGACGTCGCGGTGCCGCCCGGCCCGGAGGACCCGGAGGACGCCGAGCCCCGCCCGTACGACCGGGCCGAGCAGGTGAAGCGCGAGAAGGCCGCGCAGCGCCAGCTCAACCAGCTCGGCAAGGTGAACCCGCTGGCGCTGGAGGAGTACGCCGCGCTGGAGGAACGGCACACGTTCCTGTCCACCCAGCTGGAGGACCTCAAGAAGACCCGCCGCGACCTGCTGACCGTCGTCAAGGAGGTGGACGAGCGGGTCGAGCAGGTGTTCACCGCCGCGTACTCCGACGTCGCGGTGGAGTTCGAGCGGATCTTCTCGCGGCTGTTCCCGGGTGGTGAGGGCAAGCTGGTGCTCACCGAGCCGGAGGACATGCTGACCACCGGCGTCGAGGTGGAGGCGCGCCCGCCCGGCAAGAAGGTCAAGCGCCTGTCGCTGCTGTCGGGCGGGGAGCGGTCGCTGACCGCCATCGCGTACCTCGTGGCGATCTTCCGGGCGCGTCCGTCGCCGTTCTACGTCCTGGACGAGGTCGAGGCGGCGCTGGACGACACCAACCTCCAGCGGCTGCTGCTGATCATGGAAGAGCTGCGGGAGAACTCCCAGCTCATCGTGATCACCCACCAGAAGCGCACGATGGAGGCGGCCGACGCGCTGTACGGCATCAGCATGCGCGGCGACGGCGTATCCAACGTGATCAGCCAGCGCATCAGCGACCGCGCCTCGGCCTGACCTCCCCAATTATGGCGAACGATTCTCCGGGCTATGACCAGGAAAATCGTTCGCCATAATTGGGAAGAGCCGGGGATACTCGGTGGTCGTGACGGGTGATGATCTTGGTCCGGCGTTGCGGCGGATCCTGGACCGCGAGGGTGGGCCGGAGCTGTTCGAGCTGCTGGCCGGGAAGTTGTCCGGGGCGGACCTGACCTCGTTGCTGCTCGAGGTGTTCCGGCGCCGGGCTTTGCGGCGTACGCCGGCGGAGGTGGTGCGGCGGTACCGGGAGGACCGGTTCGTCCTGCCGGCCGCGACCGACGTCGCCGCGCTGCGCCGGGCCGAGGACGCGCTGTTCGCCGCGCTGCCGGAGGGGTTCGAGGCGCTGGCGCTCGCCCCGGTCGTGCCGCTGGCGACGCATACGGCGGTGGCCACCGTTGACCCGCGCAAGGTGATCGCGACCGTACGGGCCACCGAGGTGGCCGCGGATCCGACGAACGCGCTGGCGCTGGAGGCCGCGGTGCGCCGGTCCCGGGGTGACGCGCGGGTGCGGCTGGCCGCCAGCCAGCGGGTCATCCGGGCGCAGCGGTTCGACGCTCCCGGCGCGCTCGCCCACTTCCAGCTGTTCGGGCTGGTCACGGCCGATCGGGACACCGGGAACCGGGCGTTCGAGCGGCGGGAGCTCGCCGAGCATCTGCGGTTCGCCGTACGGGCGCTGACCGCGGCGGGTGCGCGTCGTCCGCGGCTCCGGCTCACCGCGCTGGACGAGGAGTACGCGCCGCTGGTCGAGGAGATGCGGACGTCGGTGGACGCGGAGGTGCTCGCGGACCCCGGGCGTACGTCCGGCCGCGGCTACTACACCGGGCTCTGCTTCAAGGCGCACGCGGAGGTCGGCGGCGAGGAGCTGGAGATCGGCGACGGCGGATTCGTGGACTGGACGCGGAAACTGACCGGCAACCGCAAGGAACGGCTGCTGATCAGCGGGTTCGGGGTGGATCGGCTCACCGGCCCGGTGCCGTCATCGTGAGCCAGGTGTCCTGGTCGAAGTGTTCGCCGGGGAGCTGGTCGATCATGGTGCGTACGGCGTGGTCGACCTTGGTGCGCCAGCGGGCGGCGGCGCGGGACTCCGACTGCTCGCACAGGGCGTCGAAGATCGCGGTGTCCTGGTCGACCATGAAGTCGCGGGACGGGGTGTAGTCCAGGCGCAGCACGGCGACGAACATGCGCAGCTGCATGGTGAGCCGGGTGAAGAACCTCGACGCGCGCGGGAGGTCGGCTACGCGCGCGATGGCGTCCTGGAAGCGCAGGTCGGCGTCGGCGGTCGCGCGGATGTCGTCGCGCCGGGCGGCCGCGCGGACATCGGCCAGCGCGGCACCGACCGGCCCGAGCACCTCCGGGTCCAGCGCGGCCACCCGGCGGACCAGCAGGGAGCCGAGTACGGCGCGGGTCGCGTACGTCTCCATGATGTCCGCCATCCGCGGCCGGGGGATCATCGCGCCGCGGTTCGGGAGGAGCTCGAGCAGCCCGTCCTCGGCCAGCACCCGCAGAGCGTCGCGAATCGGCCCGCGCGACACCCCGAGCCGAGCGGCCAACGGCGCCTCGGTGATCCGCTCACCCGCCCGGAACCGCCCCCCGGCGATCTCCGCCCGCAACGCGTACACCACGACGTCGGCCAGCCGCATCGAGTCAAAAGTCCCGCTACGCAACACGGTCCGCCCCCGAAAAGCCCCCGCCCCGGAGCGCCCGACAGCCCGTCCCCCACGATCACCGGCCCGAGGCGATCCGCCCACGTGAGGTACCTCGCCGAGCCGCCGCGGCGATCCGCTCACCCGGCGAGCTTCGCCGGACGACTCGTTCGCCGAGGGCGACGCATCTGGGCCCCGCGCCTCGCTCGCGCCGCCAGGCCGGCTCGCCCGGGGCGATTCGCCGGACCGGCTCGGCCCACCCGCCTGAGGCGGTTCGCCGGCGCGCCGCGATCCGCTCGCCCGGCGAGCTTCGTTCGCGCGGCGGAGTTCGCCGGTTCTGGACGGTTCGCTCGCCCGGGGCGATGAGCCTGGGCGCCGCGGTTCGCTCGCGCCGCGAGGTTCGGTCGCATCGCGAACTTCACTCGCGCTGGGAGGTTGGGTCGCGCCGCAGGCTTCGCTCGCCTTGGGCGATGCGGCTGGGCGTCGCGCGTCGCCTGTGTGGGGGTGGGGCGCGCCGCGTAGGAGACGGCTGACTGTGGATTGGCTTAGGCCGGTTTCGGTGGCCAGGGTGCGGGTGGTCCAGGTTGTGGCGGGGGCGGGGGGCGGGCGGCGGCGGGTCGCGAGGAGGCGGGCCAGGGTGGGGTCGGTGATGACGCGGGGGCGGCCGGGGCGGGGGCGGTCGGTCAGGGCGGCCGGGCCGGACTCTGCGTAGCGGGTGCGCCAGCGGGTCACCGTGGTACGGGAGGCGCCGGTGGCGCGGGCGGCGGCCGCGTCGGTGAGGCCGTCCGCGCAGGCCAGGACGATGCGGGCGCGGCGGGCCACCGACTGGGGGGTGGACCGGGCGGTGGCCAGGCGGCGCAGGGCGGCGCGTTCGGCGGGGGTCACTCGCGGAGCGTACGGGACTTAGGACTCAAATCACCAGTCGTTGTCGACAACGCGACATCGCGCCTAAGGTCCGGTGTTCCATGAGGCACTCGGTGATCGACAACGAGCCGTACGGACGCTTCCACCGCAAATTGTTCGTGCTGTCCTCGGGCGGGCCGTTCCTCGACGGCTTCATCCTCAGCGCCATCGGCGTGGCCATCACCGGCGCCACCCGCGACCTCGGCATGACCCCGCTGACCGACGGCCTGGTCGCCGCGTCCGCGCTGGTCGGCGTGTTGTTCGGCGGCCTGATCTTCGGCTGGGTGACCGACCGCGTCGGCCGCCAGCTGATGTACACGATCGACCTGATCGTGTTGGTCGCCGGCTCCGTGCTGACGCTGTTCGTCACCGACGCCTGGCAGCTCGTCGTGCTCCGCCTGCTCGTCGGAATCGCGGTCGGCGCCGACTACCCGATCGCCACGTCGCTGCTCGCCGAGTGGCTCCCCGCCGCCCGCCGCGGCCGCACGATGGGCTCGCTGGTCACGGCCTGGTTCGTGGGCGCCGCGGCCGCGTACGCGGTGGGCTACGCGCTGGTCGCCGCGTTCGGCGACGGCGTGTGGCGCTGGACGCTGGCCGCCGCGGCCGTGCCCGGCCTGGCCATCCTGCTGGCCCGCATCGGCACGCCGGAGTCGCCGCGCTGGCTGCTCCGCCACGGCCGCCGTACGGACGCCGCCGAGGCGATCCGCGCCGCCTTCGGCCGGTCCCCGAGCGAGGAGGAGCTGGCCCACCTGGCCGAGTCCGAGCCGGAGAAGAAGCCGCGCCTGTCCGAGGTGTTCCGCCGCGGCTACCTCGGCCGTACCGCGTTCGTCGGCGTGTTCTGGATGTGCCAGGTCATCCCGAGCTTCGCGATCTCCACCTTCTACCCGACGATCCTCGGCACGTACGGCTTCTCCTCCGGCGCGACCGCGCTGCTGTGGTCCGCGGCGATCAGCCTGGTCACGATCGTCGGCTGCATCCCGTGCGTCCGGCTGGTGGAGTCCGCCGGCCGCCGTCCGGTGATCATCTGGACGTTCGTCGGGGTGGCCGTGCCGCTCGCCGCGCTCGGCCTGGCCCCGGCGATGGCGCCCGCCTTCGCGATCTTCTTCTTCAGCGTCAACGCGCTGGCCCAGGGCGGCGGCGCGATCCTCCAGTGGATCTATCCGACCGAGCTGTTCCCCACCGACATCCGCGCCTCGGCGGTCGGCGTGGCCAGCGCGATCAGCCGGATCGGCGCCGCCGCCGGCACGTACCTGATGCCGATCGGCATCGACCTGTTCGGCCTCGGGCCCACGCTGCTGATCGGCGCCGGCGTCGCCGTGGCCGGCACCGTCGTCTGCGTGGCCTGGGCGCCGGAGACCCGCGGCCGCGCCCTGCACGAGTCCGCCGCCGTGGGCGTGACCACCCTGCGTACCGCTGAGGAGGCCTGAGTTTGACCCCCGAGGACGACCCGCTCCTGCAACCGTTCACGATCAAGGACCTGACGCTGCGCAACCGCGTCGTCAGCACGTCGCACGAGCCGAAGTACCACGTCAACGGCATGCCGGCGGACCGGTACCGCGCGTACCACGTGGAGAAGGCGCGCGGCGGCATCGGGCTGACGATGATCGGCGGCGGCGCGATCGTCAGCGTGGACAGCACGCCGTCGTTCGCCAACCTGCACATGTACAAGGACGAGATCGTCCCGCATCTACGGCGGCTGTCCGACGCGGTGCACGAGGCGGGTGCCGCGGTGATGTCGCAGCTCACCCACCTCGGCCACCGTACGAGCAACTTCGCCGGCGACCGGCTGCCCACGCTGTCGGTCACCAACTGGCGGGAGCCGGCGCACCGCGCGTTCACCAAGGAGGCCGAGCCCGCCGACCTGGAGCGCATCGCCGCGGACTTCGGCGACGCCGCGGCCCGCTGCAAGGCCGGCGGCCTCGACGGCGTCGAGCTGATCGCGTACGGGCACCTGATCGACGCGTTCTGGTCACCGGCGCTGAACACCCGGACCGACGAGTACGGCGGCTCGTACGAGAACCGCATGCGGTTCCCGCTGATGGTCGTCGAGGCGGTGCGCAAGGCGGTCGGGCCGGAGTTCATCCTCGGCGTGCGGATGGCGCTGGACGAGGAGCTGCCCGGCGGGCTCGACGCCGCGCACGGGATGCGGGTGGCGCGGGACGTCACCGCGGCGGGCGTCGACTTCATCAGCGTCATCCAGGGCCACATCTCCACCGAGAACGGCATCTCGCGGGTGATCCCGCCGATGGGGGAGCGGTCCGCGCCGCACCTGGAGCTGGCCGCCGCCGCGCGACGCGAGCTGTCCGTGCCGATCATGCATGCCGCGAAGATCGCCGACGTGGCCACCGCCCGGTACGCGGTCGCCGAGGGCAAGGTCGACCTGGTCGGCATGACCCGCGCGCACATCGCCGACCCGCACATCGTCGCGAAGCTGCGACGCGGCGAGGAGGACCGCATCCGCCCGTGCGTGGGCGCCAGCAACTGCATCGACGCGGGCTACTCCGGCGAGGTGGCGTACTGCGTGCACAACGCCTCGACCGGGCGCGAGCTGACGCTGCCGCACGCGATCGCGCCCGCGCCGCGCCGGCGGACGGCCACCGTCGTCGGCGCCGGGCCCGCCGGCCTTGAGGCCGCCCGCGTGCTGGCCGAACGCGGCCACGACGTCACCGTGTACGAGGCGTCCGAGCGGCCCGGCGGGCAGCTGCTGCTGGCCGCGCGGGCACCGCGCCGCCGCGACCTGATCGGCATCGTGGACTGGCGGGTCGCCGAGTGCGCGCGGCTGGGCGTGCGGATCGCGGCGAACCGTACGGTCGAGGCCGGTGACCTGCTGGACGACCCGGCCGACGTGGTGATCGTGGCCACCGGCGGACTGCCGAACACCGGGCCGATCGCGTACGGCGCGGACCTGGTGCACGACAGCTGGGACGTGCTGTCCGGCGCGGTACGGCCGTCCGGGCGGGTGCTCGTGTACGACGACAACGGCGGCCACCCCGGGTACGACGTCGTGGACGAGCTGGTGCGCGCGGGCGCGGACGTGGAGCTGGTCACGCCGGAGCGCACGGTCGCGGTGGGCCTCGGCGGGATCAACGCGCAGCCGTACATGCGGATGCTGCTTGACCACGACGTACGGATCACGCAGATGCGCCGGCTGCGCGGTGTGGCGCGCGACGGCACGGCGCTGCGCGCGGAGCTGACCGCCGACGGCGTGGACCGTACGGTGACGCGGACGGTCGACCACGTGGTCGCCGAGCACGGCACGCTGCCCAACGCCGGGGTGTACCACGACCTGAAGCCGTACTCGGTGAACGACGGCATCATCGACCCGCACGACCTGCTCGCGCTCCGCCCGCAGCAGACGGTGCGCCGTACCGAGGGCCGGTTCCGGCTGTACCGCATCGGCGACGCGGTGACCAGCCGGGACGTGCACTCGGCGGTGCTCGACGCGTACCGCCTCTGCGCGGCGCTGTGACCGTCGCTAGGTATCGACCGCGTCCGGCGGCGGCCCCTCGGCCGTCGCCGGCACGGTATCCACCGGATCCACCGGGCCCACCGGTGGGTCCTCGTCGTCCTCCGCGTGCCGCCGCAGCAGCGCGGCGATGACGGCGGCGACCGGGGCGGCCAGGAAGGCGCCGATGATGCCGGCGATCTGGCTGCCCGCGGTGATGGCCAGCAGGATCACCACCGGGTGCAGCTCCAGCGACCGGCCGTACACCTGCGGCGCCAGGATGTGGCTCTCCAGCTGCTGGATCAGTACGAACGCGACCAGGACGATCACCGCGCTCAGGACGTCCTTGGTGACCAGCGTGACCAGCACGGCGATCGCCCCGGACAGGAACGCGCCGACGACCGGGAGGAACGCGGCCACGAAGGTGATCACCGCGAGCGGCACGACCAGCGGCACGCCCAGGAAGAGCAGCACGACCGCGATCGGGAGGGAGTCGGCCAGGCCGACGATCGCCACGCCGCGGACGTACCGGCCGATCACGTGCCAGGTGATGTCCAGCGTGTCGCGCAGGCCGCGGCGGCGGGCGCGCGGCACGAACTTCATGCCCTGGCGCACCATGCGGTCGCCGTCGTGGGTGAAGTAGATGGCCAGCACGACGGCCACGACGAAGCCGAGGACGACCTCGCCGGCGGTGGACGCGCCCTGGATGACCGTCTCCGACGACAGCGACTGGCGGGCCTGGTCCAGCAGGCTCTGCAGGTTCTCGTTGGTCAGCCCGAAGCCCGCGGCGGTCTTCTGGAGCTGGGCCAGGGCGCTGCCGATGTTCCGGGAGATCTGGTCGAACCCGGCGATCGTGGGCTGCACGAGCAGGAACACGATGCCGCCGGCGACCACCAGCGCGCCGATGCACACGATCAGGGTGGCCAGGCTGCGCGGCACGCGGTGGGCGCGCAGCCAGCGGGCGGGCGGTTCGAGCAGCGTGGTGAAGAACACCGCGATGATCACCGGGATCGCGACGATGCGCAGCTGCCACACCGCCCACAGCGCCGCGCCGATCGCGATCGCGAGCACCAGCAGCCGCCCGGCCGTCGCGGCCGCCCGCGCGAGCGCGTCACCGCGCCGCCCGGACCCCGCTTCCGTGGTGGCCGGCCCTGCCTGCTCCTCAGTCATCGTCGTCCTTCGTACGTCGGTCGGTGACCCTGCGGTAACCCTGCGATCGTATGCGGCGGGTCGCCGGTTCGCAGAACCCCAACGCACGGCGTCACGTACGGGTTCCGGGTTCGAATCGGCCGGGAGGGTCTGAAACACTGGCGAGGTTATGGACGTTGTCATCCTCGCCGTCATCGTGGTCGTCGTCGTGCTGGTCGTCGCCGGGCTCGCGTTCTTCCGGCCCGGGCGCGGCGGTACCGCACAGGCCCCCGAAGAATCCGCCACCCCGGCCCGCGGCACGGCCACCGCCGACGAGGACGCGGCCGCGCCCGTCGCGGAGGCCGAACCGGAGACGCCGGCCGCGCGCCCGGTGGAGATCGAGAAGCCGCCGCCGTCCGCCGGGCGGCTCACCCGGCTGCGCGCCCGGCTGGCCCGCTCGCAGAGCACGCTCGGCCAGGGCCTGCTGGCGCTGCTGTCCCGCGACGCGCTCGACGACGACGCCTGGGAGGAGCTCGAGGACGTCCTGATCACCGCCGACGTGGGCGTGTCGCCCACCCGGGAGATCGTGGACGACCTGAAGACCCAGGTGAAGGTGCTCGGCACGCGCGACGCCGGCGAGGTACGGGATCTGCTGAAGAAGGAGATCGTCAAGCAGATCGACCCCGAGATGGACCGCGCCCTGCGTACGGAGCCGCACGGCGGCAACCCGGCGGTGCTGATGGTCGTCGGCGTGAACGGCACCGGCAAGACCACCACCTGCGGGAAGCTCGGCCGCGTGCTCGTCGGCGACGGCCGTACGGTGGTGCTCGGCGCCGCGGACACCTTCCGCGCCGCCGCCGCCGACCAGCTGGAGACGTGGGGCGGCCGCGTGGGCGCCGAGGTGGTGCGCCGCGAGGAGGGCGCGGACCCGGCGAGTGTGGCGTTCGACGCGGTCAGCACCGGCATCGACCAGCACGTCGACGCCGTCATCGTCGACACGGCCGGCCGGCTGCACACCAAGACCGGCCTGATGGACGAGCTCGGCAAGGTCAAGCGGGTCATCGAGAAGCGCGCGCAGGTCGACGAGGTGCTGCTGGTCCTCGACGCCACCACCGGCCAGAACGGCCTCAAGCAGGCCCGCGTGTTCGCCGAGGTGGTCGACGTGACCGGCATCGTGCTCACCAAGCTGGACGGTACGGCCAAGGGCGGCATCGTCATCCAGGTCCAGCGCGAACTCGGCGTCCCGGTCAAACTCGTCGGCCTCGGCGAGGGCCCTGACGACCTGGCCCCGTTCGAACCGGAGGCCTTCGTCGACGCGATCCTCAGCGACGAGGGATAGCCCGGGGCTTCGGCGCCCTACGCCCGCGTCAGCGTGATCACCGTGACGTCCGGGGGTGCGCCCACCCGTACGGGTGGGCCCCAGTAGCCGGCGCCGCGGGTGACGTACAGCCAGGTGTGCTCCACTCGGGACAGGCCGGCGAGGGACGGCTGGGCGGCGCGGACGGCGTACTGGAGGGGCCACATCTGGCCGCCGTGGGTGTGGCCGGAGATCTGCAGGTCCACGCCGTGCGCGGCGGCGTCGGTGACCTGGACGGGCTGGTGGGCCAGGAGGACGACGGGGCGGCGGGTGTCCCGGCCGTCGAGGGCCTTGCCGAAGTCGGGTGCGTCGCCGTGCGCCGCGCCGTTCACGTCGTTCACGCCGGCCAGGTCGAGCTTGCCGGCGCCGCGGGCGATGACGGTGCGCTCGTTGCGCAGCGGCGTGACGCCCAGCCGCGGCAGCTCGCGCAGCCAGGCGCGGAAGTCGCCGAAGTACTCGTGGTTCCCGGTGACGAAGTACGTTCCCTCGCGGGCGGCGATGTCGCGCAGCGGGGCCACCGCGGAGCGCAGGTACGCCACCGGCCCGTCCTCCAGGTCGCCGACGATCGACACGACGTCCGCGTGCGCCTCGTTGATCACCGACACG
>Ga0164243_10001277_pt1 | contig 43150 bp, 52 predicted proteins | sample OricompcompostOP_FD_108781 | JGI IMG/M metagenome (GOLD analysis project Ga0164243, IMG submission 108781) | Organic Plus compost microbial communities from Emeryville, California, USA - Original compost - Organic plus compost (OP) | ecosystem: Engineered > Solid waste > Mixed feedstock >...
CCGCTTATCGAAACGTGCGTCGAATTGGATACGACGATGCCGTATTCGTTGTTGTCGTGAGGCGATGCGTTGATCGGCGCGCTGTCATAGACGCTCACGTTGTAGCAGCGATCGAGCACGACGTCGGCATAGATGCCTCCGAAATAGCTGTATCCCTCGACGCTGCTATCCACGCAATGGCGAAGCGTCAGCGGCGCTTTCTCGACCGAACCGGACGCGATGCAACTGATGTCCTTAACGACCGCCTGTACATAGTTCATCTTGTACACATTCATGCTGGCCGCGTTGTAGGCATCCGGGCACGGGTCGTAGGTGCTCGCTACCGTCGGGCTGGTCATGCTGTGGATGCGGAACATCGCGCCGTCGCGGTAATAGGCACGACGTCCGCCCCAGCTGTAGTCTGTAGGGTTCCACAGTATCACCACATCACGGGCAGACAGGCCCTGCGCCGTCGACCAGGTGAGCTCACGCATATGACGAGACGGCGAAACTGACAGCTTGTCGAGCGGCGTCAGCGACCCGGTAATCAGTAGCTGACCCGTGCCGCCAGAGAAGTCGAGCACGGTGTTGGTGCCGTCGCCGGTTATCACGACGGATCGAGTCCGCGTGACATCGCCGTTAATGACGTAGCGCCCGGCCGGGAAATGGATGCGATCAGCCCCGCTGTCGAGCGCCGCCTGAACGGCCGCCGTATCGTCGGCCACGCCATCGCCAACGGCGCCGAACTCCTTGACGTTGACGAAGCCGGACAGCTTGAGATCGATATCCGCAAGGTTGGCCCGGGCATCGTCGAGCGCTTGCTCGACCGTCATTTCCGGGCCGCCGTCGTCCGGTGTGTACTTGACGAGCGAGGCATCGGTCACGCCCAGCGGCAGCACTTCGATGACACGCACCTCGATGTTATGGTCCCCAGGGTTAGCCGGGGCAGGGGGCGGATCGTTGAAAACAATCGCTCCCCCAACAAACGAATACGTATCTTTTTGCTGGTAGACGCCATCGATATAGACGTCCGCGTAATCGGTATTGGGAGGCGTGGCCGGTAGCGGGAAGGTCGTTTCGATCCCGTCGCCGGTCAGCGGGAAAGTCTGCATCGACCCGCCGGCCCCCTCGATCCAGGCACCCGACGCACTGTAAACGCGCAGCCGGTTGGTCGTGGTGTTGAAATACATGTCGCCCTGATTCGGCGGGTTGCCGAGAGGATCGGTAGACGGATCAGACGACAGCGGCCCGTAATAGGTGCCACGGAAGTCGTCATACGTATCAGATGCATCCTGCGCGCTTTCGGCTGCGTCACTCGCCGACTGCGCGGCCTGACTCGCATACTGGGCCGCGATGTTGGCGATCGCGTCAGCGTCATGCTGCGTATTTTCCAGCCCGTCTCCCGTCGCGTTCCACTTCAACCCCTTGCCCGGATCAGGCGCCGGGAGATCGGTGCTCATGCCGGACGATCCTGCAGGCGGATATTTCAGCGAGCGGTTGATTTGCTCTTGTTGTTGTTGGTCGATCATCGTCAGACGATCGAATACGTTCTCATGCGTCTCGGGGTAAAACTTCCCCTGGTTGCGGATCGAGGTTTCCTGCACGAGATCGAGCACGCGGCGCACCACCAACTGCGCGCCGTCATTATCAGACGCGAATTGCGAGGAGACGATAACCTTGCCGCCGTTGTAATCGCCGACTCCGTCGACCGTGTAGTCGGTATTGAGCACGAGCGTCGATACCGTGCCATCGGTAGCACGCAGGATCACGACAAGGTCGGTATCCTCGAAAATGCGAAAGGTGAACGGGTATTCGGTCGTGCCGGTCGTGATCGTGAAATCGGCGCGGCTCACATTGGTGGCAACGGTCATTTACTCACCCTTTTTGCGTCGGAATGCCAGATCATGCAGAAGATCGCCAACCCCTTCCGGCTGGCTATTACCTGCGAGCAGGTCATAGAGGTATTCTATCGTGATCCGGGCCTGCCCTGTTGGCAAATTCAGCACATAGCCCGAATTTTCCATCACATCGAACCAGAAATCCTCGTCCATCGGACGGTCCCCAAAGGCAATGTCAAAGCCTTTGAGGACGGTGTTGCCTACCCGCTGCAACGTGTCGATCACAGGGGAAACCCTAATATTGCCGGTGCCGCGGGCCTCGCCGATGATCCGGTTTTCGGCCGCGTTGGCAATGTCTCGCAGGAGCGGGATCGGCAGCGCCAGGGAAAACGCAGACTTGGCCGCCGCCCACTTGGCGTAGCACATCGGGTCGTCAATGCCACATTCATCCGGTCCGCGGCCGGTAATCAGGTCGGCCAGGATCGCCGGGAATGCGGTGATCATAAGCACCCGCATGATCGCCTCGGGCGCGTACTTCATGCCCTCGACACCGAGCCGCTGCTGCACCGTGCGCAGCCGGCCATACTGAGCGGCGAATGGCGTGTAAAACATGGTCAGCATCTTCATGGCGCCGCGCTTGCGCTGGATCGCCGACAGATCCTTGGCGCCGCCCGCCCCCTGCGAGCGCCGCACCGCGGCGTCGGCCTGGTGGATTGCCGCCGTTTCGGTCATGCCCTCGGCGAGCGCCTTGTTGTAGGCCCCGATCCAGGTCGGGATCGTCACCATGCGGTCGGCGATGTTGATGCCGATAAACGCCCCGCGGTTGACGGCCGACTTCCACTTGGCGGCCTTGCTATGGCGCATGGCGCGCAGCTCGTCGCGCATGTCGCGGTCGATCGTCTCGAAGCGGTGCCGCATCTCGCCCGACTTCTCGATGATCATGCGATACGCGGCAATCGGGTCGCGCATCGTTTCCATGAGCCCGTTGTACAGCCACTTGCTCCCGACGATCTCGAGCGCGTTGAAAACGCCGGCCCCCTGCGCCAGGATCGTCGTCACCTTGTAGCCGAGCGCCACGGTCGTGATGTTGGTGCGCGCCGTTTCGATCATCCGGTCCATGCCGGTGAGCCCATCGGATGGTGATACGTTGCGATCGTTCGCCACGGCACGCAGCCAGGGCATGAACATCGCCTCGTACTGCTCGCCGAGCTGCTGCTGCAGCGTGCGCCGGATCTCGGCATTGTTGAAAATCCGGTTGGCGTCGATCAGGAATTCCCGATGCGTCAGATCCTTCACCACGCCGGAAATGTGGCGCTGCAGCACATAGCCAAAGTCGAGCAGCAAGGGCGCCGCAAAATCGGTGCGGGCCTTGGTGTGCCCCTTGGGCGTCGTCGCCGCGGCATACCCTTGCTCGATCAGCCCGGCAAGCGGCCCCGATTCCTGGCGCTGGCCGGCCTGCGAATAACGCGGATCGTAGACGAGCGGATAGTAGCCGCCACGCACTTCGTGGATGACGTTTCCGTTGGCGTCCCGAATTTGGAACGGCCGCGCCTCGACCTTTTCCGGCTTGACCCCGGAAACCCGCTCCTCGAGCGCCGCGATCTCCGGCCATAGCTCGTTGACCGTGTCCCAGACAGACTGCACGAACTGCCAATCCTCAGCCGACAGCTTGGCAAGCATCTGGTCAACTTCGGCAGCGGTCAGGTTGTTCCCGCGCAGCAGCTTGTCGTAATTCTGCTCATTGCCGACGTTGAGCGCGACCGAGATGAGCCAGTAACGCGAAACCTTCCCGACGACGGGGAACTCGAATTGCTCGAGCAGATAGGTCTTGTCGTCCAGGTGAAAATCCTCGATCAGCTTAGCGATCTTCTCGCCCAGGCGACCCATGATATCTAGCTCTGCCGTCTGCGCCTCGGCCGCCCGGTTAAAGATGTAGCGGTGCCAAGGCCCGTCTGCCCGGCCGCCGTCCAGCCAGTCGATGACCGTCTCGAGCGGCAACAGGTCGGCGTCCCAGGACCGGAACCAGTCGCCGATCTTCTCGCGCGTCGTGCGCAGCGCCCGGTCGACGGAACGCTGCGGCAGCGGCTTGGTGTTGGCGATGGCCGAGCCGACGAGCTCGCCGATCGCGTCCTCGAATTGGATCTCCGCGTTCTTGACGAGCAGTCGGTTTTTCAGCCGCGCCAGGTGCTCGATCGACTTGAGCGCGTCGCGCAGCGCGCGAAGCTCATCAATCGGCACTTCACGGTAATTACGCTGCCCCGCCTGCTCGAGTAATTCGGGCGTGATCGCCGGCTCGAAGCCCGCAGCAACTTGCTGGTTGTACCAGGCGAGCAGGTTCTTGCGCCGGTCGAGCGCGCGGCCGGAAATTTTCTTGAACTCGTATTGTTCGAGCAGGGCGTTGACCTGCTCGAGGAAGTCGCCGCCGGCCTTGCCGATGCGCTGCTGCGCCGCCGGCTTCAAGAGGCCCGCTGCATATTTTTGGATCGCCTCGACGTCGCGCTGTGCCTTGACCGCCTCACGATAGAGAAAATGGTTCATGAGCTCGCGCTGCTTGGCCGCGGCTGCGACCTGCCAATCGCCGCGCGCCGCCGCGTCGAACGCTTCGCGCGACGCCTTGCGCTCAGCATTGAGATAGGCGGACGGGTTGAGATCCCGTGCCTGCTTCTGGCCGATCATGCCGGCCGCAGCTGCCCGGAACGCCTCGACAGGCGGGATGCTCGCCTGCATGTCGCGCCGACCCTCGGCGCGCGCCCGCTCGGCCGCATTGATGAAAGGCCGGACCTCGCGCTCGCGCCGACGCAGCGCCCGCAGCTCGGCCGCCAGTATCTCGGCCCGGCGATCATTATGCACGGCCTCAAGCGCTTCCTCGTGGATCGAACCATCGAGCAACATGTCGCCGTAGCGCTCGCGCATCCGGGCATCGGTCTCGGCCTCAATGACTGCGCGCTTTGGCTTCATGTTGACCAGCGCCTCGACGAGCGCATCGGCCGACGGGTAGCCCAAGGCCTCGGCCGCGACATCGACCGGCCAACCGCCTTCAGCCGAATAAACCCAACCGCGCCCCCGCGGCAGCCGCTTGATGAACTCGGCGCCGTAGCGCTCGACGAGATCAGCCCGGCTCAGCTTGATCTGCTGGCCGTTCGGCAGGCGGCCGAGCACCAGGGAGTCGAAGGCTTGGTAGACGGGCAGGGCGTTGACTTCCTCGGCGACTTCGTCCTGCACCTTGCGCCGCTGCGCCTTCCACCATTGTTTCTGCGCGCGCTGATACTCCGCCATCAGCTTCTGCTGCAGCCGATCGCGCGCGTCCTGGCTCGCTTCCTCGACGACGCGCCGGTATGCCTCAAATTCAATCTCGGTCATGCCCGCATCGGCCGCCGTGGCAAAGATCGGCACGTACCCCGCCTCGTCCTGCGCCGCCTCGATTTCGGCGTCGCTGGCAAGGATGCGGTCGAACACGGCGCGCACGTCGTCGTTGAGCGTGACGTTGAGCGCGGTCAGGCGCTTGTAAATGAGCGTGAGCCAGGCCTTGAAGCGCTGGAAGATCGAGCGCATTTCAGGCGACGGCGCCTTGCCTTCCATCAGGTAGGCCTCGAAGCCACGCGCAAATTGCTCGTGATGCTTGGTCTCGATCTGATCGCGCGAATCGACGCCAAGCCATTTGAGGATCGTGATGTAGTCCTGGAAAAGCTGCGACGTCTCGCCCACCTGCTCGGACAGGTCGCCCATGACTTCGAGCCAGAAATGCCCGGTCTCATGCAAGAAAGTCGAGAGATCGGCGTTCTCGAGCAACGTGATGCGGAACTTGCGATCGGGGCCGAAAGAGATATAGCCGCGCTCGGTTTGCCGGAAACTGCGCGCGCTGAAGTCTCGCCCGGAGCTCGCCCAAGAGGACGGCGTATCAGTGCTCATGTCGATGACATCGAGCACGCGCACATCGATGCTGTTGAAAAACCCGGCAAGGTTACGCACCGACGCATCGGACAGATTGCCGTTGTTGACGATGATCGCCGATCCGGCATTGGACACAGAAAGCGCTCGATAGAGCGCATCCATGCGCCCATCGCGGCGAAGCTCGCCCGCCGCGTTCGGGTCGACCGGCACAAAGGCGACTGGCTCATTCTGCGACGTCATGAGCGCAATGCCAGACTCACCGCCAGAAAGGCTGCGTGCCATGTCTATCGCCTTGGCGGGGTCCGTAACCTTGGGGCCAAGCGCACCCTCAATGGCATAGACTCGCTCGACAACCGGCACGGTCTCGGTGTCCGCTGGCGGCGCCGCCTGGCCGACAACATCCTGGCCACCGCCAGGCGGCTCATAAACCCAATTGCGGCTGCCGTCCTCGTTCGGGCGCGCCGCGATGGCAAAGAGCCCGCGCGGCTCGATCTGACTCCCGCGGAAGGCATCATTGAGCGTGCGCGCCAACTGCCGGTCCGCCGCGCTCAGCGTGTAGCTGCCACTCGGATGATTGTGCGCAAACCAGATATTGGCCGCACCCTCAATGCGGAAAGCCTCGGAAACGATGGTCAGGGGGAACACCGACGCTTGAGAGATGCCGCCCTTGAACGCGCCGACGATAGCCAGCGGCTTACCGTCCTTGTCCGTAACGAGCGCATCAAATCGCTCGACCGCGCCACGGCTTAGGTAAGCCAACGCCTGGGCGGCTTCCTCGGGCGTCGTTACGCGCCGGGCGCCGATTTCCCGCTGGGCTTCCTCGACGATTTCCGTGCGCGTGGCATAGGTGCCTGGCGCATCGTCGCGCGATAGTCCTCGCTCCTGTCGTCCTGCAGTATCTCGCTCGGCAGATTGATCTTGTCCGGGCTCGGCTGGTACGCCAAAAAGGTCGAGCGTGTAGTCATCGCGTTTTCCTCGCTGGAAAAGTATCCTTGCATCGGCCGGATCGAAGGTGCCGACGTTGCCGATGGCGGATTTGATCTGCTCAGGTCGGAAGGCGACCCATTGAGTAGTTGTGAAGTCGCCCCGCCCCGCTTCGACTGGATCATAAACATTATCGAGCTTCAGCCCGTCTTTCTTTGCCCGCTTGGCTTTGTTTATTTCTGCGGCAACAAGGTGTCCGTCAAAGCTGTCTCCCATATCCAGCGTCTTAGGCTTCTCCACCTTAAGATAGACCGGAACGACATTCTGCCCGCTCGGATCGGCATTGATTGCGCCGAGTTCGAGATTTTCCAGTTCCAGGTAAAGCCGCTCAGCGGTATCCCAATCGCCGCGACTTTCGGCGCGCTGAATTTGAGCCTGAATCTCCTCTGACCTGGTCTCGACATCAACAGCGTCGGCAAGCTGCGTCCTGCCGGCGAGCATCGCGTATTCCGTCGCCTCGACCGGGTTTTCGGTAAAGAAGAATGCTATCGAGCTGGCCGCCGTGGTGTTTTGCCCCAACCGCTCATATGCAAAAGAATCGAAAGACTGATTGGTGCCGTGGTAGACCACCAGCGGCCGCCCCTGCTCGTCCACCACCTTGCTGTCACCGAACCAGCGCCAGAAGTTGCGGATGCCCTCCTCGGTCGCCGCAATCGGGCGGCCCTCGCTGTTCCGGGTCGGGCGCTCGACGCCATCGACTTCGATGGTTTCGGGTAGCGCCGACTGCTCGTAGACCTGCTCGCCCTCACGCGGCCGCACGTACTGTCCGGCCTGCTCAAGCGCCGCGCGCACTTGCTCATTGGTCATCGTGCGCAGGTCGATGCCGTTGGCGCGCAGCCACTCGTCGACCTGCTCGAGCATCTGGCGCAAGTTGAGCAGGTCCGAATCTTCGGCGCCGACCAGGTAGACCGGATTGCCGCGCAGATCCTCGTCGAGCAGGTTCAGGAAATCGGCCTCGGTCGATTCCATCGGCAGGTAGCCAGCCTCGGCCGCGGCCTCGCGCATGTAGTCAATCGACAGGCCGCCCTCGGCCTGCACCAACTTGCGACGACCGGGGGCGCGCGGATCGTTCTCATCAATGTCGCGCAACTCGCCGGGCAGATACGGGTCGGTAATCCCGCCCATGCGCCGCACAAAATCAGACAGGCGCTCACCGTAGATCTGATCGTCAGTCGGGATATCACCGGCGCGCAGCCGGTCGAGCAGCGGGTCGATCGTAATGTCGGCCCGGTCGCCTTGCTGCAGGATCTCGGGCAGCTGCACGCCAACCGAGAGGCCGTAACGCTCGTGCAACTGCAGGGGATCGATGCCGGCCCGCTCGGCCAGCGTCGTGATCCCGCGCGCGTAGATCGTCGCGTAGGCCTCGGCCGTGCTGCGGTCGAACCGGCCGACAAGCTCGCCCATCATCGAATCACGGATGGTGTTGTAGGCCTGCGCTTGTGCCTGCGTCGCGCCCTCGGCCATCTCGCGAAACTGCTCTGCAATCTCCCGGATGCGCGCCTCGCGCTCGGCCTGAAACTCGGCCGCCTCGCGCGGCGTCATATCCCCAGGCCGCAGCCGCGCATCCTGCATGAGCGCCGCATGGTGTGGTGTCGGCGCGATATGCGTCGCGTAGTCCTCGATCGGGATGACAACATCCGTGCCGGCGGCAACCGCCTCGGAATAGTTGCGCGCGCCGACTTCCAGCGCGACCTCGGCGGGGTCGACGCCTGCGGCCTGGAAATAGCGCGTAAAGGCATCGGCCGGGATGTAGACATTCTCGACCGGCCCACCTTCTTTCGCCTTGGCAATGAATTCGCGCCACTTCTCGGGCAGGCGCTCGCGTAACTTAGACTCGGCCGCCGCGTCGCCCAGCGCCTGCATGAATTCCTGGTTCTGCTGCGCCGCCTGCGCCGCCCGAACGCCACGATAGCCCTGGTATGCAGACGGCGCGGCGCCGACGAAAAGCGCGCCGACCAGCGCGTCGCGCGATGCCTCGCCGACGCGATCAAGAATCGGCTGCTCGGTCTTGGGGTCGACGGCAATGCCGCCGACGCCCTGCGCGATCTCGCCGCCCACGATAGTGGACAGCTCCTGCAGGCCTTCGGTCAGCGCCTCGACAGTGCCCACTTTGAGCCAGCGCTTGCCAGCCTCGGCAAGCGCCGCTCGCACAGTCGGCCGGGCGAGCAGTTGCTTGACCGCGTCCTTGGCCCCGATCGAAAGCAGGCGGTCGAGGCCTGGAAACAACCGCGCCATGACAAGATCGCCAACCGTCTCGAGCCCAGCATTGATGAGCCCCACGGCCGCCGCGGCGCCAACTGCAACGTCACGCGGCAGTCGCTCGCCCGTGGTCTGGTCGACCATGTCCGAGAACTCGTCAAAGGCAAAGCCCGCCTCCTGCCGGAAGTTGTAGACCGCCGTATGCGTTGCGAAGCCGGCCGTCGCGCCGAGCGCCGCGGCGCCGGGCACCGTGACGACTTCCTCGGGGGTCAAGGCCTGCGGCCCCATCTGGCCGAGTACGGCAGCGGTCGCCGCCCCTGCCGCCGCGCCGGTGGCCGCGCCGCCCATGCCCTCACGCAGGGTCGAAACGAACTGTCGAGACGCATACCCGCCCTGGTTCAGAATGTAGCCAAGGCCCGTCTCCCGTTGCGCGTCTCGGCCATAGGCCTGCATGACGCCCTTCAACTGCTGCCGGCGCGCTTCCTCGGACGGCGACAGCTCGCCAGTCATCGCCCGGTAGTGCAGCGGCCCGAGCTCGTCCTGAATGCGCCCGCGAGCCCACCCGGTCGACAGCGACGCCCAAAGATTGGCGACGCCCTGCAGCACGCCAATGTCGTCGGACGAGACGGCTGCGTTCTCTGGGATCGCCAGGAACTCGGCGACCTTGGGGTATTGCGTCTCGATGAGCGTCGGGTTGGCGTCGATGATAAACGCCTGCTTGCGCACTTCGTCGGGCATGTTGCGCGCGGTGTCCAACGGCACACCAACCTTGGCCGACAGACGGATGAGCTCGGCCTCATAGTCCGGCTTGGCCCCAGCGGCGAGCGCAAGCCCCGCCTGCACGTTCGGCGCCTGCGGGGCAGGGTCCAGGTATTCGGTGACGATATCGCTGTATTCGTTCTTGTCGCTCATTGCGGGATCTGCTCGGCGAGGTTCTGCTGCTGCTGCGGCACACGAGCGCGCGAGAGCGCGCCACGGCCGCCAAAACGCTTGGCCCAATAGACTTGCAGGATGTCGTAGTCGCTCGGATCAGGCGCGCCAGCGGCCTTGAATGCCGCCTTGATCTGGTCGCGCGCGTCGCTCGGCACGTCGCTCGGCTTCATCGCCAACAGCGCCACGTTGTAACGGCCGCCAAAGAAGCCGCGCAACTGCGTGCTCTGGGCAAAGAGCCGGTCGATCTCCTGGATGACTTCGGCATCGGTGAACTTCTTGCCAGCCGCTCGCTGCGCGTCGACGATCGCGCGCGTAACGAATTGACGGATCGCGCCAACACGTGCCGCGCCGGCCATGTCGTCCTGTTTCGGCGTCGGGTCGATGCCCATCGTTTGCAGGCGCATGTTGAGCGTGCGGTTGATTGCATCCGTATTGAGATCGTCGGCATTCGAGACTTGCTGACCAAGCGCCTTGGCGCGCTCGTTTGCAAAGTGCTTGAAGTCCGCTTCGGACAAGTCCTTGCGCAGTGCGTAAAACTGATTGTCCGAGAGATTGCGCAGGTATCCGGGATCGGTTGCCAGGCGCTGGTAAAGCGCCGGATTCGTGACAGTTTCCTCGCCACGGCGCAACTTGGCGGCAAAATTCATCGCGGTGTCGAGCTTGGTCGGATTGACCGACGCACGCAGCGACGCGGGCACGGCGTAGAAGTCGCCGCCATTGGCAATCAGCAGCCGGTACAGCTCGCCCTCGGCCTCGTCCTGGCGCTGCCGAGCAGCCTGTTCTTGCGCGTCGTACTGCTGTTTCAGGATCTCGCGCGCCTGCTTGTACGCATCTGGCCGACTGGCAAGGTACGGGTCGGCGCGCAGCGCGGCATCCGCCTCGGCAAAGGTCGGCTTTTTCGGCGCGCCGGCGCCGGCCTGGAATTTCGACAGTATGGCAGGCACGTACTCCCTCGTTTCGCGAGGCAGGTGGGCCAGCCAGTTGCCGGTGTAATAGGCCTCTTGGTACAAGTGCAATTCTTCGGCGTATTTCGTCGCCGCTTCAGTCGACGAGAAAATGCCCAGATGCTTGCCCGTGCGGCGGTACTGCTCGACCGCCTCGTCATCGGACAGAATGCGCCCGTCATCCGACACCGTGGGGATGAGGATTTCCTTGCCGTCGATGTTGACGGACATGGACCGCACGGTGCTGATCGATCCGTCCGCATTCTGCACGCGCGGACGCGCGGCCAGATCGATATTGCCAGCAGTGATTTGCCCCTCGATCTTGCCCGTCGGCGCCGGCTGCTGAGATTTCTCGATCGCCTTGTCGACCGCCCCCGGCCCGGCATTGTAGGCCGCGAGCGCCTTGGCGACGTCGCCGCCGTACTTTTTCAGTTGCGCATCGAGGTACGCGCGGCCGAGCGCCGCGTTGTACTCTGGATCGTTACGGAATCGTTCCTCGTCCCAGGGCAGCCCCGCCAGCTTCGCAGCCTCCGGCCCCGTCGTCGGCATGACCTGCGCAATGCCCACTGCCCCCTTGGGCGACGTGATCGGCTTGCCGTCCGGCCCAAATTGACGGCCACCAGACTCGCGCTGGAAAACGAGGTTGGTCAGCCGCGTGTAATCGTCCGGCTCGATCTTCGGCGCAATCTGAGAGTAGACGCGATTGGCCGCCGAAAGCGCATACTGCGAATCGGTCTCGGCTTCGATGACCTTGCGCGCCTTGAGCGCCTGGTCGGCCGCGATCTCGTCGCCGTAGGTCTCGAGGTAGCGCGCCGCCGCGTCGACCTGGCGGTTGCCGACCATCTGGTTGATGACGCCCATATGCAAGCGCGTCATGGCCTCGCCGCGCAGCTTTTCGAGCTGGTCGGCCGGGATGCCCTCGGCTTCGCGCATCCTGGCAAGGTTTAGGTCGATGCGCGATCGCGATAGGTTGATCGCCTCGGGGTTGTTCCAGTTCTTGGCCGCGTTGTCAGACTCCACCGCGACCACGCCATCGAGCACGGACTTGCGCCAGTTCTCGATCTCGGCATTCTCGTGGCGCATGAGCGCGCTGCGAAACTCGATCCCCGAGCGTGCCGCATAACGGCGGAAAAGTGCCTTCTGCGCGTCATTGGCAAGCGTGCCCTCGAGCTCGCGCGCAACACCCTCAAACTGCTGTGTGTAGCGCTGCGAGAGCCCTTGCCCATCCGGGCCAGGCAAAACGTTGCGCCCCTTGATGTTGGTAAAGCCGTTTTGCTGGCCGAGCGTCAGATCAAGCTGCCGCTCGCGCAACTGGTTGACCGCATCCTCGACACGCAACTCGTCTGCGTAGGCCTGCTCGCGCGCGAAAACTTCGGCCACCTGACCAAGACCGCGGGCGAGCGCCTGCGTGCCGTCTGGCACCGTCGTCGAGATGCCGGATTGCATCGGCAGCGGCATCGCGCGCGGCGCGACCTGCTGCTGGTTGTAGACGGGTACGCGCGGCATTTTCCCCCCTTACTGAATGCGCAAGCCAGGCGTCAACCAGGACCCGCCCCCAGAGGACGACCCGGACCCGCCCCCAGATGGGCTCTGACGGCTCCAAAGGCCATAGCCTTGCGCAGCGCCCCCGAGGATCGTGCCAACGGCGCCCATTGTGCCGGCGCGCGCGGCAGCCCGCCCCCGGAAGCGCGCGGCACCGGCGTCGGCCATGCTGTTGGTCGCGCCCACACGCAGGCCCCAGGCTTCGCGCGCGGCATTGTTGCGGATCGTAAGCGCGTCGAGCTCGCCAAAAGCGGCCGTATCGCCGAGGATGGCGGCCGTCGACTGGTCGGTGAGTGCGCCCCCCTGCGCGGCGAATGCCGCACGCTGCGCGCCCATGATCTGCCGCGCGCGCCGACGCTGCGCATCTTCCTCGACTTGCCCACGCTGCAGGGCATCGGCGGCCGCCATCTCCTGCACGCGCGCGTTGTTCTCGGCGACCTGCGCGTTGTATTCGGCAAGCGCGCGTTGCTGCTGCCCCTGCTGGTATTGACCATAGGCAGACATGGCCGTCGCGGCAGCGGTCAGGGCTATAGCAATGGAGCACATGTCAGGCCCTCATCTCGAAGCGCATGAACGGCATGCGAAATTTCCCGTAAGGCGCCGGCTCGTCCATTTGGAAACCCAGCCAGCGGAGCCAGGCGACGGACTTTTCGTTTCGCACGTCGACGTAATTTTCCAGGTGATTATACAAGCGCAACATGGTGGAAACACACCATCGCGACCGACGCAAAAATGCCAGCGCATGCCGCTCGACCAGATCCGTCCCGAGCATCCAGGGGATGCCCCTGCCGCCGAGCAGGTTGTAAGGCGTCACGCCAAAAATGCAGGCGACCTCGCCATCGATGAGCCCCGCCCAGGCATGGGTCGACAACCGCCACGATTGCTCAAGCGCCGGGCCGATCTCCATGCCGGTCGCGGCATAGACCTCGTCGACGTCCGCCTGGCGGACATGGGGCGCCATCGCGACGACATGCCCGGCCTCGGCGGGCACGATCAGGTACTCATGCGCCGGCAACGGTCGCCTCCGGTATGGCAGCAAGGATCGTCGCGGGCAGCGGGTCGTACTGCCGCACCAACACCCGGCCGGGCTTGTCCCAGTTGGAATCGATCAAAAACTCGGCCAGGCCGGTCAACGGCCGCACGGGCTCGTCGTAGTTTTCGAACTCGCGTTGCTTCAGCTCGTAAAGGTGATCGGCGTCCGGCCCCGCCCACATACCGCGAGAATCCTGCACGATGAGCCGCACGGCCGAGATGATCTTTTGCTTGTCGCGGATCGTTTCACCATCCGGCACGTTGAGATCCAGCGTCTCGAAATCGGCCTCGATCGGCAGGCCGACATGCACGATGGCCGCCGGCTCCTGCAGTTGGATCGTGCCGTTGTCAACCACCCGCTGCGCATGCACGCTGCCATCGGCCAGGATCGAAACGGTCTCGCCTTCCAGGTGGCCGAGGCCGCCCACGTCAAGAATGGCGTAATCCCATTTCGTATTAACGCCGCGCTTGTCCGCCGGCAATTGGCGGTTCGGCCGCACCGTGCAGGTCGACGAATCCGTGACGTCCACGATCTCGAGCCGATACTGGATCGTCGGGTCGACCGAGTCGGTCAGGAAAAACGCATCGCCAACGCTGGACGAGGACAGCGTAATCGACGCCCCCGAGAGCGTCGCGGTCAGCGTCTCGGTGTGATCCCATTGCGTGCCGCCAGAAAGCGTCAGCGTGCCGGGCTGGTTGCGACCGTCATAGGTGAGCCCGGAGTCGACAAAGAATCCGTCCTCGACTTTGATGACCTGGCGCGTTTCCAGGCGCTCGACATAGCGCACATACTGCCCATTGATAAAGCGGCGCACCACGACATAAAGCACATCCTCGAGCCCTTCAGAGATGACGCAAACCGACTCGAAAGTGCCGTTTTTGGTGTCGTGGCGGTGCCAGCCGGCGACCTGCTGCTCCTTGAGATAGGTCAGGCCGAGCAACGTGCCGTCGTTGCGCACGGCCCAGACGATCGAATTCGGCACCTGCGAATAGGCCCAGTCAACGAGCTGGTAGCCAGTGAACAGGTGCGACGACAGGGTCGTCAGGTCGTTGCCGGTGAACTTGTCCTTGTCGTAGGTATACGCCAGATCGCGGACGATGCTGCCCTTTTCCTGCACGTACAGCGCCGTGTCGACGATGATGATCGGCGACAAGTGCGACGAGCCATTGTAGGTCTGCGGCTTCGCAGTGGCAGAGGACGGCGTTATCGCGCCGTCCGAATTCGTGATGACCTTGAATTCGGCGCCCGACGTCAGGATGATCAAATCGTCGATCGGCAACAAATGCCGAATCGCGTTGACTTGTCGGCCGGGGACCGTCTTGCTGATGGCGTCATCGTCTTGCACCGGGCTCGAGACGCCGAAATCATTGTATGCCCCGATCCGGCTCATCCAATAGGCCTGTGGCTGCGCAACCGTCGCGGCAAAGATCTGCCGCTCCTGGTGATAGGTCACGCAGGCCGGGAACCCCTGGTTGCCGCCCCAGGCGCCGAATGCCCATTTATGGGTGCCGGTGGTGGCGACACTGTCAGGCAGGCGGGCAACGGTCGCCGCCGTCGCAGTCGTGGACGACGACACACCGGTAATGCGCACGATGCCAAACCCGGAATGCAGGTACGTCCACTCGACGCCATCCGCATACGCCCCGGTCTGCTCGATGTTGCCGTCGCCGTCCCATGCCGATCCCTCACTGTGCACCGGCCGATTGCCGCCGGTGCGATAGCCGCTCGTTCCGGCCGGCGACGGTTGCCCGGTCAGGTTATAAACCTTCCCATCCGACCGGCAGCGCGTGCCAAGCGGCAGGTTAGGCGACCCGTTCACCCACGGCTTGACCTGCTCGGGATGGGCGTCCTCTAGATAGAGCAGCATGCCGATCATCGACGAATTGAAAGACACCCCCGTGCTCGTGAGCGTGACCGTGCCCGTCGTGCCGCTCGACTGGATCGTCAGGTTGGTGTTGATATTGACTTCCTGGAATGGGCCGTTGCGGTTGTTGAATTCGGTCAGGGTCCAGTTGGTATGCGCCAGCCGCGATAACTGCCGCGGCGCATAATTGTTGTGGCAGATCGTTATGACGTCTGCCGACTGGGTGAATTTGAGCTCGAAAATGTCCGCCTCATCGTAAGGCGTCACGATCTCGTAAGGCACGCCCGGCGAAGATTCAATGATCCCGCCGTTCATGTAGAACCGCATGTACTGGTGCCCGACCTCGATCACATAGGTCTGCACCGTCGAGAACTGAAACGGGATCAGTCGCGTGCGACGCGCACTATCCTTGACTTCATGCACGAACCGGAACCCAGGCCGGTTGGTCGCGCCGCCATACATGAGCGACATGAAGTTGCGCAACGTGCGCGCGCTCGTCTGATACCGCGCCAGGTCGACGCGGCCGTACAGCGACGGCGAAAGCTCGCCGCCGGTAAAACTGGGCTGAATGATCGACGTGCCCATCGCTCAGTACCTCGCGGCGATCAGCTCGCTTTCTTTCGGCTCGTCCTCTTGGCCCTCGCGCTCGTCCTGCGCGACAGCATCGTTGAGCGATCGCGCGGCAGCCTGCATTGCCGCCTCGGCAATCGTCGACGACACGGCCAGCGGCATCGCGACCCGTGCAGCGAGCGCGGCCGAGAGCGCCGTCACAAACGACGACGGGAACAGGGTGGGATCGGTCACCCGCTGCGTGTAGATGAGCTCGGCGTCGACCAGGTCCGTCAAGATCAGCCGCTTGTCGCCGTCGACCGCGATCTCAAAAGGAATGCGCTCGGTCGCGCGCGGGCGCCGGTCGCCTGGGATGACCAGCCGGCGCGCCTTGATGCAGTCGCTCGGATAGGCATAGGCATGCTGCCAGTTGGTGACGCTCGACAGCGTCAACGCCAGCTTGACGCGCCGGCGCGCGAAATTCCAGTCGGCCGCCTCGAGCGTCGCGTCGCGCGCCGTCTCCCAAAAGAGGCGGCAAACCGTCGCCTCTTTCGATCGCTCGTCCATCTGGGCAATGAAGGTCGTGATCCCCAGGCTGGCGAGCGCCATGTTGCAAATCTCGATTTGCGAGGCCGCCATTACTCTTGCCCGCCGTAAAGTTTTTCAGCGGCGTCACTGCGCCGGTGCAGGGCCATGTCGGTGATCTGCAGCGATACCGTCTTTTCGGCCGTGCTTTGGTTCTGGTATTCAGACACCGACGTGACTTCGACAATGGCCTCGAGCGCCATTCGCTCGCCCATCTTCGGCAGCTCGTCAAACCCGAGCTTGCGCATCGTCACGTTATCCAGGTAGAGCGACACGCCATGCGGATATTTCGGCAGCTTGTCCTCAGCCGAATCATCCGAGCAACATTCGTGCATCCGCTCCTTTGCCTCGTCGGCCGAAAGCGCCATGTTGACCAGTTTCATGATGGCCCCGAAAGGAAAAGCAGGGGCCGAAGCCCCTGCAAAACGGTCAGATAACCTCTTGGTTGGAAACCGTCACAGGCGGGTCGGCGGCTTCGCTGGCGCCGTCTTGCGGGTCGAAATCCGCAGTCTTGGCGTCAGCTTGCGCGCGCCGGCCGCGCCTGCCCTTGACGACGGGATCGCCGACGTCAAGGGGTTCCATCCACCAGGCCGGTTGGCCGTCGTGCTCGACGATCTCGCCGGGCTCGATGATACGGCCCTTGGAGTAGACCTTGGCCTTTGCGAGATAGCGCATGGCCTACTCCTTACGCATCGTCATCGATGGAGAAGCCCGAGGCATAGTAGGCCTGGGCCGACACATCCTTGACGAGATACGCATTGAAGGCGCCGGCGGTCAGCGCCGCCGTGCCGATGCGATAGACCACGCGGATATACCGCTGCAGGCCGATCGGCAGGCGCACCGCGATCTGCTTGCCCGCCGTCAGGTCGGCCACAGCATAGGCCTTGGTGACGACGACGTCAGACCACGAGGCGTTGTCGGCCGACGTCTGCAGGGCAAAGGCCACGGTGGCTGCGCCGCCGGAAGTCACGCCCTCGGTGACGCCAATATGCAGGTACATCGGCTCGCCGATGCCCTCGTCATGGGCGGCGCCAGTGTCGACGACGTTGGTCGAGACAGTGTCGCCCGTGCTGGTCGGGGCCTGGCCCTTGGAGAATTCAAGCAGGGAATCGATGATCATGGCGAAATTCCTTTCAAAAATCCGAGACGTCGCCTTAGGCCACGGCATCTTCGGTGTTCAGGATCTGGTCGCAGGTACGGATGGGCACGCCGAGCAGGCGCAGCACGCCGTTATTCACGCTGCCAGGCGCGACATTGCCGAACTGATTGACGCCCGGCTCGATCGCGAGCACGTTCTGAGACTTGTCCATCGCCATGATGGACAGCATCTCTTTGACCGTGCGGTTGGCGTAGAACACAGCGCGGCCCATGCCCATTTGCGGGATGCGAGCCATCGCACGGATCATTAGCTTGATCAGCTGCGTATCCGCGCTCTGAGACTGGGTGTTGGCCTGCTTGACCAGATCCTCGACCTTGATGTTGGCGATGCGCACCACGTAACGCCAATCCCGCAGCGACAACCCGGCCTTCCACTTCCAGTGATCGGCATAGGCGCGATAGCGGTTGCCGTCGCCGTCGAAGGCGTCGATCTCGCCCAGATCCTTGTGCTCGAGGCCGGCCTTGCTGCCCTTGGGGAAAATCCCGTGCACGGTGTTCGGACCCCAGACAACCAGCCATACGGACGTGTTCTCTGCCGATCCGGAGCCGCCGGCGTCGATGATGTTCTGCGCGTTCGGCGCCGACAGGGACGAGTAGCGCGGGGACAGGCCGGTGAACCGCTCGGGATGGATGGTGACGTCGTTGTAGAACAACGTTTCAGCCATCGCCTGGTTCATGGCTTCCAGGAAGGCCTGCGCCTCGGACAGGCGGAACGCGGCAGTATTGCCGTTCAGGTTGGCAATCTCGACGTCGACCTCGGCGCGCGCCTCGAGCAGGCCGCAGGTGTCGTCGACCTGCGCGCGGGTCGACTTGCTCGGGGGAACGCCCTTGTACAGCTGGCGCCATACGACGGTCGGCAAGCCAGTGCGCACGGTCGTGCGATGCCCGGTCGGCAGGTTGCCCTCGATAAAGGGCATGTCGAGCAGGATCTCGTTGGTCTGGGACAGGAGCTCGACGACGGTGGCGGTCTTGCCATCCGGGTCAAGCGACTTGGCCGCGTCAAGCAGCGTCGGGAAGTTGGTGGACAAAGTAGCCATGTGGAAGGTTCCTTATCAGGAGTTGCCGTACAAAATCTCGGCCGGGTCTCGCCTCGCGTCGGCGCCGTTGCCGTTGCCGGTCACGATCCGATCCTCGGCCATCGCCTTCCCGATGCGGGCGAACAGGCGCACAAGCTCAGGGTGATTGCCAAGCCCCAGGCCACGAGGATTGTCAGCGCTCGGGTACTCAATGAGCGCCTTGAGTTCCGGCGTCGCGAAACGATCCAGGGCTCGCTTGGCGTCCTGCAGGGTTGCCTGCATCTTCTCGCCACCGATCTCGGGATCTTTCTTGACGTCCTCGACCCATGCCTCGAGTTGGCCCATCCATGCCTGCTGCTGCTGCTCGGTGATGCGCTGCACAACCTTGGGCATCATGGTTTCAACCAGCTTCTGCGCGCCCTCGTTGCTGAGCTTGAGCTCGCGCGCCAACGGCTCGAAGTGGCTGACCAGTGCCTCGTCCAGGGACTCGAATCCCTCGGGCGGCTTCAGGTCGTACTTTTCCGGCACGCCGTCGGGCTTGTCCTGGTCTGCGTCCTTGGGCTTGTCGCCCTCGTTCGGCTCGTCCTGGCCCTTGCCCTTGGGCTCACCTTGCTGCTGCGTATCGGCACCGGGTTGACCTTGCGGCTGCCCTTCGCCCTGGCCTTGCGGAGGCTGGTCGCCGCCGTAAAGCAGGGTTTGCTGCTGCTGCTCGGTCGTCTGGCTGTCACCTTGAGCCGGGGTTGCGGTGGTGTCCTGCCCGGCCGCTTGCTGAGTGTCCGACATCGAGAAATTCCTATGATGGGAATTAGCCAATATATACCATAAATCTCAACGCGATAGGCAAAACCTATCAGGCAAGATCGTCCTCTTTGGACTCCTTGAGCATCAAGAAATAGGCCTCGGGGGCGTGGTCATTTAGGTCGGCGAGCAGCTTCAGCCCCACCTGGCGCATGCCCTCGTGGAAAAAGGTCTGGCTGTTCCCGGTCATGCTCGACGTGAAGATCCGGCAGTAGCAAAGCAGGTTCCAGTAAAAGCGCCGCCCTTGCTCGGTCGCCAGGATGGCACGCAAGTCGTTCGCCTCGCGCTCGGCGCGCAGCCGCTCGCGGGTCTTGGCCGTGTTGATCTCGGCCTCGTCGGCGGCATTGGTCTGGATCTTTCTTGCCATATCAGGCCGGCGCCCCCGTCAAACCCTGGGCGATACGCGTCAGCGCGTTGTCGCTCGCGGTGTCGGTTTTCGACAACAGTTCCGCGCCCTGGGCGGCCGCCATGCCCATTTGCATGGCCTGCTGCGCAGCGACCTGCTGCGCACGCTGCTCGCGCACCGCGTTCGCCTCGTCGAGCGGCACCACCAGTTTCGGGGGCGCGCCAACGATCTCGGCATAAGTGTCGATCGCCTCGTCGACGTCGTAACGATCCAGCACGTCGGGCTTGACCGCGGCCAGGTTGCCGACAAACGACGTGAACCGCTCGATCGACGCGGCGCCCACCAGCTTCTGCGCCTGGGCGATGATCGACGTGTATTCCACCTTGAGCGGCATGCCCTGCAGTTCCTCGGGCGGGGGCGGCAGCATGCCACGGCGCAGCATGATCTCGAATACCCGGTCGATCGTGGGCTCGAGCGCTTCGTCGTTCATGCGCTCGAGCACCGGGCCGAGCATGAGCAGCTTTTCCTCATGACGCTCGGCGATCTCCTCAGCCGTCCTCGGCTGCACGCCGGGCATGTTTGTCATCATGAGGAACAGGTCGGCAAAGAACGCCCGATTGATCCGCTGCTCGATGGCCTGGATATCGGCCATGAGCTCGTTGATCCGCGGGTCGATCTGATAGGCCGGCGTGAATCCCTGCTGGCCCTGGTTGACGTCGACGTAGTTGATGTCGCCCGGCAGGATCGACGCGCGCCGGTTGCGCATCGAGCTCGGCGCATTCATGGGCGGGCGCACCAGCTTGTCGATCGCCTCGGCCTTGCGCTTTTCCTCGAGCTGCAGCTGCTTGACGTCGCCGAGCGCCACCATGCCAGGCGACGAGCCGTAAACGTCCTCGCCGACGACGTCCCACCGCGGGGCGATGATCGGGAACGTGTCAAAGCCAGACTCAGACAGTAGCCGGTCCCGCTCGTTCGTGTCCTTTTCATAGTAGATCGATGCGTAGCGCTTGAACCGCGCATCGAGCTTCGAGCCGTCGTAATTGACGTTTGGCTCGATCACGTGCACGACGTCGATCCAGGTGTTGTAGTCGCCACGGTCCAGCAAGTTCTGCACGCGCGTCGAGCAGTTTTCCTTGCCGAAGAAGTCGGCCATCTGGCGCGTGGTCATCGAGAATTCGCGCACGCAGGTATCGATCTGCAGCCGGGACGAGTTCGCGAGCATGTACGAGCCGATCGGGAACGTGTAGCACCGTATGACGTCCTCGTCGTCCTCGAGGATCGCCATGGCATGCGTGCCATACAGGCCGATGTCGTGATAGAGCACCGGCATCGCGTTGTAGAAATTGGACTTGCTCAGCACCGTGCGCATGCGCTGCGTGACGTCGTAGAGCCATTCCTTGACCGGCGCAAATTCGTTGAGATCAGGGTCGGGCGTCTGCAGCATGAACCAGGGGCGCGCCGGCGACGTGATGCCGCCCATCATGCCCGAGCGCAGGATGTTGAGCGCGAAGGTCGCCGTCGAGTTGATGATCTTCTGGTTGCGCTTTTCGCCCTTGTTTCGGTCGGTCGTCAGGAACCGGGCCGAGCGAGGCGAGATATATTCGTTCAGCTCGCGCCAGTGCGAGATGAACGATTGCCGCTCGAGGTCGAGCTGCGCCCGCCGCTGTTCCAAGCGCTGTCGCAGGGTCAGATAGTCGCTCATTCGCTATGGCCCAAATGTCAGGCCCCAAGCAAGGTCTTTTGCCCGGTCGGGGCTTGCGTCGTGTCGCCCAACGCACCCGTCAAGATCGTCGAGCGCATGCCCTGCGCCAGCGCGATCCTGCGCCGCTCGCGATCCCGCGACTTCACGACTTCCGCATCGTCGACAGTGGGAGTCGGCGCCGGCGGGGGCGGGGGCGGGGGCGGGTCAGGCATCCTGGGGCGAGAAGATCCCACACACATAACGGCACCTATGCGATCAGAACAGCGTAGAACCAAGACAGGTAGGACAATGCGCACAAGACGATTGACGCCATCATCAGCGTGTGCGACCGGCGCAGCATCGTCCGGTGGTCATATCCTGCCCGGTAGGACAGGACGTTGAACGTCTCGGCGCAGTACGCGCAGCCGAGCGTCAGCGCGCCGAGCAGAATGCCGATCACGGCCGGGCCGCGTGGCCCACCCAGGCCGGCGCGCCAGGCGATGATGTTGAGCACGATAGCCAGGATGACGAGCGCCCACCCCAGGCAAGCGCCGTTAAGGGATCGGTTGTAGTCCATGCACACCCCTACGGATCGATGGCGTCGGCAAGCGCCTGGAGCGCCTGCTGCGCATTGCCGCCTGCGAAGTTGATGTTGCCGCCCGCCGACTGGAACGCCTCGACCGAAACGTCAGTCGCCGCCGGCAGCCAGTTACCGGCCTTTGCCGTCACCGCACTCGTGCCAATGGTCGGCGGGAATGTCGCCGGCTTGTCGGCAATGTCATTCCAAGACACCGAACTGCCGCCCGTGAAGTCCGGATCAGGCGTGGTGCCGGGGTCGATGAGCTCGCCATTCAGGCGCCGCTCCTTCCCGTTCTCGTCCACATAGCCAACGATGCGGCCCTGGTCGTCGATCAGAAGGGGCACGCCGGGCTTGATTCGTGTCGTCATGGCCTGGCCTCGATTAGGTTTTGGCTATCAGGTTGGATATTACCATCAAGCGAATTCATAGGGGTCATATTCCGCCGCGATCTTTCCGTCGCCGCTGGCGCGCCCCGTCGCCTCGATCTCGTCGCGCAGTCGTTCATCGGCCGACCGCGGGCCGACCGGCCAGGCGAATGTGAGCGCCAGCGCATCGGCCAAGTCGGGCGACTCGCCGATCTCCTCGCGGATCTCATCCTTTTCGGCTAGACGGAAGCGGTCGCCCTGGAATCGGTAGGTGAGCGCGCACAGCTCGATCTCGAGATCCGGGATCTCCGGCAGCGCCCCGCCGTCCTTGACCCAACGCGCCATCTCGAACACCATCTCGCTACGCTTGTTGAAGTAGCGCGGATCGGTCGCCTTCGCGGCGAACTGCACTTCGTGCACGACGTAACCCAGCGAGCGCAGCCGGTCGATGACGCCGGCCCCGTAACCGCCCGTGCCGTCGACAAAGATGGCGTCCGCCCCCCACCGATCGGCAGCCTGCGCGACGATCGCCGCCACCTGCATTGTGTCGGGAATACGCAACACTTTGGGCTTGAAAGCGACCAGGCCCTGGCGCGGGAAAATGACAGTGCGGTCCGTGCCCTGGCGCGCGACGTCAACGCCCAGGATCTTCGCCGCCCAGTCGTACTGCTCCGGCCGGTATTGGCGCTTAGTCGCGCGCTCGTAGTCCTCTGGGCCGAGCAGGGCGTTGGCCGCCACCTCTGGGAACACGCCACGCACGCGCACGCGCACGAAGTCGCTGTCCTCGCCGTAGTCGTCGACCCACTTCTGCAGCTGCGCCTTGTTGGTCATCTTGACCGTGCGGCTGTCGATCTGGCGCGTGTACCAGCGGTGCCGGAAGCGCCGGAAGCAGTCACGGAAGCGCCCGACGTTGCGGGTCGGGTTGCCGAACGCGCACCAAATGATCTCGGTGCCCTCGTCGGTCAGCGCCCCCTCGGACACTTCCCAGATGGTGTCCGGGATGGCCGAGGCCTCGTCGAAGATGAGCAGGATGCGCTTGCCCTTGTTGTGCAGACCGGCGAATGCCTCGGTGTTGCGCTCGGACCACGGCACCATGTCGATGCGCCAGGTCTTTTCGTGGTCCGGGTCCTTGGAGAACAGCGCGGTAGCCGTGAATTCGAACCAATCGCGCGTGATGCACAGGCGATGCCACTTGGCGAGCTCGGCCCAGGTCTTGGTCTTGAGCTGGTTCTCGGTGTTGGCCGTGACAACGCCCTTGGTGTCCTCGAACGTCGAGATCGCCCACAGAATGATCCAGGACACCAGCGCCGACTTGCCGATCCCGTGGCCACTGGCCACCGCCACCTGGATCGCGTCGGTCGCGGCGAATCCCACACTTTCGCCGGCGCGCAAGCGCTCGCCCATATGCCCGAGGATGTCGCGCTGCCAGTCGTCCGGCCCGTCGAATCCCGCCAGCTCGCCCTTGGCCTCGCCCCAGTCGAAGGCATACAGCACGAATCCCAACGGGTCATGCCGGAAGCCGACCATGTCCTCGATCAGCGCGTCCTCGATCTCACGGCGCGGGTCAGTCATTCCGTCTTTTCGCCCTTCACGCGCTTGCGCGCCTTGTCCATCCGGGCAGCGAGCCCGGACTCGTCCTTGATCTCGACGACGTCCGTGAACAATTTCAGATGCCGGCCCAGCATCTCAAGGCTGCGCTCCTTGGCGAACTTGAGCGTGAAGTTGCCGTTGCGGTCCCAGCCCCATCCCACGATGGCGCGCCGGGCATCTTCGGGCAGGCGTGCCACGTCCGCCGGGCAGGTGACGCCCTCGTAGACCTTGGGGTCGACGTTGGCCATGCGCGTGATCTCGAGCAGCGTGCGATGCACATCCCACTTGAGATCCGAGACCATCTCCATGGTCTTCGCGTCGATCGCCGCCTGCACTGAAGTTTTCTTAAGAAGCTGGTGACCTATCTGCTCTGCCGTTTTCGCGCTGTAACCGGCCTGAATCGCCGCCTGGGTCGCGTTTCGGCTCGTCAGGTAGTAGGCCACGAACATCTGCTGCCGTGGCGTCAGCGGCCGTTCTCGTGGCTCCTGCGATACGTCCTCGAATTTCATGGCTTTGGCTCGCTTTGCGCTCATGCCACCATTATCCGGTTTTCTCATCAGCCTGAGCAAGCGCGCGCACGCGGAGCTCGATCCGCCCGCCCTTGACCGGGTCTCCCCAGGCGATGAGCTCGCGCCGGATGACACGGTTGGAATCGTCGACCCAGAGCCCCGCCGCGGTCAGCGCGTCGGCCAGAGTCTTGCGCACGTTGTCACAGTCACGGGCTCTCCGATCAGGCGGATGCATGTGCCACTCGACGGCAAGCGGCCCCTCGAGATGGCGCTTGGCGCCCTGCGTGGCGACCGCCATGTTGACGTGCGCCCGGTAGCGCTTGGCTGCGTCAGTCAGGTAGTGCGCGCCGCGCCCATGCTTGACGGCATGATTGCCGGTCGCGCCGGCTGGCGGGTAGGGGAGGATGAGAGAGATTGGCGTCATATGCACAGCGCGATGGTTTTTCATCGTCGCTGCAATCGTCGGGTCAAGTATCGTTCCGCGTTCCATCGCCGTCAACGGGGGCGGCCCTTAAAGGCCGGCCCCCACGGCTGGAACGGCCCAGGAATCATCGTTCCAAACAGCCGGAACGATTTTCATGCGAGAAATCAATAACTTACATCCAGCGTTCCAGCCCATTCCAAGCGTTTGGAACGCAGCGTTCCAGAGCGTTCCACTTACATGGAACGACAACTTTTACACTTCATTTACAAAAAACTTGTTGGCAGTTGCATAAAAGCAACGATTTAGCAGGGCTGATTAGGGTTTATCCTAATGTTGATTTTTGCTCAACGCGATATGATGACGCCATCGACAACGCAGCACGAAACAGGAGAAATGAACATGACTTTCGGAGAAATGAACATGACTTTCGAGGCCAACGGAAAAGCGTGGAGGACGGACGCCGAAACCCTGGCGCTGATGGTCGAGTACCGGGACGCCGGAAACACTGAAATGGTCGCGGCCGTGTTTGAAATCGGCAAGTCGTTCGGCCGTATCGTTGCCGCCTAACACCCCCGCCCCGCTTCAGCGGGGCACATACCGGAGGAAACCACCATGACCATGACCATCACCATCACCGAGCGTGAAATCGAAGCCCTGCGCGACGAAGCTGGCGCCCACGGCGACCTGGAGCAGGTCAAGATTTGCGAGCGTGCCCTGGCCGGGAGCAAGCGTGCCTGGCGTGAATGCCAGCGCGTCATCGCCGACGCCCGCGCGATGGCCGACTAAGACGAGCCCGCCCGGCGAAAGCCGGGCACCTACCGGAGGAAACCGACATGAACAAAGCCCGCACCGTTACCGCCGCATCCGAAGTCCGCCCCGGCGACATCCTGCATATCAGCGACTACGAAAATCACGCGGTCGAGCGCGTCGAACCATTCAAGTGCGGCGACGGTGAACAGGCTTTTCAATATCACCTTGCGAACGGCTGCCGCACCTGGAACCGCGCAAGCGATAGCGTTTACGTCACCCGCGCAGTCTAACAACCCCGCCCCGCTTCGGCGGGGCATAACGGAGGAACCAACATGATCACCATCATGACCGGCCCAATCGCCCTCGCCCGCAAGCAGGCCATCCGCCGCCGCGCAATGAAACGGCTGCTACGGGCACATGGCGTGCCGATTAGCGACTATGCGATGTACAACGAGTCGGCCCTACGGAAGCTGGTGCGTGATAGGATCATCATCAACCATGACTGACTGCTGAGCGATAACCACGCCTAACAACCCCGCCCGCCTCGGCGGGGTTTTTGTTATTCGTCGTCCTTGTCTTGGATGATGAGAAAAGCTCATCAAAACAGGCAAATTTGCCGCGGGTCGTGTGCCACGGATTGCCCGCGCTCGCGCCTGGTCGGGCGCTTTTCTTCCTTCGGCATGGCGGCCGCGATGCGTGCGCGCGCAATCTCGACGTATTCCTCGGAAAGCTCGATGCCGACGAATCGGAACCCCTCAAGCATCGCAGCCTTGCCGGTGGAACCGGACCCCATGAACGGGTCCAGCACCAGCCCGCCGGGTGGCGTCACCAGGCGGCACAGGTAGCGCATCAGGTCGGTGGGTTTGACGGTGGGGTGGTTGTTGCCGTCGCCGCGATCCCGCTTGCTGGCCTTGGCGCAGTAGAAATACCGCGCCCATTTTTCGGTTAGGCCGTCGTGGATCACGTTGGCGGGCCAGCGGCCTGCGTTCAGTTCCACGATTTCATGGCCTGTGCGCCAGCCGCTTGCTGCATAGGGGGCCTGCCCGCTGCGAGTTGTTCCGCCCTCCGTGCCCACCCTGCACCCGTCAATATTCAGCGCCCCGGTCCCATGCGCCAGCACGTTTGCGGCCACGGTTCCGACAAGCGGTTTTCGGGCGACCACGATAGGCTCATGCGCGGGCTTCAGCGCAGTGCCCCAGCCTTGCCACTGGCGGGCGGAGTCGGTGGCGGGCGCAGTGACTGTAGCTGATTCTGATCCGCCAAGCGTTGCACCCCATTTCTGAGCGTGCTGATACTCCGCTCGCGGGCGACGGCTGGCATAGGCATTCTGCCCCACAACCTCGCGTACCGCGCCAGCCGCCTTATCAATCGCTTTACTCACGTCCAGGGATTTCGGAAACCCGGAACCATACAGCCACATGATTTGATCGCGGATTTCAAACCCCGCATCCTCGATTGCGCAAGCCATGCGGTGATAGGTGCGACTGCCGGAAAACGCCAGCAGGTGGCCGCCAGGCTTGAGAACGCGCAGCGCCTCGCGCCACATTTCCACGTTGTTGGCGATGCCGGATTTATCCCAGCCCTTGCCCATAAAACCCAGTTCATACGGCGGGTCGGTGACGATGCTGTCCACACTTGCATCGGCCATTCCGCGCATAACTTCCAGGCAATCGTCACAGAAAAGTTCAAATCTCACTCGTCGTCCTTGTCGTCCGTATCCATCCACGGCCGCGGATTGCGCCGAGCTGGTTGCGGGGCCGAGGCAACGAGCAGCGCCCCTGTTTGCGACAAGGCCTGCATGGCGCGGTCCGTCACCGCGTATTCACCGCCTCGGGCCTCGAGCAGGCCCAAGCCCTCGAGCTTCTTGCAGATCCGCGTGGCCTGCGTCTTGCTGGTGTCGATGTTGCGTGCAATTTCGCTGTACGGAACCCATCCGCGCGCCAGGAGCGTGAGCACGTCGCGCGCCAGGATCGGGGTTTTGTCCGGCCGCGCGCCGACCACGGTTGACATGACGGCATCCTCGCAGGGCTCGAGCACTGCGCTCGTGACGATCGCCCCGTCCTCGTCGAAAACGCCCGGCAGCTCGACGCCTTTGAGCCGCAGCATCATGTCGGCCGGGATCTCAGCGTCCTTCATCTTGGTCGTCTTGACGATCACGTTGCCCGCCTCGTCGCGCGTGATCTCGTGTTCAGCGTCAACCGCAGCCTTGAGCGCCGACGATCCGCGCGCACGGTCCTGGTTGTGCCCGGAGTGATGCACGATGATGACGGCGCACCGCCACGGCTGGATCAGGTACTTGTCGACGGCAGCAATGAATGCCGACATGTCGGCCGTCGAGTTTTCATCGCCCGGCCCGAAGTTGCGCGCCAGCGTATCGATGACGATGAGCGCCGGCGGCCGCTCGCCCTTGCCGGACAGTTCCCAGATGGCATCCGCCACCGCGATGACCGACTCCTCGACGAGCAGCTGTGCCGCGCCCGAGGACTTCCAGAGCATGCCATTGGGGATCTGCGTATCGTGCGCGACTTCCCATGCGCGAAAGCGCCGAGCCAGGCCGTTGTGTCCCTCGCCGGCCAGGTAAAACACCGGCCCCGGCTTTTGAATGGCGTGACCTTGCCAGGGATGGCCGGTCGCCACGCATGCCGCGAAGTCGACGGCCGCAAAAGATTTGGCCGAGCCGGGCGGCCCATAGATGAGGACAAGCGAATCCTGCTCGATGTAGTCGCGTACCAGCCACTGTATCGGCTTGATATCTGCGACGAGCTCGGCGACGTCGTCGAATCGGAAGCCGCCGCGCGTCGGCTGCGCCGCTGGTACAGCGCCCCCGACGGGCGCCGCCTCGCGCGACAGTGGGTTGAGCCATCCGCCGCGCTGCGCCTCGACGAACACGGCGCGATAGTTGGTTTGCGTCGCCGCGAAGCCGTCCCATCGCTTGCGCTGGTCGGTCGCGTCGTACTTGGTCGACCGCTGACTGTACTCATCCCACAGCGCAAAGCCGGGCTCGCCCAAGGTTTTGAGCGCCTGGCCCATGCGAATCCACGTGTTGCGGTCGTCCGGGTCGACGAAGTACAGAGCCTGCCGCAGCTCATCGAGCGTCTTTTCCGGCACCGTGTACACCGTGCCCGGCACCGTTGGCGCGCTTGTTTCCCCCGCGATCAGGCGATCGATGAGCCACGCCGGCGCGCTGGCAATTTCTGCGCCGGCCAGGGGATCGCTCGACGCTTCCCAGACATAGGCGGTCCCGCTGGTATGCGTCGATGGCTCGGCTACGATGTACCCGCCGGCGCCCTTGACGTCGACGCCAGGCCCAAGCCGGCCGACGAGTTTCACCCCGGCCGGCACGCGGTAAAGGTAGTGTTGGCCGCCCCCGCCGGTCAGCTGCATGGCTGTGTCAGGGAGCTTGCCGCACTGAGCCTGCAGTGCGTCGATGGTGTCCTCGCCGCCGTTGCGCGGGTCGACGTCAATCGCCACCATGCCATCCGGGATGGCGAGCCCGATGTTGGCATCCGGATTCGCGGCAAAGACTTGGCGCAGCACGCGCTCGTCATTGGTCGCCGAGTGCACGCCGCCGAACATGTGCGCCTCGCGCACGACGAGTGGATGCTTGCCTGGGGATCTGCATTCAGGATCGCCGCACGAGCACCGGCCGTCGACGATGTGATAAAGCGGCAGCACCTTGAAGCCGGCCGCGACGTAGCGCAGCGCATAGTCGAGCCTACTGCCCGGCACCACCCCGGCCGCCTGCCGGGTCAATGGGTTTTGTGTGACATCCATGCACGCCCTGTTTGGTATCCGCCCCTCATCGAAAAGGTGCCGGCAGCAGGCCGGGGCGGCGCGGTTTCGGTCTAGGGATCAGCTAGTCCTAGCTGCCGGCGGTGAGACTTTACCATCGTGATGAGTATTTCACAACACCAAGAAAGGTATTGTTCCACCATTGCCAGCGGGCGCCGGTCATTTGAAATGCTGATCGAGCAATGCTTGGATGACTCGCCCTTTCTTGCGGGATTCGCCTATTTGTAGCAGTACCGCCCAGTGCTTGAGCGGTACGCGGCCGCCCGTGCCCTTGAGGTGCGACGGTCGCATCCAGCGAGATATAGCCGAGGATGAGATCTTATGCGTGCCGCCTGTATGATCAGCAATCGCCCGCGCCAACGCGCGACAGCCGCCCAGCTCCACGATGATCGAGTGCGCGGGCTCCATATTGTGCTTAGGGGTCATTGCCATGCCGCTCGCCTGTGTATAAAAACTCAACATGGGCCTGGCTTCAGGCCGATGATGAGATTGTATCACCAAGGGGCAGCGATGGCACCGAAACCGCGTCGGCTTAACCGCAAATTGACGCCACCTATCGGCTGATCAATACCGATTGAAAAATATCATCGGGATGCGTGCTGAATTTACAACGCGCGCCCGTTGATCTTTTCTCATCGCGCTGGCAGAATCTCAACCGTAACGATGCAGCAGCCAGCAGCACCCGAGCGCAGCGGGCCGGTAGACCGGATAACTGCGCCATGCCAGCCGGCGGTGCATGCAAGTCAACACCGGCAGCCAGGGCGTGGGTCGTCTCCTTCCCTGCGTGACCTGGCCGTAAGCCCCGCCGCGTAAGTGCGGGGCGCCCCTGACAACCATCGACCGACCGACCGACCGAACCATGACCGTGATTGCTTTCCCGTCCCTGCCGTCCGGCAATCCTTCTCCCTCCCAACACAAGCGCGCTCGCCCTGTCGATCAGGCGCATGACGCCTGCCTGCGCGCTCAACATGAGAACCCCGCCATGACCGACATTGCTATCAGCCCCACCGCGCTCGCACAGATGACCGATGACGAGCTCGCCCATGCCTGGATCGATGCGAAGCTCGCCGAGGAACGCGCGAACGCGCATCGCCTGGAAGTCGAGATGGAAATCGTGCGCCGATTCCCGGCCAAGGAAGAAGGCGCGCAAACGCACACGCTGCCCTCTGGCGTCAAGCTCGAGGTCGTCGGCAAGCTCACCTACCGGGCCGACATGGACAAGCTCATGCACCTGATCGCCCAGGTGCCCGAGAAGTTGCGGCCGATCAAAGTGGAAACGAAGCTGGACGAAACGGGCGCGAAGTACCTGCGCGCCAACGAGCCCGAGATCTGGCGCATCCTTGCGCCGGCCATCACTGTGAAGCCTGCCAAGGTCGCGGTGCGCGTCAAGATTTAACCCCACCGATGAGAGAGGATCATCATCATGGCATTTGACCTGCAATCCATCCAGCGCAACAAGGCGACCGCCGCCCCGCGGATCTTCCTGTACGGCGTCGAAGGTATCGGCAAGTCGACATTTGGCGCGATGGCGCCGGCGCCGATTTTCATCCCGACCGAGGACGGCCTTGGCCGGCTTGAGGTCGACCACTTCCCGCTTGCCAAGTCGACCGACGATATCATGAGCGCGATCGCCACGCTCTATCAGGAGCAACACGACTTCAAAACCGTGGTGATCGACTCTGTCGATTGGGCCGAGAACTTCATCTTTCGCGAGCTCGAGTCGCAATACGACGCCAAAGATCTCGCTTACGGAAAAAGCGCCGTGCTCGCCGCGGACAAGTGGCGCGGCATCATCGAAGGCCTGGACGCGCTGCGCAATGACCGCGGCATGACCGTCATCCTGATCGCGCACTGCCAAATCAAGCGCTTCGAGTCGCCGGAGGTCGAGCCATACGACCGTTACCAGCCGAAGCTGCAGGATCGCTCGAGCGCCATCCTGCGCGAGTGGGCCGACTGCGTGCTGTTCGCCAACTGGCAGACCGTGACCAAGAAGGAGGACGCTGGCGGCTTCAACAAGGAGCGCTATCGCGGGATCTCGACCGGCCAGCGCCTGCTGCACACGTCCGAGCGCCCCGCCCACATGGCGAAGAACCGTTACGCCCTGCCCGACACCATCCCGCTCGACTGGAACGAATTTTCCAAGCTGATCCAGCAATCTTGATCTACAGGAGCCCATCACAATGAGCAACATCGCATCCGTCCTTGGCCGTACTTTTGACGCCAGCACCGTCGATCCGTCCAACTCTTTCGAGCCGATCCCCAAGGGCAAGTATCTCGTGATCATCACCGAGAGCGAGATCAAATCGACCAAGGCCGGCGACGGTCAGTATCTGCAGCTCGTTCATGAAATCGTTGATGGTCAGTACAAGGGCCGCAAGTTGTGGGCGCGCCTGAACATCGTGAACCGCAACAAGACGGCCGAGGACATAGCGCAGCGCACGCTGTCTGCGTTGTGCCGCGCCGCCGGCGTAATGAACCTGCAGGACTCCACGCAGCTGCATAACATCCCCGTGGTGGCCGACGTCAAGGTGTCCAAAGACGGCGAGCAGAACGAGATCGTCACCTATGCCGCCGCGGGGGCGCAGCGCCAGGCCATGGGGTTTCAGCAGCAGGGAAACTCGAGCATGGCTGCGCATGGTGCGCCCCCGGCGAGCGCGGTCCCTGTGTCTGCCGACCCTTCGACTGACGTTGCCCCCCAGGCCTCGAGCGTGCCGCCCTGGAAGCGCGGCAAGTAATCTTCGCCGGGCCATGCGCCCGGCCCTTTGGAATCCAGACATGACAAAGAACTTCTGGTCCCACGACGAGCCGCCCCCTTGCGGGCCGAAGCTGATGAAACTGATGCAGCAAATGCGCGAGAAGATCAACGAGCGCGCACTGCCAAACGTGCTGCCTTCGCGCTGGAAACTGAGCCTCGAGCGCGCCGCGCAACGTGAACAGGAGGAACGAGCCAATGAAACCGTATGACGGCGGACCCGCCTTCCCCATCTCGCCGCGCATGGGCATGTCCACGCGCGCCTACTTTGCCGCCAAGGTGATGCAGGCCCTGGTAGCCAGTGGATGGTTCACCGGCCTGGACGGGCAAGAACCCACCACGGCAGAAGAATCCGCCGCAAACTGCGCCAGGCGTGCCGTGCTGTTTGCCGATGCTTTGCTGGCCGAACTCGAGCGAGTCGACGATGGCGGCAATCCCTGAACCCGTGCACACGCATACGACGCCGCGCGCCATCTTCAAGCTGTACGAGGAACGCGCGGCCAAGGAGCCGCCGCGCCCGTACCTGGGCGCCTCGATCATCGGCAAGCCCTGCGACCGGGCGCTCTGGTATCAGTTCCGCCAGGTGGCGATCGTCCGCTTCGAAGGCCGCATGCTGCGCCTGTTCGATACCGGGCACCGCGAGGAGACGCGGTTCATCGAGGAACTGCGCGGCATCGGCTGCGAAGTCCTGGACGTCGACCCCGAGACCGGCGAGCAATGGGAGGTCAGCGCCGTCAACGGGCATTTCTCCGGCCATGCCGACGGCGTCGCCAGGGGACTACCCGAGGCCCCGAAGAAATGGGCGCTGCTGGAATTCAAGACGCACAACGCCAAGAGCTTCGCAAAGTTGATCGCCGAAGGCGTCGAGAAGTCCAAGCCCGAACACTGGGCACAGATGCACGTCTACGGCCATCTGCTCGGCCTCGATCGTGCTCTGTATCTGGCATGCAGCAAGGACACCGACGACCTGCATGCCGAATGGGTGCACATCGACAAGTCGGTCGCCGAGCGTTTCCTTGCGCGTGCCGAGCGGATCATCTACGCGACCCACCCGCCGGCGCGCCTGTCCGATGACCCCGCGCACTGGCAATGCAAGTTTTGCGACTTCTATGACGTTTGCCACCAAGACGCACCGCCGCGAAAGAACTGCCGAACCTGCGTGCACGCGACACCGTGCAAGGATCGTGACGGTGGCAAGTGGGTGTGTAGCGCACCAGGCGCAGGCGATGCGGAGATCCCGATCGACGTGCAGCTAACCGGCTGCCCCGAGCATCTTTTCATTCCGCCGCTTCTGCAATATGCCGACCCTGTCGACGCCGGAACGGGATGGGTTGCCTATCAGCATCGCGCCACCGGCAAGGGATTCGTCAACGTCGCGGCAAGCGCCGACCGAGAGACGATGCCCGAGCTCGTCGACGCAGAATTCACGAGCGATGAGCTCGCCATCGCAAGACCGGCCGTCGTTGCCGACGAATTTGTGCGCGACCTTAAGGCCGAGTTCCCCGGTGCGCGGGTTGTGGCCGATGATCGGGTTACAACTTCGACCGGCTGATGCGTTGATATTTTCTCATCGCAGTGGCACAATTTACATACCTAAACACAGGGAGGAAATAACCATGGAAGATCATCACACTGCAGCGCGCCAGGCATGGGTGCGCAGCCTGCAACGTCAATCTGCTTTTGCCCTTCGCGTCGAGCATGCCAAAGAGCGCATGGGAGAGCGCTACTTGTTTCATCCGGCAAATCGAGTGAAGCGCCTCGTGCGGCCGCCGTTTTCCGTGAGCGCGTAATCACGTGGGGGGAACACATGAACGATTTTGTTGACTACCACAACGGCCCGAACCTGGGCCTTGAGCCGCCTGCTGCGCCCAAGGCTGAGCCGAGCGACGAGGAAATAGAGGCCTTGGCGTTGGCTCACGGCATCAACAAATCCGACGAACATTGGGGCGCTAGGTACTACACGGAACTGGGCAGCAGTCTGTTCCGTTTCGCCCGCGCCCTTCTATCCCGTTACGGCAGGCCTGCACGGGATGCGGACGAGTATCAGGCAATGCTGGCAGTCATGGAGCAGATCGACCCGGCCACGTTCCCAGGTCTCACGGCCGCGCAACGTTGCGCCCTGGGCCGCTTTGCCAAGCCATTGTCCGCGCTGCCGCAGAGGTCGGCAGGCGAATGATTGAAGAGATGAAATGAACACTCATGACATTGAAACCGTCTTACGCAGCTTTTTGACAGGTGATGGATACATAGCTGCCGACGATATCCCTGCAATTTGCGCCGCCCTCGAAGCGGCGCGGGTGGAGGTGGACGCGCTGAAGGCCGAGAACGAGATGCTGCGCGAAGCGCTGAACGACGCCGACAGCGAGATGGATTGGCTCGATGAGGATATGGACACGTGCGACCACTCGGTCGGAGTGTGCATGTGCTCGTACTGGAGCGTGCGGCGAAAGATGAAAGCCGCGCTGGCGAAGGAGAACGAATGAAATTTGTCCTGAGTGGCCCAGTCAAGGGCGTTAGAAAGTCCTACGCATTGTGGGTAGAGAGCGGCGTCCGGTTCCAGCCACTGGTGTATTTCCAGAAGCCAAAGTGGATCAAAGACGACGCTGCGTGGGAGAAGTTCGTCCGTGGAGCGTTCACGGCGATCAGCGCTGAAGGGCAAGCCGCGATCAACGAGATGTTGGAAAGTGCCGCATTGGATCGAGAGGTGAGCAATGACTGACCGCTACGCACGTATCAGGGAGGCGCTGCCAATTCTCATAGCGGAGGCCCAAGCAAAAGGCGGGAGAAACGAGCGAGCAGAATTGATCGTTGATCTGCTTGAGGAGCGTGACGCGCTGCGAAAGGCGCTGAAAGATCTGATTGCTTGGGTTCCATCGGCGGACACGTATCGCCGCTTGGGCCTCGATCCTGAAGCACCGATGCGAGCGTTGGGGAAGGCCCGCGCAGCGTTGGGGAGAAAAGAAGATGGTTAAGAAGAAGCCCAAGAACTTCGATCCCGCGCTGGCTTATTGGAAACAGTATGTGGGGAGAGAGGTTGTGGTCGTCCACACAATCTCCCCCGACGCATTCCAAAAAGGTGTGGGGAAATACAAGGACGTATCTAAAGGGGTCATCGTTTCTGTGTACAGGGAGCTTGGTTATAGAAACGGTCCCGTCATAATTTGGTACACGGACCACAAAACCTTTATGAGCAGCTTCTACCCGGAGTTGGAGAGCGACGGGTTTCATTTTGAAATTACTTGAAGGAGAGCGGAATGGAATTTAAAGTCGGGCAAGTGTGGCGGGACAGGGACGAAGCACTGCACACCATCGAAAAAGTTTTTCCTACCTCGGCGGCCTTCTACCCGGTGGTGGCCAAGGCCCATAACGGGGGATTCAAACGGACTTACACCCAGCAGGGCAGGTACATCGACGACAACAAGCCTTGCGGTCTGGACCTGGTCGAGCTGGTGCAGGACGTGGACGAGACGGAGCAAGCGGAGCAAGAGCCGAAGATCCGCGTTGGGCAGGTCTGGCGGACCCGAGACGGAAGGGTCGCAAAGATTATCGCTGTGAATCCGTCGAGCCTGCCCCCCATCGTTGCTGAGATCGATGGATCGTTGCTGTTCACTGGCGGTTCGGATCTCGTGGAGCTTCTTGAAAGCCCGGCCACGGAGCCAGAGCGTGACGAGATCGTTCACGCACAAGCGGAAGCCAGCGGCAAAATGCTGGACGAATACGGCGACCGCGCCTTGTTCGATGCGCTGATCGTGCAGTCCGTCGTGACCGGCATGATCGAGCGGCAAAGCGTCGAGAAGGTGCTGGCCGGGATCCGCATGATCATCGAGGCCCGCCGGTCGCTGTAATGCCATGGGTCAGTTCACGTTGTACGACTTGCTGGCTCGGTACGAGGCGACCCGCGATGAGCTCCGGGCCAGCAACCATCCAGACGCAACTGCCTACGATGTGCTGATCGCAAATGTTCGCCAGATGATCGGCGAGTTTGAGCGCAGCGGGGCAATCCAAAAATCCGGAGAGGAATGATGAAGAAATATATCCTTGCAACCATCGCCGCGACCATCTTTGCGGCACCGAATTCTCATGCTTCGGACGCAGCCGAGTATTGCAGCGCGTTTGCCAATCTGGCGGAGTCGACCGCGGTTGCCCGCGACCGGGGTACTCCGGCCGCGAAGCTCCAGGCCATCGCCGCGCAGCATCACGCTAATACCGAGTTCCGCGCGATGGTGGTCTATCTGGTCGATATGGTCTACAACGACAAGAACCTCAAGAGGCTGCCGCCCGAGCGGGTCCGTTCCGTGGCGCTCGTCGCCTGCTTGCGGAATCAGAAGTGATGGGGGGCGTATGAATATGATCGAGCTAGAGGAGCGCATCGCCGAGATGGATGCCGATCTAGAGGTGGCAGGAGGCGATCATGGCTAAGAAGCTCTGCGAAATCTGCGGCGCGAGTCCTGCCACCGTGCCCGACCGGAACCGTCCTGGCCGTCTCATCAACCGCGTATGTGGTCGATGCCACGGCCTTCGGCTCGCCGGGGATATGCGCGAGATCATGCGCCTGCATGAACAGCGCCGGCAGCGCACCACCGCCCGGGAGGGCGAGCAATGAACAATCAACGTGGCTACGTCAGCTTCCCGGAAGGGGTTTTCGTCGCGCTGTTTGCTGCGGGCGTAATTGTTGGTGTTGTGATCGGCGTGGTGCTGGCGTTCGGCCTGCCGTGGGTGTGGGATTTGTTTACGAGGTGACTACATGACCGACATCAAACTGCCGCCGCGCCCGGAGCCGGACGGTTTCATCACTGATGGCCCCTTCGATAAACCGGTTGTGATTAACGTCTACCGTGACTCCACGCTGGAGACATACGCCAGCGAGGCGGTGCGGATGAATGCGTGCGAGTCCCGCGCCAGTACCCACGCAGAAGGCTGCTGGTCGTGGGGACCGGCGCACTACGAGTGCGCGGTGAGGGAAATTGAGCGGCTGCGTAAGATGCACCAAGACGCCTACCAGAGAGGGCTACAGGCCGGGTCTAGGGGCCTGCGCGAGATGTACGACGCTGTGCAGGCGGCCAAACGCCAGGATGCGTGGGACAACACACGATTGACCGAGGCCCTGATGGAGGCAGAGGAGCGGGCGGAGCGTGCCGAAGCTGAGAACAAGCGACTGCGTGAGGCGCTGAAAAAGCTGATTACTTGGATTCCATCAGCGGACACGTATCGACGCTTGGGCTTCGATCCTGACGCGCCGATGCGAGCGTTGGGGGAGGCCCGCGCCGCGCTGGCGCAGGAGGGCGGGCAATGAGCTCCGGAAAGCATAACCGGCGCGAGCGCTACATCAGCCGCATGCACTGGTTTGAAAAACGCTGGATGGTCGAACTCGCCATCATCGATGGGAAACCGCTTGCCGAGATCGGCCGAAAATTCGGCCGCACGCACGCCGGGGTCGCGAAAGCTGTTGGACAGCTGACCGGCTTTTCGGTCGAATTCGCTCGTAAACGATATTGGAAAGGTCTGCCGACCCCGCCATTTGATACGCAAAAATAAGCTGTATGAACCTGCGACCCTATCAACGCGCGGCCATCGATTCGATCGGACCATACTTTGAATCAGGCGGCCATGCGCCGCTCATCGTCCTGCCAACTGGCACCGGCAAATCCGTCGTCCTTGCAGAATTCATCCGGCAAGCCTGCGCGTCCTGGCCTGATACACACATCCTGGTGCTCACGCACGTCAAGGAGCTCGTCGAGCAGGACGCGCGGAAGATCGCCGAGTGCTGGCCGACCGCGCCGCTTGGCGTCTATTCGGCTGGCCTGAAAATGCGGCAGCTGCGACAGGTCACGGTGGCGTCGATCCAGTCGGTCTACAACAAGCGCTATATCTACGGTCGATTCGATCTCATCATCGTCGACGAGGCGCATTTGATCCCGCACTCGAGCGAGGGCATGTATCGCAAGCTGCTCGACGGATCGCTTGCCGCCAACCCGCACGTCAAGATCATCGGCCTGACTGCCACGCCCTACAGGATGAAAGGCGGGCACCTGCACGAAGGCGACGGCGCGCTGTTCGACGGCGTCGCCTACGAATACGGGATCGCCGAAGCGCTCGAGGAAGGATACCTATGCCGACTCGTGGCGCCTGCAGCCGAGACGGTCGATCTGTCCGGGGTCAAAAAGACGGGCGGCGACTACAACATCGGCCAGCTTGGCGAGCGCATGAGCGCGGCCGAGCTCGTCGAGGAACATGCCGACGATATCATCCGCCGCTGCGCGGACCGGCACCACTGGCTCGGCTTCTCGCCGACCATCGAGCATGCGCAGCTAATGGTCGCCGCGCTGCGCAAGCGCGGTGTCACCGCCGACTACGTGACCGGCGAGTGCACGGACCGCGATGAGAAAATCCGGCGGTTCAAATCCGGCGCGACCAGGTGCTTGTACAACATGGGCGTGCTCACCACCGGCTTCGACTTCCCGGCGATCGACGCGCTCATCTGCCAGCGGGCGACCAAGAGCCCCGGCCTGTACGTGCAGATTGCCGGCCGCGGGACGCGCCCGGTCTATGCGCCTGGCTTTGATCTGGATACGCGCGAGGGACGTCTGGCCGCCATCGCCGCCGGCCAGAAGCCAAATTGCCTGTTCCTTGACTACGGCGGCAACGTGCGCGAGCACGGGTATATCGACCAGGTCGAGATCCGCCGACCGGGCAAAGGGGGCGGCGAGGCCCCGGTCAAGGAATGCCCGCGCTGCCGCAACCTGGTGCCGACGATGACTCGGTTTTGCCGCATGGAAGTCGGCAGTGGCGGACTCGCCAACGACGGCAAAGTCTGCGGCCATGAATTCGAGATCGCGCCGCGCGAGGCCGAGACGATCGCGCACATGGGCGCCGTGATCTCGACAGACGTGCCGCCCGTCGAGATGGAAGTCGAAAAGACCCTGTTCGCCAAGCACGTCGGCCGCAGCGGCATCCCAACCATGCGCGTTGATTACTATTCCGGCCTGCAGCGCGTGAGCGAATACATCTGCATCGAGCATCAGGGATACGCCAGGGAGAAAGCGCGCCGATGGTGGGCCAGGCGCTGCCCTTGGCCGATGCCCGACACAGTCGACGAGGCGGTCGAGGCCGGGCCATATCTGCAGCCCGTGCGTAAGTTGCTAGTGTCGTTTGCCAGCAAGTATCCGGAGATATTGCGCCACGAATTTTGACCCCTTGATTCCCATGACATGATGCGGTTATCTCATCACGCATGAGATACCTACGCATCCGGCAGTTCGCTGCCGAGACCGGATACACCGAGAAAGCCATCCGCCGGAAGATCGAGGAAGGCATCTTCGTCGAGGGTATCCACTGGCGCCGCGCGCCGGACAACTGCATCGTCATCGACAAGGAGGCATATGAGGCATGGGTCGAGGGGGCAATGGAAAGCGCACGGGCATCGAAATCCGCTCGGGCAAGAGCCGGATCGTGTTCCAGTTGTTGCTTGAGCGATACAGCCGCTGGATACCAGGCGCCGACGGCGGCGCTGAGCGTGATAAACTTGAGGTGTTGATACAAGGTCAACGCCTGGCGAAATAGGCCAGGACCATCACGCATGGCGGTTGGCCCGGTTTCGATGCCGCGCGATTCAGGTTCCCAAAGCCTGAGCAGCCGCCAGCCGTGATGGTGAATGCGCAGGCTGATGCGCAGCGCGAGGCCCGTAGATTGTCAGGGACTGAAACTGACAGCTAGCACGACTCGGATGCTGGCGGCGCCGCTGAGCAAGAAGGCAAGCCGGAGATCAGCACCGGCCACCATCACGGTGCCAGCAATGGCTGTTAGACCGCCAGTCCGTTATCTGGCGGCGAGTGTGACCACACTTTCAGATTGGACGTGGCATTCCGGTGCAAGCCCGGCTGACACCCCGGAAAGACGGGGGCCATCATCGAGGCGGTTAGGTTAATGAGGTTCGACCAGCCAACCCCGTAGGTCGCGCGGAAACGCGGGGAAGGACAGCACGCCGGTTCGAGTCCGGCACGCCTCGATGATGGTGCGGCGTGGAAAGCAGACACGCAGCGAGTAGATGCAGCAGGCCCTCCATTTGTCCCGGAGACGCGATGCGCTTCAAAGGCCAGCACCTAGCCGGAGTAGCTCCCGGCCACCATCAACAAGCCGCTGCAGTTGCGGCGTCGATGGCCTGATCCGCCTTTTCATCCACAGCCTCGAGCTCGCCTTTCGTGGCCGGCTCGAAGTCAAGCATGTCGGCCGGAACCTTCGTGACCATATCCCCCCCCCCCCTTTTGCGCTATTGGCATAGCGCCTCGATCCGCTCGTTATGACGAACGATTTGCCGAACGACCGGCATCGGCGTCGCCTCGAGCTCCTGCTCGGAGTCCCAAAAAATCGGCTCGGCGTGATCGCAGTATTCAATGCCGACGCGGGCCGGCGGGTTACTTACGCACCCACTTGCGAGCACGCTCGCGCACAGCAGCGTCGCCACTGCGAGCAATCTCAAGTTCGACATTGCGCACTTTCTCGCGGGCCTTCTCGCCCTGTTCGTTAAGTTGGGTCTCGCGCTTGGCGACCTCGTCGGACCGCCCCGAGGCGCGACCCTGGAAGTATACGCCGATGACCGCCGCAACGGCCGCGAGCGCCGCGACGATGTAGCCGACAAACTCACTTGCCAGAGCGGTCAGCATCATTCCCCCCTTGGTCGATCAGGCGGCCGATCATGCCGAGCACGAGCACCGAGATCGCCGCGATCGTTACCCATATGCTCGGGATGCCGGCCTTCAGATCACTCGGCATGGCCGCCCATCCGCCCTGAATGGCGATCGAGATTGCCATGCACTGCTGCGAGAACCAGCGCCAGCACCGGCGCCAGCCAGGGACGAGGCGCACACGGCGGCAGCGTTTCATGCCGGGATCTCCACTCGATTCAGGAACCAACCATAAGTGAATGCTTCTTGGCTCGGGTTGGCCTCGGTAATCGTCAGGTAGCGCTCGCCTTGCTGTGCATTGAGCGCGCGCAGCAAGACCGTCATTCCAGTCGCGCCGCGCTTGTTTGCCATCGCTCGCAGCGCGCCAAGCGTCGCAGGCCCAACCTGGCCGTCGACCTTGATATCCGGCCAGTCGGCCGCATTGCGATTGAACGCATTCAGCGCCCGCTGCAGGAAGCGTCCGGCCCAGGACGGCGCCATGTTGACCGCCGTGTCAAACATCTCGATCGCCACCGGCACCGAAACCGCCGCGACGTCATCGCCGCGGATTGCATTCCAGTACAGCGCCCGGTAGATGGCCGCAGCTTGCTCGGCCGTCAGTTCCTCGATGCGCGTGCCAGCCGGGACGACACCAGCGCGAACCGCGCGTTGCAACGTGCCTTCGGTCACGCCGAGCATGGTCTTGCCGCCGCGATCAGCTTTGTGATCTGAGTAACCGCCCTCGATGCCGAGGACATGCGCGAGTGCCCTATCGAACGGACTTTCCATCTTTCTTGTCGTCAGCCGACGAGCGGCCGCGGGATTCAAATTCGAGCCAGGAAACGCGACGATCGAGCGTCACGACCATGTCATTCGTATTGCGGATGATCCCCTCGTAGTTGTCCGTGATGCGGACGAGCAACGTAACGACGATGCCAAAAAGGACGGTGGAAACCGCGTAAGCGCCAATACCCCGGTTGATCCACTTCTCGACTTTGGCGTCCACTTGCTTGACCGTGCCGGCGGTCTCGCTCACTTCCTCAAACAGGATATCGATGCGCTTGTTGTGCACGCTGTCGCGCTCGTGCATCAAAGCAACGCCCTCGGACAACCGAGGAATGTGCGCCGCCTGCTCGAGCAAGACCTGCAGTGCAGACTCGATCCGCGCCAGGCGCTCAGCGGTTTCGTCATGGCTCGGCATAAACGGTTACTCAATGCGCACGTTGCTTGGTTATACCATACGCGATGCGATTTTGCCATCGCGCAGGGCGCGGTTATACGTCTTGCACCCCGGCCGTGTAGTGCACTTGCACGCTGTCCGTGGATGTGAAATTCGCGCCGTCACAGGTGCGAACCCCCATGCGGATCAAATCTGCGGTGTAGCTGTAGACGATGGGCCGAACCTCCTTTCCGCCGACTACCTGCTTAGCTGCGCCATTGACGCCGGAGTAGGAAACGCTAACCGATGGCCGGCGCGAATACTTGTATCGGAAACTTTGGCCGGCATCGATCGCGCTGGCGTCGTTCGACGGGACGCCAAGAGTCGCCCATCCACGCTGCGCCATTTCCCGAGTGCTGACCGCGGCGATAGACGCATCCGGGTAGATCAGATACGCGCCGGCCGGGCCGTAGACGTTGTCGACGATCAGGAAGTTCGACAGGAGCGTTGGAGAGAGCACGTCCCTGGCAAAGAGGAACGCCAGTAGCGCAGGCGCCTGCACGGTCAGCCCGTCGATGTGCACCGACACAGCAAGGTTCGCATTCTGGCCGTTGATAAACACTGCCTTTGCGTTGGAAACCGCATTCGGAGCAACGATGGTTACGTTGCGCACGAGGACGCGCAGCGTCTCCCGCATGCCAGTCGCCTCAGCGGCACCTTCCCCGATGCCGAGCACGTTGATGTGAATGAACCCGGTTACGTTTCCGTCGCCCGTCGTTTGGATCGTGACGTTCTCGATGCTAAGCGTACCGCCGTTGACCTCGGTGCCGTAGATGGCCTTTCGGTCAGCGAATGCGCCGCCGGTTTCGCCGATGATCGTGCTGTTGCGGATGCTTAGGTTGCGCCCACCGACGCTGCAGCCGCTGATGAAAAAGCAGTTGTCGTAAGTGACGTAGTCGGAGTTTCCATGCACGTCGCCAGAGTTGGTATTGGCACTGTTATTCAGCAGCGACATACCGGAGACGCTGACGTACCGATTGGGGACCGTGGCCTCCAAGTCGGTCCCGCCAATAGCGACAGAGTGCCGGGAAGCAAAGGCGCCTTTCCCGCTTATCGAAACGTGCGTCGAATTGGATACGACGATGCCGTATTCGTTGTTGTCGTGAGGCGATGCGTTGATCGGCGCGCTGTCATAGACGCTCACGTTGTAGCAGCGATCGAGCACGACG
>Ga0164243_10001279_pt1 | contig 43082 bp, 47 predicted proteins | sample OricompcompostOP_FD_108781 | JGI IMG/M metagenome (GOLD analysis project Ga0164243, IMG submission 108781) | Organic Plus compost microbial communities from Emeryville, California, USA - Original compost - Organic plus compost (OP) | ecosystem: Engineered > Solid waste > Mixed feedstock >...
CTGCGGGCCGAGCTCGCCCGCCACGCCGAGGCCGCCGGCAGCGAGCGGCGCGAGCGCCGCGACGAGCGCGAGGAGGCCACGGTGCGGGCGCGGGTGCTGCTCGAGACCCTGCTCGACGCCGCCAGCGGGCTGCGGCGCGAGCTGGCGATCCCGGCGGTGACGCGTACGCCGGGGGAGCGGGCCGAGGCCGCCGCCGGCGGCACGCCGGGCGAGACGTCGTCGGGCCCCCGCGTGACGACCGGGCCGCTGCTGGAGCAGTTCCTCGCCATGCCGCGGGCCCGGCTGCTGGTCGACGGCTACAACGTGAGCAAGTCCGCCTGGCCGACCTCCTCGCTGGAGGCGCAGCGGCTGCGGCTGCTGCGCGCGCTGGCGCCGGTGGCCGCGCGCACGCGGGCGGAGACGACGGTGGTCTTCGACGCCGCCCACACCGCCGTACGCCCCGGCGTGGCGGCGCCGCGTGGCGTGCGGGTCGTCTTCAGCCCCGAGGGCGTGATCGCCGACGACGTCATCCGTGACCTGGTCGCGGCCGAGCCGGAGGGGCGGGTGGTGCTCGTGGTGAGTGACGACGAGGAGGTCGTGCGCGACGTGGCCAGGGCCGGTGCGCGGGCCGTGACGACCGGGGCACTGCTGCAGCTGCTCGGCTGAGCCGACGCGCAGGCCGGCGTACGCCGACACGCCCTGCCGACACGCCGCGGGCAAAACTGTCGGTGGTCGCTGGCAGGTTCAGCGCCATGACGACGCGAATCGACTGCGACAGCTGTGTGGTGCGTGGCCTGGCCTGCCAGGACTGCGTGGTGTCGGTGCTGCTCGGGCCCCCGCCGGAGCTCACCATGGACGACGAGGAGCGCCGTGCGCTCGAGGTGCTGGCCGAGGGCGGGCTGGTGCCGCCGCTGCGGCGGGTGGAGGCGGTGGAGGCCCCTCATGTCGAGTCCGCCTGACCCCACGTCCGGCACGGTCGTGAGGTTCTCCACAAATACCGGGGCGGATGTTTGGCGCGGCCATGGCCCGGCGGCTACTGTGCACCCTCAGGTGCTCGTGGGAGCGGTCCACCAGGTCCGTGCGAGCACCGCGCTGAGTCCGGGGCGCCCGCGTGGTGTCACGGAGCCGGGGAACCAACCGGCCGCCACGGCGGCCACCTGGGGTGAATCGCCGGCGAGGCGCCGCCACCCGTGGCGGCGAGGAGCCGGGGTAGGGCCGGTCGTGCCCGAACCCGTCAGCTCACCCGGTAGGCGTGCGACACAGCAAGGGAGACCGTCCGCTCGTGATGAACGGCCGGAAACGTGCCATCACCGCGCTGGCAGGCCTGGGCCTCGCCGCGTCCCTCGGACTGGTGCCGGGCTCTCCTGCACAGGCCGAGCCCGACATCGATGACGTCCAGGAGCGGGTGAACACCCTCTACCACCAGGCCGAGCAGGCCTCGGAGCGCTACAACGAGGCGCGCGTCGAGCTCAAGCAGCTCAACCAGGAGCTGCGGGGTCTGCGCGCCGACGAGACCCGTCAGGGTCACCGCACCGGTGCGGTGCGCGAGCAGCTGAAGGAGTCGGTGCTCCGCGAGTTCGAGGGCAACAACCTCTCGGCCATGGCCGAGTTCGTCGTCTCCGAGGACCCCCAGAAGTTCCTCAGCGGCCTCTCCACCATGTCCGCGGTCGAGACCGTCCAGGCGGGCCTCTACGACGAGTACTCCACCGAGACCTCCGCGCTCGCGCTGCGCCGCAAGGCGACCCAGCAGCGGCTGACCCAGGTCAGCGAGCTCGAGCAGGAGCTGGCTGAGGAGAAGTCGACCGCCGACAAGAAGCTCGAGCAGGCCGAGTCGCTCCTCGGCCGCCTCAAGGAGCAGGAGCGCCAGGAGCTGCTCTCCCGCCAGGACTCCGGCCGCGTGCCCTCCGACGTGCCGGCCTCCGGCCGCGCCGGCGCCGCGATCAAGTACGCCATGGCCCAGGTCGGCGACGCGTACGTCTGGGGTGCCGCCGGTCCCGACGCCTTCGACTGCTCCGGCCTCACCATGATGGCGTGGGCGCAGGCGGGCGTCTCGCTGCCGCACTCCTCGAGCATGCAGTACAGCTCCGGCGCCCGCGTCTCCGAGAGCGACCTGCAGCCCGGCGACCTGGTCTTCTACTACAGCCCGATCAGCCACGTCGGCATGTACATCGGCAACGGGATGATCGTCCACGCGGCCAACCCGGGTGCCGGCGTCCGCGTCGACGAGCTGCACACCATGCCGTACGTCGGCGCCGTCCGGCCGGGCTGAGGCACTGGCCGACACCCCGACCCACGAGGCCGGCCGCCCGCACCGTCGGGCGGCCGGTCTTTCGTCGTCCCGACGCCACCGGCGGCGCCGCGGGCTGCTGGCCGGTGCCCTGGTGCTCGCCCTGGTCGTCGCCGGAGGCGCCTGGCTGCTGGGCCGCGACCGGGCGTACGTCGCCCCGCCGCCGGCCCACGTCGAGCGGTCGGCGCGGCCGGGCCCGGCCAGCGACGTGCTCGACCGGCTGGTCACCGCTCTGCGCGACCGCGACGCCGCGGCCGCCCGCTCGCTGGCCCCTGCCGGCGACACCGCGGCCGCCGACCAGCTGGCCGACCTGGCCACGAACGCCGACGCGCTCCGCCTCACCGACCTCGCGGCCCGCTACGTCGGCGAGACCGGCGCGGTGAGCAGCGAGGGGAAGTGGCACGCCGACGTCGAGCTGACGTGGCGGGTGGCGGGCTTCGACCCCCGACCCGTGACGAGCGAGGTCGAGGTCGGCTTCGTGCCGGTGGGTGACGCCGGGGCGGCGATCTCCTCGGTGGGCGGGGCTGTGGACGGGGCCGAGGGCGGCGAGGGCGGGCGTACGCCGCTGTGGCTGGTCGCGCCGCTGCAGGTGCGCCGCACGGCGCAGACCCTGGTGGCCGTCGACGGCGACGCGGCCGCGGCCGACCGGTTCGCCCGGCTGGCGCGCCGCGCCGTGCCGACGGTGCGGCGCGTGCTGCCCTGGCCGCGCCCGCGGCTGGTGGTCGAGGTGCCCTCGACCACAGAGCGGATGGAGCAGGCGCTCGGCGCGGCCGAGGGCACGTACGCCGGCGTCGCGGCCGTGACCGCGAGCGTCGACGGCAGCACCCGGCCCGGCGCGCCGGTGCACGTGGTGGCCAACCCGGCGCTGTTCGCCGGGCTCGACGGCGCGGCCGCGCAGCTCGTCGTGAGCCACGAGGCCACCCACGTCGCCACGGGCGCGGCCACCTCGGGCAGCATGCCGATGTGGCTGCTCGAGGGGTTCGCCGACTACGTCGCCCTGCGCGACGTCGACCTGCCGCTCTCGACGACCGCCGGCCAGGTGATCGCGCAGGTGCGCCGTGACGGCCCGCCCGACCACCTCCCGGGTCCGGCGGAGTTCGACGCCTCCTCGGAGGGGTTCGGCGCGGCGTACGAGGCCGCCTGGGTCGCCTGCCGGCTGCTCGCGCGGCTGGCGGGGGAGGACGCCCTGGTCGCGCTGCACGAGCGGGTGCAGGGCGGGGAGCCGCTGGGGCAGGCGATGGCGGTGACCGGCTACGACCTGGCGGGGTTCACCGCGCGCTGGCAGCAGGAGCTGGAGAAGATGGCCCGGTGAGCACGCGCGCGGTGGCCTGGACGGTGACCCTGGTGGCAGGGGCGGCGTTCGTGGTGCTGGCGGCCGTGCTGGTGCCGTGGCGGCCCTACCCCGGTGAGCTCACGCTGCCCGACCCGGTCGCGGTCTTCGGCGCCGAGCACGTCGCCCGCGCGGAGGCGTACGCCGGCCAGGCCCGGCTGTGGAGCCGGCTCTCGCTGGTCGTCTCGGTGCTCACCGCGTGCCTGCTGGGCTTCACCCGGCTCCGCGGCGCGCTGACGACCCGGCTGCGCGGGCCGTGGTGGCTGCAGAGCGTCGTGGTCGTGGTGGCGCTCGCCGTCATCGGTCGCCTGGTGACGTTGCCGTTCGGGATCCTGCTGCGCCGCCTGCAGCTGCGCGAGGGTCTCTCGGAGCAGTCCTGGGGTGGGTACGCCCGCGACCTGCTCGTCAGCGAGGCGGTCGCCGTGGTGGCGACGGCGCTGGCCGTGCTGGTGCTGACGGCGTGCGTGCGCCGGCTGCCGCGCGCCTGGCCCGCCGCCGCGGCCGGCATCGTGGCGGCCCTGGTGATGCTCGGCTCGTTCGTCTACCCGGTGCTCGTCGAGCCGCTCACGCACGACTTCACCAGCCTGCCCGACGGCCGGCTGCGCACCGAGATCCTTGACCTGGCCGACCGGGAGGGCATCGCGGTCGACGACGTGCTGGTGGTCGACGCCTCGCGTCGCACCACGACCCTCAACGCGTACGTCTCCGGCTTCGGCAGCACCCGCCGCGTCGTCGTCTACGACAACCTGGTCGCCGAGCTGCCCACCGACGAGGCGCTCGCCGTCGTCGCCCACGAGCTCTCGCACGCCGCGCACGACGACGTGCTGGTGGGCTCGCTGCTCGGGGCCACGGGCGCGGCCGCCGCGGTGGGGCTGCTCGGGCTGGTGGCGACCGGGCGACGCCGACGCAGCCCCGACCTGCGTACGCCGGCCGCGGTGCCGTGGCTGCTCGCCGTGGTCGCCCTCGGCAGCGTCGTGGCGACGCCGGCGCAGAGCACGATCAGCCGTCAGATCGAGACCCGGGCCGACGTCGACGCGCTGCGCACCAGCGACACCGAGGCGTTCATCCGGCTGCAGGAGCAGCTGGCCGCGCACTCGCTCTCCGACCCCGACCCGGCGGCGTGGTCGCAGTGGTGGTTCGGCACCCACCCCACGGCGTTGCAGCGGATCGCGCTGGCCGAGGCGATCGCCACCGAGGGTGCCTACAGGTAGAGCGCCTCGACGTCCTGCCGGTGCTCGCGCATCACCACGTTGCGCTTGAGCTTCAGGCTGGGGGTGAGCTGGCCACCCTCCTCGGTCCAGTGGGCCTCGAGGATCTGGAACTTGCGGATCGACTCGGCCTTGGAGACGGCGGCGTTGGCCTCGTCGACGGCGGCCTGCACCTCGGCGGCGACGTCGGGGTCGGTGTACATCGCCGCGAGGTCGGGCGACTTGCCGCGGGCCTCGGCCCAGGTGGGGTACGCCTCGGGGTCGAGCGTCACCAACGCCCCGATGAACGGCTTGCCGTCGCCCACCACGATGCACTGGTCGATCAGCACGTGGGCGCGGAGGCGGTCCTCGAGCACCGCGGGGGCGACGTTCTTGCCGCCGGCGGTGACCAGGATCTCCTTCTTGCGGCCGGTGATCCGGATGAAGCCCTCGTCGTCGACCTCGCCGACGTCGCCGGAGTGGAACCAGCCGGCGTCGGCGAAGGTGGCCTTGGTGGCCTCCTCGTTGTTCCAGTAGCCGACGAAGACCTGGCCACCCTTGAAGAGCAGCTCGCCGTCGTCGGCGACCCGCACCGTGGTGCCGGGGAACGGGCGGCCGACGGTGCCCATCTTGATCGCGCCGGGCAGGTTGGCGCTCAGTGCGGCGGTGGTCTCGGTGAGGCCGTAGCCCTCGAGCACGGTGAGGCCGAGGCCGCGGTAGAAGTGGCCGAGGCGCTCACCGAGCGGCGCGCCGCCGCTGATGGCGTACAGGCAACGGCCGCCGAGGGCGGAGCGCAGCTTGGCGTAGACCAGCTTGTCGAAGACGGCGTGCTGCAGCCGCACCCACGGCGAGATCCGGCCGCGCTCGAGGCCCTGGGAGTACGCGATCGCGGTCTGCGCGGCCTTGTCGAAGACCTTGCCGCGGCCGTCGGCGGCGGCCTTCTGCGAGGCGGTGTTGAAGACCTTCTCGAAGACGCGGGGGACCGCCAGGATGAACGTCGGCCGGAACTCGGCGAGGTCGTCCATCAGGTGCTTGATGTCGGGGGTGTGCCCGATGCGTGCACGGGCCTTGATCGCGCCGATCTGCAGGATCCGGGCGAAGACGTGCGCCAGCGGCAGGAAGAGCAGGGTGGCGGCCTCGGCGCTCTTGAAGAGCGGCTCGAGCTCGGTGACCGCCACGGTCAGCTCGAACATGAAGTTGCCGTGGGTCAGCTCGCAGCCCTTGGGGTGGCCGGTCGTGCCCGAGGTGTAGACGATGGTGGCGACCGACTCGGGCGTGGCGAGCGTACGCCGCCGCTCGATCTCGTCGTCGCTGATGTCGGCGCCCAGCGCGGTGAGGACCTCGACGGCGTTGTCACCGAAGCTCCACACGTGGTTGAGCTCGGTGAGCCCGCCGCGGACCTCGGCGACCCGGCTGACGTGCTCGGCACTCTCGGCGACCACGGCACGCGCGCCGGAGTCGGCGAGGATCCACTGCACCTGCTCGGCCGAGGAGGTCTCGTAGATCGGCACGGTGATCGCGCCGGCGAACCAGATGGCGTAGTCGAGCAGGGTCCACTCGTAGCGGGTCTTGGAGAACAGCGCGACCCGGTCGCCGGGCTCGATCCCGGCAGCGGCGAGCCCCTTGGCGACGGCGACGACCTCGGCGTGGAACCGCTCCGCGGTGACGTCGGTCCACCGGCCGTCCACCCGCCGGCTGAACACCACCGCCTCCGGCTCCTCGCGAAGGTTGGTGACGACGTCGTCGGTGAGGTTGCCCGTCGTCGGGATCTCGTACGTCAGCGGAGTGGAGTACTCGCGCACAGGTGGCCTCCTCGAGGCTTGCCGGCCGGAGCGGCCACCCGAGCGTGACCGCGGTTACTCGGAGGTTACCCCCGTGCGCGTACGCCGCTCCCGGCAGGGCTGGTGCGCCGGCTCACATCGGCTAGGCTCCCAGCCGCACGACCCGCCACTTTCGCATCTCCCCGGGAGCACATCGCCGATGGCCGAGCAGACCACCTCCTCGATCGTGATCGCGGCCCCGCCCGCACGCGTGATGGAGGTGATCGCGGACTTCCCGGCGTACCCCACCTGGGCGAAGGGGATGCGGTCGACCGAGGTGCTGAGCCAGACCCCCGACGGCCGGCCGGCGACGGTGCGGTTCGCGCTCGACGTGGCGCCGATCCGCGACGAGTACGTCCTGGCGTACGACTGGCACGGTGACCGCGAGGTGACCTGGAGCCTGGTGGAGAGCAAGATCCTGCGCACCCTCGACGGGGCGTACGAGCTGCGTGAGCGGCCCGACGGCTCGACCGAGGTGACCTACCGGCTCGAGCTCGACCTCACCATCCCGCTCATCGGCATGCTGAAGCGCAAGGGCGAGCGGATCCTCATCGACACCGCGCTGTCCGGGCTGAAGTCCGCCGTCGAGCGCGGTCGGTGACCCTGCCGTGAGGGTCGTCCTCCTCACGGGGAAGGGCGGGGTCGGCAAGTCCACGGTGGCAGCCGGCACCGCTGCGCTCGCGGCCGCACGGGGCGGACGGACGCTGGTGCTCTCCACCGACGCGGCGCACTCGCTCGCCGACGCGTACGGCGCCCCGGTCGGCACCCGGCCGACCGAGGTCGCTGCCGGGCTGCACGTGCTGCAGGTCGACACGCAGCGGCGGTTCGAGCAGTCGTGGGCCGAGGTGCAGCGCTACCTGCTGAGCGTGCTCGAGGTGGCCGGCATCGAGCAGGTCGCCGCCGAGGAGCTGACCGTGCTGCCCGGGGCCGAGGAGGTGCTGGCGCTGCTCGAGCTGCGCCGGCACGCACGCTCGGGGGAGTGGGACGTCATCGTGGTCGACTGCGGGCCGACCGCCGAGACGCTGCGGCTGCTGGCGCTGCCGGAGGCCCTGGGCTGGTACCTCGCCCGGCTCGCCCCCGCCCACCACGGCATGGTGCGGGCGGTCGCGCCCGTGATCTCGCGGGCGACCGGGGTGCCGCTGCCCGACGGTGGCGTGGTCGACGCCCTGCTCCGGCTGCGCACCGAGCTCGACGACGTGCACGAGCTGCTGACCGGCCCGGGCGCGAGCGTCCGGCTGGTGCTCACCCCCGAGCGGGTCGTGGTGGCCGAGGCCCGGCGCTCCTGGACCTCGCTCTCGCTCTTCGGCTACCGCGTCGACGGGGTGGTGGCCAACCGGGTCTTCCCGACGGCCGGCGCCGACGACTGGCGCGCCGGCTGGGTGCTGGCGCAGGACACCGTGCTGGCCGAGGTCGAGGAGTCCTTCGCCGGGCTGCCGGTGTGGCGCTCGGTCTACCGCGCCGGCGAGCCGGTCGGGGTCGAGGCGCTGCGGGCGCTCGCCGAGGCGGCGTACGCCGGCGACGACCCGGTCGGCCCGGTAGCCGGCCCGGCGCCGTTCCGCGTCACGACGGTCGACGGCGGGTCGGTGCTCCACCTCGCGCTGCCCGGGGCCCGGCGCGAGCAGGTCGAGCTGGCCCGGCACGGCGACGACCTGGTGGTGACGCTGCGGCCGGGGGAGGATGCCGTGGGCGGGCAGGTCGGGTCGTACCGCCGGCTGCTGACCCTGCCCCCGGCGCTCGCCCGGCAGACGGTCGCCGGGGCCCGGGTGGAGCGGGGTGAGCTGCAGGTGCGGTTCGCCCGGCCCGACGCGGCGCCCGGGGGGAGCGGGAGCTCGGAGGCCCGCGCAGGGGAGGGAGCCAGGTGAACGACACGCACGAGCCGCTCGGCAGCGCGACCGAGGAGGCCGCCAAGCTCTTCGGGGCGCTGTCGGAGTGGGCACAGGACATGACCGGCCCGGTGGGTGTGATGGCCGAGCACCTCGCCCCGGGCAGTGGGTCGGGGGAGGGGCCCGCGGAGTGCCGGTGGTGCCCGCTGTGCCGCACCGCCCACGCCCTGCGCGAGGCGAGCCCCGAGATCCGCACGCACCTGGCCACCGCGGCCGCCTCGCTCATGCAGGCCGCGGCCGGTCTGCTGCAGGCGGCGGCCGCCGATCCGGGGGCGCCCTCGGCCGCCGCGCAGCGCTCGGGTGAAGATAGGGCGTCATCTGGACAGACCACCCCCGATGACGGTGGAGTGGAGCAGATCCCACTGGACGACGGCCCGTGGTGGCCCGAGGAGGAAGCGTGACTCTCGCGTGCGGTGTCGACGTCGGCGGCACCAAGATCCTGGGCGGCGTCGTCGACACCGAGGGCAAGATCGTCGAGGAGGTCCGGGTCGAGTCCCCGGCCACCGACGTCGACGCCATCGAGGGCGCGATCGCCGGGGTGGTGAGCGAGCTGGCGCGACGCCACGAGATCACCGCGGTCGGCGTCGGCGCGGCCGGCTACATCGACAAGAGCCGCAGCAAGGTGATGTTCGCGCCCAACATCGCGTGGCGCGACGTCGACCTGCGGGCCGGCCTGGAGTCACGCATCGACCTCCCGGTGGTGATCGAGAACGACGCCAACGCCGCCGCGTGGGGCGAGTTCCAGTACGGCGCCGGACACGACGTCGACGACCTGCTGCTCATCACGCTCGGCACCGGCGTCGGCGGCGGCCTGGTGCTCGACGGTGAGCTCTATCGGGGTGCGTTCGGCGTCGGCGCCGAGATCGGCCACATGCGGATCGTGCCCAACGGCATCCTGTGCGGCTGCGGCAACCACGGCTGCTTCGAGCAGTACGCCAGCGGCAGCGCCCTGGTCCGCGAGGTGCGGGCCGCGGCGAAGGGCGGCTCGCTGCTCGCCCGCCGGCTGCTCGACCAGGCCGGCGGCGACCCCGACGCCATCGACGGGCCCATGATCAGCGCCGCCGCGGCCGAGGGCGACCCGTTCGCGATGGAGGCGATCGTCCAGCTGGCCACCTGGCTCGGCGAGGGCATCGCGTCGCTGGCGGCCGTGCTCGACCCCGCGGTCGTGGTGCTCGGCGGTGGTGTCGCCGACATCGGCGACCTGCTGCTCGGGCCGGCGCAGGCGTCCTTCGACGCCAACCTCACCGGCCGCGGCTACCGCCCGCGCCTGCAGATCCGCAAGGCGACCCTCGGCAACCGGGCCGGTCTCATCGGGGCCGCCGACCTCTCCCGGCGCTGAGCGGCGCGGCGGTGGGCGGCCTCCACATCGGCGTCGACATCGGTGGCACCAAGGTGCTCGCGGCCGAGGTCGGGCCAGACGGCACGATCGCGCGCACGGCGCGGCGTACGACGCCCGGGCGGCGCGTCGAGGTCGCGCTGGTCGAGGACGCCCTGACCGAGGCGGTCGAGGAGGTCGCCGACGGGCGGCCGGTCGACGCGGTGGGGCTGGCGGCGGCGGGCTTCGTCGACGCCGAGGGCGAGCGGGTGATGTTCGCGCCCCACCTGCCCTGGCGCGGCGACCCGACCCGTTCCCGGCTCGAGGAGCGGTGGGGCACCCGGGTGGTGCTCGACAACGACGCGAACTGCGCGGCCCGCGCGGAGACGGCGTACGGCGCCGCCCGCGGGGCCCGCGACGTGCTGGTGGTGACCCTGGGCACCGGGATCGGCGGTGCGGTGGTGCTCGGCGGCCGGGTGCACCGCGGGCGCAACGGGATGGCGGGGGAGTTCGGGCACATGCAGGTGCTGCCCGACGGTGCCCCGTGCGAGTGCGGCGGGCTGGGCTGCTGGGAGCAGTACTCCTCCGGCAACGCCCTGGTCCGCTTCGCCCGCACCCGGATCGGCCGCGCGCCCACGGTGCTCGAGGAGATGTGCGCGGGCGACCCGGCGCGGGTCACCGGCCCGATGGTCACCGCGGCGGCCGAGCAGGACGACGTGGTCGCGCTGCAGGCGTTCGAGTCGGTCGGCGACTGGCTGGGCGTCGGCCTGGCCAACCTGGTCGCGGCGTTCGACCCCGAGGTGGTCGTCGTCGGCGGCGGTGTCTCGGCGGCCGGCGACCTGCTGCTCGACCCGGCCCGCTCCGGGCTCGTCCGCTCGCTCGTCGGTGCGCGGCACCGCGCCCTGCCGCCGGTGCTCGCTGCGCGCTTCGGCCCGCGCGCCGGGGTCGTGGGTGCCGCGGACCTGGCGCGGTCGGTGGTCGCCTCCGCTCCGCGTACCTGACGTACGGGCACGCGACACGCCGGAGATCGGGGACACCAGGTCAGGTACGCGGCAGCTGCCGTGCCTGCAAGCCGGGCCTCAGAGGCGGGCGCCGTCGTCCCAGGGGTCGTCGGGCTCGCGCGGCATGGTGGCGACGAGGTAGCCGAAGCCGCCGAGGAAGGCGATGACGGCGAGGACACCGAGCCAGCCGGGGACGTACACGTCGGTGAGGCGGGTGAGCATCACGCCGAGCAGGGTGAGCACCGGGACGCCGAGCACCCCGGCCCACGCCACCGCGCGGTCGGGCGCGAGACGGACCGGCTCGGGGTCGGGCGGCACGAAGCCGTCGTCCTCGTCGGCGAAGGGGCGGAACCAGCCGCCCTCCGGCTCACCGGTGCCCTGCAGCTCCGCGGGCTCGTCCTCGGGCTCGGGCTCGAGCGGCTCGAACAGCGCGGGGTCGACGACGGGCTGGCCCGACCCGGCGGCGGGCTCGTCGGCGCGCGGCTCGGGGTCGTCGAGCACCCGCTCGCCGTAGTTGTCGACGATCTCCTGCCAGACGGCGTCGTCGCTGTCCTTCACGACAGCCAGGGTACCCAGACACCCCTCACCGGATAGCGCGCCGGTGAACGCTGGTCGACGGTCTCGACCCAGGCGTCCGGGCGGCCTGCCGGAGCACCGTCGTCAGGGGTTAGAGTCACGGCGTCAGCGAGTGCGAGGGAGGCGTGGGTTGGTCACCAGGGCGTTCTACTGGTTCCTCAAGTGGGTGGCGGTCGGTCCGCTGCTGCGGCTCGTCTTCCGCCCCAAGGCCGAGGGCCTCGAGAACGTGCCCACCGAAGGCCCCGCGATCCTCGCGAGCAACCACCTCTCCTACGCCGACTGGCTCTTCATGCCGCTGCAGGTCTCGCGGATGGTGCGGTTCGTCGCGAAGGCGGAGTACTTCACCTCGCCAGGGCTCAAGGGCCGGCTGCAGAAGATGTTCTTCGCCGGCACGGGCAACGTCCCGATCGACCGCTCCGGCGCCTCGGCCGCCGAGGGCGCGATCACCTCGGCGCGCAAGGTGCTCGCCGACGGCGAGCTGTTCGGCATCTACCCCGAGGGCACCCGCTCGCACGACGGCCGGCTCTACCGCGGCAAGACCGGCGTCGCCCGGCTCGCCCTGCTGACCAAGGCGCCGGTGGTGCCGCTGGCAGTGATCAAGACCGACGTGGTCGCCCCTCCGGGCAAGAAGTTCGGCCGGCTCGCCCGGCCCGTCGTGCGCTTCGGCACGCCGCTCGACTTCTCCCGCTACGAGGGCATGGAGAACGACCGCTACATCCTGCGCTCGATCACCGACGAGATCATGTACGAGATCATGAAGCTCTCCGGGCAGGAGTACGTCGACATGTACGCCGCCGAGGCGAAGAAGCTCGCCAAGGAGGGCAAGCACCCGCGCAGCACGCGCGCCGGCAAGCCGGCCGCCTGAGGCCGGCGGCGCGCGTGACGATCCACGCGGGGCACCCGTTCCCCACCCCCGACGACCCGGTCAAGCGGCTGCGCGGCCGGCTGGGCGGGGCCGTCTCGCTGTGGACCACGGCGGCCGGTGACGAGCGGGCCGGGCTCACCGTCTCCAGCCTGATGGTGGCCGGCGGCGAGCCGGCGTACGTCCTCGGGCTGGTCGACCCCGACAGCGACCTCGCCGAGCTGGTGACCACCTCCGAGGTGGCCGTCGTGCAGCTGCTGCGCTGGCCGCACCGCGACCTGGCCGAGGCGTTCGCGGGCACGGCGCCGGCGCCCGGCGGGCCGTTCCGGGCGGCGGCCTTCGAGGACACCGCGTGGGGGCCGCGGCTGGCCGACGCGACCACGTGGGCCGGCGTACGCCTCGTGGGGCAGCGCGAGGTGGGCTGGTCGCTGGAGCTGACGTGTGCCGTCGAGGAGGTCGTCATCGGCCCCGACGACGAGCCGCTGCAGCACCGGCGGGGACGGTACGTGCGACCCTGACCCCATGACCGACGCCGAGCCCGACGAGCTGCTCGACCTCGCCGAGCAGCTCTACGGCCTGCCGCTGGGGGAGTTCACCGCGGCCCGCGACGCGATGGCCAAGGAGCGCAGGGGCACCGAGCTGGGCGCCGCGGTCAAGCGGCTGCGCAAGCCGACCACGGCCGCGTGGGTGGTCGACCTGCTCGTGCGTCACGAGACCGACCAGATCGACCAGGTGCTCGCCGTCGGGGAGGCGCTGCGCGAGGCCGCCACCGGGATGGACGCCGCCCAGCTGCGCCAGCTCACCGCACAGCGCCGCCAGCTCACCGCGGCCGTCACCACGCGCGCCCGCGGGCTCGCGCGCGAGCACGGGCTGCGGGTCACCTCACAGGTCGCCGACCAGGTCGAGGCGACCCTGACCGCGGCCATGATCGACGCCGGAGCGGGACGCGCCGTGCGGAGCGGGCTGCTGGTGGCACCCCTGGCGGCGACGGGCGTGGGCGAGCTCGACGTCACCGACGCCGTCGCCGTGCCCGAGGCGCTCGGCCACCGGGCCGCTCAGGTGGAGCGGGAGCCGGTCCGGCTGCATGTCGTGCCCGACCCCGAGCCGGAGGGGCCCGACGAGGCCGCGCTGGAGGAGGCGCGCGAGGCACTGGAGGACGCCGAGCACGAGCTCGCCCGGGCGGTCGAGGAGCGCGAGGCGACCGCCGCCGCGGTGGAGCGGCTGCAGGCCCGGGCGCTGCAGCAGCAGTCGGAGATCGACGAGCTGCGCCGCCGGCTCGCCGAGCTCGAGACCGCGGCCGAGACGACCGACGGCGAGCTGAGCGAGGCGGAGGAGGCCGACGAGGCGGCGGCGGCCGAGGTCGAGGAGGCGACCCGGGCCCGCGATCAGGCCGAGGCCCAGCTCCGCGACCTCTCCACCGCCGCCGACCAGCGCCGGTAGTCGGCGTCGGCCTGCTCGGCCGGCACCGACGCCTCGAAGGTGCGCTCGACCGCCCACGTCTCGCGCAGCTCGTCGAGCGAGCCCCACAGGCCGGTGCCGAGGCCGGCGAGGAACGCGGCGCCGAGCCCGGTGGTCTCGACGTACGTCGGTCGCAGCACCGGCACCCCGATCTGGTCGGCCTGGAGCTGGCACAGCAGGTCGTTGGCCGAGGCGCCCCCGTCGACGCGCAGCGAGGAGAGGGTCGGCATCGTCTCGAGCACGTCGCGCACCTCGAACGCGATCGCCTCCAGGGTGGCCCGCACCAGGTGGGCACGGGTGGTGCCGCGGGTGAGGCCGACGATGGTGCCGCGGGCCTCGGGGTCCCAGTGCGGGGCGCCGAGCCCGGTCAGCGCCGGCACGAAGACGACGCCCTCGCTCGAGGGCACGGTGGCCGCGATCGCCGCGCTCTCGGCCGCCGAGCCGATGACCTGCAGGCCGTCGCGCAGCCACTGCACGGCGGCACCGGTGACGAAGATCGCCCCCTCGAGGGCGTACGTCAGCTCGCCGTCGGGGGAGCGCCACGCGGCCGTGGAGAGCAGCCCGGCGTCGGAGCGCTCGAGGGTGGTGCCGGTGTTGGTGAGCACGAAGGACCCGGTGCCGTAGGTGCACTTGGAGTCACCGGGGTCGAAGCAGGTCTGCCCGAACAGCGCCGCCTGCTGGTCGCCCGCGATGCCGGCGATGGGCAGCTCCAGGTCGAGGAACGAGCGCGGGTCGGTGACGGCGAGGTCGCCCCAGTTGGGCACCAGCTCGGGCAGCGCGTCGCGCGGCACGCCGAACAGGTCGCACATCTCCTGCGACCACTCGCCGGTGGCGACGTCCATCAGCAGCGTGCGGCAGGCGTTGGAGACGTCGGTGACGTGGTGGAGGCCGCGGGTCATCCGGGCGACGAGGTAGGAGTCGACGGTGCCGACGGCGTACCGCCCGCTCTCGACCAGCGCCCAGGTGTGCGGCTCGTGCTCCCTGATCCAGGCCAGCTTGGTGGCGGAGAAGTACGGGTCGAGCCGCAGCCCGGTCACCTCGCGCACCCGCTCGTCGTGCTCGGCCATCTGGGTGCAGTACGCCGCCGTGCGGCGGTCCTGCCACACGATCGCGCGGCGGGGCGAGCCGAGGGTCTCGCGGTCCCAGAGCACGACGGTCTCGCGCTGGTTGGTGAGGCCGAGGGCGACCAGGTCGGGGCCGGTGTAGGCCTTGAGCACGTCGCGCACCGCCGCGATCGTGGACTGCCAGATCTCCTCGGGGGTGTGCTCGACCCAGCCCGGCTGGGGGAAGTGCTGGGGGAACTCCTGGTGGCTGCGCGCGACGATCCGCCCCTCCGCGCTGACCACCAGCGCGGTGATGCCGCTGGTGCCCGCGTCGATGGCGAGCACCGCGCCGCCGGCCATCAGGCGCCCTCCCCGCGCACGATGGCGAGGATGCGGCGGTCGACCCAGGACAGGTCGGGCGCGACCCGCATCTCGTAGTTCTCGGTGCCGACCCACGCGTGCACGTCACGGGCCCCGCGCGAGGCGGTGTACGCCACCAGCTCGGCCTCGATCTCGGGGGTGACCGGGACCTTCTCCTCGTCGGTGGAGGCGGTGAGGTAGAGCTCGTTGAGCCCGAGCAGGCGGCGGAGCTCGGTGATCGGGTCTGCGTGGTCGTCGACCCGCAGGTCGACGGCGAGGTCGTCGAGGCCGCCGTAGCCGGCGCCCTCCTCCACGACGAGCAGGGCCGCGCTCTGCCGCCCGCGGCTGTCGCCGCCGGCGGCGTCACCCGCGGCCAGCGCGGACAGCAGCCGCCGGGCGAGCGGGTCGGCCGGGTCGGAGGCGAGCCAGGCCCGCTCCATCTCCTCGACCACCTCGGGGCCGGTGAGGATGTTGCCCTGGATGGCGTAGCCGTCGCCGGTGCGCCCGCCCGCCCACTCCAGGCACGCGCTGCCGGTGTGGGAGGCGGCCCCGCCCTCGACGTCGACGATGCCGACCTGGCGGTGGTCGCGCCCCTCGTCGTCCTCGAGCAGGCGCTGCAGGGCGACGGACGCGGTCGCCCCGTCGTCGAGGTGGGCCAGGGCGAGCCCCTTGTAGGCCACGTTGGCATCGGCCTGGGTGGCGATGGCACCGACGCCGGCGACGGCCGCGGGCACGGCCGAGCCCACGGCGAGGAACTTGGAGGCCACCGCCACGCCCCACGACTCACCGTCGGCGGAGCGGGCCACGATCGAGAAGGTCATGGGCTGACCCTAACCAGAGCCACCGACGGTTCTGCCGGCATGATCCACCGGCTTCGGGCAGGATGGCGCCGTGATCGCCACCGTGCGCCGTCGGGCGCTGATGTCCAGTGCCGCCCTCATGCTGGCGATGGGCTTCACGGTCGCCTCGCTGCTCACGCTCTCCTTCGGCAGCACCGGCGACCCTGACGTGCTGGTCGCGCTGCTGGTGCTCGAGAGCATCGGCATCGGGGCGATGCTGGTCGCCTGCGTGGTGAGCGTCGTGGTCAACCTGCGGGGTGACCGGGCGCTGCGCGACCGCGTGCGCGACGCCAGCCCGGCGGTCGCCGTCGACGGGTCGCTGCGGCCCACGACCGCGCGGGTCGTACGCCGCCGCGCGGCCGCGCGACACCCCGGGTTCGTCGCCGGCAGCGCCGTCGCGGTGACGCCGACGGCGGTGATGGTGCTGCTGCGCGTGCTCGTCGACGGGCCGTCAGGGCCCCGGGTCGAGGAGCGGGCCGCGCTCGCGCCGCCGGAGGTCGGCCTGCCGCTGCGGGCCGGTGCCGAGCTGGTGGTGCTCGCGGGTGTCGACCCGGTCGCGGTCGTCGAGCCGCGGCTGGCCCTCACCTCGCCCGACCCGCGCTGGGCCACCGCCGGCAGGGCCCCCGGCGAGTGGCTGCCGTCGGTGGCCTGGGTCGTCGGCGGGCTGGTGGTCGGTGCGCTCCTCGGCGTGGTCGCCGGGATGCTCGCCGTCTGACCCTCGACCGCACCCCCGGCCCGTGCCACGCTGGACGCATGCGAGTCGGAGTGCTCACCGGCGGTGGCGACTGCCCCGGCCTCAACGCGGTCATCCGGGCCGTGGTGCGGCGCGGTGCCGAGCACGGGTTCGACACGCTCGGCTACCTCGACGGCTGGCGGGGCCCGCTCGAGGGGCTCAGCCGGCCGCTCGCCACGGCCGACGTCGACGGCCTGGTGGCGGTCGGCGGCACGGTGCTCGGCACCAGCCGCACCAACCCGCGTGCCACCGACGACGGCCTCGCCCGCATCGCCCGGCGGCTGGCCGACGACGGCGTGGACGCCCTGGTCGCCATCGGCGGCGAGGACACCCTCGGCGTCGCGACCGCGCTGGCGGCCGAGGGCACGCGCGTGGTCGGCGTGCCGAAGACCATCGACAACGACCTGTCCGGCACCGACGTGACCTTCGGCTTCGACACCGCGGTCAGCATCGCGACCGAGGCGGTCGACCGGCTCCGCACCACCGCGGCCTCCCACCACCGGGTGCTGGTCGTGGAGGTGATGGGCCGGCACGCCGGCTGGATCGCGCTGCGCACCGGCATCGCCTCGGGTGCCCACGTCACGCTCGTGCCCGAGCAGCCCTTCGACCTCGACGACGTGTGCGGTCTGCTGCGCCGGCGGGTGGACGCCGACGGCTTCGCCCTCGTCGTCGCCTCCGAGGGTGCCGTGCCGGCCGGCGGGGGCGACCTGGCGGTGGCAGGGCAGGGCACCGACGCCTTCGGGCACGTACGCCTCGGCGGCCTCGGTGAGCGGCTCGCCACCGAGCTCGAGCGGCGCCTGGGCGTCGAGACCCGCACGGTGGTGCTGGGCCACCTGCAGCGCGGTGGCACGCCGACGGCGTACGACCGCTGGCTCGCCACCCGGCTCGGGCTCCACGCCGCCGACGCGGTGGCCGCGGGGGAGACCGGTGTGATGACCGCGCTGCGCGGCACCGACGTCGTGCGGGTGCCGCTCGCCGAGGCCACCGGTGAGCTCAAGGTGGTCAGCGAGGCGGAGTACGCCGAGGTCCGGGCACTGTCGGGCTGAAGATCCTCTGGTCAACGGGGCGCCTTCCGAGACCCCGCTCAAGCGGGTGATGGGCCCCACGCTGCTCCTGCTCGCCGTCGGCGTGGTGCTGTGGTGGGTGACGTACCTGTTCGACAGGCCCGAGGGCGGTCACTTCGCCGACATCGAGCGCCTGGAGGAGCGCGACCGCGACTAGGCCGACGGGGCCGCCGCGCCACCGCCCGGCTCGTGCCAGAGGTCGTCGGGCAGGTCGACGACGAGGGCGCGGTGGTCGGAGAGGGGCAGGCGGCGTACCTCCGCCCGGACCCCGGGCGGCAGCGGCGGGTCGACCAGGACGTGGTCGAGCTGCTCGGTCGGTGCATCGGCCGGGAACGTCGGCCCCGCCGGCACACCCGGCATCCGGCTGAGCCGGGTGGCGCGGCCCGCGTCCATGTTGAGGTCACCGGTCAGCACCAACGGCCGGGGCGAGGGGGCCAGGTCGCGCACCAGGCTGCGCAGCTGGACGCCGTTCCACCACGGCACGAACGAGAGGTGGGTGGTCGCCACCGTGACCTGCCCCGCGGGGGTGCCGACGCAGGCGGCCACGGCCACCCGCGGCTCGTCCCGGACGAGGCTGGGCAGCAGGTCGCCCCGGAACCGCATCGGCAGCCGGGTCCGCGCCCGCGGCAGCCGCACCACCTGCCACGAGCTCACCTCGAGCCGGCTGAGCAGGGCGATGCCGTACGCCGCGGAGTCGGGCTGCTCCTCGCCGGTGGCCGCGGTCCAGGTGGTGCCGGGCGTGCCGGCCAGCGCGGCGACGAAGCGGTGCTCGGGCGCGCCCATCGCCTCCGCCGCGACCGCGGTGAGGTCGAGGCCGCGGGAGCGGGGCTGGTTGCGGTCGACCTCCTGGAGGGCGAGGACGTCGGCGTCGAGCTCGGCGACCGCGCGGGCCAGCACGTCCACGTCGACCTCGTGGTCGTCCTGCGCGCGGCCGTTGAGGATGTTGAAGGTCGCCAGTCGCACGTCGGGCGGGTACCCGGCCGGTCGCGGGGGCACACGGGCCGTACGCCCCCGGGGCATGGCGGCCGAGGGGCATGGCGGCCGAGGGGACCGGTCACCGCGTGGGCATGCCCGACCTCACGCCCCACGAGACCCAGCGCGACCTACGCGAGGCGCTCAAGCTGGTCGCCGTCACGCTCAAGGAGGCCGAGCTGCCCTTCGCACTGACCGGCGGCTACGCGCTGTGGGCGCGCGGCGCCCCGGAGCCCTCCCACGACGTCGACTTCGTCGTGGCCGAGGACGACGCCGCCGAGGCGAGGACGCTACTGGCCGGCCGCGGCCTCGAGGTCGTGCAGCCGCCGGAGGACTGGCTGTTCAAGGTGTACGTCGGCGACGAGCCCGACCGGGCGATGGTCGACGTCATCTTCCGCACCAACGGCACGCCCGTGGGGCGTGACCGCCTGGTCGGGGTCGAGCAGGTCGAGGTCGAGTCGGTGCTGATGCCGGTGCTGCCCGCGACCCGGCTGATGGCCGACCGGCTGGGCGCGATGGAGGAGCACGCGTGCGACTTCCAGGCCACGCTGCCGGTGGCGCGGGCCGTGCGGGAGCAGGTCGACTGGGCCGAGGTGGCCGAGCTGACCGCCGACAACGCCTTCGCCGGCGCGTTCCTCTACCTGCTCGAGCGGCTGGGCGTGATCGAGCCGCTCGCGGGGCCGGCAGCGGGGGAACCGGCAGGGGAGCCCGACGGTGGGGTGGCGACGCCGCTGCGGCGTACGTCTCGCGCCTCGTAAGACGAATGCGCCACCCGCCCGGGGGCCGCGTACCCTGATCCGGTGAGCACCATCCCCAGCCTGGCTGACCTGCACGCCCTCGGCGCCGCGCAGCAGCCGACGTACCCCGACAAGGCCGCCCTCGACAAGGCGGTCGACACCCTGCGCGCGATGCCGCCGCTGGTGTTTGCCGGCGAGGCCGACGACCTCAAGGACAAGATCGCGGCCGTCACCCGCGGGGAGGCGTTCATCCTGCAGGGCGGCGACTGCGCCGAGACGCTGGCCGGCGCCACCGCCGACAACGTCCGCGCCAAGCTGCGCGTGCTGCTGCAGATGGCCGTCGTGCTGACGTACGCCGCCTCCGTGCCGGTCGTCAAGATCGGCCGGCTCGCCGGTCAGTACGCCAAGCCGCGCTCCAAGGACACCGAGACGCGCGACGGGGTCACCCTGCCGGCGTACCGTGGCGACGCGGTCAACGGCTACGAGTTCACGCCCGAGGCGCGCGTGCCCGACCCGCAGCGGCTCGTCGACGTCTACAACGCCTCGGCCGCCACGCTCAACCTGGTGCGCGCCTTCACCACCGGCGGCTACGCCGACCTGCGCCAGGTGCACACCTGGAACACCGACTTCGTCAAGGGCTCGCCCTTCGGCGCCAAGTACGAGCGGCTCGCCGGTGAGATCGACCGCGCCCTCACCTTCATGAAGGCGATCGGCGCCGACCCGGCCGAGTTCCACGGCGTCGACTTCTACTCCTCGCACGAGGCGCTCGTGCTCGAGTACGACCACGCCCTGACCCGGATCGACAGCCGCACCGAGGAGCCGTACGACGTCTCGGCGCACTTCGTCTGGATCGGCGAGCGCACCCGCCAGCTCGACCAGGCGCACGTGGAGTTCTTCTCCCGGATCCGCAACCCGATCGGCGTCAAGCTCGGCCCCACCACGACCGCCGACGACGCGCTCGCGCTGGCCGCCAAGCTCAACCCGACCAACGAGCCGGGCCGGCTGACGTTCATCACCCGCTTCGGTGCGGGCAAGATCCGCGACGGTCTGCCGCCGATCATCGACAAGGTGACGGCCGAGGGCGTCCAGGTGGCGTGGATCTGCGACCCGATGCACGGCAACACCTTCGAGGCCTCCTCGGGCTTCAAGACCCGCCGCTTCGACGACGTGCTCGACGAGGTGCAGGGCTTCTTCGACGTCCACCGCAGCCTCGGCACCTGGCCGGGCGGCCTGCACGTCGAGCTCACCGGTGACAACGTCACCGAGTGCATCGGCGGTGGCGAGGAGCTCACCGACGCCGACCTGGCCCACCGCTACGAGTCGGTCTGCGACCCCCGCCTCAACCGGGTCCAGTCGCTCGAGATGGCCTTCCTCGTCGCCGACATGCTGTCGAAGGCCTGAGCGCCGCCCGGCACGCACGCTGGCTGCGTTGGGCGCGGCGTACGCCTGACGCGGCCCTCACCCGGTGTGCTTCCGGGTGGGGGCCGCTGCGTATCCTGGGGCCGTGGCTGCGGACGACGACTACTGCGAGCTCTGCGACCTCCCTCTCTCCACGTGCGTGCACGGGATGCCGGCTCCGGCGCCGGCCGCGGCGCCTCCGCACAAGGCCTCCCCGGTCCGCACCACCTCGACGGCCAGCCGGCGGCGTGTCCCCGGCACGGCCCCGAAGCCGGTCACGCACCGCTGGACCCCACCGGAGCTCTTCAAGCCGCTCATCCTCGACGTCCTGCAGGACGCCGGCCGGCCGCTCGAGACCGACGAGATGCTCGCCGCCCTCGAGGAGGAGATCGGTGACCGGTTCCTGGCCGGCGACCACGAGACCCGGCCCGGTGGTGAGCTGCGCTGGCACTACGCCGCCCGCCGTGCCCGCCAGGCGCTGATCAGCGAGGGGCTGATGGCCGGCGGCAAGCCGGGGGTCTGGCAGGTGGCCTGAGACCGGCATGGCCGCTGGGCGGGGCCGGCGTACGCACAGGGCGAGGGCAGTCGGCGGACATGGGTAGTCGGGTCCAGTTGCGCGGACCATCTGGACCCGACTACCCGTTGCGGGCGAGTGCGTGTCGGGCGGGTGCGAGGATGCGCGGCATGCCCATCACGCTCCGACCGGTGACCCTCGACGATCTCCCGCTCCTGGTCGGGGGCGAGTCGCCGTACGACGACTTCGGCCCGAGGTCAGCACGGACGGAGCCGTACGCGCCCGCCCTCCACGAGCCCGGCGGCCTCGCCGTCTGCGAGGGCGAGGAGCTCCTCGGCAACGTCAGCTGGGTCTGGCAGCGCTGGGGCCCGAACCCGCCGTCGACCAACCCGATGATCGGCATCTGGCTGCGCCCCTCCGCGCGCGGCCGCGGCGCCGGCACCCGAGCGCAGCGCCTCCTCGTCGACCTCTTCTTCCGGCACACACCGACCCACCGGGTCGAGGCGGCCACCGACGTCGACAACACCGCCGAGCAGCGCGCGCTGGAGCGGGTCGGGTTCGTGCACGAGGGCACCGTGCGAGGTGCGCAGTGGCGCGACGGGGCGTACCGCGACCAGCGGCTCTACAGCATCCTGCGCGAGGAGTGGCAGCCGCTCTGACGCCTCAGAGCCCGGCGAGCGCCGTCGCGGCCTTCTCCGCGTCGGCACGGGTGACGTCGAGGTGGGTGACGAGCCGGACCGTGGTCGGGCCGACCGTGGAGAGCAGCACGCCGGCCTCGCGTGCCCGGGCGACGTACGCCGCCGCGTCGGCCCGCTCCGCCACCACGATGTTGGTGTCGACGCCGGCCGGGTCGACCCCGATGGCCTCGGCCAGCAGCCGGGCGTGCTCGTGGTCGTCGGCGAGGCGCTCGACGTGGTGGTCGAGGGCGTAGAGCCCGGCCGCAGCGAGGAAGCCGGCCTGGCGCATGCCGCCGCCCAGCCGCTTGCGCCACACGCGCAGCTCCGCCATCGCCTCCGCCGAGCCGACGACGAGGGAGCCGACCGGGGCGCCGAGCCCCTTGGAGAGGCAGACGGCCATCACGTCGGCCACGGCGCCGTACGCCGCGAGCGGGGTGCCGGTGGCGACGTGAGCGTTCCAGATGCGGGCGCCGTCGATGTGCACCCGCACGCCGTGACGGTCGGCGAGCTCACGCAGCGCCTCGAGGTCGGCGATCGGGACGACCCGGCCGCCGCTGAAGTTGTGGGTGTTCTCGACCGAGATCGCCGCCGTGCGGACGAAGAACGGCCCCAGGTCGGGAGCGACCAGCCGCTCGATCGTGGGCAGGTCGAGCTGCCCCTCGGGGTGGATCCAGTTGCGGGTGGTCACCCCGTTGAGCAGGCCGTGGGCGCCCATCTCGGCGCGGGTGATGTGCGCCGCCGACTCGCACAGCACCTCCTGGGCCGGCGCGACCACGCTCTTCACGGCGAGCACGTTGGCCATCGAGCCGCTCGGGGTGAACAGCGCGGCCTCGTGACCGAACAGCTCCGCGACCCGCTCCTCGAGCCGTCGGATGGTGGGGTCCTCGCCGTAGACGTCGTCACCGACCTCGGCGCGGAACATCGCCTCCCGCATGGCATCGGTCGGCGTGGTCAGGGTGTCGCTGCGCAGGTCGATCACGCGGCCATCCTCTCAACCCGCCCCGGCGCGCTCGTCAGCGGTGGGTGCTCAGCGGTGGGTGAAGGTGGGCTGCACCAAGTCGGCGACACTCAGCTCGCGCCCGCGCAGCCCGACCTCGCGCAGCTGCAGCAGCATCGCCCCGGTCGGGGCGTGCACGCGGCGGTCCTCGGCGATGTAGAGCTGGAGCAGCCGGGTGCCGTCCTCCTGGTCCACCCAGCGCACGACGTCGTCGTCGGTCGCGTCGTCGAGCGGCCCGCGGAGCCGGTCGAGCGAGAACTCGTGCACCGACGCCACCTCGGGCGAGGCGATGGTGGGCTGCCAGCCCTCCGGAGCAGCGACCACGTGCGGGGTGATGGCGAAGCCGGTGCGGGTCGGGAAGTCGTCGAGCACGCCCAGCAGCTCGGCCTCCGCCGCAGGCAGCGCGACCTCCTCCTCGGCCTCCCGGAGCGCAGCCTGGAGCGCCGTCTCGCCGGGCTCGAGCTTGCCGCCGGGCAGTGCCCACTGACCGGCGTTGCGGCCCCGGGCGGCGCGCCGGATGAGGACGTACGACGTCGCCGACCCGCTGGCGTACAGGATCACCGACACCGCGGCCCGCCGCAGGCCCGGCCCGTCGACGGTGACGGGCGCACGCCCGGCGAGGTGGTGCGAGACCCGCTCCCGGGCCTCGGCGAAGGTCATCGGCTCCACAGCCACTGCACGAGCTCCTCTCCGTCCTGCAGCTCCGCGCGGTTGCCGGAGTCGGTGAACCCGGTGCCCGCGTACAGGCGGCGCATCCGGCGGTTGTCGGGGCGGATCCAGACGCTGAGCCGCGGCCAGCGCCGCTGCAGCTCACGCACGATCGCGGTGCCGACGCCGGACCCCCACAGCGCCGGGTCGACGCGCACCATCGAGATGTGGCCGATGCCGGGGTGGGGCGCGGGGTCGACGTACGTCTCCGCCAGGGCCATGCCGGCCGGGCGCGGGCCGTAGTGGGCGAGCAGCACGAGCTCGCCCTCCTCGAGCTGCTCGCGCACCCGGGCGGTGCGCAGCGGGCCGGCGGGCCGGGGACGGGTGCGGTCGGCCGCGGCCCAGATGGCCATCGCCAGGTCTCTCTCCTCGGCGGTGGTCACCTCGGTCACGGTGATCCGTGGCATCGTCAGCCGGTCCGCCCGGTCAGGGCGACCTCGCTGATCGGGGTGAAGTCGCGGGCCGCCGGGCCGTTGCCGGGAGCGCTGACGCCGGTGATCCGCAGCCGGACCCGGCGGGTGGTCGCCTCGGGCACCTCGACGGTCTGCAGCGACCGGGTGCGGGCCAGCCGCTGGGTGACCCGGGTGCCGTCGTCGAAGAGCCACTCGACGCGGGTGACCTTGCGGTTGCCGGAGTACCAGTCGAGCGTACGCCGCCCCGCGCGGGCCGACTTGGCGTACCCGTTGACCAGCCCGACCTCCGTGACGGTCGCCGGCGAGCCGAGGGCGAAGGTGAGCACGGTGCCGGTGCCGTCGCCGTCCATCCGCCAGGCGGTGGTCGGCTCGCCGTCGAGCATGTTGGCGGCGTCGAAGGTGATCGGCCGGCCGCGGACGTCGGTGCCGGGCGTGGCGGTGCGCGGTGCCCGCGCCGTCGCGTCGCCGGTGAGGTCGTGCGGCCGGCCACCGCGCGGCGCGAGGGACGGCGAGGCGGACGCGGTCGGGCTGGCGGTCGGGCTCGGTGTCGGCGCGGCGGCGGACGACGTCGCCGGGGCCGCCTCCGCAGGAGCGCTCGGCTGGTCCTGACCGGACGCGGTGTCGTCGCTGCCGCCGAGGAGCAGCCACAGGCCGAGGGCGAGGACCAGGAGGAAGACGAGCAGGCCGAGCAGCCACACCACCCAGGTACGCCCGCGGCGCTCGTGCGGGTCGGCGGTGAGCGTGAGCGGGCCGGTGTGGAGCAGGCCGTCGGTGAGCGAGGTCAGCTCCGGCTCCGGCTCGGGAGGCGGAGGCGGCGGGGCAGACGGCGGGGCAGACGGCGTGGGGCTGGCGTGCGGCGCGTCGGGGGCCACCTCGTCGGCGTACAACGGGTAGCGGGCGCCGCTGGTGGGCGGCGGGGTGGCGGGCGGCGGCCCGGTCGGCCCCGGAGGCGGCGGGGGAGCGGCCGGTGGCGGTGCGGTCGGGCCGGGCGCGACCGACGGCACCGGCGGGAAGCCGCGGACGTGGGTGACGGTGGGGTCACGTTCCGGGTCGGGCGCAGGGCCGGCACCGGGGGCGGGCTCGGCGGCCGGGGTCGGTGGACCGAGCGGCGAGCCGCACTGGCTGCAGAAGCGGCCCTCGGCCTGCTCGTGGCCGCACTGCGCGCAGCGGGACATCGCTCCTCCTTCCGTTCCTTCCGGCTCCGTCGCCTTCGCCGTCACAGAGTAGGGCCTCCGGCACGCAGCTGCTTGAGCAGCGGGATGTCGGGGTCGTCGGCGCCGCGCGAGCCGGGCGTCTCGAGGATGAACGGCACGCCCGCCGTGGCGGGGTGGGCGAACAGCTCCGCGAAGGCGCCGGTGCCGATGTGCCCCTGGCCGATCTTCTGGTGCCGGTCCTTGTACGCCCCGCGCACGTCCATGGAGTCGTTGGCGTGGATGAGGCGCAGCCGGCCGGGGCCACCGATCTCGACGATCCGGTCGACGGTGGCGGTGGCGCCGCCCTCCTCGTCGAGCGGCGCGCCCGCGGCGAAGACGTGGCAGGTGTCGAGGCAGATGCCCGCCTTGGGGTGGAAATCGAGGGCCGTGAGGTACGCCGTGAGGTCCTCCACGCCCGCGCACAGCGACCGCCCCTGGCCGGCGGTCGGCTCGAGCAGCAGCCACGGCGCGTCGTCGTCGCCGAGCGCCTCGAGCAGCGGCAGCAGGCCGTCGCGTACCTGGGTCATCGCGGCGGCGTACCGCTCCTGCGAGGTGGCCGGGTCGGGGTCGACGAACGACCCGGTGTGCACCACGACGCCCTCGGCGCCGATCTCGACGGCGCGGCGGAGGTTGTGGGCGACGACGGCCACGGAGCGTTCGTACGTCGCCGGTGTCGGCGAGCCGAGGTTGACCAGGTAGGGGGTGTGGATGAAGGTCCGCATCCCGCGCTCGGCCGTGGCCTCGCGGAAGGCGGCGTCCTCGGCGGGCTTCCCGGCGGTGAGCGCCCAGCCGCGCGGGTTGCCGACGAAGACCTGGAACGCCTCGCAGCCGATCTCCGCCGCGCTGGCGAGCGCCCCCGTGACCAGCCCCTTCCCGACCTGGACGTGGGTGCCGACGGGGTTGCGCTCTGCGGGGGTCACAGGAGGCAAACCTACGTGGCGGCGTGGGTCAGGTGAGGACCAGGGTGACGACGCTGCCCTTGGGGGCCATCGTGCCCGAGCCGGGCTCGACGCGGATGACGAAGCCGAGACCGACGTACGTCGGCCCCTCCTCGGTGCGCACCCGGAAGCCCGCCGCCTCGAGCACCTCGGTGGCGTGCTCGACGCCGGAGGCCATCAGCCCGCTGGGGATCTCGACCAGCTCGGGGCCCTCGGAGACGACCAGCTCGACGGTGTCGCCCTTGTGGAGCGTGCCGCCCCGCGGGCTCTGGCTGATGACCCGGCCGGCCGGGACGGTGTCGTGGTGCTCGGTGGTGCGCTCGACGACCAGGCCGCGGTCGCTGAGCACACGCTCGGCGCGGTCGGCGGGCCGCCCGACCCAGTCGCCGACCTTGATCGGCCGCCGCCCCTTGCTCACCACCACGTCGACCACGGCGCCGGGCCGCAGCACGGTGCCGGCCTTGGGGGCGCTGCGGATCACCGTGCCTGCCGGGACGGTCTCCGACCACACCTCGCGGGCCTGGCCGTACGTCAGCTCGATCTCGGCGAGGGCGTCCTGGGCCGCGTCGACGCTGCCGCCGGACAGGTCGGGCAGCCGGTAGACCTCCGGGCCCTTGGAGAGCACCAGGGTCACCTCGCCGCCGTCGAGCACCCGGCCGCCCGGCTCGGGGTCGGTGCTGATGACCAGGCCCTTGGCCACGGTGTCGCTGTACGCCGCCTCGCCGACCTGCGGCGTCAGGCCGGCCTCCTCCAGCCGCTGCACGGCAGAGGCGCGGTCGATGCCGAGCACGCCGGGGGTGGTGGTGTAGCGCTCCCAGCCGAACCACCACGCGCCACCGCCGATGCCGGCGGCGAGCAGCAGGGCCAGCACCAGCAGCAGCGGGCCGCGCCGCCGCCGGGGCGGACGGGCCGGCCGCACCGGTCGCCGCTCACTCACGCCCGGGCCCGAGGGCGGGGTCGGCGGGGAGAGCAGCGCGACCGGAGCGGTGGCGAGCTCGCCGGTGTCGTGGCCTGTGTCGTGGGAGAGGTCGTGGGAGTGCTCGTCGCTGAGGTCGGCCGGTCGGGGCAGGGCGGTGGTCGGCAGGGCCAGGTCGGTGGTGAGCTCGGGGTCGTCGGGGAGCCGGTCGGCCAGCGCGCTGGCCACGCGGCGTACCTGGTGCAGCATGACGCCCGCGTCGGCGAACCGCAGGCCGCGGTCGCGGGCGGTCGCGCGGGCGACGAGGGCGTCGACGTACGGCGGGATCCCGGGCACCTCGGCCGAGGGTGCGGGCACGTCCTCGTGGACGTGCTTGTACGCCACCTGGATCGGCGTCTCGCCCTCGTGCGGCTTGTGGCCGGTGAGGAGCTCGTAGAGGATCACGCCGGCGGCGTACACGTCGGCGCGGGCGTCGGAGCGGCCCTCGACGACGAGCTCGGGCGCGACGTACGAGACGGTGCCGATGAGTGCGCCCGTGGTGGTGTGCTGGGTGTCGGCGGAGACGGCCTTGGCCAGGCCGAAGTCGGCGACCTTGACCACCGGACCGCCGCCGTCGTCGGTGTGGATGAGGACGTTCTCGGGCTTGACGTCGCGGTGCACGAGGCCCTTGCGGTGGGCGGCGGCGAGCGCGGAGAGCACCGGCTGGAGCAGCGCCAGCGCGCGGGCCGGGCCCAGGGGCGCCTCGCGGGCGATGGTGTCGCGCAGGGTGTGGCCCGGCACCAGCTCCATCGCGAGGTAGACCGTGCCGTCGTCCTCGCCCTGGTCGTAGACCGCGACGACGTTCGGGTGGCTCAGGCCGGCGGCCGCGCGCGCCTCGCGGACGAACCGGGCGGCGAACTCGGCGTCGTCGCCCAGGCCGGCGTGCATCACCTTCACGGCCACGATCCGGTCGAGCCGCTCGTCGTGGGCCTCGTAGACGCTCGCCATCCCGCCGCGGGCGATCCGCGCGAGCAGCCGGTAGCGCCGGTCGAGCACCCGGCCGACGAGGCGGTCGGGCGCGCCGTCGCGGCCGGTCGCGGGGCCCGAGCGCGGGGCGGACGGGAGCCGTCGGGTCGGCTGCGGGCGCGCGTCAGCGTCCGAGCGGGCATGCCGATCAGACCGCACCATCGCCTCCTGCACCCGGTCGGGGAAGACACCGGGAGTCACATCGTACGGAGCGCAGGGCGCTCGACGTGCCTCGGCACGCGGTTCCGGCGTGGCGCGTGGGACGATGGGGGCATGGATGGACAGCGTCTGGCAGACCACGATCTCGCCGCCCTGGTGCCCGAGTGGCTCGACTGGTCCGAGGCCGGCCAGCGGCTCGGCGTCACGCCCGCGAAGGTCCGCACGATGGTGCGCGACCACCAGCTCGCCGCCGCGGTGCCCACCCCTGGCGCGCCCGGCGCCGGCCTGCGGGTGCCGGCCGACCTCATCCAGGACGGCGAGCCGGTCAAGGGCCTCCCCGGCCTGATCACCGTGCTCCACGACGGCGGGTACGACGACCGCGAGATCATCGCCTGGCTCTTCCTCGACGACGACCTGCCCGGCCGTCCGATCGACGCCCTGCGCGAGAACCGCGGCTCCGAGGTCAAGCGACGCGCCCAGGCGATGGCCATCTGATGGCAGCCGTCGACGGTCGGACCCTGCGGCGGATCGGCACCGCGCTGGCGGCCATCGTCATCGCCGGTCTGGTGGCCTGGCTGGGCCCGGGCGACGGGCTGCCCGGCGACTCCGGTGCCTCCGGCTCCTCGAGCTCGTCGGTCTCCTCCTCCGACCCCGGCTCCGGCTCCGACTCCGGCTCCGGCGACAGCGCCGACGGGGCGGTGGTCGACGAGGCCGACCTGCCGCCCGAGGCGCGCGAGACGCTCGAGCTCATCGACGCCGGCGGCCCGTTCCCGTACGACAAGGACGGCAGCACCTTCGGCAACTACGAGGGCCTGCTGCCGGAGCAGCCGCGCGGCTACTACGCGGAGTACACCGTGCCCACCCCCGGCGAGGACGACCGGGGCGCCCGCCGCATCGTGGTGGGTGACGGCGGCGAGATGTACTGGACCGACGACCACTACGAGTCCTTCGAGCGGATCCGTCGTGACTGAGCCCGAGCGGGTCGAGGAGGCCCTGGTGCGGCTGCTCGCGGAGCCCGGCGTACGCCGCTGGGCCGGTGGCGACGTACCCGCCGGCCCGGTCGAGGCGGCCGGCTGGCGGCTGGCCGTGGCGCACGCCCCGGGTGAGAAGGCCGGCACGATCGCGGCGCTCAAGCAGGCGCTGGCGCTGCCCGACCACGTGGCGCTCAACCTCGACGCCCTCTGGGACGGCCTGCGCGACCTCCCCGTGCCCAGCGTGCTGGTGTGGCACGGCTGGGCCGAGCTGGCCGCGGCCGAGCCCCGGACGTTCGCGGTGCTGGCGCGCCTGCTGGGCGAGCGGGCCGAGGAGGGCGGCTTCGCGGTGCTGCTGCCGGGTGAGGGGCCAGAGGTCGGCGTACGCCCCCTCTGACCCCGGGCGGCGCCGGGCCGGCCCGGGTCAGTGGCTGCGCTGGGTGGCGGCGGTGGCGAGGGCGGTGAGCTCCTCGACGGCGGTGCGGTCGAGCCCCTCGGCCTTCTCGAGCGCGGTGACCGCGGTGCGGGTGAGGTCGGCGATGGCGTCCTCGACCTGCTGCTCGGCGCCGCTGTCGCGGATGATCCCGCGCAGGCGCTCGACGGCCTCGGCCGACAGCGGCGTGCCGAGGGACCCGTCGAGCAGCTCGGCGTCGGCCGGCGAGGCGCCCTCGAGCGCCCGGGCGACGAGCACGGTGCGCTTGCCCTCGACCAGGTCGTCACCGGCCGGCTTGCCGGTGGTGGCCGGGTCGCCGAAGACGCCGAGCTGGTCGTCGCGCAGCTGGAACGCCTCACCCACCGGCAGCCCGAAGCCGCTCAACGCGTCGAGGACGTCGGTGTCGCCGCCGGCGAGCGCGGCGCCGATGTGCAGCGGGCGCTCGACGGAGTACTTCGCCGACTTGTAGCGCAGCACGGTCATCGCCGTCTCGACGTCCGCCCGACCGCGCGCCTGCACGGAGACGTCGAGGAACTGCCCCGCGACGACCTCGCTGCGGCACAGGTCGAAGACGGCCATCGCCGCCGCGGTCTCGGCAGCCCCGAAGCCGGCCCGGCGCAGCAGCTCGTCGCTCCAGGTGAGCAGCAGGTCACCGAGCAGGATCGCGGCCGCCGAGCCGTACTGCACCGGGTCGCCGCGCCAGCCGGCCTCGTGGTGCGCGGTCTCGAACGCCTTGTGCGTGGCGGGCCGCCCCCGGCGCGTGTCGGAGGCGTCCATCACGTCGTCGTGCACGAGAGCCGAGGCCTGCAGCAGCTCGAGCGCCGCGCAGGCTCGCACGAGCGCCTGCTCCTGCGCGGCGTCCGCCGGGCGGCCGGCGACCGCGTGGAAGCCCCAGTAGCAGAACGCCGCCCGCAGCCGCTTGCCGCCGGCGGTCGAGACCCGGGCCTCGGCCAGCAGCCGGCCGGCGTCGTCACCCAGCGGCGCCAACCGCCGGGCCTGCTCGTCGAGGAAGGCGTCGAGCACGTCCTGCACCCGCTGGCGGAACTCCGCGGCATCCCAGCTCACGCGACCACGCTAGGCCATGCCTCACCGTGGACGGTTCACCGGTCTGGTCCCCGGGCTGCCTAGACTTCCGGCCATGGCAGACGACGCACAGCGCATCGGACAGCTCATCCGGGAGGGCGGTCGCAGCTTCTCCTTCGAGTTCTTCCCCCCGAAGGACGAGGCCGGCGAGGTCGCGCTGTGGGAGGCGATCAGCGCGCTCGAGCCCTACCGGCCGACGTTCGTGTCGGTCACCTACGGCGCCGGCGGCAGCACCCGCGACACCACCGTCCGGGTCACCGAGCGGATCGCCCGCGAGACCTCGATGGTGCCGATGGCCCACCTCACCTGCGTGGGCCACACGGCCGAGGAGATCGACGGCATCCTCGACGCGTACGCCGCCGCCGGGGTGCGCAACGTGATGCTGCTGCGCGGCGACCCGAGCGAGGGGCCGCGTGCGCCGTGGACCCCGACCCCGGGCGGGTTCACGTACGCCAGCGAGCTGGTCGAGCGCGTACGCGACCGCGGTGGCTTCGACATCGGCGTCGCGGCCTTCCCCGAGGGCCACCCGAGCGCTGCCTCGCTCGACGCCGACGCCGACGTGCTGGTCGCCAAGGCGAAGGCCGGGGCGAGCTTCGCGGTCACCCAGATGTTCTTCCGGGCCAGCGACTACTTCGGCCTGGTCGAGCGGGTCCGCGACCGTGGCGTCGACCTGCCGATCCTTCCCGGCATCATGCCGATCCTCAACCTCGCCGCGATCCGCCGCCAGGGAGAGCTGATCGGCTCCTCGGTGCCCGACGACATCGTCGCCCGGATCAGCGCGAAGGGTGACGACAAGGCGGCCGTGCGGGCCGAGGGCATCGCCATCGCGGCCGAGCTGTGCGAGGAGCTGCTCGCGGGTGGCGCCCCGGGCCTGCACTTCTACACGCTCAACCGCTCCAAGGCGACGCTCGAGATCTTCGCCAGGCTCAACGTCACCGTCTGAGCCCGCCGAGCGGCGGCTCAGGCGGGCCCGACCAGCTGCGCCACCACCGCCGCGGTGAGGCCGGCGAAGGGCAGGCCCGGGCCGGGTGTGGCGGCCGCGCCGACGGCGTACACCCCGGCGACCGGGGTGCGCGGCCCGAGCCGCGGCGTACGCCGGCCCTGCCACTGCACGCCCAGCGGTGACCCGTGCCAGCGCTCGACCAGGTCGCGCGGGCTGAGGTCGACCCGGGCGACCACGTGGCGGCGTACGTCGATCCCGCGACGCGCGAGCGCCACGAGCACGTCCTCGGCGATCCGCCCGCGGGCGTGCACGGTCCAGGCGACGGTGCCGGCGTCGGGCGTACGCCCGCCCGGGCGGAGGGTGAGCTCGGGCTCGCCGTGCAGCACCACCTCGTGCTCGAGGTGCGGCACCTCGTCGGCGCGCAGCCCCACGCAGGCGAGCACGGGCGGCATCGCGGGGGTGGTGCGGCGTATGGCGGGGGCGAGGGCGGGCAGCCGGCGCGGGTCGACGGCCACCACGACGACGTCGGCGTCGAGGGTGCCGGTGTCGGTGGCGACGGCGGCCACCCGGCCCTCGCGCTCGACCAGGTCGCGGGCGGTGACGCCGGTGAGCACGGTGACCTTGCGGGTGGCGAGCCGCCGGGTGAGGGCGTCGGCGAGGGCGCTGCCGAGACCGGCGCCGTCGTCGGACCGGGCGGTCCAGCCGCCGAAGCGCTGCTCGAGGTACGCCACCAGCCCGGCCCACGCCGGCACGTCCCGCGGGTCGTGGCCCGCCGCGACGTACGGGTGCGCGGCGACCATGCGCAGCCGCTCGTCGGGCAGGGCGCGCCGCAGCCGTCGGCGCAGGCTCTCGCGCGAGCCGAGCAGGCGGGCGACGTCGCGGGGGAGAGGGTCGGCCGGCGGCACCTCGAGGTAGTGGCGGCGCAGCGTCTCCCAGGTCGCGGAGTACGCCGCCACGTGGTCCGCCCACGCGCGGCCGGCGCCCGGCGCGAGCGCGTCGAACGCCGCGATCTGGGCGGCGCGCGAGGAGCCCGGCAGGGCGAGCGAGCTGCCGTCGGCGAAGCGGTGCTCGCGCAGCACCGGCCGCTCGACGAGGTCGAGCTCGGCCTCCAGCGGCCGGCCGGACTTGCGGAAGAGGTCGCGCACCACCGCCGGCAGCACGGTCAGGTCGACGGTCTCCCAGGCGAAGCCCTCGTGCTCCACGGGGCGGAGGGCGCCGCCCGGGGCTCCCTCCTGCTCGACCAGCGTCACCTCGTGCCGGAGCTTGGCGAGGCGTACCGCCGCCGCCATGCCTGCGAACCCTCCGCCGACGACCACCACGCGTGCCACGTGGCAGAACCTACCCCGCGGCCCCGGCCGCCGTGCGCCGGCTCCGCCACCGCCGCCAGCCGCGCCGGACGACCCTGGCGAGGAGGTACGCCACCACCAGGCTCGCCAGCAGCAGGACCCCCGCGACCGCTGCGGCGGCCTGCGGGTGCTCGACGGCGTACCACACCACGCCGAGCACCGCGATGTCCTCGACCACGCTCGCGACCACGTTGCTCGCCGGCTCGGGGGAGGTGTTGACGGCCAGCCGGGTGCTCATCTTGGCCAGGTGGGCGAGCAGCGCGCTGCCACCGCCGACCACGGCCAGGACCGCCTCGTCGAGCGAGCCCGCCTCGCCGGCCACGAGCACCCCGATGATCGCGCCGGTGGTGGGCCGGATCGCGGTCGAGACGGCGTCCCAGGTCGAGTCGAGGTAGGGGATCTTGTCGGCGATGAACTCCATCGCGTACAGCACGCCCGCCGCCACCAGCACCGGCCACGACCCGAGCACGTCGGGCACGTCGGCGAACCCGCCCAGCCGGTCGGCGACGCCCAGCACGAGCACCGCCAGGTAGGCGTTGACCCCGCTCGCCCAGCCGCTGGTGAAGGTGAGCGCGAGGGACTCCATCACTCCACCTCGACCACCGTGCCGCCGGTCAGCGCGAGCAGCTCGGCGTACGTCGTGGAGAAGACGGCCGCCGGGTGGCCGGCCGCCGCCCACACCTCGGGGTGGTGCTCGAGCCAGGGGTCGACGTACGTCGGGACGGGGGCGGGGTGCCCGATGGGGGAGACCCCGCCGATCACCTGGCCGGTGTGCTCGCGGACGAAGTCGGGGCTGGCGCGAGTGAGCCGGCGTACGCCGATCCGCTCGGCCACCAGCGCGGTGTCGACCCGGTGGGCACCGGAGGTGAGGACGAGCACCGGGCGCGGCCCGTCGGCGTCGTCGGAGGTGGCCGCGAAGAGCAGGCTGTTGGCGATCGCGCCCACCTCGCAGCCGAGCGCCTCGGCCGCGAGGGCGGCCGTGTGGACGCTGTCGGGCAGAATGACCACGCGACCGGTGCCACCGCGCTCGGCGTGGGCCTCGCGGAAGCGGGTGATGCTCGGGTGCTCGTGGCCCGGCTGCTCCTCCGGGGGCTGGGCGGTGGTGTCGGTGCCATGGTCCATGCGCTGGACCTTACTGCGCTGGATCCGACGAGCAGGACGACGGAAAGGGACGTGTTCTCGATGGACGAGCGACCCCGCTCGCTGATCATGGCGCTGCGACTCCTCGCGGCGCTGCTGGTGGTGGCCGGTGTCACCGTGGTGCTCATCGTGTGGCGGCAGGACGACCTGCTGCGCGCGTGGGCGGAGGGCAACCGCGCGACCCGTGAGCTGCTCGAGCGCGAGGGGCTGGAGGCGGTCAAGGACGGCACCGTACGCCCGCCGCACATCGTGCCCGTCGCGGTCACCATGTACGTCGTGATGGCGGTCTTCCTCTGGCTGCTCGGCATCTTCGTGCGCAACGGCTTCGAGTGGGCCCGGATCGGCATCACACTGCTGCTGGGCTGCACCGCCATCGCCGCCGTGGGCGGCATGCTCACCCAGATCCCGCTGCTCTTCGACATCGCGACCGTGACCTGCATGGTGCTCGGCCTGCTCTGCCTGGCCTTCCTGTGGGCGCCGGCGACCTCGCGCTACATCCACGAGGAGCCGACCGAGGCCTCCGTGGGCTAGCTGCCTGCCGGGCAGGGTCACCTGCTCTCGTCGGGCGTCTCCACACCCGCCCCCAGGGGTCTTGACGGACCTCCCGGGGGCGGGTGTACCTTTCCAGGTGTTCGAACAGATGTTCGATCCTCGGTCTGCAGGAGTGACCTCGACCCCCGCTCCTGCAGGCCGGGTCCCCGGGGTCGACGAGCGGAGAGGCAGAGCGATGCAGCGTGACCACGACCCCGGGCGCCCGGGTGGGGGAGCGACCCACCTGCTGCCACCGACCACCCACACCTACCTGATGCGCGCCGCCGAGTCGCTGAGCGAGGCGATCGCGGCCACCGAGGTGCCGACGCGCTATGCCTGCGCCCACGTGGCGGCGCTTCGCACCGCGGCAGCCCTGCTGGCCGCGCGGGCCCGGCCGGTGCGACGCAGTCGCGGCCCGGTGCAGAAGAACGCCTGGGTGCTGCTCGCCGAGGTGGCGCCCGAGCTCGCGGAGTGGGCGACGTTCTTCGCCGCGGGCGCGGCCAAGCGAGCGGCCGCCGAGGCTGGCTCGCGGCGCGCGGTGACCGAGCGCGAGGCCGACGACCTCATCCGTGAGGCCGACCGGTTCCTGGCCGTGGTCGAGTCCCGGCTCGGCCTGGTGCCCCACCCGTCGGTGGGTGACCGCCCGTTGCCGCGGGCGGTGTGACGATGGCCCTGCGGCACGCCGTCGTGACGGCGGTGAGACGTCGCTCCCCGGCACCGGGCCGCGACGCCCTAGGCTGGGCGCCATGTCAGCGAGTGAGCGTCCCGGCGAGCGTCAGGGGGCGGCCCGCACCGCCGTGGTGTGGGAGACCCTCCGGCCGATCCTGGGCGACCAGGGCGGGGCCGCGCCGACCCTCGACGTGCTCGACATCGGCGGAGGCACCGGCGGTTTCGCCGTACGCGTGGCCGGGCTCGGCCACCGGGTCACCGTGGTCGACCCGAGTCCCGACGCTCTTGCCTCGCTGGGGCGCCGGGCGCGGGAGGCCGGGGTCGAGGTCGACGCCGTCCAGGGTGACCTCTCGGGCCTGCGCGAGGTCGCCGAGCAGGGCAGCGCCGACCTGGTGCTCTGCCACGGTGTGCTCGAGGTGGTCGCCGACGCCGGGGCTGCGCTCGCCACGCTGGCACAGGTGCTGCGTCCGGGTGGCACCCTCAGCCTCCTGGTCGCCCAGCGCACCGCGGCGGTGGTGGCCCGCGCGATGGCGGGGCACTTCGGCCAGGCGCGGGCGCTGCTCGACGACACCGAGGCGGCGGGTCGGGCCGGGCGCCGCTTCACTCGCGACGAGGCGGTTGCGCTGCTCCAGGGGGCGGGCTTCGAGGTGACCTCCGTGCACGGCATCCGCGTCTTCGCCGACCTCGTGCCGGGGTCGCTGCTCGACCTCGAGCCCGGGGCGAGCACCGCGCTCGTCGAGCTCGAGCACGCCGTCGCCCAGCGTCCCGACTACCTCCCGCTCGCCACCCAGCTCCACCTGGTGGCCACGAAGCCGGCGTGACCGCACGGCGCTGACCGAGCGCGCAGCGGGCCCGCCGGCCGGTGGCGCCCGGGTGGCTCGGAGGAGTCTGCTCGGCAACGCCGAGAGGGTGATTTCTTGATCCGTCGCCTACCCTGGAGGCACGGGCTGAGCCTAGACTTGGCTGCACGACCACGACGGTGTGCGACGGATGACCTGGAGGGATACGGTGCCACTCTCCGAAGAGGAGCTGCGACTGCTGGAGCAGATGGAGCGCGCCCTCATCGAGGAAGACCCCAAGCTCGCCTCCACGCTGCAGGGCACTGCGTTCCGCCGCTCGGCCCGTCGCCGGGCGATCCTGGCCGGGGTGGTGTTCGCCATCGGCATCGCCCTGCTGATGACCGGTGTGATCATCCAGGTCCCGGTGGTCGGCATCCTCGGCTTCGTCGTCATGCTCGGCTCCGCCACGCTCGGCCTGGCCGCCCTGCGCGGCAAGCAGGCGGCCGTCGCCGCCTCGCGCGAGGCCACCTCCGAGAGCCGCGGCGGCTTCACCGTCATCGACGGCGGTCGCAGTGGCCGCTCCCGGGGCAGCAAGCCCGCTCGTGGCTCGTTCATGACCCGCATGGAGGAGCGCTGGCGCCGCCGTCGCGAGGGCGACGGCCGCTGGTGACGCCGGCGGGGTTGCGCTGACCGACCCGCCTGCCTACCGGCGCCCGACCCCGCTGTCGACCAGGTCGGCGCTGTCGTCACCGACCGATGCCGTCGCCGCCTGCCGGGTGAAGACCGACCGGGGCCACCACCGTGCCCGGCGTCGGGTCGCCGGGGTCACGCCCCGCTCGAGCGCGTCCACCACGGGCGCCGCCTGGCGGCAGACGGCGCCGGTCGTGGGGTGGAGCGAGTAGCGCGCCGCCTCCACCTCGCGCACGATCTCCCCGAGTGCCTGCCGGCTCTCGGCGCTGGGCAGGTGCGGCTCGAGCTCCGCCGCCGTGGCGCGCGGTGACCGGCCCGCCGGCCAGCCCAGCCCGAGGTCGACGACGGTGTCGCGCAGCTCGGCCCAGACGTCCTCCGTCGTGCCGGCGAGGCGACGGGCGCGGCGCCGGCGGCGTACGACCCAGGGCAGCAGCGCGGACGCGACGAGCAGCAGCGCGAGAGCGACGCCGCCGAGCACCCGACCCCACGGGAAGCCCTCGTCGACCGAGTCCGGCTCCGCCACCACCGGCTCGGGTGCCGGGGCGGTCGGCCGCGCGGTCGCCGACGGCGTCTGCGTCGGCAGGGCGGGGTCGAGGTCGACCTCGGGCTCCTGCTCCGCGCCGATGTCGAAGCCCTCGGTGTAGCTCGGCACCGAGCTGGCCCGGCTGGGCGGCGTGGGCTCGAAGGAGACCCAGCCGAAGCCGGTGAAGTAGAGCTCGGGCCAGGCGTGCAGGTCATGGGTGGAGTACTCCCACTCCTCGGCGCCCACCCGCTCCGGGCGCAGGAAGCCGACCGAGACCCGGGCCGGGATGTCGAGCTCGCGCGCCATCACCGCCATCGCCGTCGCGAACTGCTGGCAGAAGCCCCGCCGGTTGCCCGGCTGGAGGAACGCCGTGATGTCGTCGGCGCTGCTGTCGAGGTCGACCTCGGTGTCATAGGTGAACCGGTCGCTGCGGAACCACCGCTGCAGCGCCACGGCCCGCTCGAAGTCGGAGTCGGCGTGCCGTGTCACCTGCTCGGCGAGGTCGGCGATCCCGTCGTCGAGGTCGTCGGGCAGCTCCTGGTAGCGGTCGTCGACACCGGTGACGGCTCCGCTGGCGTCGATGAGCTCATCGGAGGTGAGGTCGAGGTCGACGGAGGTGAAGGAGTAGCTCATGTCGGCCGCGAGGAGGTCCTCCTCACCGGCGATGAAGTCCATCGTGCTGAGGTCGTAGCGCCAGTCGCCGTCAGCCTCGATCCGGCTGATGTGCGGCTGGGTGGGCAGCCATCGGGAGTCGAAGCTGTCGAAGGTGCGGACGTCGTACTCGTGCTCCTGACGCGGCACGGTCGGCGAGACCCCGACCAGGGGTGGCATCTCGCCGTCGGCGGTCTGGTTGTCGGGCACCTTCCGGTCGCCGGCACGCCACTCGCCGTCGGCGAAGGTGGTGAGCGTGGCGATCCGGAGGTACGCCGGTCGCCGGTCGTCGGTGCGTACGCGCAGCACCGGCCGGTCGGGCCCGCGGACCAGGTCGTCGCGCATGCTCACCATCGGGTTGGTGACGTTGATGTCGCCACCTCCGCCAGCGCCGCGGCCCAGGTCGAGGAGCGCGACATCGAGCCCGGGCACGATCACCGGCACGGTGACGGCGAGCAGGGTCGCGCTGCCACCGACCAACGCCGCCCCGCGCGGCGGCCGGGGCATCGCCTCGGCGTCGTCGAGCCGCCGGCCCCACAGGTCGACGAGCGCGGTCTCGTGGAGGCCGATCATGGTGAGGTACGCCGCCACCGTGACCGCGAAGACCCACCACGACACGCCGTCGCCGGTGATCCCGAACGGCACGCTCAGCACGGCGAGCAGGGGCAGGCCGGCCACGGCCGGGCGGTGGAGACCACACGCCACCAGGTCGACGGCGAGCAGGCAGACCAGCCCGCCGAGGAGCAGCAGCGGCGCCACGCCCTCCTCGCCGCCGGTGGGCACCGGCGGGGCGAACCGGGTGGAGGTCTCGGCGGCCGCCTCCACTGCGGTCCACAGCGACCGCCAGCCCGGGCCGACCGGGATCGGGTTGCCGCCGATCAGGGCACTGGTGAGCGCCCCGCCGAGCACGAGCTGCACCACGAACGTCGCCACCGGGCCGCGGCCGAGCAGCCGCATGCCGATGCCGGTCGCCGCCACCACGACCGCCACCAGGGCCAGTGGGAAGAGGAAGCCCCGCGGCTGGGTGACGAACGAGCCCCACGAGATGGTCGCGACCCACACCGCGCCGGCCGACGCGAGGCCGGAGAGCGCGGTGACGGCCACCGAGGCCCTGCCCATCACGCGCCCCCCAGCAGATCGGAGGTGCGTACGCCGCCCACCGGCCGCACGGCGCGGGCGGACCGCGCGCCGAGCTCGCGCCAGACCTGGTCGGGCCGGGAGTCAGGGCGCATCGTGGCGACCCGCCAGCCCTGGCGAGCCAGCAGAGCAGCGGCGGGGGTGTCGGCGGGCCCGTCGGGCCGCGGGGCCGTGGCAGCGGCACGGGCGCGGTCGGCGGCCCAGGCCTCGGCGTCGAGGGAGACGGCGAGGGCGAGGCCGGCGTGGTGGTGGATCCGCCGCATCGCCGGCGCGTCGGAGGCCGTGAGCCGGCCGACGACCGCGACGGTGAGGCCGCCGTAGCTCTGCTCGCCCAGCCAGCCGGTCTCGAGGGTCACCGTCGGCACCGTCTCGACGACGGCGAGCGCCTCGAGCAGGGCGGCGGCGGAGGCCTCGGCCTCGCGCACGTGCCAGGAGCCACCCGCCTCCTCGCCGGCCGCGGTCACCAGCCGGACGGTGAACCCCCGACGGGCCAGGTGGACGGCCACGGAGGCGGCCATCACGACGGCGGACTCCAGCGACGACGCGGAGCCGCGGCCGGCGTGCGCGCCGGCCCGGTTGTCGAGCAGCACGGTCGCCCGCGACTGCCAGTCCTGCTCCTCACGGCGCACCATCAGCTCGCCGACGCGGGCAGAGCTGCGCCAGTGCACCCGGCGCAGGTCGTCGCCACGTCGGTACTCCCGCACGGTGACGTCCTCGGCGCTGCCGGTCGCGAACGACCGCGGCCGGTTGTCGCCCGAGCCGGCGATCGCGCCGCCGAGCTGCAGCGGAGGCAGGTCCACGGTGCGCGGGGTGACGAGCAGGGGAGTGGTGGTGTGGAAGGTCCGGTGCATCTCGACGAGGCCGAACGGGTCGCTCATCCGGGCCGTCATCGGCCCGATCTCGAAGCGCCCCCGCACGTCGGAGCGGATCTGGTAGCTCACCTCGCGCTGCCAGCCGTGCTCGATCCGCTCGAGCACGAAGCGGGGCCGTGCCCCGAGGCTGTACGGCAGCTGCTCCTCCAGCCGCAGCGCTCCGCTCGGCATCCGCCCCTCGTTGGTCACGCTCAGCCGCACGCGGGCCGGCTGCCCGGCCGTCACCACCTGCGGGGCCAGCACGCGCACCAGCCCGAGCCGGTAGCGGGCCCGCCCGACGACGTACGCCGTGAGCAGCGGCAGCGCCACGAGCAACACGCCGGCCTTGGACAGCGTCGACTGGCCCAGCAGCACCGCGCACACGACCGAGGTCACCCCGGCCGCGAAGAACGCCCGCCCGCGGACGGTCAGGCCGGCCAGTGCCTCACGCATCTCGCCCTCCCGTCTCCGGCCGTCACTCGGGCACCGGCACCGCACCGACGATGGAGTCGAGGATGTCGGCAGCCGTGCGGCCGTTCATCGCCGCCTCGGGCGTGGGCACCAGCCGGTGGGTGAGCACGCTGGGCGCCAGCGCGCTGAGGTCGTCGGGGAGCACGTAGTCGCGCCCGTGCAGCGCGGCCGCCGCCTTGGCGGCCCGCACGAGGTGGAGCGTGGCGCGCGGCGAGGCGCCGAGCACCAGCTCGGGGTGGTGGCGGGTGGCGGTGGCCAGCCCGACGGCGTACCGCTGCACCGCCGAGGAGACGTGGAGGCCGCCGACGATGTCGATGAGCTTCTGGACCTCGGCGGCGTCGGTGACGGCGTCGAGCCCGTCGAGCGGGTTGGCGCGCGTGTGCGACGCCAGCATCGCCAGCTCGGCGGCCTGCGGCGGGTAGCCGACCGAGACGCGCGCCATGAAGCGGTCGCGCTGCGCCTCGGGGAGGGCGTAGGTGCCCTCCATCTCGATGGGGTTCTGCGTGGCGATGACCATGAACGGCGAGGTGAGCCGGTAGGTCACGTTGTCGACGGTGACCTGGTGCTCCTCCATGCACTCCAGCAGCGCCGACTGGGTCTTGGGGGAGGCGCGGTTGATCTCGTCGCCGACCACGATGTTGGCGAAGATCCCGCCGGGCCGGAACTCGAACTCCCGGGTCTCCTGGTTGAAGACCGAGACCCCGGTGACGTCGCTGGGCAGCAGGTCGGGCGTGAACTGGATGCGCCGCACGGTGCAGTCGATGCTGCGGGCCAGCGCCTTGCTCAGCTGGGTCTTGCCGACGCCGGGCACGTCCTCGATCAGCAGGTGGCCCTCGGCGAGCAGGACGACGAGCGCGGTGAACACGACGTCGGGCTTGCCCTCGATCACCCGCTCGATGTTGTCGCGGACGCGGCGGGTCACCCGCGCCACGGTCTCCAGGTCGGCGCCCGACCTGTCTGCTGCGTCTGTCTCCACCGGCGCACTCACGCACAGCAACCTACCCGCCGCGCCCCAACCCGGATCCCCGAATCCGCGGAGCGGGGAGGCGGCGTACGCACGCCGCGACCCCCGGCGTGGGAGGGACACGCGCCGTGGGGGAGCGCGGAGTGGTTGATCGTGGGGGAAAGTGGAGTATGGTGGAGCGAAGTGGAGGAAGGCGCCACTGTCGTGGAGCAGAAGGGATGGAGGTGTCCCGATGTTCTTCATGGGCACCTACACGCCGAAGCTCGACGACAAGGGGCGGCTCTTCCTCCCGGCCAAGTTCCGTGACCGACTGGCTGAGGGGGTCGTGGTGACGCAGGGTCAGGAGAACTGCCTGGTCGTGTGTCCACAGGACGTCTTCATGCAGGAGGCGCGGCGGGCCCAGGCGACGCCGCTCACGTCGCGTGGGGCTCGTGACTACGCCCGTGTCCTCTTCGCCGGTGCCGACGAGGGGGTCCCGGACAAGCAGGGTCGGATCAGCATCCCGCCGCCCCTGCGCGAGTACGCCGGCCTCGACCGCGAGGTGGTCGTGATCGGCGTGATGGACCGGATCGAGATCTGGGACCCGCGGCGCTGGGCGGACTACTCGGCCCAGGCGCAGGCGAAGTTCGCACAGCTCGACGAGGACCCGCTGCAGGACTGAGCACCACCACGCACCACCAGCACGCACCACCACTGACAGCACAACAACGGATCCGCAGGGCCTGGTCTCAGTCCCGCTCCCACGACCATCTGGGGCACCTTCCCCGGCTCCAGAGGGTCACTTCCCCGGGAGCGGGCATGAGACCAGACCAGGCGGCTCCTTCTTTTTCCACCACGTTCCACCACCCACCACCACGCTCCACCCGGCACCACCGGGGCGGTCGAGGTGGGCGAGACAGCAGCACCGACATGGGGGTCGAGATGAGCAGCACGCGAGCGACGCAGGAGGCGCCACGGGTGCGCCACCAGGCGCGCGACGCCGCGGTGCTGATGGCGTTCTCCGGCGTGGTCTCGGTCGGCCTCGCCGGCCTGCTCCTCCTGCTCACGACGCTCGCGCAGCGAGGCTGACGATGGCCGCCCAGCAGCACGTCCCGGTCCTGCTCGACCGGGTCGTGTCCCTCCTCGCTCCCGCGCTCGAGCCGCACCCCGGCCGCGAGCGCCCGGTGCTGGTCGACGGCACCACCGGTCACGGCGGCCACAGCGAGGCGGTGCTCGAGCGGTTCCCCCAGGCCCGGGTCATCGGCATCGACCGCGACACCACCGCCCTCGACCTGGCCGGCGAGCGGCTGGCGCGGTTCGGCGAGCGGTGGGTCGGCGTGCACGCGACGTACGACGAGGTGCTCGACGTCGTCGCCGACCAGGGCCTCGACCACGTCGACGCCGTCTTCCTCGACCTGGGCGTCTCCTCGATGCAGCTCGACCAGCGTGAGCGGGGGTTCGCGTACGCCGAGGACGCCCCGCTCGACATGCGGATGGACGCCACCACGGGGCAGACCGCGGCCGACGTGCTCAACACCTACTCGGTCGCCGAGCTGA
>Ga0164243_10001281_pt1 | contig 43074 bp, 46 predicted proteins | sample OricompcompostOP_FD_108781 | JGI IMG/M metagenome (GOLD analysis project Ga0164243, IMG submission 108781) | Organic Plus compost microbial communities from Emeryville, California, USA - Original compost - Organic plus compost (OP) | ecosystem: Engineered > Solid waste > Mixed feedstock >...
CGCGTCAGCCCGCGCCTGAGCCGCATACGGGCGGTAGTCCCCGGTCTGCGGATGGGCGTTACGGCGCACCTCCCGGCTGATCGTGGACGGATCGCGCCCCAACTCGGCGGCGATCGACCGTAGCGACCTGCCCTCACGCAGCAGATCAGCGATCAAGATCCGATCGCCGACCGACAGGAAACGACCCGAGGAAGACCCGGGCCGGGCAGCAGGTCGCACCTCCCGCCCGGCCCGGCCCGCTCGCCCATACCGCCAGCGGTGTCCCGTGCGCCGGTTAACCCCGACGATCCGGCACGCCTGTACGGTACCCACACCATCCGCCACAAGATCAAGATAAGCCCGGCGCTCGGCATGCAACTTCTTTCGCCCCTGCGGCGCCCGTTCCCCGCGGATCTCGAACACTGCAACCCCTGAACAGGTCAGGTGTTGCAACCACCACTAGAACCCAAGGTGTTGGGAAGGGGCCCTTCCTTACGGCTGAGTGTTGGGAAGGGGCCCTTCCTTACGGCTGGGCGTTGGGAAGGGGCCCTTCCTAACGCCGGTCAGCTGCGGCGGAACGCGTACCGCTTGGCGGCGGCGGCCGGCCGGCCGTGGTTGGCCACGGTGGACCGGCCGCGGGCCGGGACGGAGCCCGACTGCTTGGCCGGCTTCCTGCGGCGTTCCGGAGCCGCCGGGCCGAGATCGGGCTCCGGCAGCTCGGCGGCGGACAGGTCGACGGTGAACTTCTCGGACGCAGGCATACGAAGGCCTCCTGGGAACGCGGAGAGAGCAGACGGATGCCCGGTGGCGTGGACGCGGAGAAGAAGCGCGCAGTGACGCCCCGGGCGCTCGGATGACCGCGCGACGCGGCGCGGACCGGCACACAGAAACCCTGGGGTCATCAGTAACGCATGACAGGGACGCTACCCGGCGTCCGCGGATGGCGCTAGGCGTTTACCGGCGGCACGGGATTCGGGATCGCGCCGCCGAAGCGCCGGTCGCGCTTGGCGAACAGCTCGCAGGCGTACCACAGGTGGCGCCGGTCGAAGTCGGGCCAGAGCGTGTCGAGGAAGACCAGCTCCGCGTACGCCGACTGCCAGAGCATGAAGTTGGACGTCCGCTGCTCGCCGGACGGCCGCAGGAACATGTCCACCTCGGGCATCTCGGGGTGGTACAGGTAGCGCGCGACGGTCTTCTCCGTCACCCGCGCCGGGTCGATCCGCCCGAGCACGGCGTCCCGGGCGATCCGGGCCGCCGCGTCGGCGATCTCCGCCTGCCCGCCGTAGTTGACGCAGAACTGCAGCGTCAGCACCGAGTTGCCGCGCGACATCTCCTCGGCCGTCTGCAGCTCCGAGATGACGCTCTTCCAGAGCCGCCCGGCCCGGCCCGACCAGACGACCCGTACGCCGAGGTCGATCAGCTGGTCGCGGCGCCGCCGGATGACGTCGCGGTTGAAGCCCATCAGGAAGCGGACCTCGTCGGGCGACCGCCGCCAGTTCTCGGTGGAGAAGGCGTACGCCGACAGGTACGGGATGCCGATCTCGATGGCGCCTTCGATGGTGTCGAAGAGCGAGTACTCGCCGCGTTCGTGACCCGCGGTGCGCGGCAGCCCGCGCTCCTTGGCCCACCGCCCGTTGCCGTCCATCACGATCGCGACGTGCCGCGGCAGGCTCCCCGGCGGCAGCGCCGGCGGCCGTGCCCCGGACACGTGCGGCGTCGGCGCCTTGACCACCTTTTTCACGTACGCTCCCCCGTCGTCCGGTCCACCAGCGGGAGCGAGCGTAACCCGCGCTCCAGGTGCCACTGCAGGTGAGCCGCCACCAGCCCGCTGCACTCCCGCCGCGGCCCGGCCTCGGCCGCGTCCGCGACCCGCCAGTCGCCGGACGAGAGCGCCACCATCAGGTCGAGCGTGGCCGGGGCGGGGTGCGCCGCACCGGGCGGCCGGCAGTCCGGGCAGACGGCGCCACCGGCCGGGACGGAGAACGCCCGGTGCGTGCCCGCCGTCCCGCACACCGCACACTCGGTCAGCGCCGGAGCCCACCCGGCGAGCCCCATCCCGCGCAGCAGGTACGCGTCGAGCACCAGCGTCCCCGCGTGCTCCCCGGCCGCGAGCGCCTTGATCGCCCCCAGCGTGAGGAGGAACAGCCGCAACGACGGCTCCCGCTCCACGGGCGTCAACCGCTCCGCGGTCTCCGCGATCGCGCTGGCCGCCGTGTACCGCGGGTAGTCGTCGAGGAACCGCTTGCCGTACAGCTGGATCGCCTCGACCTGGCTGACCGTGTGCAGGCCGCTCCCACCACCGGACGGGTCACCCGCGATCTGCAGGTCCACGTGCCCGAACGGCTCCAGCCGGGCCCCGAACCGCGACGTCGTCCGCCGCACGCCCCGCGCCACCGCCCGCAACCGGCCGTGCCGGCGGGTCAGCAGGGTGATGATCCGGTCCGACTCGCCCAGCTTCTGCACACGGAGCACCACCGCGTCGTCGCGGTAGAGCTGGCGGCGATAACCGGGCATCCGCCAATTGTGGTCCCCGCGCCGGCCCGCCGTCGCGGGTGGGTCCGATCCACGTCGCGGTGGTGGGGCGTCAGGTGGACCAGCCGGCTTCGGCGCATGCCTCGGAGAACGCGTCGGCGGCCACGATCCACGCGTCCTCGTTGCCCTCGGCCCGGGTGAGGGCGGCGCTGGCCTCGGCGACGCGGGGTGGTGCGCCGTCGATCTGGCCGGCGATCGTCGCGGCCAGTGACTCGCGTTCGTCGGCCGTGAGGGCCCGGGTGAAGCCGGCCGCGAACTCCTCGCACGCGCTCTCGCCCGGGTCCTTGCCGCAGCCGGTGAGCGCCAGACCGGCCACCATCGCCCCACAGAGCAAGACCAGACGTGCCCGCACCGCCACCTCCTCCGCGCAGAGGCTACCCGCCGAGGACCGGGCGGAACATGCCCGTGGCGACGCTCGCGGTGAGCATCAGCGCGGTGACCGCGGCCGCGCCGGCGACGAGGGCCGCGTCGGCCCGGGTGAAGCGCTGCTCGCGGGCGTGCGTCCGGCGCACCGGGTTGTCGAAGCCCCGGGCGTCCATCGCGACCGCCAGCCGGGTGCCGCGCCGGATCGCGCCGACCAGCAGGGCGAACGTCGTCGACGCGAACAGGCGTAGCGCGCGCAGCGGGTTGCCGCCGGCGTCGATGCCGCGGGCTCGCCGGGCCATCGTCAGGGCCTGCCACTCCTGGCCGAGGAGGGGTACGAGCCGGAACGCGGCCAGCGTGCCGATCGCGAAGCGGGCCGGAGCCCGGGCGTTCTGCACGAGGGCGTCCGCGAGGTCCGTGGGGTCGGTGGTCGCGAACACCATGACCCCGGGCAGCGAGAGCGCGACCAGCCGCAGGGCCAGGCCCAGCGCCACCATCAGGACGCCGGTGGTCACGCCGATCGGGCCGAGCGAGACGACGAGCGTGCCGCTGCGGTCGGCGCCGAACAGCACCACGGTCAGCACCACGCCGAACACCGACAGCAGCACGGGCCAGCCGCGGCGCAGCAGCGTCCCGTACCCGATGCCGAAGAGGGGCAGCAGCGCCAGCTCGACCGCGATCGCGAGCGCCGGCGTGAGCGGGTCGAGGGTCACCAGTGTGCCGAGCGAGAACACGGTGGCCGCGAGCAGCTTCGCGACCGGGTTCCGCCGGGCCAGCGGCGCCGACGAGCGGACCATCACCGTCGCGAGCGTCATGACAGCGTCACCCGCCGGTCGGCCAGCGCGGCGGCGAACTCCAGGTCGTGGGTGACCGTGACGACGCCGTGCCCGGCGTCGCGCAGGTCGGCGAGCAGGCCCACCAGCTCCACCCACGTGCGCCGGTCCTGGCCGAACGTCGGCTCGTCCAGGACCAGCAGCCGCGGCGCGCTCGCCAGCGCCGTCGCGACGCTCAACCGCCGGGCCTCGCCGCCGGAGAGGGTGTACGGGTTGGCGCCGGCCACGTGCTCGAGCCGGAGCCGGGCGAGCAGCTCGTCGACGACGGCGAGCGGGCGGCCCAGCCGGCGGGGGCCCACCGCCAGCTCGCCGCGCACGGTGGCGGCGACGAACTGGTGCTCCGGGTCCTGGAACACCGACCCGATCCGCGCTGTCAGGTCGGCTGCCCGCCAGCGGTGCGGAGGCCGGCGCGCGTCGGCGGCGGAGCCGGTCAGGGCCGGCGTCGCGGTGACCCGACCGGCCGACGGCCGCAGCAGCCCGCCGAGTATCAGGGCCAATGTGGACTTTCCGATCCCGTTGCGGCCGAGCACGGCGAGCGCCTCGCCGGCCCGTACCGTCGCGTCGGTGGGCGCAAGCCGCGGCGCCAGCGCCACCCTGTCGGCGGTGAGCAGCACGTCGCCGGGCGGCCCGGATGCCCGGCGCGGCGCCGGCAGCGGCTGGCCGGGCACCCAGATGCCGCCGGCCGCGAGGGCGGGACCGAGCTCGCCGAAGACGGCGGCCGGCGGGCCGGACGCGGCCACGCCGCCGCCGGGCGAGAGCACGACGACGCGGTCCACGAGCGGCACCACGGGCTCCAGCCGGTGCTCGACCATGATCACCGTGGTGTCCCGGGGTACGGCGTGGGCGAGCGCCGACCGCACCAGCGCGGCGCCGTCGGGGTCCAGGTTGGCGGTCGGCTCGTCCAGCAGCAGCAGGTCGGGCTTGAGCGCGAGCACGCCGGCCAGCGCGAGCCGCTGCTGCTCGCCGCCGGAGAGGGCCTGGGTCGGCCGGTCGAGCGGGTACGGGAAGCCGACCGCGTCCAGCGCCGCCCGTACCGCGGGCCAGATCTCCACCGGCGGCGTGCCGCGGTTCTCCAGGCCGAACGCCACGTCGTCGCCGGCCCGGGACATCACCAGCTGGGTCTCCGGGTCCTGGAAGACGATGCCGACCCGTTCCCGCGCCTTGCGGACGTCGAGCCCGTCGATCTCGGCCGTGCCCTCCCGCTCGCCGGAGTCCTCGGCGAGCAGGCCCGCCAGCGCGGCGAGCAGGGTGCTCTTGCCGGCACCGGACGGGCCGAGCAGGAGCACCCGTTCGCCGCGCTCGACGCGCAGGTCGAGGCCGCGGACCGCCCAGGCCTTCCGGCCGGCGTGCCGCCAGCCGAACCCGCGCAGGTCGACGGCGCTCACGGCGCTCAGACCGCCGGCCGCTCGCGTCCCGCCGGGAACCGGTCCAGCGCACCGGTGGTGGCGAGGGCCCGGGTCAGCACCCAGCCGCCGAAGCCGGCGATCACCGCCGAGCTGGCTGCCGTGATCGCCAGGTACGGCAGGTCGAAGGTGGCCCAGGCCATCGACGGATACCAGTAGACGACGTCGTAGGCGGCGGCGACCAGGCCGGAGACGGCGCCGGCGAGGACGGCCACCGGCAGCCGGTAGACGCGGTACGCGAACAGGGCGAAGACCAGTTCTGCGCCGAGCCCTTCGAGCGGGCCCTGGAGCACCAGCGTCCAGCCCCACGTGGTGCCGAACGCGACCGACACCAGCGCGGCGACGGTCTCGGTGAAGAACGCGGCGCCGGGCTTGCGGATGACCAGCGCGCCGAGCACGCCGGGCACCAGCCAGACACCGTAGAGCAGGGCACGCGCGGGCAGCGGGATCGCGTCCGCCGGTCCGTTGTAGAGCAGGCCCCAGGCCCAGAAGACGACGCCGAACGCGACGCCGAGAACCGCGGCGACGACGATGTCGACGGTGCGCCACCGGTTGGTGCGCGGGTTCATGAATGCCTCCCAGTTTCGACGAACGAGCGACGAACCAGGAGAAGACGCACGCCATGCCCGTGGGATCACGAGACATGGCGCGGCTGGAGAAGACCGAACTCCCTGCGCTGGCATTACCCAGATCAGGTTCGAGGGTCTGCGGACGGATCCGCACTCTCAGCGCTGTGCGCTCCCCTGTCGGATGTGAAGTTGTCTCGCCAGGTTAACACCAGCGGTTCCGGTACGCTCGCGCGCATGATCGCCCACCCGGCGGCGAGCGCCGAGCGGCTGCCGCACACCCGGGAGTCGCTCGCCGCCGACCTCGCCGCGCTCGGCGTGCGTCCGGGTTCGACGCTGCTCGTCCACGCGTCGATGAGGGCCGTCGGGTACGTGGCCGGTGGGACTCAGGCCGTCGTGCTGGCGCTCCGCGACGCGCTCGGCCCGGCCGGCACCCTGGTCGTGCCGACCCACACGCCGGACAACTCGGACCCGGCCGAGTGGCAGAACCCGCCCGTGCCGCCCGGCTGGTGGGCGGTGATCCGCGAGCACGCACCCGGCTTCGACCCGGCCGTGACGCCGAGCCGCTGGATGGGGGCGATCGCCGAGCAGGTGCGCACGTGGCCGGGTGCCCGGCGCAGCGACCACCCGCACGTCTCGTTCGCGGCGCTGGGCCGGTGCGCGGACGAGGTCGTCCGCGACCATCCCCGCTCGGGCATGCTGGGCCCGGACTCGCCGCTCGGCCGGGTGTACGCCCTCGACGGCGACGTCCTGCTGCTCGGCGTGGGGCACGATTCGAACACGTCGCTGCATCTCGCGGAGTACCGCCAGCCGGCGCCGCCCGCGGCCCGGCACGGCGCCGCGGTCCGCCGGGCCGACGGCGGGCGGGAGTGGGTGTGGTGGGACGACCTCGACCTCCACGAGGAGGACTTCGACCGTCTCGGCGCCGACTTCGAGGTGACCGGGGCGGTCCGCACGGGTCGGGTGGGCGGTGCCCACTCCCGCCTGATGCGCCAGCGCGACGCCGTCGACTTCGCCGAGACCTGGATCGCCGCACACCGCCGCCAACCGCGCGATTGAAAGGAAGGGCCCCTTCCCATCGCTCCAGCGATGGGAAGGGGCCCTTCCTTTCAATTGTCGGACCGCCGCGCGGCCCGAGTGGGAATGATCTTCGGGTTTTGGCGGGAGCGGGTTCGGGAAATGAGCCCGGACCGGCGGCCCGGGAGCGACCATGAGGGCTGGCCGGTACCCCTTCGACCGGCGTGAGCGAGGAGCCCGCATGGCCCAGGAACACCATCCGAAGGAGACCCCGAAACAGCGGTGGGACCGCAACTTCGCCGATCTTCTCCAGGAGCTGCGGGTCGCGCAGACCGGCATCCAGATCCTGTTCGCGTTCCTGCTCACGCTCCCCTTCAGTAACGGCTTCCCCCGGACCACGGCGTACCAGCGGGACGTCTACCTGGTCGCGCTCCTGTCAGCCGCGGCGGCGACCGCGTTGATCATCGCACCGGTGGCGTTCCACCGGGCCCTGTTCCGGCAGGGTCGCAAGCCGGAGCTGGTGCGGTTCGCCCACGCGGTCGCCACCGGCGGGCTGTTCTTCCTGCTCATCGCCATGGTCAGCTCGGTACTGCTGATCACCGACTTCATCCTGTCGCGCGGGCTGTCGCTGCTGCTCAGCGGGCTCACCGCGGCGTTCTTCCTGGCGTACTGGGTGGTGTTCCCCTGGGCTCGGCGGGACTGGGGCGAACCGGACGAGTCGGAGGAGGAGATCGCACGGCGGCGGGAGAACCCCGAGGAGTTCGAGAAGCCTACCGACGGGTAACCACCCGGGGTACCGTCTAGGAACGAGCACTGCCAAGCCCGGACAAAGGGGGGAAGCCGTGACGACTACGCAGAACAGGCCGCCCGCGGCGGGCGGAGCGGACGGAGCCGGCGCGCTGCCCACCGAGGCCGGCACCGTTTCCTACCAGGAGTCCCGCCAGGTGGCCGAGGCCTCCCGGGAGGCCGACTGGGCCAAGCCCAGCTTCGGCAAGGAGCTGTTCCTCGGCCGCCTGCGCCTCGACCTGATCGACCCGTGGCCCGAGCCGGACCCGGTCCGCCACGCCAAGGCCGAGGAGTTCATCAAGAAGCTCGGCGCGTACGTGCGCACCGAGATCGACGGCGACCGGATCGAGGCGGAGAACCGCATCCCCGACGAGGTCTTCCACGGCCTCGCGCGGCTCGGCGCCTTCGGCATGAAGATCGACGAGAAGTACGGCGGCCTCGGCCTGACCAACCTCGACTACGGCCGGGCCCTGATGCTGGTCGGCTCGGTGAACCCGGCGGTCGGCGCGCTCCTCTCCGCGCACCAGTCCATCGGCGTGCCCCAGCCGCTCAAGCTTTTCGGCACCGAGGAGCAGAAGAAGCGCTACCTGCCCCGGCTCGCGGCCGGCGAGGTGTCGGCGTTCCTGCTCACCGAGCCCGACGTCGGCTCCGACCCGGCCCGGCTCGGCACGATCGCGGAACCCGTCGAGGGCGGTTACAAGCTCAACGGCGTCAAGCTCTGGGCCACCAACGGCACCGTCGCCACGCTGCTGGTGGTGATGGCCCGCGTGCCGGCCTCCGACGGGCGGCGCGGCGGCATCACCGCGTTCGTCGTCGAGGGCGATTCGCCGGGCATCACGATCGAGCGGCGCAACCAGTTCGTCGGCCTGCGCGGCCTGGAGAACAGCGTCACCCGGTTCCACGACGTGTTCGTCCCGGCCGACCAGGTGATCGGCGGCGAGGGACGCGGGCTCAAGATCGCGCTGACCACGCTCAACACCGGCCGGCTCTCGCTGCCCGCGATGTGCGTCGGCGCCGGCAAGTGGTGCCTCAACGTGGCGCGCGAGTGGTCGGCGGCGCGCGTCCAGTGGGGACGGCCGATCGGCGAGCACGAGGCCATCGCCACCAAGCTGTCGTTCATGGCGGCGACGACGTACGGCATGGAGACGATGCTCGACCTGTGCTGCATGCTCGCCGACGACGACCGCAACGACATCCGCATCGAGGCGGCGCTGGTGAAGCTGTACGCGAGCGAGATGTCCTGGAAGATCGCCGACGAGCTGGTGCAGATCCGCGGCGGCCGGGGGTACGAGACGGCGGCGTCGCTGGCCGCGCGCGGTGAGCGGCCGGTGCCGACGGAGCAGATCCTGCGCGACCTGCGGATCAACCGGATCTTCGAGGGCTCGACGGAGATCATGCACCTGCTGATCGCCCGCGAGGCGGTCGACGCGCACCTCTCGGTGGCCGGCGACATCATCGACCCGGCGGCGGGCCTGTCCCGCAAGGCGAAGGCGGGTGCGAAGGCGTCGGCCTTCTACGCCCGCTGGCTGCCGACGCTCGCGGTCGGCAAGGGCCAGAGCCCGTCGGCGTTCGGCGAGTACGGCCGCCTGGCGCACCACCTGCGCTACGTGGAGCGCGCGTCGCGCAAGCTGGCGCGGTCCACGTTCTACGGCATGAGCCGCTGGCAGGGCAAGATGGAGCGCAAGGAGGCGTTCCTGGGCCGGATCGTCGACATCGGCGCGGAGCTCTTCGCGATGGCGGCGGTCTGCGTGCGGGCCAACGCGGAGAAGCGGATCCGGCCGGAGGGCATGGAGCTCGCCGACCTGTTCTGCCGCCAGGCCCGGGTCCGCGCCGAGGCGCTGTTCACCGCGCTGTGGGAGAACACGGATTCGGTCGACACGAAGGCCGCGAAGCGCATCCTCGAGGGCCGGTACGCCTGGCTCGAGGAGGGCGTGATCCCGCCGGCCGGCGACCAGCCGTGGGTGTCCGGCTGGCAGCCGGGGCCGTCCACAGCGGAGGACGTCCGGCGCCGCGTGCCACCGGCGGTGTGAGCACCGGAGCGGGCCCCTGCCGGACGGCAGGGGCCCGCTCTCCTGTGGGGTGGGATCAGTTCCGGGCGATGGCGTCGGCCAGGAGGTCGACCTGGTCCGGGTCGGGATCGTTGCCGGCGACGATCAGCTCGTCGCGGCCCGCCGCCGGCGTCCGGCGGAGCTCTCCGCGCGGCTGAACGCCTTCTACGCGGTCAGGTGAGGCGGTCCGCGAGAGCCGCGACGGCCTTGCCGTCGTAGTGGCGGAGGAGGTCGCGCAGCGGCGCCGTGTCGCCGGACAGGGCCGTCGTGGCGGCCTGCCAACGGTCGTCGTCGTCCGCCGCCTCGGTCAGGACGTCCAGCGGGTGGCGGCCGTCGTCCTGGCGGCGGTTCAGGTGGCGCTGCCAGGCCGGCCAGCGGGCGACGATCTCGGCCAGCACCACGAGGTGGCGGGCGTCGGCCACGTCGACCCGGCCCGCCGCGAGCTTGTCCAGCACGCGCACGTAGAACTGCCAGACGGTCAGGATGCGCTTGGCCTCGCGTACGGAGAGGTCGGGCTGGGCCTCCAGCCGGTCCGCCAGGCGCTGGCGTACCCGCGGGTGTGCCTCCAGCGCCGCCACGACGGCCGAGGGTGTCGGCGTCGGTGCCGGCTCGCCCGTCGCCGGCGGCGGCAGCGGGGGAGTGGCCGGGCCGACGGCGGCGGTCGCGGGGTCCGGCGCGGACCGCGGCGTGTCGACCGGGCCGAGCAGGTGGTCGAGGACCGGCCCGACGTGCTCACCCTTGGCCCGTGGTACGAGCACCGGAAGCTGGACGATCTTGCGCAGGTACGACCAGCCGAGGCTCGGGTCGGCCCCCGACCGGTCGTGCGCCGCCGCCAGCTTCTCGTAGGCCGCGTCGAGGTGGACCGCGACGGCCGCCGCGTCGACGCCGACGAGGAAGCGGATCGTGGGGTACATCTGGCCGACGAACACGTTGATCGCCTCGAAGATGTCGGCCGTGGTCCGCGGCGAGCACCGGTCCAGGTCGTCGACGCAGACGACCAGCCGGGTGCCCACGCGCTCGAACTCCGCCAGCAGCCCGAAGACGTCGTGCTGGACGAGGTAGAGGAACCCCGAGCGGGCCCGGTAGTACGGGTCGTGCAGCACCGCGTCCGCCGAACCGGCGGCCTCCGCCGCGACCGCGCCGGTGGCGACCGGGCGGGTGAAGAGGTCGGCGGGCAGCAGGGCGGCCGCCGGGCGGGTCAGGTAGCGCCAGGCGGTGTGCAGCAGACCGGCGGCGAGCAGGCCGACCGCGGTCCAGGCCAGCGCCGTCAGCGTGCCCGACGCCTTCACGAACTGGGCCAGGATCGGCACCGGCAGTGCGAAGACGGCCAGGCGGAGGATCGGCGACAGGACCCCTTGGCGCAGCTTCTTGCGCAGCCGGCGGCGATCCAGCTCGGCCACGTTGCGGATGAACCACCAGCGTTCCCGGAGCCGGTCGCGGGTGCGCGGATCGGGGAAGAGCACCCGGTCGGCGGCCCGGACCACCGCGTCGGTGAGGCCGGCCCACACCTGCTCGCCGGTCTGGAACGACCACGGGTTGAACTCGACGGTGACGACCGGCGGCGCGGCCGGCGGTGCGGGCCCGCGGCGCCGGCCGAGCAGCCGGCCGAGCAGCCTGGTGGTGCCTGGCTCGGCGCCGAGCGCCACGTCGGCCTCCCAGGCCCGCATCTCCCGCGCCGCCCGCCTTTCGGCCCGCGTGAGCGGAGCCGGCGGCTGCGGCTCCGGCGCGTCGAGGCGGCGGCGCACCATCCCGATGATGGACGACTTGCCGGTGCCCCAGGAGCCCTCGACCGCGATGACGGTGGGCCCCGGGGTGTCCCACGCGGCGTCGTCAGGGGCGGGGAGGAGCAGCTCCGCGAGCGTCTCCACCAGCGCCGCGCGGGCGAGCGCGTCCTTGGTCGCCGGCCGGTCCCCGAACCCGCGGGTGGACACCCGGCCGTACGCCTCGTCCACCGGTGGCTCGTCGCCCGCCGCGGCCGCGGCGGACGGCGTCGCTCCCCGGCGGCGCGTCGCCGCCGGTGGCAGGAGTCGTTCCAACGGTGGCCAGTGCGCGACGACCTCGCGCCACGGGGTCATCCACGCGGCCGTGCCGTCCACGTGGCTGGCCGTCAGGTAGCCGATGACGTGTCCGTCGTCGTCGGACATGACACCGGCGCCGGAGAATCCGGCACCGATGCGGGCACCCGCACCGGCGGGGTCGAGCTGGATCCACCGGCCGCCCGGGCCACCGGAGAATCCGACGGTGACGGCGGCCCACACCCCGCTCTCCACGCTCGCCGGGTTGCCGTAGACCCGGGCGGCCCTCGGGCTGCCGGGAAGCGGCCCCAACACGGCCGGCACGACGCCGGGCGGCAGCGGGCCGTCGAGCCGGAGGACCGCCACGTCCACGCCGTCGTCGGACGAGAACCGGATCGTCTCCAGCGTCGCGACGCGGGTCTCCGGTGACTCGGCGAAGCCGACGACGACGCCGAACGGCGCGGTGTTGTCGGTGGCGACCAGGTGCCCGGCGGTGACGACGTGGGTGTCGTCGACGACCACCCCCGCGCCGACCACGCGGTCGTCGCGCAGGATCTGTGCCCGCCAGCTGGTCACCGGAGAAACCCTAGCGGCCTCGCGGCCGCAGGCCCAGGGAGCGTAGCTCCAGTGCCGCCAGCGCCTCCACCGTGGAGTCGTCGGCGCGGCGCCAGCTCTCGGCGACGTCGGGGCCGAGCCGGGCCAGCTTCGTCAGCGGCTGGGTGGCCAGTGCGCGCAGGGCGAGCAGGTCGCGGCCCGCCGCCGAGCCGCGGACCCGGGACGCCGCGGTGGCCCGGCGGATCCAGCGGATTCGCAGCGGGAGCCAGACCAGCAGCACCAGCAGGACCGGGGCCACAGCGGTGATCACGCCGAGGGCGAGGGCGACCTCGCGTACGACCTCCTGCTGGTCCTGGCCGGCGGCCGCGACCGCCCGGGCGGCGTCCGCCGCCTTGGCGAACGGCGCCGTCAGCTGGTCGCCGACGACCGGGACACGGCCCACCTTGCCCCCGGCGTCGGCGAGGTTGTCGGCTAGCCCGGTGCCGGCGCTCTCCAGCGTGCGGCCCGGCGCGGCCAGCCGCTCCACCTGCGCGTGCAGCCAGAGGGCGGCCCGCACCCAGACGTAGACCCACGCCACCACGAGCAGGTCGCCGAGGGCCTGCGCCACGAACCGGGGGAAACGATCGGCGTAAATCCTCACGCCGGACAGCGTCTCACGTGGAGCAGTCGCGGCAGGTGCCGAAGATCTCCATGGTGTGGCTGACGTCGGTGTACCCGTGCTGCGCGGCGACCCGCTCCGCCCAGTGCTCCACGGCGGGGCCCTCGACCTCGACGGTGCTGCCGCAGCTCCGGCAGACGAGATGGTGGTGGTGGCCCTCGCTGCACCGGCGGTACAGGTACTCGCCGCCGGGCGGTCGCATCACGTCGACCTCGCCGGCGTCGGCGAGGCCCTGGAGCGTGCGGTAGACCGTGGTGAGGCCGACCCGCTCGCCCCGGTCGCGGAGCATCGAGTGCAGCTCCTGGGCCGAGTGGAAGCCCTCCACCGAGCCGAGCAGGGAGCTGACCGCGCGGCGCTGGTGGGTGTTGCGCAGCGCGCTGGAACGGTTGTCGGCCGCCGTCATGATGCCTCCCTGGCGTGGCTCACCGCGTCGGCGACGATGTGCGCGATGTGCTCGTCGACGAGCGCGTAGGCGATCTCCCGACCGCGGCGCGAGCCGCGGACCAGGCCGGCACCGCGGAGCACGCGCAGGTGCTGCGACACCAGCGGCTGCGGTGCGCCGAGCGCCTCGACCAGCTCGTGGACGCAGCGCTCGCCGGACCCCAGCTCGGTGACGATCGCGACCCGGATGGGAGCCGCGAGCGCGCGCAGGAGCTCACCCGCGCGCTCGTACGACTCGTACCCGTTGCCCGCCGTCATGGGGGAAACCGTAGCTCACCGTCGCTGGAGGACGACCTCGTGTGGCTCGGGTTCCGACCGGACGGCCGCCCGGTCGGCGCGCAGCGCCAGGCGGCGCCGGATCGCGCGGGCCACGGCCACACCGAGGGCCACGGCGACGAACACGCCGATCGCCAGCACCACGATGGTCGCGCCGAGCGCGGTGTCGGCCTCCCAGGCGAGCCACACGCCGGACCCGGCGGCGCCGACGCCGATCAGCATGGCCAGGGCCATCGTGGCGGCGAACCCGCGGGCCACCTGCTGCGCGGTCGCCACCGGGACCACCATCAGCGCGCTCACCAGCAGCAGGCCGACGGCGCGCATGGAGATGGTCACGGTGACCGCGGTGAGCACGGCCACGAGCAGGTTCAGGGCGCGCACGGGCAGGCCGGAGACGCGGGCGTACTCCTCGTCGTGGCTGACGGCGAAGAGCGCCGGCCGCAGGCCGAGCGCGAAGGCCAGGACGATCGCGCCGAGGACCACGATGAGGAGCAGGTCACTCACCGAGGTGGTCGCCAGCGAGCCGAAGAGGTACGCCATCAGGTTCGCGTTGCTGCGCGATCCGGAGAGGCCGACGAGCATCACGCCGCCGGCGATGCCGCCGTAGAACAGCAGCGCCAGCGCCAGGTCGCCGGAGGTGCGGCCGCGTTCCCGGATCAGCTCGATCGCGACCGCGCCGAGCGCGGAGACGATGATCGCGGTCGCCACCGGCGACTGGTTGAGCAGGAGGCCGACGCCGACGCCGGTCAGCGCGACGTGGCCCACCCCGTCGCCGATCAGCGACATGCGGCGCTGAACCAGGTAAACCCCGAGGGCCGGTGCGGTCAGGCCGATCACCAGAGCGCCGATCAGGGCCCGGATCATGAACTCATTGGCGAAGATACTCATGCCACCGCTCCGCTACGCTCCGCGTCGTCATGAGGCTCCGCGACACCGAGCTGGCTGATTCGCTCGCTACGCTCGCTCATGCCGCCGCTCCGCTACGCTCCGCGCCGTCATGAGGCTCCGCGACACCGAGCTGGCTGATTCGCTCGCTACGCTCGCTCATGCTCCCCACATCCCCGGTGTCTGCTCCGGCGCGTGCGGATGCACGTGGTCGTGGTCGGGGTCGGCGTGGTGGCCGGCCGGCGCGGGCACCGGGCCGCGGTGCGCGATCTCGCCCTCGTGCACCACCACGCAGCGGCTGATCAGCGGCTTGAGCGGGCCCAGCTCGTGGGCCACGAGCAGCACGGTGCCGCCGCCGGCCGCGAAGGACTCCAGCGCGGCGGCGAACGCCGCCTGGCTCGCCGCGTCGACGCCGGCCGTCGGCTCGTCGAGGACGAGCAGCTCGGGCCGGCCGGCGAGCGCGCGGGCGATCAGCGTGCGCTGCTGCTGGCCGCCGGAGAGGCTGGCGACGGGGTCGCGGGCCCGGTCGGCGAGGCCGACGGCGTCGAGGGCGGCGGCGACGGCGGCGCGGTCGCGCCGGCCCGGCACACGCAGCACGCCCCGCCGGGCGACGAGGCCCGAGCCGACGACCTCGGCCACGGTGGCGGGCACCCCGGCGCCGGCGCCGATCCGCTGCGGCACGTACCCGATCCGCTCCCAGCTCCGGAAGCGCGGATCGCCGAAGAGCGTGACGCTGCCGCCGCTCAGCGGCACGAGCCGCAGGATCGCGCGAACCAGGGTCGACTTGCCGGAGCCGTTGGCGCCGAGGATCGCGACGACCTCGCCACGGTCGACGGACAGCGACACGCCGCGGAGCACCAGCCGGTCGTCGTAGCCGGCGACCGCGTCGCGGACCTCGACGACGGGCTCGGTCACGAACACCCCAGGGCGGTACGGATGGCAGCCAGGTTGTCACGCATGATCGAAAAATAGTCTCCCGTGGCGCCGGGCTGGAGCCCTTCGATGGGGTCCAGCACCGCGGTCTTCGCGCCGACCTCACGCGCGATGGTGTCGGCGACCTTCGGACTGACCAACGTCTCGAAGAAGATGGTGGTCGCGCCGTGCTCGCGGGCTTCCTGGGCGACGGCCGCGAGCCGCTGCGGCGCGGGCTCGTCCTCGGGGGTCAGCCCGGAGAGGCCCACCTGCTCCAGGTGGTAGCGGTCGGCGAGGTAGCCGAACGCGGCGTGGCTCGTGATCAGCTCGTGCCGCTGGCAGGTGGCCAGCCCCGCGGCGTACTCCCGGTCGAGGGTTTCGAGCTTGCCGCGGAGCGCGGCGGCGTTGGCGGTGTAGGTGGCGGCGTGGTCCGGATCGGCGGCGCCGAGCCGCTGCGCGATCGCGTCGCCGATCGTGGCGAGGCGCGTCGGGTCGAGCCAGACGTGCGGGTCGGTGGAGAGGCCGGACTCCTCCTCGTGCGCGGGCTCCTCGCCCTCGTGGACGTGCGCGCTCTCGCCGGCCTTGAGCAGCGGCACGGTGGTGGCGACGTCCAGCGCGCGGTCGCCGCCGACCTGGTCGACCGCGGCGTCGACGGCCGGCTGGAAGCCCCGGAGGTACACGATCACCTTGGCGTCGCCGACCTCGCCGACCTGGCGCGCGCTCAGCTCGAGGTCGTGCGGCTCGGCGCCGGGCTTGGCCAGGTTGGTCACCGCGACGTCGGCGCCGCCGACCTGCTCGGTGACGAACTGCAGGGGATAGAACGAGGTCACGACGCCGAGCTTGCCGCCCGAGGCGGCGGAGTCGGAGTCGGCGGAGCAGGCCGCGAGGCCGGCTCCCGCGGCGAGGGCGAGGACGGCGCAGGCCGTGGCGATGGTGCGGCGGGGCATACCCCCACTGTCCCCGACAATGAAATTGATTGTCAAAAGCGCATGAGTACGCGGTCAGAGGATCTTGAAGATGGCGATGCCGATGAGGGCGGTGAGCATGACGAGGCGCACGAGGCGCGTCTGCGGGGCCTGGATGGCCCAGGTGAGCCGGGCCAGATAGATCATCCCGGCGGCCAGCGCCAGCAGGACCAGGCCGCCGATGATGCCCGGCAGGAGAAGCCCGGCGAGCACGAGCACCAGCGCGCCGAGGAACGCCTTCGTCGGGTTGACCCGGGCCAGGCGGTCCGGGAGCCGGGACTGCGTAGGCTGCATCCCGTCACTGTACGAGGAGGTCGATCCGTGCTGGTCGTCAACCGGTTCGTGGTGGCCGAGGAGGCCGCCGGCGGGTTCACCGAGCGGGCCCACGCGGCACTCGGCGCGCTCGCCGCCCGCCCCGGCTACCGGTCCGGGCAGCTGGCCCGGGGGCTCGACGACCCGACCGCGTGGTGCCTGGTGACGGAGTGGGAGTCGGTGGGTGCCTACCGGCGGGCACTCGGTGCCTTCGACGTCCGGATCCACGCCACGCCGCTGCTGGCCGAGTCGTTGGACGAGCCGTCGGCGTTCGAGCCGCTGGCCAGCGCCGAGCCCGGCGGGGCCGTCACGTCGCGGTCGAGTGATCGCGCGACCGACCCCTGGCGGTGAGCTCCGCCGCACTAGGCTTGCCGGCATGAGCACGACGCCCGGCCCTCCGGCGGTGCCCCCCGTGCCCGCGCCGCCGTCCGGCCCGCCGGCGCCGCCGCCCGGGCCCGGTGTCGTGCCGCCGTTCGCCGCGCCGCCGACCGAGGGACGGACCACCCGCCTCTGGCTCGGGCTGGCCGCGGCCGGGCTCTTCGTCGTGCTCTGCTGCGGCGGCGGGATCGCGGCGATCACCGGCCTCGGGATCTTCGGCATGCAGGCGATCGACGAGCGGGCCCGGGTCGCGGTCACCGACTACATCGAGGCGCTGGAGCGCGCCGACTACCGCGGGGCCTACGCCCTGCTCTGCGACTCCCGGCAGCGCCAGCAGACCGAGGCGGAGTTCGTGATGCTGGAGTCGATGGCGCCGCGGATCGAGTCGTACCGCATCCACAAGGTGGAGGCGACCACGACCATCACCGTTCCCGTCGACGTGACCTACAGCACCGGCGCGGCGGAGTCGCTGCAGTTCATCCTCGAACAGGACACCGGGACGGGCGACTTCGAGGTGTGCGGGGTCACGGACTAGGCTCGGTGCGGTCGCTCGGCGGGCAACGCGTACCGCCGGGCGGTCGTTTGGTTTGTGAATTTGTCCATGACGCCGACCGCCAGCCGGCGTAGGAGGAACCCCATGCCCGTCGACCGCATCGACGCCATCGTCAGCCTCGCCAAGCGCCGGGGCTTCGTCTTCCCCTCCAGCGAGATCTACGGAGGCACCCGGTCGGCGTGGGACTACGGTCCCCTCGGCGTCGAGCTCAAGGAGAACGTCCGTCGCCAGTGGTGGAAGGCGATGGTGCAGGAGCGCGACGACATCGTCGGGCTCGACTCCGCGGTGATCCTCGCGCGCGACGTGTGGGCCGCCTCCGGCCACCTCGGCGAGTTCGTCGACCCCCTGACCGAGTGCCAGTCCTGCCACAAGCGGTTCCGGGCCGACCACCTGGAGGAGGCGTTCGAAGCCAAGCACAACCGGCCGCCGACGGGGCTTTCCGAGGTCAACTGCCCGAACTGCGGCGTCAAGGGCGCCTTCACCGAGCCGCGGATGTTCAACGGGCTGATGAAGACCTACCTCGGCCCGGTCGAGAACGAGGAGGGCCTGCACTACCTGCGGCCCGAGACCGCGCAGGGCATCTTCGTCAACTACAACAACGTGGCGACCGCGGCGCGCAAGAAGCCGCCGTTCGGCGTCGCGCAGGTCGGCAAGTCGTTCCGCAACGAGATCACGCCGGGCAACTTCATCTTCCGGACGCGCGAGTTCGAGCAGATGGAGATGGAGTTCTTCGTCGAACCGGGCACCGACGAGAAGTGGCACGAGTACTGGCTGGCCGAGCGCTGGAACTGGTACGTCGACCTCGGGCTCGCCGAGTCGAACCTGCGCTACTACGAGCACCCCAAGGAGAAGCTCTCCCACTACTCGAAGCGGACGGTCGACATCGAGTACCGCTTCCAGTTCGGCGGCCAGGAGTTCTCGGAGCTGGAGGGCATCGCCAACCGCACGGACTTCGACCTGACCACCCACTCCAAGCACTCCGGCGTCGACCTGTCCTACTTCGACCCCGACAAGAAGGAGCGGTGGGTCCCGTACGTCATCGAGCCCGCCGCCGGCCTCACCCGCGCCGTGCTGGCGTTCCTGCTGGAGGCGTACGACGAGGACGAGGCCCCGAACACCAAGGGCGGCGTCGACAGGCGCACCGTGCTCCGCTTCGACAAGCGGCTGGCCCCGGTGAAGGTGGCGGTGCTGCCGCTCTCGCGCAACCCGGAGCTGTCGCCGAAGGCCCGCGACCTGGCCGCCGCGCTGCGCAAGCGCTGGGTGGTCGAGTTCGACGACTCGCAGGCGATCGGCCGCCGCTACCGCCGCCAGGACGAGATCGGCACGCCGTACTGCGTCACGGTCGACTTCGACACCCTCACGGACAACGCGGTCACGGTCCGCGACCGCGACACGATGGCCCAGGAGCGCATCCCCCTCGACCAGGTCGAGCGCTACCTGATCGAGCGGCTGCCCGGCTGCTGACGCACGCCGCAGGCCGTCACGTCCGGGCGAAGTCCTCGCCCAGCAACGCCCGTAGCCTGCCCAGCGCGCGGGCGTTCTGGGTCTTGACCACCGACATCGAGACACCGAGGATGCCGGCGACGGCTTCGACGCTCTGGTCCTCCCAATGCCGGAGCACCACGATGGCCTGGTCGCGGACGGGCAAGGTGGCCAGCGCGCGCAGCAGGGCGACGTGCAGCTCCGCGGTGTCGTCCGGCCGGTGCGACGATCCGGCGGGCGGCTCGGCGACGACCAGCTCCGAGCCGCTGCGCCGCTTGCGCTCGTCGAAGACAACGTTCATCAGGACACGGCGGCTGTACGCCTCGAGGCTGTCCACGCGACGGATCCTGGCCCAGCTCGCGTACATCCGGGCGAACGTGGTCTGGGTCAGATCCTGGGCCAGATGCCAGTCCCGGCACATCAGGTACGCGGTGCGCCGCAGCTTCGGGGCCGTCGCCTCGACGAACGCGGTGAACTCAGCCTCGCGGGCGGCCCGCTCGCGCCGCCGGCCGGCGCCCCACCGGGTCAGCGGACCCTGCCTGGCGTCGCCCATCAGCCGGTCGTCCAGATGTCGGTCCCCTTCGGGCAGGCATGCCCGATGATCTGGTCGATCCCGGGCATGGCCCCGACGCGGTCCACGAAATCGGCGTATGGCCCGGAGAGCTTGACCCGGAACGACGCCGGCAGGTCGCTGGCTTTGACCGCGTCGACCAGTTGCGGCGCGTCAGCGAACATCCGGGCCAGGTGGGCGTGCGCGGCCTCGCGGCTCTCGTAGCGGTGGGTCTGGACGGCCGGATCCGTCTCGAGCGCGCGGTCGAGAGCCGCGCGCTGCTGATCGGTGATGTCGGGGGTCAGGAAGACGGACACGTCCGTCGCGGTGTCCCGGGCCGGCGACGTGCACGCGGGGTTCAGCAGCATCGCGAACCCGGCCGGAACAGTCTCCGGCGGTGCGTCCGGCGGGGCACCCACGGTGGCGACGCCCAACGCCGCGACGGCGGTCACAGTCGCGACGGCGGCTCCCACCAGGCGGTGCCGGCGGCGGCGCAGGCCGGCGCCGGCGGCCTTGGCACGGTCGGCCAAGTCGTCCGGTGGCGGCCCCGGCTCGTCGGCGAGCGCGCGGTCGAAGAGCAACCGGAGATTCTCGTCCATGGTTCGGCTCCTGTGATCCGGTGGGCTGTCACCGGTGATGACTGCCTGAGCCACCGGATCGGTGACACCGGCCGGGAGCTTTCGTCAGAACGCGAAGCCGCCGGGGCGTGCGTTGCGGTCGGCGATGAGGCCGGCGAGGGTGGCGACGGCGATCTCGGCCGGGGTGCGGGAGCCGATGTTGAGGCCGATCGGGCGGTGGACGCGGGCGATGTCCGCGTCGGGGACGCCGAGTGCGCGCAGCGGCTCGATGTGCGGGCCCGGGTGGCGTGGGTTGCCCATCAGGCCGATCCAGCGGGTCTCGGCGGCCAGCGCGTCGCGCAGCACCTCGCCCAGCTCGGCGCGGTGGTGGTCGCAGACGACCAGGTCGGTGTGGGCGTCCAGGCCGGCGGCCTTGACGTCGGCGACGACCTCGGCGGGCGGCGCGGCCCCGGCCCGCCGGTCGGCGTCGGGCTCGACCAGGACCGGCCGGTAGCCCAGGTCCGCGGCCCAGCCGAGCAGGCGTGCGGCGACCGGTGAGGCGAAGACGGCGACCAGCGTGCGGGTAGGCTCCTCGGCCGCCGGCGGGGCGCCGTGGGCGACGGCGCAGGACTCGTCGTGGGTGTGCTCGGTCACGTCACCGACTCTGCCACGATCACGCGCCGGCCAGTACCACCGTGCCGCCGGCGTCGCGCTCGATCGCGCGGCGGGTGGTGGCCGGCAGGGTGGCGAACGGGGTCACGGTGACCGTGTCCCCGCGGCGGCGCCACACGGCGACCACCTCGCCGCGGTCGAGGACCGCGCCGGGGTTGGCGACCGGCCGCCACACCTGCTTGCGCCGGGCCGGGTCGGGGACGAGCAGCGCGCGGTCGCAGAGTTCGAGCACCGGGTCGTACGGCGGGAGGAGGCGTACGCCGCGCGGCGCCGGCGCGTCCCGGGCCAGCGCCAGGTCGTCCTGGTGCAGGAAGAGCCGCCGGCCCTCGACGTCGACCCGGACCAGCTCGTCGGCGACCAGCGACCACCAGCGGCGGGCGGCCGCGGGGGAGAGGCCCAGCCAGGCGGCGAGGCCGTCGCGGTCGGTCGGGCCGGCGTACCGGACGAAGCGCCGCACCAGGTCGCGCCGGGCGGTGGGACGCGCCGGGCCGAGCGGCGGGCCCGCGACGAAGTCGGCCGAGCCGTCGCCGTTGGCGACCAGCCGCAGCCCGGCCGGCAGCGACGCGAGCCGGAACAGCCCGTCGTGGACGTGGTCGGCGCCGCAGCTCCCGCACCACGGCCGGAACCGCTTGTCGACCCGCGACCGCAGCGCCGTGGACAGCTCGCCCTTGGTGCGGCGGACGCCGTCGGCCATCACCTCGGCCATCGCGGCGGCGACCGCGTCCAGCCCGGCCACCGCGTCGACGCCGTGCTCGGCGAAGTAGTTGCCGTAGGTCTGGGGACGCAGGTCGGCGGTCTCGTCGGGACGCAGGGCGGCCGCGAGGTCGGCGAGGTCGGCGGCCCGGTGGACGTGCATGGTGCCGCGCGCGGCGTGGACGAGGGCGAGCCCGTCGCCGGTCGCCGGCGGCCGCGCGAGCCGGGCGGCCAGCGCGAGGTGGGCCACCGTACCCGGTGGGGTGTCCTGGATGCCGGTGTCGAGGACGCCGACCTCGCCGGCGCCGGCCGCCCCGGCCTGGAGCTGGTGCGTGGCGACGCGGTAGGCCCGCGCCGCGGCACGCGACAGACGTTCGTCGGCCATGGGGACAGGATGCCGTGCCGGTACGACAACGTACCCTCGACGGGTGACCGCCAGCGCTCTGATGATCGGCCCGCACCGGGTGTCGCCGCCCGTCGTGCTCGCGCCGATGGCGGGGATCACCAACGTGGCGTTCCGGCGGCTCTGCCGTGAGCAGGGTGCCGGGCTCTACGTCTGCGAGATGGTGACCACCCGCGCACTGGTCGAACGCAATCCCAAGACGCTGAGGATGGTCGCCTTCGCCGGCGACGAGCGGCCGCGCAGCCTCCAGCTCTACGGCGTCGACCCGGAGGCCACGGCGGCGGCGGTGCGGATGGTGGTCGAGGAGGACCTGGCCGACCACGTCGACCTCAACTTCGGCTGCCCGGTGCCGAAGGTGACCCGCAAGGGCGGCGGCGCGGCCCTGCCCTGGCGCCGGCGGCTGTTCGGCCGCCTGGTGCGCGCGGCGGTCGAGGCCGCCGGCGGCGCCGTGCCGGTGACGGTGAAGATGCGCAAGGGCATCGACGACGACCACCTGACCTACCTGGAGGCGGGCCTCGCCGCGCAGGACGCCGGCGTGGCGGCGGTGGCCCTGCACGGCCGCACGGCGGCGCAGCGCTACTCCGGCACCGCCGACTGGGACGCGATCGCGGCGCTCAAGCAGGCCCTCGACGTGCCGGTGCTCGGCAACGGCGACATCTGGGAGGCCGACGACGCCCTGCGGATGGTCGCCCACACCGGCGCCGACGGCGTGGTGGTCGGCCGCGGCTGCCTGGGCCGCCCGTGGCTCTTCGCCGACCTGGAGGCCGCGTTCGCCGGCCGCCCGCAGCGCCAGCTGCCCCGCCTCGGCGCGGTCGCCGCGGTGCTGCGCCGCCACGCGGAGCTGCTCACCGAGCAGTTCGGCAGCGAGCGGGAGGGCTGCGTCGACATCCGCAAGCATGTCGCGTGGTATCTGAAGGGCTTCCCGGTCGGCGCCGAGCTGCGCCGCTCGCTGGCGATGGTGTCGTCGCTGGCGGAGCTGGACGACCTGCTCGGCAAGCTCGACGCGGACGCGCCGTTCCCGGTGGAGACGCTGGGCCAGCCGCGCGGCCGCACCAACTCCCCGGGCAAGGTCCACCTCCCGGACGGCTGGCTCGCCAGCCGCGACGCCGACACCGTCCCCGAGGGAGCCGAACTCGCCGACTCCGGCGGCTGACGGGCCTCAGCCGTACGCCCGGAGGAACGCGCGGACGCCGGCGCGGCAGTAGTGGTCCCGCTCCGCGTCCGGGAGTGGGGCGTCGCTGCCGGTGAACATGGCGCGGTTCATCGGGACCCAGAGGACCATGCCGGCCAGGTGCTGGGCGGCGGTGAGCGGGTCGTCGAGGCGCAGGCCGCCGCGGGCCGCGACCGTCGACAGGCTCTTGGCGAGGGCCGACAGGCCGCCCTCGAAGCCCTGCTCGAAGTAGGCCCGGCCCAGGGTGGGGAAGCGGGCCGCCTCGCCGATGACCAGGCGGCGCAGGCGGAGGACGTCGGGCTGCCAGATGGCGGTCACCAGGTTGCGGGCCAGGGCCATGAGGTCGGCCTCGACGTCGCCGCCGGGCTCGGTGGCCGCGCCGGCCAGCAGTTGGTCGACCGTGGGGGACATCGCGGCCAGCAGGATCGACGTGAACAGCTGCTCCTTGTCGGCGAAGTGCTTGTAGACCGTCTGCTTCGAGACCGCGGCCGCGGCGGCGACCTGGTCCATGCTCGTACCGAGGTAGCCGTGTTCGAGGAACGCGGCCGTCGCCGCCGCCATGATCTGGGCCCGCTTGCGCGCGGAGCGGCTGTTCTCGTCCATGCGCCATAGAGTACTAGACAGTCTAGTTCCACGTGCAGTACTGTACGGTCTAGTTCCGAACACCGCGGGGAGATGATGACCATGCAGACCACCACGTCCGCCGACGGCACGCGGATCGCCTTCGACGTCCACGGCGACAGCGGCGGCCCCACGCTCGTCCTCGTCCCGGCCGTGCTCAGCACGCGTGCCTGGGACCCGCTCTACGACACCCTGGCCACCCGGCTGGCCGAGGGCGGGCTCACCGTCGTCCGCTACGACCGCCGTGGCCGCGGCGACAGCGGCGACACCCCGCCGTACGCGGTGGAGAAGGAGATCGCCGACATCGCCGCCGTGATCGCGGCCACCGGCGGCACCGCCTACGCGTACGGGCTGAGCAGCGGCGCCGTCCTCGCCCTGCGCGCCACCGCCGCGCTGCCCGAGATCACCCGGCTCGCCGTCTACGAGCCGCCGTTCATCGTCGACGACAGCCGCCCGCCGCTCCCGGACGACTACGTCGAGCAGCTCGACGCCGCGGTCGCCGAGGGCCGCCGCGGCGACGCCGTGGAGATCCTGATGACCAGGGCGATCCGCATCCCGCCGGAGTTCCTCGCCGGCATGAAGGCCGACCCGAGCTGGCAGGCGATGGAGGCGGTCGCGCACACGATCGCGTACGACGGCCGGGTCATGGGCGACACGATGTCCGGCCGGCCCCTCCCCACCGAGTGGAAGTCGATCACCACGCCGACGCTGGTGCTCACCGGCGGCGTCAGCGAGCCCTACATGCACACCGGCGGCCGTGCGCTGGCCGAGCTGCTGCCGCACGCCACGCACCGGGTCGTCGAGGGCCAGGGCCACGACGTCGACCCGGCGGTGCTCGCGCCGGTCCTCGCGGAGTGGTTCGGCCGGTGACCGGGGGAGCCCGGGCCGTGCGGTAACTTCGTCCGGGTAACACGGGACCGGAGGGACGAAAAGGTGGCGCGGGCAATCGAGTCGGACTGGGTGGCGCGGTTCGCCGACGAGGTGATCGCGGAGGCCGACCGGCGGGCCCCGGGCAAGCCGATCGTCTGCGCGTCCGGGCTGAGCCCGTCGGGGCCGGTGCACCTCGGCAACCAGCGCGAGGTGATGACCCCGCACCTGGTCGCCGACGAGATCCGCCGGCGCGGCCGGGAGTGCGTCCACATCCTGTCCTGGGACGACTTCGACCGCTTCCGCAAGGTGCCGGCCGGCGTGGACCCGGCGTGGGCCGAGCACATCGGCAAGCCGCTGACCGCCGTGCCCGCACCGGCCGGCAGCGAGTACCCGAACTGGGCGGAGCACTTCAAGGCCCCCATGATCGCGGCGATGGCGGAGCTGGGCATCGAGGTGACGGCGATCAGCCAGACCGCGATGTACACCTCGGGGGCCTACCGCGCGCAGATCCTCCACGCGATGCGCGAGCGGGCCAGGATCGACGCGGTGCTGGAGCGCTACCGGACGAAGAAGAAGCCGGCCAAACCCGTGGAGAATCCGGACGAGGCGGCCGCGGTCGAGGGCTCCGGCGCCGCGACCGAGGACGACGGCGCGACCGCCACCGGCTACTACCCCTACCGGCCGTACTGCTCGGCCTGCGGCCGGGACACCACGACCGTGACCGGGTACGACGACGACACCACCGCGCTGACGTACACCTGCGCGTGCGGCCACAGCGAGACCGTGCTGCTGTCGGAGTTCGACAACGGCAAGCTGGTGTGGAAGGTCGACTGGCCGATGCGCTGGGCCTACGAGGGCGTGGTGTTCGAGCCGAGCGGGGTCGACCACAGCTCGCCGGGCTCGTCGTACGTCGTGGGCAGCCAGCTCGTCCGGGAGATCTTCCACGCCGAGCCGCCCATCGGCCCGATGTACGCGTTCGTCGGCATCAAGGGCATGGCCAAGATGAGCAGCTCCCGGGGCGGCGTCCCGACCGCCGCCGACGCGTTGCGGATCATGGAGCCGCCGCTGCTGCGCTGGCTGTACGCGCGCCGCCGCCCCAACCAGTCGTTCGACATCGCGTTCGACCAGGAGGTGCACCGGCTCTACGACGAGTGGGACGGGCTCACCGCCCGGGTCGAGGCCGGCACCGCGACCGCCGGCGACCTGGCGGCGTACGGCCGGTCCGCCTACACCGCCGCCGGTCCGCTGCCGCTCACCCCGCGTCCCGTGCCCTATCGCACGCTCGCGTCCATCGTCGACATCACCACCGGCAACGACGAGCAGACCCTGCGGATCCTGCGCGACCTCGACCCCGCCGACCCGGTCAAGGATCTCGACCAGACCCGGCCGCGCCTCGACTGCGCCGCCAACTGGGTCCGCACGCAGCTCAGCCCCGACGAGCGCACGCACGTGCGCGACGAGCCCGATACCGTGCTGCTCGGCGGGCTCGACGACGACCAGCGCGAGGCGCTGCGGCTGCTCCGCGACGGGCTCGACGCGCACTGGTCGCTGGAGGGCCTGACCACGCTGGTCTACGGCGTCCCGAAGCGGATGCTCGGGCTGCCGCCGGACGTCAAGCCGACCCCGGAGCTGAAGGCGGCGCAGCGCGCGTTCTTCGCGCTGCTCTACCGCTTGCTGATCGGCAAGGAGACCGGGCCGCGGCTGCCCACGCTGCTGCTCGCCACCGGGGCCGATCGGGTCCGCGCGCTGCTCGGCGGGTCGTAGGCTCGGAACCGGGGGAGGAGACCGCGCCGCCCGACCCAGGGGAGGTCGCCCGATGAAGAGCGGCAGCGTCACTCATTTCGAGATCCCGGCCGACGACGTCAAGCGGGCCGAGCGGTTCTACGCCGAAGCGTTCGGCTGGCAAATCCAGGACATGCCCGAAATGTCGTACGCGATGCTGGGCACGACACCGAGCACCGAGCAGGGCCGCCCGAAGGAGGCCGGCGCCATCAACGGCGGCATGATGAAGCGCAGCGAGCTGTTCCGCGCTCCGGTGATCACCATCGACGTCGACGACATCGACGAGGCGCTGGCCACCGTGGAGAAGAACGGCGGCCGCACGCGCATGGGCCGCCAAGCGGTCGGCGACATGGGCTACGTCGGCTATTTCTCCGACACCGAAGGCAACCTGATCGGCCTCTGGCAGTCCCGCTCGTAGCCCGTCGAAGCCCGTCGTGATGAGGACCATTCCGGACGGAATGGTCCTCGGGACCGCTGTGTCATGAGAGGCTTGGTGATGCGACTGGGAACACATTGACCTGCAATGTTGTGCGCGTGAAAACGCTCCCATCACCTGCTGTGTGCGTGCTGTTGTGCCAATGGTCACCGTGGGCTCCCGAGGCGCCCGAAACCTCGCTTAACCTGCGCGCACCGTGGGAATGGGAACGCCAGCGGTCGTTCAGCGTTGAGCGCGTGGGAGGACTCCGGTGACAAAGTTCGTCTATGACTTCTCCGAGGGGAACAAGGATCTCCGCGACCTGCTCGGTGGGAAGGGTGCCAACCTCGCCGAGATGACCAACATCGGTCTGCCGGTGCCGCCCGGCTTCACGATCACCACCGAGGCCTGCCGCGCGTACCTCCGGGACGGCCGCGAGCCGGAAGGGCTCGCCGACGAGATCGCCAAACACCTCGACGCGCTCGAAGCCGCGATGGGCCGCAAGCTGGGCGACCCGAACGACCCGCTGCTGGTGTCGGTGCGCTCCGGCGCCGCGTTCTCGATGCCCGGCATGATGGAGACCGTCCTCAACGTCGGCCTCAACGACGACTCCGTCGCCGGCCTCTCCCGGCAGGCCGGCGGCAACGACCGCTTCGCCTGGGACTCGTACCGCCGGCTGATCCAGATGTTCGGCAAGACGGTGTGCGGCGTGCCGGGCGAGGAGTTCGAACACGCGATCGACGACGCCAAGCGGGCCAAGGGCACGCAAAACGACCTCGACCTCGACGCCGACGACCTGCGCGCGCTCGTGGGGACGTACAAGAAGATCTTCGCGAAGCACACCGGGCGGGACTTCCCGCAGGAGCCCAAGGAGCAGCTCGACCTCGCGATCCGCGCGGTGTTCGACTCCTGGAACGCCGAGCGGGCCGTGCTCTACCGCCGGCAGGAGCGGATCCCCGCCGACCTCGGCACGGCGGTCAACGTGGTCGCGATGGTCTTCGGCAACCTCGGCGCCGACTCGGGCACCGGCGTCGCGTTCACCCGCGACCCCGCCTCCGGCCACCAGGGCGTCTACGGCGACTACCTGGCCAACGCGCAGGGCGAGGACGTGGTCGCCGGCATCCGCAACACGGTGCCGCTCCAGGAGCTGGAGACGATCGACAAGACGTCGTACGACGACCTCATGCGGATCATGGCCACGCTGGAGGACCACTACAAGGACCTCTGCGACATCGAGTTCACGATCGAGCGCGGCAAGCTGTGGATGCTCCAGACGCGGGTCGGCAAGCGTACGGCCGCCGCGGCGTTCATCATCGCCGGTCAGCTCGTCGACGAGGGCATGATCGACCTGGACGAGGCGCTGCACCGGGTCAACGGGGCCCAGCTGGCGCAGCTGATGTTCCCTCGCTTCGACCTGTCGGCCGAGCCGGAGCAGCTGGCCCGCGGCGTCGGCGCCTCGCCCGGAGCGGCCGTCGGCAAGGCCGTCTTCGACGCGCTCACCGCGAAGGAGTGGGCGGCCAACGGCGAGGACGTGATCCTCGTACGCCGGGAGACGAACCCCGACGACCTGCCGGGCATGATCGCGGCGCGCGGCATCCTCACCTCGCGCGGCGGCAAGACCAGCCACGCCGCGGTGGTCGCCCGGGGCATGGGCAAGACCTGTGTCTGCGGGGCCGACGACCTGGAGGTCGACGTCCGGGCCAAGCGGTTCACCGTGGACGGCCACACGGTGGCCGAGGGCGACCTCATCTCCATCGACGGCACGACCGGCAAGATCTACCTCGGCGAGGTGCCGGTGCAGCCGTCCGAGGTCGTCCGCTACTTCGAGGGCACGCTGGACCCAGCGGAGTCGGACGACCCGCTGGTGGCCGCCGTGCACCGCATCATGACCCACGCGGACGACCGGCGCCGCCTGGCGGTGCGGGCCAACAGCGACACCGGCGAGGACTCGGCCCGCGCTCGCCGCTTCGGCGCGCAGGGCATCGGCCTGTGCCGCACCGAACACATGTTCCTGGGCGACCGGCGCGAGCTGGTGGAGCGGCTGATCCTCGCGTCCACGCCGGCGGACCGGGACGCGGCGCTGGCCGAGCTGCTGCCGCTGCAGCGCGCCGACTTCGTCGACATCCTGCGCGAGATGGACGGCCTGCCGGTCACGATCCGCCTGATCGACCCGCCGCTGCACGAGTTCCTGCCGTCGCTGGAGGAGCTGGCGGTGCACGTGGCGGTCGCGCACGCGAAGGGCGAGGACGCGAGCCGGGACGAGAAGCTGCTCGCCGCCGTCCGCCGGATGCACGAGCAGAACCCGATGCTGGGCCTGCGCGGCGTACGCCTGGGCCTGGTGATCCCCGGCCTGTTCGCGATGCAGGTCCGCGCGATCGTCGAGGCCGCGGTGGAGCGGGCCCGGGCCGGCGGCGACCCGCGTCCCGAGATCATGGTCCCGCTGGTCGGCGCGGTCCAGGAGCTGGAGACGGTACGCGCGGAGGCGGAGCGGATCATCGCCGAGGTGGTCGCGGACACCGGCGTCGAGGTCCTGATCGGCACGATGATCGAGGTGCCGCGGGCCGCGCTGACCGCCGGCCAGATCGCGGAGGCCGCGCAGTTCTTCTCGTTCGGCACCAACGACCTGACCCAGATGGGCTGGGGCTTCTCCCGCGACGACGTCGAGGGTGCCTTCTTCTGGCGCTACCTGGAGCTGGGCATCTTCGGGATCTCCCCGTTCGAGTCGATCGACCGCGACGGCGTCGGCCGCCTGATCCGCATCGCCGTCGAGGAGGGCCGCGCCGCCCGCCCGGACCTGAAACTCGGCGTCTGCGGCGAACACGGCGGCGACCCGGAGTCCGTCCACTTCTTCCACGACATCGGCCTGGACTACGTCTCCTGCTCACCCTTCCGCGTCCCGATCGCCCGGCTGGAAGCGGGCCGCGCCGCGGTCGAGTCGGTCGGCAGCGACAGCCGCTGACCCCGCCGGTCGCGCGGAAAGCGAAGGAAGGGCCCCTTGTTATCGCCTAGGCGATAACAAGGGGCCCTTCCTTCGGCTTCAGCGCGACCGGGTCAGGACGGGGCTCGGGGCCTACAGCTCCATCTCGGCTTCGATCTTGCGGAGCTGGTGGCGGGCCATGGCGAGGTTCGCGCGGCTGCGGTTGAGGGCGACGTAGAGGAACAGACCCTTGCCCGCGCGGCCGGTCAGCAGGCGGATCAGGTGGTACTGCGTGTCGAGGGTGATGAGGATGTCCTCGATCGACTCTTTGAGGCCCAGCATTTCCAGCGTGCGCAGCTTCGCGCGGACCACGTCCGTGTTGCCGGCCGCCGCGACCGTCAGGTCGAGGTCCTTGCCGCCGCCGACGACGCCCAGCGACATGCCGCTGGTGTAGTCGACCAGGGCGACGCCGATGGCGCCCTCGATGCTCATGCACTCCTTGAGCGAGGTGTCCATGTCTGCCATGTGCCTGTCCTCCGTTTGTCTTTCGGGGCTGTGGGACCCGGCCGTCGCGCCGACCGCGGCGGCCGTGCCCGGGGTGTGTCAGGGCCGGGCGGCGCCGTGCCGTGCCGGTCCGGTGGTGCGGGTGGTGCGACGGGGCAGTGGCTCGCGTGCCGCGGGCACGATCGGCCGCGGCGGAGGCGGCGGCGGTGCCGTGGCGGGCTGGCGTGGGGCGACGGCCGCTTCCGCCAGAGCGCCGACGCGTTGCGCCACCGTACGCGCGGTGAGGTGGATCCGCGCGAGGTTGCCGCCGGGACGCACCACGACGGTCAGCAGGGCTCCGGGGCCGGCCGCGTAGCTCACCAGGGAGCCGCCCTCCGCCTGGATGACCGTCTCGCGATGCGCGCCGAGGCCCACCGTCTCGCAGAAGCGGCGGCCGAGGCCCACCGTCGCCGCCGCCATCGCGGCGATGGTGTCCGGCTCGACCTGGTGCACGTCGCTGGCGATGAGCAGGCCGTCGGGGCCGGCCAGGACCGACCCGAGCACGTCCGGCACGTCGCGCAGCGTCCGTAGCTCGGCGGCTATCACATGGTCGGTGTCCACTGGGTCTTTCTCCTTCGGTCTCGGCGTCTCGGTCGGGTGGCGGCGGTGGCGGACCGCGCGTCACCGCAGCGCCTTCAGCGCGGTACGGATGCGCTTGAGCAACGCCTCGTCGGCCGGGACCGGCGGCGCGGTGGGGGCCGGCGCGGCGGCCGGCGACGCCGCCAGCTCGGGCAGGCGCTCGCCCGGCGCGCGCCGCGGGAGGGCGGGGAGCGCGCCGCGTGGCGCCGGCGCGGGGACCGCCGCGCGGATGGGTGGCGCGCCGTCCGGTGGCCGCGGCGTCGACATCGCCGCCCGGCCGACCGTGGCGGGGGCACCGTCCGCCGCTCCCGGGGCCGCTGGCGCGACCAGGCCGGCGGCGGCCAGCCGGCGCACCTCGGTGAGGACCGCGTACCCGGCGCGGCCGAGCTGACGCGCGAGGCCGGTCGCGCTCAGCCGGCCGTCGGCCTGGGCCACGATCTCCCACTGCAGGTCCGACAGCACCACCCGCGGCACCGGCGCGCGGCGCAGCGGGACGACCGGCGCCGCGTCGAGTGCCGCGTCCGGGTGGATCTCGTCGAGCAGCTTGCGCCGGCGCGCGCACTCCTTGGCCAGCACCGCGGCGTCGACCGCGGTGACGCCGCCGAGGCCGTGCGACTCGCCCTCGGCGAAGCGCAACGTCGCGGTCGCCGAGCCGAGCGCGAAGTACGCCGCGTCGTAGATGGCCCCCAGCACGCAGAGCTCCAGCTCCCCCTGGGTGAGGTGGCCCTGCTCGACAAGCCAGGCGCCGGGCCGCACGTCGGCCGTGGCCATCGCCGCCTCCCAGGTCTGCGAAGCGAGCCGGCCGGACGCGACGAGCAGGTCGCCCACACCTGGCGCGGCCGGCGACTCGGCGAACACCACCTCGCCCGACACCAGGTAGAGCCGGTCGCCGGTGCCGATGTGGAGCGCACCGGTGGCGTGTGACCCGGCCAACTGGGTGAGGGCACGGCGGGGCGAGCCGGTGCGGGCGATCCGGGTGGATCTGACCAACACTCCTCCAGGCAGGGCTCATGGCTCGGGGCACGACGGATCTAACGCATACCGGCGAAACGCGAGGCGAAGTCGCACGGGGAGTGCGATCCGTCAGGCCGCGACCAGTTCGTCGGCGAGGATGCGGATGCGGCGCTGGGCGACCGCGAGGTTGCCTTCGTGCCGGTCCAGCCACACGTAGAGCAGCAGGCGGCTGTCGAAGTCGGTGCGGATCATCCGCAGCAGGTGGTAGCCGCCGTGTGTGGTGATCACCACGTCCTCGACCAGGTCGCCCGGGCGGGTCGAGGCGAACGGTGCGCGGTGCGTCGCCGCCTGGATGACGTCGGACGAGCCGGCCGCCGAGGCGTCCGGGTCGCCGGTCGGCGCGTTGCCCGCCCACGCGAGCGCGTGACCGGTCGTGTAGTCGACCACGCTCGCCCCGATGGCCCCGGGAATGGTCATCGCCTGCCGGAGGCAGTCGTCAATGCCGGACACACGTGCTCCTTAACCCGGGGCGTCCCTGCGTCGCGTCCGCTCCGGCCAGAGGGCGCGCGAGAACCCGGGCACATGGTGTGGGGCCGGCGACGCCGGCCATGACAATGTGCTTCCGAGAAACTACTCCCCGGGTCCGGATGCCGGACAGTGCCCTCACCCTCGGCAATCGTTCAGCAACTCTCGTCTGATCGGATGTTGCATTCCAGGCCCAGGTACGCACGGACGCGTTCGAAGGCACGAAGGTGGCGAACCGGCGCGCCGCGTCCCGGACGCGTAACCTGACGGACACCTTGCCGTTCCGTCCCGTCCGCGCCGCCCGCATCGGAGGAAGTAGATGGCCAACCGGTGGGAGAACCTGGTGGTCGACGCCCGCGACCCGGCCCGGCTGGCCCGGTGGTGGGCCGAGGCGCTCCACTACCAGATCACCTACGAGAAGCCCGACGAGGTGGAGATCCGGCGCGGGCCCGACGAGCTCCCCGGCCTCGTGTTCGTGCCCGTGCCGCAGGACAAGGCGGTCAAGAACCGGCTGCACATCGACCTGCGTCCGGACGACCAGGAGGCGGAGATCGAGCGGCTGGTCGACATGGGTGCCCGGCATGTCGACATCGGACAGTCGGCGGAGGCGACCTGGGTGGTGCTGGCCGACCCGGAGGGCAACGAGTTCTGCGTCCTCGCCGCCAGGCAGTAGCGTTGCCCCGTGACCAAGCCCGACGCCGAGGACGATGAGCGGTTCGTCGCCGAACCGGCCAGGGACGATGAGCGGTTCGTTGCCGAACCACCCAAAGACACCGGCGCCGGGCGGAGTCCCTTCGAGCGCGACCGGGCCCGCGTCCTGCACTCGGCCGCGTTCCGCCGGCTCGCCGCCAAGACGCAGGTGCACATGGCCGGCACGGACGACTTCCTGCGTACCCGGCTCACCCACTCGCTCGAGGTCGCCCAGATCGCCCGCGAGATGGGTGCCCGCCTCGGCTGCGACCCGGACGTCGTCGACGTGGCCGGCCTCGCCCACGACCTGGGCCACCCGCCGTTCGGGCACAACGGCGAGGCGGCGCTGGACGAGGTGGCCCGCGACTGCGGCGGATTCGAGGGCAACGCGCAGACGCTCCGTGTGCTGACCCGGCTGGAGGCCAAGATCCCCGGCGCCGGCCTCAACCTCACCCGCGCCTCCCTCGACGCCACCTGCAAGTACCCGTGGCAGCGCGAGGCGGGCCGGCGCAAGTTCGGCGTCTACGCCGACGACCTGCCGGTGTTCGCCTGGCTGCGGGCGGCCGCCCCGGACCCGCGCCGCCGCTGCCTGGAGGCGCAGGTGATGGACTGGGCCGACGACGTGGCGTACTCGGTGCACGACGTGGAGGACGGCATCCACGGCGGCTACGTTCCGGTGCGCCGGCTGCTCGACGACCCCGACGAGCGGGCGGCGGTCTGCGCCGCGGCCGCCGACGCCTACTCGCCCGAGCCGGCGGCGGCGCTGGCACCGGTGCTCGACGGCCTGCTCGCCGACCCGGCCCTGGTCGCCGTCGCGGACCACGACGGCAGCCACCGCGCGCAGGCCGCGCTGAAGGGCATGACCAGCGTGCTCACCGGCCGGTTCGTCGCGGCGGCGGTCGACGCGACCCGGGCGGCGTACGGCCCCGGCCCGGCCCGCCGCTACGCCGCCGACCTGGTGGTGCCGCCGCTGATCCGGGCCCAGTGCGCGCTGCTCAAGGGCATCGCCCTGCGGTACGTGATGCGCCGCCCCGGCGCCGGCCCGCGCTACGAGCACCAGCGGGAGGTGCTGACCGAGCTCGTCCACGCGCTGGCCGACCGGGCACCCGACGGCCTCGACCCGGCGTTCGCGGCGGAGTGGAAGGCGGCTCCCGACGACGCCACGCGGCTCCGGGTGGTGGTCGACCAGGTGGCCTCCCTGACCGACCCGGCCGCCGTGGAGTGGCACCGCCGCCTCACCCGTCCGTGAGGCGGTAGAAGCGCCAGAAGCCGAAGTCGTCGATCGGCAGCACCTCGACGTCGCGGAAGCCGGCGGCCCGGGCGTAGTCGCGCAGGGTGCCGGGCCGCATGACGGTGCCCGTGCCGGCCGAGTTCTCGTGCGCCATGCCGTCGGGGAGGCAGATCAGCGTGCTGAAGCCGTACATCAGCCGCTCGGTGTCGCCGGCCGGCGCGGTGAACGCGTCGCCGACCGCCTCGTCCATCACCACGACCGGGCCGCCGGGCCGGACCGCGGCGCGGACGGCCGCGAGGACCGCCACCGGGTACGGCATGTCGTGCACGCACTCGAACGCGAACGCCGCGTCGAACCCGGCGTCCGCGGGCAGTCCGGCGGCGTCCGCGACCTGGAACACCGCCCGCCCGGCGACCCCGGCCGCGCGCGCGTTGGCGGTGGCCAGCTCCACCGAGGGCGGGTCCACGTCGAATCCGGCGACGCGGGCCGACGGGTACGCGCGCGCCAGCGCGATCGTCGACCACCCGGCCCCGCAGCCGATGTCCGCGATCCGGGCACCGGGCCGGCGCAGCACCGCGTCGAGGTCGGGGACGCCGGCGAGGGCCCCCGCCAGCGCACCCTCGAACCACGGCCGGTTCATGTCGGCCTGGGACTCGCGCATGTCGGCGCCGTACCGTCCCCACGGCACCCCGCCGCCGGTGCGGTACGCGTCGAGCAGGGCGGGCAGCTGCACCGCCGCCGCGGCGAGCATCCGGGCGAGCGGGGCGAGGTAGTCCCGGCTGGCGGTGTCGGTCAGCACCTCCGCGGCGCCGGGCGGGAGCGCGAACCGGCCGTCGGTCACGGTCAGGATGCCGTACGCCGCCTGCTGTTCCAGCCACTCGCGGGCGTACCGCTCGGCGCCGCCGGCGCGCGCGACGAGCTCCGCGGGGGTGGCCGGACCGCCGTCCGCGAGCGCGCGGTACCACCCCATCCGGTCGCCGAGGTGGATGGTCAACAGCTCGACGGTGCCCAGCGCGGAGCGCAGCACCCGGTCGGCGAACTCTTCGGTCGTCACGGCTCGGAAAACGGCAGACGGCCGCATTTGGTGACAGACTCGGGAGCATGACGGAGCGGGTATTCGTGATCGTCGGTGCCTCCCTGGCCGGCGGGAAGGCGGCCGAGACGCTGCGGGACGAGGGGTTCGACGGGCGGATCGTGCTGATCGGCGCGGAGGACGAGCTGCCGTACGAGCGTCCGCCGCTCTCCAAGGGCTACCTGCTCGGCAAGGAGCCGCGCGAGAAGGCCTACCTGCACGACGCCGAGTTCTACGCCGAGCGGCGGATCGAGCTGCGGCTGGGCACCCGGGTCACCGCCCTCGACCCGGCGGGCCACACGGTGACGCTCGACGGCGGCGAGCGGCTGGCGTACGACAAGCTCCTGCTCGCCACCGGCTCCGCGGTCCGTGAGCTGGAGCTGCCGGGCAGCGACCGCCCGCAGGTCCACTACCTGCGCACGATGGGGCAGTCCACCGCGCTCGGCGCGGTGCTGCGCGCCGGTGACCCGATCGTCATCGTGGGTGCCGGCTGGATCGGGCTGGAGGTGGCCGCGGCGGCGCGGGAGCACGGCTGCGACGTTACCGTGGTGGAGACCGACACGCTGCCGCTGCGCCGGGTCCTCGGCGACGAGGTGGCCGCCGTCTTCCGTGATCTGCACGTGGCGCACGGCGTCGAGTTCCACTTCGACAGCGAGCTGCGCGAGCTCGGCGGCATCGGCGACCGCGTCACCCACGCCGTCCTCGACGACAACACCGAGGTGCCGGCGTCGGCGGCGCTTATCGCGGTCGGCGTCGTCCCGGAGGTGACGCTGGCGCGGGAGGCCGGGCTGCGGGTCGACAACGGGGTGGTGACCGACGCGGCGCTGCGGACCAGCGATCCGGACGTCTACGCCTGTGGCGACGTGGCGTCGTCGTACCATCCGTTGCTCGACCGCCACCTGCGCGTGGAGCACTGGGCGAACGCGCTCAACGGCGGCCCGGCGGCGGCGCGCTCGATGCTCGGCCGGCAGGTCTCCTACGACCGGGTCCCGTACTTCTTCACCGACCAGTACGACCTGGGCATGGAGTGGGCCGGCTGGTTCCCGCCCGGCGGCTACGACCGGGTGGTGTTCCGCGGCGATCCGTCCATCATGGATGGAAAGGCGCCGGAGTTCGTGGCGTTCTGGACCCGGCGCGATCGTGTGCTGGCTGGGATGAACGTGAACGTCTGGGACGTGCAGGACGACATTCAACGGCTGGTGCGCGCCGGCTACGGCGGCACCGCCGTCGACCTCGACCGTCTCGCCGATCCCACTGTTCCCCTGAGCACCGTCCTGGACTGATCCGCGAACATCGCCCCGCCTCCTCGGTGATGCTGGAACCTTGGCGGACAAGCCGAGGAGCGAGGCGATGGGAATCGACCGTTCGACCGCGGCCAAGACCGCGGTGGCCGGAGTACGGGGACCGGGCGTGGAGCCGGCGGCGCTGACCGTCAACGGGGCGACCTACGCGATCGAGATCGAGCCGCGGGTGAGCCTGCTGGACGCGCTGCGCGAGCACCTCGACCTGACGGGCTCGAAGAAGGGCTGTGACCAGGGCACCTGTGGCGCCTGCACGGTCTGGGTCGACGGGCGGCGGGTGCTCGCGTGCCTGACCCTGGCGATCTCGTGCGAGGGGCACGAGGTCGAGACCATCGAGGGCGTGGCGCGCGACGGTGAGCTGCATCCGATGCAGCGGGCCTTCATCGAGCACGACGCGTTCCAGTGCGGGTACTGCACACCCGGGCAGATCATGTCGGCGATCGCGCTGCTGCGCGAGGGCAACGCGGAGACGGACGCGGACATCGCCGAGTTCATGAGCGGCAACCTCTGCCGCTGCGCGGCGTACCCGAACATCCGGGCGGCGATCCGCGCGGTGCGCGACGCCGCCGACGACGGTCCGGGAGGTGGCTGAGGATGCGGCCGTTGAGCTACGTGCGCGCGCGGACCGTCGACGACGCCGTGGCCGCGGTGAGCGGCACGCCGGACAGCGCGTTCCTCGCCGGCGGCACCACGGAGGTCGACCTGTGGCGGCTCGGCGTGGTGCGGCCGGCCATGCTGGTCGACGTCAACGACCTGCCGCTGGCCGACATCGAGGACGTCCCGGGCGGCGGCGTGCGGATCGGCGCCATGGCCCGGATGAGCGACGTCGCCCGCGACGCGCGGATCGTGGAGCGCTACCCCGGCATGTCGGAGGCGCTGCTGCTCGGCGCCTCCGAGCAGCTGCGCAACATGGCCTCGATGGGCGGCAACCTGTGCCAGCGCACGCGGTGCGCGTACTTCCGCGACGGCCGAGCGCCGTGCAACAAGCGCGAACCCGGCACCGGGTGTTCGGCCCTCAACGGGTTCAACCGCGGGCACGCCATCCTGGGCACCTCCGAGCACTGCATCGCCACGCATCCCTCGGACGTGGCGGTCGCGCTGGTCGCGCTCGACGCGGTGGTCCGCACGATCGGGCCCGACGGTGCCCGCGCGATCCCCGCCGGCGACTTCTTCCTGCCGCCCGGCGACACGCCGAACGTCGAGCACCCGCTCCAGCACGGCGAGCTGATCGTCGCCATCGACGTGCCGGACGTCCCGGTCGCGCGGGCGTCGCGGTACGTCAAGCACCGTGACCGGGCCTCGTACGAGTTCGCGCTCGTCTCCGTCTTCGCCGCGCTCGCCGTGGACGGCGCCGGCCGGGTGGCGCAGGCACGGCTCGCGCTCGGCGGCGTGGGAACCGTCCCGTGGCGGGCCCGGCGGGCCGAGGCGTCCCTGGTCGGCCGGCCGGCCACCGCCGAGTCGTTCGCCGCCGCGGCCGACGAGGAGCTGTCGGACGCGGTGACCCGGCCGCAGAACGCGTTCAAGGTGCCGTTCGCCAAGCGGGCGATCGTGCGCGCGTGCGGGGAGGTGATCCGATGAGTCCCGTGGTGGGAAAGCCGGTCGACCGGGTCGACGGGCCGGACAAGGTCACCGGTACGGGTCGCTACACCGGCGAGATCGTGCTGCCCGGCCTCGCGTACGGCGTGCTCGTCGGCGCGGCGGTGGCGAGCGGGCGGGTCCTGTCGATCGACACCGCGGCCGCGGAGGCCGCGAGTGGGGTCTTCGGGATCCTGACCCACGAGAACTGCCCGAAGATCGCCGCGGAACCGAAGCTCGTGCCGTCGCTGGCCGGCCAGCCGGCGCCGGGCGAGAGCTTCTTCCCGATGCAGGACGAGGTCGTGCACTACTGGGGGCAGCCGGTGGCGCTGGTGGTCGGCGAGACCCACGAGCGCGCGCACTACGCGGCGTCGCTGGTGGACGTCGCCTACGAGCCCGGCGTGCCGCTCACCACCATCGACGACGGCCGGCCGGCGGCGTACGAGGCGGAGAAGCTCTTCGGCGGCCTGATGCCGGCGCGGGACGAACGCGGCGACGTCGACCGCGCGCTGGCCGAGGCGGAGGTCACCGTCGACGTCGAGTACCGCTTCGCCGCCAACCACCACAACGCGCTGGAGCCGCCGACCACCACCGCCGAGTGGGACGGCGACCGGCTCACGATCTACGACTCCACGATGGGTGTACGGGCGACGCAGCTCACGGTCGCGCAGCTGCTCGGCGTACCGCTCAGTGACGTCCGTGTGATCACCCACTTCGTCGGCGGCGCGTTCGGGTCGAAGGCGATGGTGTGGCCGCACGTGACGCTCGCCGCGATGGCCGCGCGGCGGGTCGGCCGGCCGGTCCGGCTGGCGCTGACCCGGCCGCAGACGTTCGTCTCCCACGGGCACCGCGAGGAGCAGGAGCAGCGGATGTCCGTCGGCGCCACGCGGGACGGGCGGATCACCGCGATCAAGCACGAGAAGATCTCGGTCACCTCGCCGTTCGACGACTGGGCGGAGCCGGCGACCGGCGGCTCGTCGCAGATGTACGGTGCCGAGAACTACCTCGGGACGCACCACCTGATCCGCGGCAACACGATGACGCCGACGTTCACCCGCGCGCCGGGGGAGAGCCTCGGATCGTACACATTGGAGACCGCGATCGACGCGCTCGCCGTGGCGCTCGGCACGGACCCGGTGGAGCTGCGGATCCGCAACCACCCGCCGGTCGACCCGCGCGGCCACCCGTGGTCCAGCGACGGCCTGGCCGAGTGCCTGCGCACGGGTGCCGACCTGTTCGGCTGGGCCGACCGCGACCCGGCGCCGCGGTCCCGCCGGGAGGGCGACTGGCTGATCGGCACCGGCGTGGCCGCCGCCGGGTACCCGGTCGCGTTCTTCATGCCCGTCCAGCACGCGCGAGCGCGCATCTTCCACGACGGCAGCGTGGTGGTGCAGACCAGCGCGCAGGAGTTCGGCATCGGCGTCACCACCGCGATGTCGCAGGTGGCGGCCGACGGGCTCGGCGTCGACCTGGGCGTCGTGCGGTTCGAGGCCGGCGACACGGACCTGCCGAACACGACGTCGGCGGTCGGCTCGATGGGTGCCACGATGGCGTCGTCGGCGGTGCACAACGCGGCCACGACCCTGCGCAACGACCTGGTGGCGCTCGCGGTCGGCGACCGGGCCTCGCCGCTGCACGGACTCTCGCCGTCGTCGGTCGCGGCCGGCGGCGGCCACCTCCGGTCCACGTTGGATCCGGCCATCGGCGAGTCGTACGCGGACCTGCTGCGGCGCAACCGCCGGCTGGACATGGAGGCGCTGGGCAGCTGGACGCCGCCGCCGTTCGACGGGCCGTACGGCCTGCTGACCTTCGGGGCCCAGTTCGCGGAGGTGGCGGTCGACCCGGAGTTCGGGATCGTACGGGCCCGTCGGATGCTCGGCGTGTTCGCCCCCGGGCGGGTCCTCAACCCGAAGCTCGCCCGCAGCCAGCTGATGGGCGGCATGCTCTGGGGGCTCGGGCAGGCCCTCCTCGAGGGCAACCACATGGACCCGCGTACGGGCCGGTGGGCACTCAACAACCTCGGCGAGTACCTGGTCGCCGTCAACGCCGACGTGCCCGACGTGCGGGTCGAGTTCGTCGAGGTCGACGACGACATCGTCGGCCCGCTCGGCGTCAAGGGCGTCGGCGAGGTCGGCCAGGTCGGCGCGGCGGCCGCCATCGCCAACGCGGTCCACCACGCCACCGGGCGGCGGTTCGCCGAGCTGCCGCTGGTGCCCGAGCTGGTGATGGAGGGGTGACCTCGGTCGCTCTCCCGGAGCGGCCGGCGATCAGCACACCACCCGGACTCCAACGCCCGTCCGTGGCCGCCGCGCAGCGGCGGCGGCTCGCCCGCCAACCGGCGCTGGGGTTCGCCGGCCTGCTGCTGGTCGTGCCGATCGCGGTGGCGCTGGCGTTCGCCGTCGACGGGCCGGCCCGCTCGCTGGTGGTGCTCGGCCCGCTGGTCGGCTTCTCCCTCGTGCCCACCGCGGCGGTGGCGTTCTGGTGGCAGGACTGGCCGGGCGACGCGTGGTACTCCGGCTGGCTGAACACCGTCTTCATCGCGGCGCTCGGCGTCGGGCTCACGTTCCTCGGGCAGGTGGTGATCGGGTCGTTCGACCCGCGCGGCGTCTTCGACCCGAACCCGCCGCCGGGTGCCTCGCCGACGTTCCCGGCGGCCCTGCCGCTGGCCGGCGCGGCGTTCACGGCGATGCTGCAGTTCACGCTCGTCTGCGAGGGTTGGCCGGCGCGCCGGCTGCCGCGGCTGCCCGCCGGCGTCGTGGCGATGGCGGTGGCCTGGGGTGCGGCGCTGTTCGTCTACTACTTCGCCACCGGCCTCGCGCCGCCACCCGGATCCGGGCTGCGGCCGCGGACCGGGCCGCTGCCGGCCGCGTCGCTGGGTGCGCTGCTCGCGGTCACCGGCGTGTGGCAGGTCTGGTTCTACGTGACCTGGCGCGGCTGGCCGTTCCGGCGGATCGGCCGGCGGTGGCTGCGGCTGCTCGTCGCGAACGCCGTGGTGGTCGCCGGCGCCTGGGCGTCGTTCACGCTCGTCCACCGGGCGGTGTCCGCGCCGGTGATCACGGCGGGGTCCGGAGCGCTGATCGCCGCTGGGCTCGTGGTGTCGATGCTGTTCGAGAACGCCGTACGGCCGCACGTGCCGGCGCGGGTGGACCGGGGGCTGTCGGTCGCGGTGATCGCCGCCCTGGCCACGGCGCTGTTCGCCGTCCTGACCGCGTACGCCCGGACGGTCGACTTCGGCCGCGGCGACCCGGCCGACTGGGTGACCCACGCCTGCCTGAACGCGCTGGCCTTCTCGGTGATCCTGCACGTCGCCGTCGGCCGCCGCTGGCCGTTCGGCGATTAGGGTCGTTCGCGTTTGGGGAGTTTGCTGACCACCATGTCGTAGGAGGCGTCGATGGCCTCCAGGATTTCGTCGTCGGGGATCTCGCCGCCGACGGTGAGCGTGTTCCAGCCGGACCGGCCGATGTAGGCCATGACCTTGGTGTCACCCGGGTACCGGGCGATCCACTCGTCGGCGGTTGGGCCCGCACTTGAGCCCGACGGACGGCGTGTCCGCGGAGCCGAGGAAGGCGAAGATCTTGCTGCCCACCTTGGCGACCGTGTCACCCTCCCAGGGTTCGTCGGCCCAGGCACCCGGCTTGCCGAGGCAGTAGGCCACCAGCTCGTCGCGCGTCATGCGCCGAGCTTATGGCCTCGGTCAGGTGTGGAAGGCGAGGAGGCGGTCGGCCTCCTCGTCGCGCTGGCGGCGCTCCGCGGCGGTGAGCTTGCGGAACTCGTCGTACGTGAGCCGGCCGTCCTCGACCTTCCACGTGCCCGCGACCTGGCCGTCGACCAGGAAGACCGGGAACGACTGCGGCGCGCGGATGTGGAAGATGCGGGGCCGGAACTCCTCAGGGAGGATGCCGGACCGGCGGGCATGCACCAGGAGCGAGGCGTCCCAGTTGGGGAGGAAGCGCACCGGTGCCGGCGCGTCCGCCGGTGGGATCGTCGCCTCCGCCAGGTCGACGAGGCGGGTGCCGTCGGTCGTGCGGTACGCCCTGGTCTCCATCGTCTTCAGCGCCGCGGCGACCGTGGCGACGGGCAGCCCGGCCCAGTTGGCGATCTCCCTGGGTGCCGCCGGCCCGAAGCCGGCGAGGTAGCGGCGGACCAGCAGCGCGACGCCGTCCTCGGCGGTGGCGTCGGGCGGGCCGACCCAGTCCTCGGCGAGGCGGTAGAGGTCGGCACGGCGCTTCTCCCACGTACCGCTGGGAGGTTGGCGGACCATGTCGACCCAGAAGCCGACGACGCGGCGCAGGTGGGACCCGATCAGGGCGTCGATCTGCCGCTGGGTGACCGGCCCGTCCCGCATCGCCTCGCGGAGGGTCGCGGCCGCCTTCTCCACCTCGGCGACGCTCGGCGTGGGCCGGAGGTTCTTGAGGAGCGCTCGCCGCGCGTCGCGGATCGCCAGTGCCCACGGCCAGTAGTCCCGCTTGCTGACCACGTGGATCGTCGCCCGCAGCAGCGTGCCCTGGACGATCTCCCGCTCGTGCAGGAGCGCCGTGACGAGGTCGCGCTCCACGCCGTGGGCCCGCGACCAGAGCCCGATGTAGATGGCCGGCGCGTACTGCGCCTGCAGCCCCGCCATCCGCTCCAGCACCGCCGGGACCGGGTCGGTGGAGCGCTCCAGCAGCAGCTGGCGGTCGAGCACGGCCCGGTTGAGCTCGCGAGGGGAGAGGATGCGCTCGGCGTCGTCGGGCACGCCCCTCACTCTGTCATATCCGCCAGGTGGCTGATGTCTCGGTGGCGAGTTGCGCGGAGGCTGGTTCCCGTGCCAACCGGCCGCCCCACAAAGCTGTGAGCGGCGGCACCCCGATCGATCGGCTTCCCGCAGGCGCCGATCCGGTCGAGGGTGCCGCCGCTCCGGTACGCGGAGTGGGCCGGCCACCACCCCTGCGCTGACGTCCGTCTCAGCGGCTAGCCCCCGCTGAGCCGGGAGGAGAGCGCTACATGTCCTGCCA
>Ga0164243_10001282_pt1 | contig 43064 bp, 39 predicted proteins | sample OricompcompostOP_FD_108781 | JGI IMG/M metagenome (GOLD analysis project Ga0164243, IMG submission 108781) | Organic Plus compost microbial communities from Emeryville, California, USA - Original compost - Organic plus compost (OP) | ecosystem: Engineered > Solid waste > Mixed feedstock >...
GGGCTGATGCTCAACGCGTCGACTGGTTGCCACCGCAAACTGACAAGAATAGCCATCGGCCCGCCGGAGCTGTCGCACCCGCTTGATCTGTGAGAGGGGAAAGGCCATGCTGTCACGAGAGCCGATGAGGCGCAGCCGACCAATGCCACAGCCATCAGTGAAGCGAATGTGCACCTTATCAGGATCCAGCTTCCAGCCCGTCTGCTTGTCCTCGACACTGCGACAATCGTGCTGGAACTGAGGGTACCCCTTCTTGCCGGGTGTCTTGAGGCGACAATGCTCATAGAAGCGGGAGATGGCAGCCCACGCCCGGTCAGCGGCAGCTTGCCGGGCCTGCGAGTTGAGGGAGAGCGCAAAGGGGAACTGTCTGACTCTGGTGGCTTCCTGCGCCATCCATCCCCTTGGCTGAAGCCAGCGGCCTTCTGCCGCAATAGGTAAGCTCCTGTTTCCATAACCTGCCCTTAACCTGATTGTCTCACCCATCTGGCATCTCTTGAAGCAAAGAAATGGCAGAGGCGAGACGCTGTGTCTTCTCCACAAAAGAGCAGGTGAATATCTCTCTACCCGCAAAACCTTTAGTTAAGAAGGGGCTATTTTCCTCTCTCTTGATTCCTCAGGTTGCGTGTCGCGTCATTCTATGCCTGACAACGCCCATCTATCCCCATATCAAGAGTTTGATGGAGTCGGCTGTATGCGGCGTAACCAGCCCGGGATCAGCACACATCGGCGACGCACGACAAAAATCAGCAGCACCAGCGCCACAGCGCAGCCGATAAGCACGGTGACCAGTCCTGCTTCTGGCCCGAAGCTCCCTCCTGTCCATAGCGCTGGTCCAGAGGTAACAGAATGGAATAGAACCGGTGTGTTGTGACCTGAAACGGCAGTTCCAAAGATCGGGCCTTCAAAAAAATTCCAGGCCCAATGGAGCCCAAAGACACCCCATATATTACGTGTCAGCATATAGATACTGGCAGACACAATCCCTCCCGTGGCTGCAATAGCGAGAGCACCAATCAGTGTGGCATGAGGGGTTGTCAGGTGCGAGAGGCCGAAGATGAGAGCACTGAGAATGAGAGCTATCCAGGAACCAGCTACTTTTTCTAGCAGACGAAAAATCATCCCACGAAAGACAATTTCTTCTTGAAGCGCTGCGGCACAGAAGATCAAAAAGGCTGCCAGTAACGGCAGAGCAACCGCCGTAACCGATTCGACACCCGTCACTCGATACCAGCCAGCCAGTGCCAGGACGCCGATAATCGCTGTCATCATAACGCCTCCCAACCCAAAACCAAGCAAAAGATCGCGGAGTGCGGTACGCCCTGATAATCCAATCTCCGTCACAGACTGGCCTTCCAGAAACAAGCCTGCTACAAGAAACCAGCCAATGAGTAGCAAGGTAACCAGCCAGTTCGAGAGCAGGTTAGAATAGTAGGAATGTGGCAAGAGAGAAAACAATGGGGAGAGTAACAGAAGTATCACCAGAAATCCCGCAACTTCTAGAAGCAGTTGAATAAGGGGGAAAGAGAAGAGGCGGCGGATAAAATTACTCAATATCTTTCTCCTATCTGTAGCATATCATGCAGGGATATATGGCCTTTGCTTCACGGAGATCCAGTACAGGTTTCAAGGCATTCTTCTGCTTTGAACGTATGCGCTACGACTCTTTCTCAGCTCACAATAAAAGGAAACTCGCTCACAGCATTTAGTATACAACATTTCCCATATTCCTCATCTACTTACAAAAAAATAATTTTCATTTTTATTCACTCATAACGAACATTCTACATAGTAAAAATATTTTTCTCTCCGAATGTTCATCTTATTCTAGAAGAAGAAGAACTATTCGCTTTTCTATTTATGTGCCTTTCCCTCTCTCGCATCCGATCAACTACCGTTATAGCAGACTGGAAACAGACATCAGAATGTTGCAAGAACTATCTGCCGGTCAGCATTTTGGATTCCTCTACTCTGTTCTGGCATTCTACTTGTAGAAGTAGGATATGCTATAACTTTTCTATTCTACTATATATTTTCTATATATGTTACATCCGTACAATAATGTCACACCCAACACTATGATTGCACGCAAGACTTATATTACTCTACACATCCGTTAGAAACGATACTGTAAGTGATTGTATAGCTATCTCTGTATATGAACTGAGCACAATTACGTGGACAAAAGACCTGTTACAGGAACTATTTCTATATATCTGGCATACTACTGGCCCTTCAGAATGCAGGATGACTAGCCTTTTTGACTTCATTATGGCTCTATTCCAGGAGAAAAGAGGTAGAGAAGAGCTACTCTACCTCTTTCGCCTCTCTCAAGGAGCTCAGCAGGGCTCATCCTCATTTTCCTGCCACCAGCGGAGACATTACGCTGAGAGACGCACCGGGAGCCAGCTCACGCCCCGGAAGAGATAATAGGGGCACCACGGAAGCGTTTCCGGGTCAGCCATCAATCGTATCCGAGGGAAGCGCCTCAATAGCGTGGTAAACGCAATCCGTGCCTCTAATCGTGCTAAGGAGGCGCCCAGACAGTAGTGAGTTCCTTTCCCAAAAGCAAGATGTTTCTGCTCCTTGCGCAGAATATCTAAACGTTCTGCATGACAATAACTGCGAGGATCAACGTGCGCAGCAGATAAGGAGATAAAGACCTGATCACCCCGTTGCATCTGCTGTCCCGCATAGTGCATGTCCTCCCGACACCAGCGCTCCGTGAGGATGGATACCGGGGAAACATAGCGTAACAGCTCTTCTATAGCCTGTTCTATTAGTTCCGGGTGCATTCGCAGAAGCTGCATTTGATCCGGATATTGTAACAAAGCAAGCATACCAGTCCCGATGAGATGGGCAGTGGTCTCATAGCCAGCACCGATCAATAAATTGATGGTATTCATCAACTCTTGCTCCGAGAGCGCTTGCTTCTCTACATGGATGAGTTGGCTCACCAAATCCCCGCCCGGATGAGCACGCTTGAAAGCGAGAAGCTGTTTATAATAGTCCAGGAGCGTCATTTCCAGATCGGGATGCATTTCCGAGGTAGTGTCTGGATCAGCGGTAGTCGCAAGCGGGGTCTGGAACAGGGCATGCAGCGGCTGACGCAATGCTTCAGGGATACCCAGTATTTCGGAGATCACCATTATCGGAAGCGGAAAAGCAAAGGAGCTGACGAAATCCACTTCCTTCTGCTCTGCGAGCGCGTCAAGCAGCATATCCGTGATGTGCTGAATTCGATCTCGCAGTTGCTCAACAGCCCGAGGTATAAAAGCATGCGCAACAATCCCACGAAGGCGCGTATGTTCTGGAGGATCAACATTAAGCATTTGTTTTGTCAAACAGAGAAACACTTCTGGATAATACTGCCTGATCTGCTCTCGTGTGAAGATCGTCGAGAGATCTTTCGTCAAGCGAGGATCTTTCAGGAAACGCTCCGTCTCTTGATAGCCCGTCACGATCCACCCATTCAGACCATTAGGAAGGGTAAAACAAGAAAGCGGCACACTCTGATGATGCACCGCAAAAAACGTATGAGGATGACGTTTTGCCTCCTGCGAGGCATATTCTGCCAGCGTATATGCCTTCATCAACGTATCCTTTCTCTATGACAAAGCTGCAAGAATAGCTAGCAACCTCCGCCTTTCCTGACATACTTGGTCTTTCGTTCACAGCGTACATTCGATAAGCCCATGCACAGATGCTTCCGGTTGAATCACTCGCTCTACCCTCAGTCCTGCCAGCTCTAACAGTGCTCGAAACTCTTCTGCTGTTCTCTCCTTACCCCCGAAGATAAACAACATCCACAGATCAAAGCAGACAGCCTCCATCGGCGCCTTTTCAGCAGGAAAGATGCGCTCAGCAAGCAACAATTTGGATCTGCTGGACATCGCGTTCCGACATGTTCGTAAGATCTTCAAACAGTCCTCATCGTTCCAATCGTGTAAAACAGACTGCAAGAAATAGAGATCCGCACCAGCAGGAATGGCTTCAAAAAAATTTCCTGCCTGCAAGTGACAGCGATCCCCTCCCTCCGTAACTTCCACAACGTGTTGTGCGTTCACAAGTGCATCAGGCATATCAAACAGGATTCCTTCCATCGAGGGATAGGCCTTGAGGACGCCACATAACACAGTCCCATCTCCCCCACCAACATCAACCATCTTCTGTACATTTGAGAAATCATACATAGACAGCAAGCGATCCGGCGGCAGCGAAGAACTTTTCAGCAATTCATGAAACTGAAAACGGATATGTGGGTGTTCAGCTAACCAGGTCCAGAAGTCGGTTCGATACACATAATTAAAACTGGGCCTGCCCGTGCGCACCGTATGCTCACAGGCGGTCCAGGCCTTATTCAGCCAATCTGCCTGCTCCCAGAGTACAAAATCGCGTAAAGACCCTTCTACCTCTTCACAGAGCAATCGCGATCGCTCTGAGTTCCCAAAAGAGCGAGCTCCCTGCTCCTCAAAAAAGCCAATAGACACCAGTGCCCGCAGAATCCGATACAGAGCCCCTTCATTCGCTCCTGTCTGTTGCGCCAGTTGTGTAATTGACCGGGGACCATCCAGCAATATATCAGGAATTCGGAGACGAACAGCAATTGAAAGGAGTCGATTCAAATTACCAGCGATAGCAAATGCTACTACCTCACCAGCAACTTCCCTGTCATTTTTCTCTACTTGCATGTCCAACCTCTCCTGTATTTTCGCCAGCTCATCCTACTTATTCATATCTTCCTCTTTATATTATAGAAAAACACCAAAACGATAGATAGAAATATCTCTTTTGACTATAGAAGTAGTGCCGACTTAGAATCTCAAGAAAGATATAAGAAGAAATTAATAATAAAAAGCCCCTATATTCGTGCTACAGACTTAATAGATGCTCTCGCCTGTTGCTTCCCCAACTGGACAGCATTCGCAAGAAGTTAAGGACAGGGTTTATCTCCCCTCTCTAGCCACGAGGACATGCGGGCGAGAAACAACAAGAGGTCCCTTTTTCCGAGGAGGACAGAGCGCAGGCATACCTTGAACTGATCTGTTCAGGCTTCTCCACTTGTATGTAAGCGCATTACTCTTTTCCTGTACATCCGCAAGAAGACACAGCACCTGCCTTTTACCCGCCTTCTCTCCTAGCCTCGGTATTTTTGAGTTGAGGAAGGTTATTGGAGTTCGCTGGTAGTGTGGTTAATATAGTCAGGAGCTGGCGAGCCGCACGGCTGAGATATGCACGCCGGCGATGGATCGCCATGATAGGAACGCTGGCCTCCAGTGAAAAACATTGCGATTCCGGCAAGCAATCTCGCTCTATAGTAGAGTCTGGGATGACCTCCCCTTGTTGCGGATCTATCAACCAACCACGTTCCAAGTATGCCCCCAGTGCAGGTATACCGCTAAACAGACCATAGAGACTCAGATGCAGGCAACCGGCATCTGTTGTTGTACCATCTGCTTCATACTCTTTCTTTGCTTTTTATTCTCTTTCTACTGTCTCCGGATAATAGCATACGAAGGAGCACGGTGTCAAGCGCGCCCGGCATAGAGGGACATGAGCAGACCACGCTTCGATGACTGGCTTGTCGAGACATGGTAACCCGGATAGCTGCGAGATCACGCTTCTCTCCGTTGAAGAGAAGCGCGGTTCTCCTGAAACATCGTTTTTCTGCTTCACGCTCGTTTCTTATCGATCCATCTGCCCCACCATCCACCGATTCAGGAGAATACAGATCAGCAATGTCAACCAACCAAAGATCACTGTGTAGAAAATTGGCCACACGGTCAGCGGCCAGGAGAAATCTTGCCAGCTTGTTGACGGTTGACCCTGATAGTTCAAAAAGTAGCCACGTATCAGCCAGCCAAAGAACAGGCTGACAAGTGCCAGCACAGTTGGACCAATCGCGCCACAGAGAAGCCCCGCCACTGTTGCAACCCCCTTGCCCGCCGACTTTGGCAGCACAACGAATAGCCACCACAACAACATATTCAATATAGCTACAGCTACTGATCCAGCAAGAGAATCGACTACCGTACCATTCCGGAAGGGATCCCCCCAATGCAATACAAACTGAATGAGACAAAAGATGATAAACAGCCCTGCATATACGAGAAATGCAGTCATCCCCCCTAGCACAAGCACTGCCTGGCCGGGGGAAAAGCGCTTCTTGACGGGAGGCGAAGAAACCATAGAATGCTACTCCTATTCTGGTATGATGATCCTGTGCTCTCTTTTCCTATGTAGCCATCATAGCAACAAGAGCACAGGCAAAGCATGGGGCATATGTCCCATTCAACCCTTTTGCTCATTTCAGTACCTGCTCTGGCTATCTCCTTCCTCTTTTTGCGAAGAGCCAACACCATATAACACCATACAATATAGAGGGATGGCTGCCCTTTGCCAGTGATGCTTCTAGCGATCAAACCGGCATCACTCTATATCGTCTACAGGGAGCAACAATGCTCTCTGCACGCTGTAGCAGGGGAAGATGGCCTGCTCAATTGTTTCTCTCACGAATTGACATACGCCATAGCTCTCCTATAGAATGGGCCAGCAAGCAGGAGACATCCTTCATCAAAACGCTGCTCAGCATGCGCAAGGAAGAAATACTATGGATACAACACAACCATTTTTTCAGCGGTACCAACCACCTGATCTTCAAGAGGTGCTCACACGAGTTCAACAAGACAGCAAGCAGCTAGAACAGGCTAGACTCACTCAGGACGAGGCGCAACAACTCCAACTTCTGACCTGGCTTGGGGGTGATATCCTCTTATTGGGGAAAGAAGCTGACGCTATAGCTCTCATCGAACAGGCTCTCACTATGGCAAGGGAACAGAGCGAAAAGGCGTCCGAGATCGAAAACCTGCTCAACCTCGCAACCGCTCAGCAATATCTTGGTAAGCGCGAACTGGCACAGCGGCTCTTCCAGGAGGCATTCGAGAAAGGGCGAACCTATGGAGTACGGGAGTTTGAAGATTTCGTCTTGCACCATCGAGGTCGCTGTTATGTCGAGCAGGGGAAACTTGATGAGGCACAGGCCTGTTTTGAGCAAGCATTGAAGTTACGAGAAGCCAAAGAGGATCAGCGCTTTCTAACCTCTACCCGGAATGCCCTCGCCGCTGTGAACGAAATGAGAAACACATCTCGTTGAACTCTTATCAGGAAGCCTCAACGTCAGCGAAAGAACCATACGAGAAACTATTCTCTCCAAAAGCAAAACAATGTATATCATGCAAGCAAGGTATAGGTCAGCCGCCATCGCTCATCTGTATTGAAGCGATCAGTTGATTGTGTACGTTGCCTTGCTCAAGCGCCCTGAAAATCAATAGGACAGGCGAGAGGCAGAGGGATCTATCAGGCCCTTCGAACTCTCTTCCTCCTCATGCCCCAAAGCGCCCCTTGACAGTAGTGCTTCCCTGCGTTATATTCTGAATATGAATTCGACTTTGGTTTCTCAGGTCCATTGTCACTTCTGAGGAGCATCAAGGGGGTTACCAGCAAATGGCGTCAACAAAGAGATCGACAAAGCGTACGGATGCTGTGACAAATCGTGCGCGAATTCTGAAAGCAGCATTAGCAATTTTTGCAGAGCATGGGCTAGAGCTTGAAATGAGCGAAGTGGCGGCACAGGCCGGCCTCGGGGTAGGCACACTCTATGGGCATTTTGCCAATCGCGAAGACCTTCTCCGTGCGATTTTGCAAAGTGCGATTGAGGATGCTTTGACACAACTCAGATCGGCGCAGCAGGCTCATCCTGATAACCCTCGTGCAGCCCTTGAAGCATTCCTCTCAGCCGGAGTACGCTTACAAGATCAATATAAACCCCTGAGTGGTGTGCTCCGTGACACTCGCCTGATGAAACTCATGGACCCCTCCTATGTCTCACAGATACGGATGCAATTCCTGGAAATGCCCAGGGAGCTCTTTCGCCTGGGAGCACAAAAGGGCGTCTTTCGTCAGGATCTTGACCCAAACATGGTAGCAGTGATCATTATGGGCGCATTTATCAGTGCTATGGACCTGCTAGAGACATATCGTTCGCTCGATGAGTTAGTTGAGCGCCTCACGCATTCCTTGATGGCTATGTTGATGACAGAGCCAGCCAGGCCGGAAGCGTAGAGCTCACGAAGCGAGAGAGAGCATGAGAATAGACGTGCTGAGTGGCAGTACGACTACAGAGTAGATCAACCTGTTGGCTTTACATGATCATGCCATTTGATCATGAATTTTTGCCACAATGGCCGGTATTTCAAGAAAGAAAGAAACGGTACTCGACTGCTCTGGACCATGCAGCGGCCTCGCACCCTGTTGCCGGTATGCTATAAAAAACTGCTCATGCAGTATCAAAAACGTAAGCGATTTCAGATGAAAAATAGATAAAACGGAGCATATAGCAAGATTGAACCGCTCCAACTCCCGAGAACCTTATCAGACAGGACTCTCAGGCTTTCAGGCAGATAATGCAGCTTTATTACAATCCTCACGGGTGAGACACTGCTTCCGGAGTGAAGCACCACCCGTGATCTGATACATCCCTTCCTCTGCGGCCTTGCACGAAGGAGGGGACCAACCGTTGTAGCAGGAATACACACAACAAAGGGGATTTCCGTATGCAGAATACGCCAAATCAAGCAGTATCCGAGCAAGATATATTGAGTCTGTTTACCGGCGCCAACCCGGACATTGTCGCGAGTCCTTTTGCAGTGCTGGCACAACTACGCGCACAGGGAGCCGTTATCCCGCTTCCATTTCCTCTCGGAGAGCAGCGGGTCTGGGCCATTACCCGAATGAAAGAAGTGGTGCAGATGCTTAAAGATCATGCTCACTTCACAGTTGATCCCAGTTCCATCGGAGTTGCTCACCTCTTCGGACGTAATACCGCTTCTGCCTCCGACGCGCCGACCTTCTTTACCTCTAAAACGATGCTCACGGTTGATGAGCCAGATCACCGACGCCTGCGGTTGCTGGTCTCCAAAGCATTCACGCCCAAATATATTGAAGGTTTGCGTCCTCGCGTACAGGAGATCGCCGATACGTTGCTTGACCGGGTCCAGGCGCAAGGACAGATGGATGTGGTTCAAGATTATGCTCTTCCTCTGCCCATCAACGTTATCGCTGAGATGCTCGGAGTCCCTCAAGCCGACTGGCCTCACATCCGCAAATGGTCGGATACGCTGGCGCATGGCCTGGGTGTGGGCAAACGCGATCCCGAGGTTGAGGAAAATATGCGCGCCTTCGGCGAATACACCGCTCGCCTCGTGGCGCACAAGCGGCAGCATCCAGCAGATGACCTCATCAGCCATATGATCACGATTGAAGAGGAAGGGGATCGGCTCAACGAGGCGGAACTGCTCTCAACGATCACCCTGCTGATCTTTGCCGGCCACGAGACAACCTCGAACCTGATCGCAACCGGCACCCTGATGTTACTCGATCATCCCGAGCAACTGGCAAAACTCAAAGCAGACCTCAACCTCGTACCTTCGGCGGTCGAAGAGCTGCTCCGCTTCAATGGTCCGGCAACAATCGCGGGCCCGCGTTTTGCCACCGAGGATATTGAGCTTGGCGGGCAACAGATCAAGAAAGGGGATGTGCTCTTCCCTATCCTGCTCTCAGCGAACTGGGATGAGAGCCAGTTTACAGACCCCGAGGAGCTGGACATTGCGCGTACACTCAATCGTCACGTCGCCTTTGGGCAGGGCATTCACACCTGTCTGGGTGCGCCGCTCGCCCGGCTGGAAGGATCGATTGCGTTTACGACGCTGCTTCAACGTTTCCCGAACCTGCGGCTCAACACTCCACGCGAGAATATCGTCTGGAACTTCAGTCTGAACTCACGGAGCCTGGCAGCACTGCCCGTTGCATGGTAGCCCATCAACGAAGGTTCCCATCCCGAAGGAAGCATGCTCTGTGCGCTGCTCCACAGCGAGAACGATTGACGAGCAGCATGATGCGCCCTTTCAGACAGGGAAGCAAAGGAAGCTGGTGTGCGTCTGGCATACCAACTTCCTTTGGAGCTCGCCCCGAGGCTATTTCTTGACCTGATACGTGAGATGGGTAACTCCGATGCCCTCCACAATAGATGGACTCCCCAGTTCAATAGGTGCTACCTTCAGATGATCAAACAGACGAACGCCGCTTCCGAGCAAAACAGGAACCAGATCAATATGAATTTCATCGAGCAATCCAGCGTTGAGACACTGCTGAACCAGCGTCGTAGAAGCCACAACAACCTTCTTCTCTCCGGCAATCGCTTGCCCCTGTGCAATGGCGCTCTCAAGCCCATCAGAAACGAATGTCATTGGCCAATCCTCCCCAACCCATTCCGGTGCAGGCCGATGGCTCACCACAAGCATTGGAACGTTCAACGGATGTCTGCCGCCCCATCCGCCGGTCATCTCAAACAGGCGTCTCCCCGCTATCAGCACCCCTATCGAGTTCTTGGCAGCTTCAAGCAGCTCGATACTCTGCTTTGAGATCTGCATTTCAAGCTCTCTTTTCCCTGTTCGTGCGGTATAAACAACATTTCCCTGAGACATCCAGGCAAAAACATGCTCAACGCTATCATTTGGCCCGGCAACAAAACCATCTAGCGACATGGAAAACCCGGTTGACACTTTACCCATGCTCATACTCCTTCATTCACAGGTTGCATCAATAGCATAGAAGTATGATACCTCAAAAACAGAGAAGCGTCTTGTACCAGACGACACAACTCCTCATGTTCGATTTCAGAAAATAGCACACCGGGCATCAAAAAGGAGAGGGACAGCATACGCCCGGGCAGTCCCTCTCCTGCTTTCACATCTCTTTACCGTTATTCCGGCTTACATCATCTTTCTCTCTATCACACATTGTTCGCTGTTTGCAGAAACGCTGTCCCCTTAGCGATAATCCCTTCAATTGGCTGGCGTTTTGCTGTATCGAGAAACGCATGCGGTGCATAGGCCAGAATATGCGCGGCCAGGGCAGAGCGCACCAGTTCCTCATGTTGTAAAATACCACCTTGAAGAATAACTGGAAAGGTCTCCTGCCGCATCTGAAGCGTATCAATGACGGCACGTACCGTGACAAAGAGCTCCTTCGCTGCCTGCCCGAGAATCGCCCGGGCAACTTCATCGCCGAGCCGGGCGGCTTCGCCCACAGCCCGCGAGAGTTCCGCCATCTTCTCGATAGAATACGAAGCGCCGTAGACCCAATCTATCAGTTCCGTCGGATGATTGAGTTGTAAACTCGCCAGCATTATCTCACTCAGGCGTGTCGTTGGTCCTCGACCATCCAGCGCGTGGAGAATCGCACGCACCGCTTCTTTTCCCAGCCAATAGCCGCTTCCTTCATCGCCTACCCGATGCCCCCAACCGCCAGCCCGTGCGCTTTCACCCGCCTTGTTGAGGCCGAAGACAATCGAACCGGTTCCTGCAATCACCAGAACCCCGGCCTCTCCACCGGTTGCCCCTACCAGAGCAGCAAAACCATCATTCTCAATGACCAGGTGCCGGGCACGAATGCCATTCTTGCGTAATGCCTGCTCGACCAGCCGCTTGATCACCACACGATCATGCACGGTATCCAGCCCTGCCATGCCAAACAGGGCAATAGCAACCTCAAGAGATGGCTCCTCTATCTGAGCCGCAACAATGGCATCATGAACGGCCAGCGTCACATTCTCTTCAGCCTCCTGGATACCGACACTCTGATAGTTTCCCGGGCCAGCTCTTCCTGCTCCTTTCCAGGAGCCGTCTTGTTCAGCCAACACCGCCAGACACTTTGTCGCGCCGCCATCTACCGCCAGGATAGGGATTCTCACCGTGCCTCTTCTCCTCTATTCCAGCGCTGCAATGTCTCGTCAAGCAGGGCTTCAGCGGCGGCAATTCTGTTTCGCCTTTCCGCAAGCCAGATCTTGAAGGTTGCTTGCTGCTCATGGCGGCTGGCAATAGCACGCCGGATCTCCTCTGGCTCTGGTCCACCCGGAAGACTGCGTATTTTGACAAAGTGGATTGGATCTAAGGCCAGCTTCAACCCGGCCTCTGTCAGCGAAAGCGGGCGCCCGATAATCTCCTGTGCCACGTCATTGACCAGCGCAAGCGTGATCTCGTTCGCCGCCAGCCCGCGTTCAAGCGCCACCTTCACCACGCCACTCGCAATATGATGGGCGGTCCGGAAGGCAAGGCCATCTGTACGCACCAGCGTATCCGCCAGTTCGGTAATAGTCGCGAAGCTTCCCTGCAAGCGCTGCAAGAGGATCTCCTTGTTGACCTCCACGGTTCCAATGACACAGGAGAGCAGATGATAGAGACGCCCAAGCAGATCAAGGCTCTTCCAGAGATAGGGCTGCATATCATCTTCTGTATCAACGATATCGCCAAAGGGGGTGTTGTGCATCATATGAACGACCGTCTGTGCATTGCTCACGCAGCTTGAAAGCAGTGCCCGGGAATGTTCAAGGGAAACAGGGTTACGCTTCTGAGGCATGATCGAGCTGATCTGTACATATGGCGCGGCAACCTTCAGGATCGCGAATTCCTGTGTACACCATTGCAGAAGATCCTGCACCACTCGGCCCATATTGATCGCTGCGACCTGGGTGGTAGCTGCGATCTCGGCAAGATAGTCGGCCCCGGCAATCGCATCATAGGAATTCTCGATTAAGGCGTCAAAGGCCAGCAGCTCCATCATCCGCTCACGACTGATTGCAAAGCCGGATGTCGTCAGAGCCGCCGCCCCCATACTGCTGCGGTTACAACGCTCATAGGCCCCGATCAGCCTCTTGATATCACGCTCGAGCAAATCGGTGACGGCAACAATATAATGTGCCATCGTGGTCGGCTGCGCCTGCTGTGTATGGGTATGGCCGATCATATAGGTTTCTACATGATCCTGTGCGAATGCAAGAAGCTGATCCCGGAACGCAAGCGCCTCATCCAGCAAGCCTAAGAGCTTCTCGCGCAGGACCATCCGATAAATCGCGATCCCCATATCATTACGGCTTCTTGCCAGATGCAGGTTACCCGCAATCTCGCCCGCTATGTGCAGCAGGCGGTCTTCCACCTGGAAAAAGAGATCTTCATACTCGCCGGTATACTCGCTCTGACGAAACTCCTCCAGATCGAGAGCCTGGAGTGCGCGAGCAATCTGCTGTGCTTCCGCGAATGTGAGCAGCCCCTGTTCATAGAGCATAATCAAATGCGCTTTATGAATCGCCATCATCGGGGCCAGCAAGTGCCGCTTTGCCTCATTGAAGGCCGGTTCCAGCACAACTTCAGCGTAGGTTTTCCCAGGAAAACGGTCGCCCTCGACGCGTGTAATCTCCTCCTGGTATCCCATCATTGTTCCACCTTTCTCTTTATCCGCAATATACTACTTTTTCTCGATTTGTGTATTTTGTAGCCAGCTATTGAGCAAAGCATGCAAATTCTGCGTCACACGCTCGACAAGCTTCTGACCGGTCGCAAGCGATGTTTGCTGAATCAGGCCGGTATAGCCATTCCAGCCGCGCGGCGTTCCCTCAACCAGAATATAAGGAAGGGAAGAGAGTGGTGCAGGCGAAGGAAGTTCCTCGTCCTCTGCGGTCACATGGACCAGCTCAGGATGCAACCCCTTCACCGCGGACATCTCATATGGGCCGCCATGACCGCGCCCGGTTGTCCCCTCAAAGACGCCCATCTCCTCTGTTTCAGCGTGCGAGACCATCTGCCACCAGTTCACGAGCAAAAAGCTGGCATCGCGCCATTCTCCGGTTATCTGCTCCGCAACCGTGCGCGAGACCCCCATATTGCCATCATGCGCGTTCAGCAGCAGGATACGCCGCAGCCCCATCTGGCAGATACCACGCAACAGGGCCGCAAGATAGGCATGATAGGCTTCCGGGGGAATCGCGATGGTTCCCGGATATCCTTGCGTTTTTCCCGGGCAGGCAGCATATGGCACAACCGGAAAGACCAGCGGCTTGAGTTCGGGTGCAATGCGCTGCGCGAACCCTTCGGCCAGCAGGTAATCAGTGCCTAAAGGCGAGTGAGGCCCGTGATACTCGATTGAGCCAAGCGGCACAACCGCAAAATTCACCTCCTCTACCACCCGTTTGACATCGCGACCATGCAACAGCTTTACATCCATTCGTTTCCTTCTCCTCGCTAGACGGCTGCCGTAGATGCCTCACCGGTGAGCCAGCGCGAAATATAGAGCACCAGAATAATCAGGATAATCTGTAACACCCCATACGCACAGGCCGTGCCAAACTCAAAGGCGTACATGCGCTGGAAGATCTCAACTGAGATAGGAACCGTTCGGGAAGTATAGAGCAGAATCGAGGCGACAAACTCGCCAATCCCCTGCACCAATGCCAGCAGTGTTCCGGCCAGAATGCCGCTCAATGCTACCGGGAACACCACGCGCCGGAAGCTGTACCACCAGGAAGCCCCCAGGTTTCGCGCTGCCTCCTCAATCGAGGCATCCATTTGCATCAAGGTCGCCGAGGTCGAGCGAAAAACCAGCGGCAAATGACGTACAAAGTAGGCCAATGGCAGAATCCAGAAGGTGCCAACCAGCACAGTATTAAAGCCGAAGATATTCTTTGTGCTGAACGCCGCAATCAGGTTCACCGCAACCACCGTACCCGGCAAAGCCCAGGGGATCATAATCAGAATGTCTAGTAGCGCCTTCCCTTTGAATTTGAGCCGAACCATTGCATAGGCCGCCGCCACACCGAAGATCAGATTCCCGATCGTTGCCAGGAAGCTCATCTGAATACTGTTCCAGACAGGCCGCCACGTACGACTATTGGTAAAAAGATCCAGATAATGCTGGAAGGTGTAGGCAGTCGGGAACGTTGTCGTTGTCCATGCCCCATCCTCGGCAAAGGACAGCAGCACCAGCACAAAAATCGGCAACAGCAGAATAATCACGCCGATGAAGGAAGCAACAGCGGTCAGGATCTTGCCTACCGGGCTTCGCACCTCGGTTCGATGCACGCTGATTCCCTTGCTGGCGTTCTGATAGTTGCGCACTCCCTGATACCAGCGCATCAGCAGCAAGAAGAGAATCGAGACGATCGAAAGAATGGTCGACTGGGTCGCCGCCATATCCAGGCTACCATTTGTGCGCGATAGATAGATCTGCATGGTCAGGGTGCGCTCAATCCCGTAAATCAGGGGAGCGGTATAAGAAGCCATCGAGATCATAAAGACCAGCAGTGAGGCCGCCACCATTGCCGGGGTCAACATCGGCAAAATGACGCGCCGCCAGATATAGACACGTCCCGCTCCCAGGCTGGCCGCCGCCTCTTCCAGCGAGGGATCAAGCCCCTTGATCGCAGCCGACGCGGTCATATAAAAGTAGGGGTACATGGTAAAGGTATGCACCACGATCACGCCCAGAATCCCCGTCAGGGAGAACGGCACCTGCTTGAGATGCAAGATATCTCTGAGTAAGCGAGGGACTATCCCGCTTTCACTGTAGAGGAACGAGAACGACAGCACACCAATCAACGGAGGCAACGACATCGGAACCAGCACCAGCACGCTCAGCAGTTTCCGCCCCGGAAAGTCATAGCGCTCCAGCAAGAACGCCATTGCCACCCCGACAATACCGCAGGTAATCACACTGATAACCGAGATATAAACGCTGTTCCAGAGGGCTTCCAGATTCGCGTTATGCTTCAGACTGAAGAATCGGGCATAGTTCTCTAAAGAGATGCTGCCACCAACCCGAAGACTCTCAAGGAAGGTCTGGTAAAAGGGATAGATCACATAGGCAAACAGGATCAGGAACAGCGGCGCTATCAATACATAGACAAAGAAGCGCGAAGATACAAAACTCCTCCACTTACCGCGAGAAGTACTGGCCGGGAGTTGCACTTCTGTTTTCATCAGATACTCTCCTTTCAGCTCGCCGACAGGAGCGTCTCTCCATGCTCCAGACGACTCGACCTGCCCTACTCGACGAAGTAGATGCATTCCCGAGGAACATGCACCCGCAGCAGCTCCCCGCGTTCTTTTACAGCGCTTCCCTGATTGACGAACATGGCCTTCAATTGCGTCTCCCCGACTGTCGCCAGATAGTTGACAGCAATCCCGGTAAACTCCGCAATGGAGATCTCGCCTTGCAGGATATTGGGGCCCTCTTCATGCGCCTCTGCCTGTCGTATCGCCTCCGGACGCACCGAGACGGTCACGTCCTGTCCCTCGCGCACCTGACAACTCGGCGAAACATTGGTCTTCAATCCTACCAGTGTATGACCGCCAGGGAAGCGCACAACGACCTCGTCACGCTCAATCTTTTCAACAACCCCGGTCCAGAGATTCGATTCCCCGATAAATGAGGCCACAAAGCGATTATGCGGGCGATTGTAGATCTCCCGAGGCGTTCCGATCTGCTGTACTACACCACCCTGCATCACCATAATCCGATCAGACATGGTCATGGCCTCTGCCTGATCGTGGGTCACATAGATCGTCGTGATGCCCAGTTCAAGTTGCAGACGCTTGATCTCAACGCGTGTTTCTTCCCGTAGCTTGGCATCGAGATTCGAGAGCGGCTCATCCAGCAACAGAATACTTGGCTCAATGACCAGGGCCCGCGCCAGCGCGACACGCTGCTGTTGCCCGCCAGAAAGCTGATCAATGCGGCGGCTTCCGTATCCTTCAAGATAAAGCAGCTTCTGGGCTCGCTCAACCTTTTCGCGAATCTCCTGGCGCGACTTTCGGCGTACCTGCAACCCGAAGGCGATGTTTTCGGCAACGGTCATATGTGGAAAAAGCGCGTAGTTCTGAAACACCATGCCGGTATTGCGCTTATGTGGCGGCAGATGCGTCACGTCATTCTCTCCGAAGAGGATTCTCCCCGTGGTAGGGAAATAAAAACCGGCGATCATGCGGAGCGTCGTCGTTTTGCCACAACCGCTTGGCCCGAGAAAGGTAAAGAATTCTCCGGGCTTGATCTGTACATGCACATCATCGACACCGGTTACTTTCCCGAATTGTTTTGTGACATGCTCTAGTGTAACTGCGACCAAGAATTATACCCTCCTTATAGCGATAAGCTTCCCGGGCTGCCTGAACAAGAATGATAGGGGGAAGAGAAAAACGGTCAGGATGGGAGAAGATGCCCGAGCGCTATGCACTGACGAAACTGGCTTTCGGAACCCTGTGGGAAGCAAGCATGCCTCCCACAGGTGCATTCACCGATGAAGCGGGATCAGCTTTTGCCTTTCCCTTTGATGTTCTCATCCCAGTACTGCATCCACTCTTTCTCTTTGGCGTTGAGCACCTTCCAATCCAGTTCCATTGGTTTCAGCTCAATGCCTTTGAGCCACGAGGGCAGCGTGTCCTTGCTGATGTCAGAGCGGGCCGGGATCTGGAAGAGCTTCTCAGCTTTCTCACTGGCCAGTTCTTTATCAAAGAGGAATTCATAGAATTTCTTGGCTGCATCCATATGCTTCGCACCCTTGATAAGGCCGACACCATCAACCAGGATAGGGGCGCCGCTCTTTGGATAGATAAAACCAAATGGCTGCTTCTTTGTCTCCTTCTGGATCATGATATCCTGCAAGTTCCAGAGCGAGAGCGTCCCTTCCTGACGAGCCAGCTTCAGATAGAGGTTGGTCGGATCCTGAGCATACTCTTTTGTGTTCGCGTCCAGCTTCTTGAGCCACTCATACCCTTTGCTCGGATCTTTTGCGCCGCCCTCTTTATAAATCATCGAGCTATAAATGGTGCGCATCGTGCCCGAGTCCAGCACGCCACGAATGATGACTTTATCCTTATATTGCGGCTTCAGCATGTCATCCCAGTCCTGTGGCGCATCTGCCGCTTTCATCGCCTCGGTATTGTACATAATCACTTCAGGGAGAAGCATTTCACCGTACCACCGGTCCTGAGCATCTTTATACTCGGGCGCAATGCTGTCGGCAAAAGAAGGCTTATAGGGCTCAAGCAAACCCTCTTCTGCGGCGGTCATGAACGAAGTCTGGGTGCCTCCCCACCAGAAATCGGCCTGGGGATTATTCTTCTCCGAGCGCACGCGCTCCATAACCTGTTGTGCGCCCATCGTGAGGACTTCAAGTTCGATGTCAGGGTACTTTTCCTCGAACTTCTGCTTGATAAATTCGACGACATTTTTATCTCTGGCTGTATAGATGACCAGCCTGTTCGCCTCACTCCCACCATCCTCACCACATGCAGCCAAAATAGAGGAGAGAAGAATGAAGAGCATCAATATTGCGCCGTACTTGCGCTTCAAAATAGTACGCATCCAACAACTCCTTTGTTGTACTTTATTCCACGTGTGCGATAGTGCTCGCAAACGCTTCTAACGCGCTATAGATCGCCCCGATCAGACCGGCTCGATTACCGGCCTCAGCGATCTCAATTTGTGGCACCACTGGAACCCATCTGCTCAACAGGGACCGAAGCTGTTCGACGCCCTCCGCTCCCAGAACAGCGAGTTCTCCACTCAAGGCAAGTAATTCGGGATCAAGGATGCTGATAATATTGACCAGTCCATACGCCCAATGTTGTAAGACGTTCTCATAGAGTGCTTGAGCGGCAGGCATCCCTGAACGAGCCAGCTCAATCAGCCGTAGAGTTGCGCTATCAGTCTCCTTGAGCGTAGGATCAAGCTGTCTGACCTGCTCAAACAAGCCAACCAGCGAATAATTTCGCTCAAACGTGCCATACGCTTCTGGTTTGAGGTCATCAACAGGGCCGATCATCATGTATCCAATTTCCCCGGCGGCCTCTTTGCTGCCACGATAGACCTGCCCATCGATGATGATGCCAGCGCCTATACCCGTGCCCACATAGACATACACGAGGCTTCTGACATCACGTCCCACTCCCCGGTAAAACTCGCCCAGGGCCATAAAGTTCACATCATTGTCGATAACGGCGTTCAGACCGAGACGGGCTTCAATCTCCTGCTTGAGCGGCTTCCCCATCCAGCCGGTACTGGGCGCATGACTGACAATACCGCTTCGCTGCTGTGTAATGCCCGGTAAACCAACACCGATACCCAATAATTGCGACTTTCGCAGCCCATGTTCGGACAACAACCGGGCTATCACTGTTTCCAGTTCGGAAACCACATCACCTGTCATACGACCAGAACGCACATGACATTCAGCCAGCAGATCCCCTTTGAGATCCGCAATTCCCAGATGGAGACCGCTTCCCTCAATCACTGCGCCAGCAACCAGAAAAGCGCGATGGTTCAACTCCAGCAGGATCGGCTTACGCCCTCCCGAGGATTGCCCCATTCCGACTTCATACACCATCCCCTCCGCAATCATTTCATCGATCAGGGAAGAGACACAGGGACGACTGAGACCGGTTTGCTGTGCCAGTTGTGCACGAGACAGACGATCATTCGACCGGAGTTGTTGCAGGATCATCTCGCGATTCATTTGCTTCACAACCCGGGCGTTCCCTCGGTTCTTCTCGCTTCCGTTACGATACATCGTCACTCGCTTTCAGCGTGGCCTTGCACGCAGCTCACTGCACACACAACCCTTACCTCTATGCAGGTTGCTCACCACTGCCAGCAGAGCATTGAGAGAAGCGACGCCCATTCCAGAAAAGGGCAACCCTTCTTACCACTCCGCAAAAACCTGCATAGAGATTTGTTAGTAAATATAACTAACAAAGTTGTTGAGAGAAAGAATAATCGAAAGGTCGCCTGCTTGTCAAGGCTTTTTCAGGCTTTTTTACGAAAACGGCAAAATCTCTGAAATAGCCCGGAAAAAAAACTACCTCGTCTGGCTTTGTGAGAACTGAAGCCTCCTGTACTCAGCAACGAGGCTATGAGGAAATCACTCAACAGGTACCCCCTCGGTCCAGGTGACACAAGAGGTCTGTATTAGCCTGTTCAGGCGGCTGGAGCAGGTTGACAGCCGCTCGCTTGTTCGGGTATGCTAGCTAGACTTACGCTGCATACTCATGTTCTTTTCAAACAATGTGTTCATTCTCGCAACCGAGCCGTAGCTTACCCGAGGTGCGGTATCCCAGATATGGCACAGGTTCTAGCTACCTCGTCGCCGAACTCTAGTGAGGAGCATTCCATGCAACTTCCCCCGGCAACCATTCCAATACTCAAAACATGGCACTCATCCGAGGGCATATATATCTATGGCTCAGAAACGCGCATTGTCCTCTCTAATATTCCTGATGCCGAAACCGAGCAATTCGAGAAGAGAGCCACTCTCTTCGCCGCCGAGCTGCATCGCGTCACCGGGCATCATCCGTCCGTTGTCAGCCATCAGGAGCCACAAACGGGCGATATCTGCCTGAACATCCGCAGAGAGGCCAAACACAGCCTGGCAGATGAGGGCTATCAGCTCATTGTCGGCGCATGGGCGACCATCAATGCCCCTACCATGCGCGGTCTCTTCTACGGCACGCGCACACTGCTCCAAATGTTGAAGCAGAGCCGCAGCCTTCCCTGTGGCATGGCTCAGGATCGGCCCGACTATCCAGAGCGCGGCTTGATGCTCGATCTGGGACGAAAGTATCTCTCAGTGGGGCATCTGGAAAACATCATCCGCGAACTGGCCTACCTGAAATATAATCTGCTCCACCTCCATCTCTCCGACTCTCCCGGCTTCCGGCTGGAAAGTGAGCGGCACCCCGAGATCGTCGCAGAGCAGCACTACACCAAAGCCGAGATCCGCTCATTCATCGCACTCGCGCAGGACTATCACATCACGATCGTTCCTGAAATCGATATGCCCGGACATATGAATGCGATCCTTGCCACGCGCCCTCATCTCGGATTGGACCCGGCAGTTGGCAGCCAGCCCCATGTAGGGGCAGGATATTTTCTCGATCTGGGCAATGAAGAAGCCTTTACCCTGATGCGTGACCTGCTTGAAGAATATTTACCCCTCTTCCCTGGCCCGTACTGGCATCTTGGAGCCGATGAATACGTCTACCCCTGGGAGTTCGTCAAGTATCCCTCGCTCGTTGCTGCATCCAGGCGCTATTGTGGACCCGATGCCCACCCCCGAGATATCTTCTATTATTTCTTAAACTGGGCCAATGACATCGTGAAGGCCCACGGTAAAACAATGCGCGTCTGGAGCGATACACTGGACCGCGACGGCACCATTCACGCCGATACCGATATTATTCGCGAGCATTGGAAATACGGCCTCTCTGCCCGCGAGGTCGTTGATCTGGGGCACAGGATTATGAATTGTAACCTCGACATGCTCTACTATACGCCTCCCGAACACTATTCCGACTCGCGCGCGATTTATGAGGCCTTCGAGCCACACCACTTCCAGGATGGAACCATTGAGCCTCATCACCCGCTCAATCTGGGGGCCAAGCTCCATTTCTGGGGGGATCATGCAGCAAAGCTCGGCTTGAGTGAGCAGGCGGTTGTCGCGGGTTTGCATGAGCCGTTACGAGCGCTGGCACAAAAGGTATGGGGAGGCGGAAACGTAGGAGCATATGAGGCATTTCAAGAAATAGTAGAACGAGTGGGATCTTCTTTCCCAATAGACGAATAAGGGAGCACGTGTTTCTCTCATAGAAGCGAGAAGAAGGAACGAGTACAATGTCTCAGATATCTTCATTCCACCGCGCCGATTGGATGCATCGGGGTTCATTTGGCATGATGGTGCACTGGCTTGTTCCCGGTGCAACCGCACCCGAACGCGGTGAGCCGATCACCGATCCCGAACGAGCCGTTGACGCTTTTCACATCGAGCGTTTTCTTGAGCAGTTTGCCGAAAGCGGCGCTGATTGGCTGATCTTTACGGTGGGTCAGAATACTGGCTTCTATGCCAGTCCCAACAAGGTACTGGAGCAACTGGCTGGACCGGGACACTGCTCCCAGCGTGATCTGGTGCTGGAAATCGCGACCGGCGTGGCTCGCATGGGCAAGCGCTTTGTGGCATACCTGCCAGCCGAGATTGAGGCCCAATCGGCAGCAATGCACAAGGCCTTCGGCTGGAGCCCGAGTGATCCCACCCAGGCAGTCTTTCAGCAGCGCTACCGGGAATTTATCCGTGCATATGCCCTCAAGTTTGGACCATTGTTAAGCGGCTGGTGGTTCGATGGCTGCTATACCTGGGATGTTTTCCCGAACCAGTATCTCGATTGGACGGCGCTGGCCCAAGCAGCACGCGCAGGGAATCCAGACGCAGCGTTGGCCTTTAATGATGGCTCGTTCTGTATCGGCATCACGCAACCCCTGACAGACGAGCAAGACTACCTGTCAGGTGAAGTTGAAGTGCTACGCGATGGCAAGCTGCGCCTGGGACGCGGAGACGATGCCCCTCTTTACCTGCCTGAGTCGCGTTTTGTGGAGGGCACGCGGTGCCAGTGGCACGCGCTCACCTTTATTGATGCGTTCTGGGTGCATGCAAAGCCCGGGCCAATGGAACCCCCTCTGTACGATGATGACACGCTCTTCTCGTTCGTCAGATCGTGCAAAGCCGTCGGCGGAGCGGTGACGCTCAATGCAGGGATCTATCAAGAGGGACATATCAGCGAGGCCACTCTAGCACAACTGAAACGCTGTTCACAAAGCCTTTAAACATCTGTGTCTCTAATGTTGCGCCTTTCCCAGGTCGCCGCGCATCTCTTATCAAAAGCATAGGTAAAGCGAGAGGCACACAGTGAAACGAAACCTCGACTTCATCCCTTTCGGGAGCGCGGGCAATTGTTACAGCCTCTTCAGTGCGTGACGATTGCCCCTCATTCAAATAACATCGAATAGAGCATATCAGGCACGCCATTTTCTACAGGCTATGCTGTTACCCCGGACATTACCGCTTTCCTTCGTCTACAAAAGAAAGAGATGGTAGCGCATATGCTCGAAAAGAATTTATGAAGAAGAGGTACAAGTATGCAAGACGGTTTTAGATGGCTTGAGCGCAACTGTGAGGCCTTCTGCGTCACATTTGTACGTGGCCTGGACGAAACGACACTACTCCGTCACATAGGAGCGGATCTTTCGCGGGCCCGATGGCTTCAGGAGAACGATCAGGAGGCATTCGAGAAGCTACAGCAGTTCGGAGAACTGGTCGGTGTCGGTCGGTGTGGAGATTGGACCTTCTCCTTTGAAACCTACAGTTATCAAGGTACGGAACCCTCTGTGCTCCGCGCTATCTCAAAAGGCTCAACCGCAGTCACAGTCTTCTACAATATAAACGCCCGCGCACACTTTTGCTATGCTGAAAACGGGGACATCATCGCTGATTTTGACCCGCTCACCCCACCAGAGGAACAGGATCTTCCACCACGTGCGCGAGTACTCTTCCATAGAGCAGGCATAACCTCAGAACAGATTGAGTCGGAGGAGTATGACTATGTGCATGCCATGTTTGCGCTTGCAGAAGCAGCAGGGGTCTCACTGGACAAAGCCGCCATTGCTGAACGCCCGCTCCTCTACTCCTACATCAAAAATCCCTTTTCGTACTTCATCGATGCTCTTCAGGTGTCTGGTGGCACCGAACAGGCGGCCAGCCTTCTGCCCACCATCATACGGGACCAAGCGTATTCAGGGCTGCTGATGGCATATCTGCAAGACCATAATGATGAGCCGGAGACATTACGAGTACTCCTTGCGCCCTCCATGAGGGAGGCACTTCTGCAAATCCTCAACGGGGCTCACGAGGAAGCACGTACTATCGCGTCCGAGATCCTGTGTATGTCGATTCAGGTTGAGCAGAAACGGAACACAGCAGAAGCTCGCGACCGGCTCCTATCCCTCACCACAGTGCCAGAAGCAAAAGTTGCTCGTCAGGCCATGCTGGCACTTGGTCACCTGGGAGATCAGCGTGCGGTGAAACCACTCTTGCACCTCCTCTCGCAACGGCCCGATAACGACAAAGAGATCACACAGCATCTGGGTCAGTTCCACGCACAGGAGGCAGTAAAACCATTCCTTACCCTGCTGCCCTCTACCGATCCTTCTGCACTCCTGGAAACAGATGATGACGAAGAGATCATACAGCTTCTGGGTCAGCTCCGCGCACAAGAGGCGGCAGAACCACTATTCGCCTTGCTCCAGACCTCTACCGATCCCTTTGCACTCCTGGAAGCGCTGGAACAGATTGAGGGAAAGAACGTTCTTGAACGCCTGCTTCCTCTACTCAATCCCGAACCACAAACGCAAGACGAATGCAGCTTACAACAGGCCATTCTCGCAACCATCGGACGGCAAGGAAACACACAGCATGCTGACTTGCTCCTTCAACTGCTCAATCCACATGCCGAGCAATTATATCCGTATGACTTCCAACTTCACCTGCTTGCAGCGCTAGCAGCCCTGGGAGAACAACGAGCCATTGAGCCGCTGGCAAAGCTGCTCAGAACGGATATAGCTACCTGTACCGTCTATGAGCAGATGTTTCAGGAACATCTGGTACAAACGCTCAGGCAACTGGGAGACACCCGAGCTAAATTACAGGTGGTGGAAACCGAGCTTCAACGGCAGCAGCACACCAGACGACTAAAAGCATGCTTATCCTGGGATAATGACCTATAAAACCCGCCCCGCATACCTGGAGGGAACAACGCTCAGTCGAGCAAGCAACCTTCGGGGTAGTGGCGCGCCAGGAAGAGGCTCAGAACGCGGCACAACATCGCCACACGAAAAGGCCACCAGGCCTGCAAAACCGGGAACAGAGGAATACATGCTCTGAACATCACTCTTTTTAGGTAGATACTAAAGAGCATTCTCACCCTGTTCCCCTCCTTTTCTGGCAGAACAAAAGATCATGAGGAAAGTGCTTGACGACCTCTCCCCTGGCCGATTACACTGAGAACTGGATGGAAGCGGATGAGCAGGTTGGAAAGGATAGACCCCGATGAGTAAGCCAGAGCCGTGGATTGGGCAACATATCGGCAGATATCGAATACTCCGTCGGTTAGGGAGCGGGGCCTTTGGCACAGTTTATCTGGCAGAACAGAGCGCCACAGGCAAACTGGTGGCGCTTAAAGTGCTATCAACACATCTCTCCGGTAGCGAGGAGCTCCGCCGCTTTCTGAATGAAGCGCGTATCGTTCGTCTGCACCATCCGCATATTGTGCCAGTGCTGGATTTTGGACTCAGCGAGCAAGATAAGCCATTTCTGGTAATGGAGTATGCCGCAGGAGGAACAGTGGACAGGCGCTATCCACGCGGAAGCGCGCTTCCACTCGAAAAGGTTGTACGCTATGTGAAGCAGGTGGCCGCGGCGTTACAATACGCTCATGAACATCAGGTCATTCACCGCGATGTCAAACCGGAGAATCTGCTGCTGCGCGACGATGGCTCCATGATGTTGAGCGATTTTGGCATCTCGAAACTGCTTGAGCAAAGTAGCTCTCAATCGCTACAAACCCGCGTAGGAACACCGGCATATATGGCACCAGAACAGGGACAAGGCAAACCATGTCCGGCCAGCGATCAGTATGCACTGGCAGTCGTGACCTATGAGTGGCTCACAGGGCATCGACCGTTTCAGGGAACCTCCATAGAGGTAGCGGTACAGCATCGGTTAGATCCGCCTCCCTCTTTATGCTCCTTGAATCCAGAAGTGACCCCGGAGGTGGAACAGGTAGTATTAAGAGCCCTGGCGAAAGCTCCCGAGGACCGTTTTGCCTCCGTGTCCCAATTTGCGCAGGCACTGGAGATCGCGGCAGGACAACCCTCCCGGCTGGACGAAAGATGCACCCGTATCCTCTTAAGTGATCAGCATCCCAAAGGGGCAGAAACATATGTTTTACCATCATCCTCCGGCCCCTTCGCCTCTGAACTGTACCGGGAAAGCGGAGAAACAGCAACTCAGTCTGATTTCCCATCCGCCAACACCATCATATGGGAACAAAGAGACCATAAGTCCGGCGCTTCTCTAGAAACAGTCCAGACTCCACACACTCCTATCCTGCACTCGCGCCAGAAGCTACAGGGAACTTTCTGGCGCGGGAAATTTTTTCTTCTGCTTACTATTGCAGTGTTACTCTTCGGCCTCGGCGGAGGAATCTGGTTCTTTTTTGTCCACCCTCAAGCGGCCCCACCACAACCCCAGAAGAGGCCCACGCAACTTACAGATGATGCGACCCCTACTCAACGCGGTATTCCCTTCCACTATAATTTTGTCCATTATCTGAAGGGAACAACCAAATTCCATCTCACGGCTGGCCAGTGGCACATCATACTGAACAGCAAATGCGGGAGCCCCGGGAACATGAAATTATCCCTGCACGGGCAAAGATATTCTCTAGGGCCTTTCTCTCTAAATCAGTGCAACAGCGTCGATTATATTGTTCAGATCCCCGCAGAAGATGATTATTCTCTGGAGTTTCTTAAAGCCTCGGATGATGCTCGTGTTCTCGGCAATGGCTACTTCTATAAGGACTGATACGTCACTTCGCCAGCAAGGACCGCAAAGCAACTATACGCCTCAGCGTGCCCTCACAGACATACGGCGCAGGGCGATATCACTGGAAACCCTTTCCAGAAGTAGTGCAAACGCAACGCAGCGGTGGGGGCAGTTCCTGTTGCCAGTAAACTTCTGCGGGCATAAACACGCTTCCCATTCACCGAACAGCAAACATAAATACAACATGTTCAGTTCTTGCGCAGAAAGAGCGCAAAATAGGAGAAGTATCTTCCTCGATATGATTCTATACTTTCTCAAATAACAACAAAAAAGAAAGCTCGGGCATCGCCTTACATACTGTGTGGCGCCTGCCTTATCAGAAAGGAAGCTGACTTATGCTCATCATCGCAGGCTATCTGAAAGTCGATCCTGCCCGGCGAGACGAATACATCTCAGCACACCAGGATCTTCTTCGGCGAGGCCGAGCCGCTCCGGGATGTCTCGATCTGGCAATCTCTGCCGACTCACTTGATCCTGGCCGCGTAAACAACTTTGAGCGGTGGGAATCTCGCGAGCATCTCGACGCCTGGCGCAAAGTGGCAGCGGCTCCCAATACCGGCATCTCCTTTATCGGTGGTTATATGATGGAATACACCGTTGTAGATGAGTGCCCGCCATTCGACACCACAACAGAGTAATATCCTTGCTACACGCAAATAGTGTTTCTTTTTCATTACAGTCAGACAAATTTTTCATTCTGTGCTACGCGTTCCAACGGAAACGAGGGAACCAGAGGCAAGGGGTGGCCTCTGATGGTCACCTCCCCCTTATAATAAGGTATGGCTGACTGTTTCAATCGCGAAGAGCGTCTGAAGTGCTCTGCTCCTTCTCGTGCCAGTATCGTGTAACGCGTCATATCGGGGATCAGATTTTTTTGAGGGAAAATGCCAAACGTCTTGTTCAGGCCTTTCTCAGTACACGGAAAGCTCCATTCTCAGATGGAGGGAGAAGCAAAGCGCCCTTGATAGGGAGAGAAGCGCTTGTGGTGAGCGCGAAACGGATCTTGATACCCCTTTCGCATTTCGCTAAAGGCTCCAGAGTCTTGCTCACCAAACGATCAGACGTACCAGACTGATTGAGGTGAACCAGAAGCGAGCAAATCCATAGGCCCTGACACCTATCAGTGGAATAGGCAGCGAAAGCCACCGACGCTACTCCAATACCTCCTGAATCACATGCGGACTCGGATGAAACGAGATCATCTGAGCTTGTTCGGTTCCTGTATTGGTATACTTATGAGGCGTATTGGCAGGCGCAACAACCACATTGCCAGCTTCTACCTCAAGCGAGGTTTCCCCGATGGTAAAGGTCACCCGGCCCTCCTGCACAACAAAAACCTCCTGATACGGATGTTTGTGCAATGTGGACCCTCGACCGGGAAGCGGATGGACCCAGAAAAATGATCCCGCAACTCCGCCATACTCCTCCCCCTGAAATCGAAATGCCGTTTCGTTGATCCGCAAATTCTCTTTAGGAACGATATGATACATCGAAGCATGTCCTTTCTATCTAACAGAGGTATGGAGCAACTTAAGTCTCTCATTGCTCTATATCTATAGATTCAATTGGTAGAGTTTCTACACTCTATTTCTTTTCGGGCTGATAGTTTCCGGGTACATCTCTAAAAAGGCACCCAGTGCCCCCGCAGTGATGATCACCTGCTCAGGTGAGCAATGCACGCCGCGCGTGATCCTGATATGTGCCGCGATCACCTCACACAACGGAGCATATCCCTGTGTACTTTTGATAGGTCGCAACAGCCTGTAGCGATTGCCGGGCATGCTTTGCCACCAACCTGGCCCAGGCCTCATAGGGAGCAGAACGCGACAAAAAGCAATGGCCTCTTCTATGCTCAGGCTCCGTCCCTCCAATGCAGAGGCCAGCAGATCGCTCATCATATCTGCCCGAGGTTTCTGCCGCCTCTCCAGAAGCATCTGCTCGAAGTAGGCTTCCATTTCGCCAAAGGCTTCATCAACGCGTGCCACAGCCTCCGATGGGACAGCCGTCGCGAAAAAGGCGGCATCATTCACCCGGGCATTCAGGATAGCATCCGTCCATTTTTTGAAAAGGGGCCGATCAGCGACAGGTACCCCCAGCATCTCAGCAATCACAGCCGTTGGCAACAGGTAGCAAAAATCAGCAACAAGATCCATCTTTCTAAGCGAACGCACCCGATCGAGTAACTCTTGCGCTATCGCTTCGAGGCGACTCGCCAGGGAGCCAGCGCACGAGGCGTAAACAGCGGCGCGATCAGCTTTCGATAGCGCTGGTGCTGCGGCGGATCCATAGAAAGTATGCTTGGTTGTGTGGTTGCAGATGTGCTAGCCCTCTCAGAGCTAAAATGAGTGTAGTCAGTCAGTACCTGATACACATCTTTGTAGCGGAACATATGCCAGCAGCCACTTGCTTCATCCAGCCAGACAGGCTGCACCTCGCACATAGAAGGTCCTCCTGAAGCCTGGAGCGCTTTCCATCTCCCTATATTCCATCACCATTTGCTGCGTTGCAATTTCTCCTTTTTTTGTAACATCCTATTGATCAGAGAATAGCAAACAAGCAGCAGAATAACACTGGAAAAGTGGTGGTGATAAGACTTTCTCGCTGGCCCTATGAGCGCGTATGTCGTTTTCGGTACAGCGTCGGACTGAGGCCATAATAAAGCTTAAACTGATGCGAAAAATGAAATGGAGATTGGAATCCTGTTTGCCGCGCAACTTCTCTAATCTGCAACCCTGTGAACTCAAGCAGCCGTGCGGCATGATGGAGCCGCAACTTGAGCAGTGTCGCCGCGAGCGAATCGCCAGTCTGGGCCTTAAAGAGATGCGCCAGTCGCGAGGGGGAGAGCGCGACCAGTTCCGCCAGCCGAGCAATAGAGGGTGGATTGCTAAGTTGCTGCATACAATGCTGTAGTACCAGCTCAATGCGGGGGTCCAGCGTTCTCCCCGCATCCTTTGCATTGCTCTGTACGATCAACAAAATCACTTCTTCAAGAGCATTCAGCGCAAGCTCCTCCTGATACGCTCCCGGAAGGCGGCTCTCCAGCAATACGCGCTCCCATGCCCCTTGCAAACGCTGTCGAGGCGCGGTCCCGGCAAGAGAGAGCATCACAAAGCCCGGACGCACCTGCGGGAGCAGCCGCAGCCACGGTATCCAGTGCGGGCGGGGCCAGAAATGCGACCAGTAGAAATCCCACGGCACACTGTCATTGACCGCTGCATAGTCATGAGGCACCCCCGGAGCCAGAAGTACAACGCCATGCTCCCCGCTCTTCCAGGTTTGATTATCCAGCCGGAAACGCCCCTCACCAGCTCGTGTATAGAACAGGAGCCAGTCACGAGTTCCCGCCCTGCGCCGTGCATAATAGCCACGCTTCTCCACGAAATGCCCGGCAAGCAGCAGGCCGGCAGGAGGGGCCGGGGTCTCATCCTGTCTTGAAAGCTCGCTCATGTCTCACAGCTCTTCCTCACATACGCTCATTGTGCAGTAGAAACCAATAGATTCGGAACTCAGCAGCATCGTAGAGAATCACTCTACCCGCCGCTGCCACGAACGGCGACGCACTTCCAACGGAGAATAACCCGTGGTCTGTCGGATACACCGGGCAAAGTGGTAGCGCGATTGAAAGCCACATCGTTCAGCAATTATGCCCACGGGAAGCCCTGTCTGTTCCAGAAGTTCGATTCCCCGGGCAATTCGCACCTGCCAGACGTACCGCATCGGCGTTGTTTGCAGGCATGTCCGAAAGAGGCGAATCAAATATGGCTGACTGAGCGCGACAGCGGACGCGATCTGATCAAGGGTTAATGGCTCCGCCACATGCGCGTGAATAAAGTGTTGTGCCTGCTCAACAACTGCATTGCCTCGTGGGGAGATACCAGTCAACAGTTGTTCCCCTTCGCCAATATATCGCCAGAGCATATGCAGCCCGAGCGCTTTCAGCATCTCGTGAGCAGTCGGGAAGGGAGCCTTCTGGATACTTAGCGCCTCATGAAGCAGACCCATCATCGCGGGCGAAAGCGGAAGCGGCCAGGGTAGTCGGTTCAGACGCGCCAGGAGCGTATCTGGAATCTCGGGCGCGAAAAGGTGGAGCCAGCTATGATACGTCGGACTCTGTTTCGCGAAGCTAAACCGTTCCTCATGCTGCGGAAACAACACACAAACGCTTTTCGCCGGGACATGCTGTTCTTTTCCATCAATGGCGATTGTCATTTCGCCTGTATGCAACAGCACCAGTTGCAAATTGCGCTGTAGTCGCGGGCCCAGGCTTCCCCCGGGCGGATAGATGACCTCTCCAACAACCGCTTCAGCAGGCCAGAAACCAGCTTCCATTGCGCCCCCTTTTATGCAAAGAGAAACATGGCATCGATACCGTCAAGTGTACCGACCGCCCTCTTCTCTGTCAAGCAAAAGAGATGCAAAACAGGAAAAAGCGATTTCCTTCCGCTCGTTGCTCCAGCCTCGCCATACCTGTAAACTGCGAACAAGGAGGGAATGAAGCCCCTCCTTGTTTGTCATCCTCACACCCTACTCAGACCTGAACACTGTATTCTGCTCTGTACCACTCAGTTCAATGACCGGCTTTCCATCCTCTCCGACCCAGACGCCACAGGGTCCACCGGGCAGGCTGGCATCCAGGTCTACCTCTGTGCCATCCATACGCAAAATGGGTTTCATAAACTGGGATACCTGCTCCGCTTCAGCCGAGATATAATGACCAATCAAAGCACGTCAAAAGCGGTCTCGTGAGGTATTGGGATAGCTTCCGTGGACCAGCGTGCCATTAAAGAAGAGGACGTCACCCGCCTGCATGAGAATCGGGCATATCTGCTGACCTTCAGGTAAGGGCACTGTGACATCAGTAAAGCTGTTTTTGGTGTCGGCCTGCGTGGTACAGAGCAGCGGCCAGGTATGGCTTGCCGGCACGACCTGCATACATCCATTGCTCTCATCACAATCATCCAGGGCCAGCCACGCCGCCATACAGGTTCCCGGACGCGCCCGCAGAAAATACTGGTCCTGATGCAAGGCCTGACCACGCGCTCCGGCAGGTTTGAAGTAGAGCATCGTCTGAACAGCATAGGGCTCGCGTGTCAGCAACCCGGTGAGTATCTCGTTTAAGCGGGGATCGAGTAGCCATTGCAGGCTGGTGGTATCCCAGTGATGCATATGGATCATGCGAGGATACCGCTTCAATGGATCGCTACTGTTGGCATCAACGCCGACCAGATCGCCGGGATACGCGCCTTTCTCACGCAGCTTCATATAATGCTCTCGAAGCGCCTCCACCTCCCGAGGAGAGAACAACTGTTTCGCCACTACGTAGCCATTTTCCTCAAAAAAGGTGCGCATGCTCTCGGTAAACACGGTTTGACTCCTTTCAAGGCGAACAACTGCATATGCCAAGTATACCCACTCACGGAGATCCTCACGATAGCTGGAATTATCCGAATTGTGTCTGAAATTCGCCTTCAACGCGAGAAGCATACGCTTTGTGAAGCTCCTATCAGATCGCTGCACAAAGAAGGAGCAGGATTCAGCATGTTTCCAGCTATTCTGCTCATGGACTTTCCTACCGCATACCCTCTACACTAACAGCATAGAGAGAAATCTTCAGGGAGGAAACAATGAACAAACACCAGTCCGTTTCAGCAGAGATGCAGCAAGCATTTGAGCAGGAAGGCTTTACCGTTGCCCGTGGGCTATTCTCGCGTCAGCAGGTAGACGAATTACTTGCGACGATGATGGCAATGCACGCAGCCGGGCCTATTCCTGAGCTTGGCTACTACCCGGTTCCAGCCGAGCAGGCAAACGGGGACACCTTGAAGCAATATCCCCGTATCATTCACCCGCATAAGGTCAATGCAACCGCCCGCCGCTATCTGATCCACCCGGCTATCATGCAGGCACTTGGCGTGCTCTTTGGTGAGGAGGCGCTTGCAGCTCAGGCTATGTTCTACTTCAAACCGCCACATGCTCGTGGTCAGTCGCTGCACCAGGATAACTTCTTCCTGAAAGTTGAGCCGGGAACCTGCATTGCCGCCTGGGTCGCCCTGGACCCGGCAGACGAAGAAAATGGCGGGCTGGTGCTCGTTCCCTATACCAACCGGGCCGAGATCCAATGCCCACATGAGGCAGATCAAAGCATCTTTTTTACCAATGAGGAAGTGACGCTCCCCGAAGGCGCAACACCGGTTCCGGTGCGGCTGGAAGCGGGTGACGTCCTCTTCTTTAACGGCAATATCATTCATGGCTCCTATCCCAATCGCTCCGACGTCCGCTGGCGCCGCTGCTTCATCGGGCACTATGTCGGTGTCTCCACGACACGGATCGGCACCTTTTACAACGACCTCTATACCGCTGATGGCCGCAGATTGCAGCGCGAGGAGAATCGCGACGCCGGCCCCTGTGGCACAATTGTGGACGAGATCCATTAGAGCAAAAGCAGCAGAACGAGCGAGAAATACCGGCATCGAGCACCAGTTTCTCGCTCACCTTGCTCGATGCGGTCCACTCGGCAGTTTATCCACTCTCCGTTGGCTTCTGAAGCAGGTTCAGGCCCGGCGAGAGGTACACTCTCTTCAGCACAAAAATGCCTCTGTTTCTGCCTTCCAGGCGGGGTTATTAGAAACCGCTTCAAGTTCCCCAACGTATTATAAGAAAGACATCGCACTTGGATTTGTCCATTTGCTTTCCAGGAAAACGCTTGGTGAAGGAGCGATGAATGACATATAGATTTCTCTCCGCCAGTCGACCACTCCCACGTATGACCGCTTCATATGATTGGCATCGGCACGCCTGATTCACAGGGTGTGATGCTCTCGCTATCAGTGGCCCCTTCATTCCGCTTCGATTAACAAGAACAGGAGCAGGCATAGCGCTTCTCCGGCTCTGGATTGCTCACCCTTCCTCACATCCTTATGCACATTCCGCATGTATTCGGCCACCTTTTGCTTTATTATGCGCACAACAGAGAGGAGTTTCACGATGAAATCGAAAAAACAGATACACCATTCACCCCCGAGAAAACGAGATAAAGAGCAGGAGCGCTACCTGAGCGAGATGTTGGCGATCCTGGGGCAAAGCAGCCGTTGGAAGATTCTGCGCGCTCTTGCACCACTCTCACCACGACAGCCGCTGGATGCAATCGAATACACCCCATCAGAGTTAGCAGAAATACTCGGTCTTTCAGTCTCTACTATATCCGAACATCTGCACGCCCTGCTTAAAGCACAGCTTGTGACAACACAACGCTTCCAGCGAAGCGTATACTATCGCCTGAGGCATTCCGCCACACTGCTCGCCTTTTTCTCGCTGCTTGACGCTATTGAAGAGCAGGCCGCCTCAGACGAACACCTCCTCTGAAGAGAAGCTCGCCGAGAGGTTTTATCAAAGCTTCTCAGTGGGAAGGCGCTGCATAAGGTAAAGCAGCGTGTCACGCATCCGATACCAGATAGTCGGTTCTTCTCCCGCTTCAGGGGCTGGCGCAGTGGCATATCGCAGATGGAGGTCAGAGAGCAATTGTCGCTCGTGCGCCGGATGCCCTTCCACAATCCACATCAATGTTTCCAGATCCGCCAGCAACTGTGCAGGTGATATATCCAGCCCCTCCGGCACTTCAGGAGGACGCTCATCTATCTGCTCGGTGGCTTCTGCAAGAAAGGCTGCAACCCGCTCATCCAGTAGCAAACCGGACCTGAGTCGCTCAAGTCGATGACCATCAATAGATTGAGGATCAAGAAAGGGATACATTTCATTGAGTGGGCTGACGAAGATCTCAAAGAGCGCCTGCTGAAGCTTCTCCGCAAAATGCAGTGGGTCATCGAGATACTCGGCAAAGCTGATCTGATGCACAGCCTCATAGGTACGTAACGGAGCCGGTAGAGCGGCACGCACCACCCGTTGCAACTCGGCAATAATCGGGGCCCGCAACGCATGTAACGACGAGCCCAGGTGCCAGGGACCACCTCCCAGGCAGTAGAACGACCAGCATTTGATAGTGCGCCATTCATCGGGCCAGGAGCAGCGCTGTCTCGACAGGTAGATGCATTGATGCCTGTGTGCTGTAATATGTTCCGACAGGAGCGGGATAGAGCGATCGAGAAACGCGACAGCCAGCAAGTCAAACGGGCGCACATGCGAGCCTCCCGCGATACAGCATTGTCCCCCGCACTGACGGCAATAATGAAAGGTGTTCCACAACACACGGTTGTATTCCAGATACATATGAGAGAGCTCCTGAATAAAAGCGCGTGCCGTTTCATAGTTCCATTGAAGGGGATAACCGGGCACCGTCAGTGTCGCGTTGGTTGTTTTCCACTGTGCTACAACTGCTCGACAGCGTTCAAAAGCCGCTTTATTGGCAAGATACACAGGCTGATATTCAACATGCTGCGACAGTTTCATCTCATCCCTCCCCGAATATTGTCGCTCACTCTGCGCTACAGGAGAAAAGGGATAGAACGTATTACTCCATACAATACACAAAGTACAAGGAAATACTGCTTGTTCAAGAAAACACTATCACTATAAAGAAGATGATGAAAAATGTCAATGCTTTATACAAGCGTCATAGCAAATAACAGGCAAGAAAACAGAGATACAGAGGAGGATAAGCAAGAATACGTGCAAAGTGGCGTCCCGCTCGCTTCCTCATTTTTACGGACAGGCTGATAGAAGAAAAGCGGAGAAAACACGACATCCACACACTTGATGCTTTCCCTTTTACAGAGGGAACGAAGATGCAGAAATGAGGGAAGCCGCGAGCCTTTTTCACGGCTTCAAGCTCGGTCTGCAGTGGACTATGCTTTGCGATCGCAGCAGGACAGCGCCCCGGGTAAACGCCTGGCTCTCTTACCCGGTGATATGAGGAAGAAGCCAGCATCAACCACGCTATATCTATCAAGAACTGAGGTGATATACCGAATAGCTATCTATTATTGCTATTCAATCCATCAAAAACATAGAAATACTAACGCAAGGGGTTTTCACGCTTCCATTTCAGCAGCTCCCCATCTGCTGACTGGCGCTGCATCCCGAGTTTCTCAAGCACCTTGATGGATGCATAATTGTCGTGCAGGCACTCGGCGACAATCGCTGTGATATCGAGATGCCGAAAAGCCCAATCCATCAGTGCCTGAGCCATTTCAGTTGCATAGCCCCGCTGGCGATATTCGGGCAGAATACTGTAGCCAATCTCAATCTGTCCCTGCTCATCAGGCCCACCCTTAAACCCCATATCGCCGATCACCTGCTGATCTGCTGTGTGAATAATAATACCATCCCAGATTGCACCCGATGCATCTTGTTCCATCAGGCCGATAAAAAACGGCAGCGCCTCGCGAAAGTCAGGCTCTGGCCAGTGAGCAGGCACACGCACGCCAAGCGCACGTTCGACCTGTTCTCGGTCGGAAAGCGTCGCCTTCTTCAACTCCAGCGAATAGGGCACAAATTGAAGTCGGGCCGTTTGCAGCGGCTGTAACATAGAAGTCTCCTCAGAATTCCCCCATATTTTTATGGGGGGTAATAGCTACAACTTATTGACGAGCATAATGCAAAATGAGCACACCACTTGCAAACGTTTTGGTGGATACCAGTTGGAATTGCTGTAGCTGGAATGGGCCGGCAAACAGCGGAATCCCCTGCCCGACAACGAGAGGATTGAGCTTCACAATGAGTTCATCGATCTCTGGAAGCAGCTGGTATGCCAGATTGCCGCCGCCACACAGCCAGATATCCAGTCCCTCTTCTTGCTTGAGTTCACGGACCCTCTTGAGCGCATCGCCGGACGCAAACTCAATCGTGGGTTCGGTCTCAGGCGCGATACTGCTGCTGAAGACCACCTGCCGGAGCTGCGGATAAGGGCTGGTTATTCCGATATTCAGCCCGGGGGTATAGGTACCTCGGCCCATCAACACCGTATCGAAGTGCTTATTTGGCGCAGTAATTCCTAACGGGGCGCGTGCTTGAACCGGAAATGTCTCCGGGAACTCCTCGATCAAATACGGGAAGTGATCGTTCGCGGTAAAGAAGTCAAACTGATGGTCCGGTCCGGCAATAAACCCATCCAGTGTTGACACGATATAATAGACCAGCTTTTTCATAAATTCCCTTTCTACTACAGACGAAGTGTCGCGGCAGCGCAGCTCGCGCGCAAGGCCCTGCTCCAGGGTATTTGCTGCACCTTCCTTCATCCAGACTATGGAGAGTATAAAACTTGATAGGGTGAGTTGCAATCATCAAATCAGGTGATTTCAGTGGGTGATTGCAGCGAAAAAGAGGAGCAGGTTGGGGGAAGGTGCTGAAGAAGCAGGCTGGAATGGTGTGTATCTCCGGGAGAGCATACAACTGAGCGGCCCGCCGTTCCTTTTCCTGATCCCCGAAGCGCCTTAGCCAACATCTCAACACAAACGCAACAGATCAAGCCCGGCTTTCAGGCTACGGTGCTTTCACTGTGGCGGCCCTTGCAGGGAACCCAGGAAGCCGTGACACTCGACCATCTCTCTATTTCATCCCGAATAGTGATAGTTTCTAAAAACATAGCGTTCCATTGACCGCTTGCTTTCATTTATGCGCAAAAGCGCACTGGCCGAACTACTACGGCCTCTACTCCATCGGCAAAAGCGTTTGGAGCTACTTTTCTAATGATGTTCGCACTGCCATTGACATCAGCATTGAGCAGCCGCCCATCAGAAGCACGGAACAGACTACGTTTGACCCGCTTGCCAGCATAGGTTTCATGCTTACCTATCGGCTCATTGTCGAGGAAACTGCATTTGCTGGTGTAGGACTCTTCCGTGATAATGACGCGAATACCCACCAGTTGCGCTTTGTAGGCCAGCATCTCGATAAAGCGGGCATGAGGGATAGCCACAAACTGCTGATTGGTTCTCTTGCCCATTTCCACTTCTTGTTTCCATCCGTCATTCTTGCCGATGACCAGCGTGCCTATGCCCTCTTCAACCAGCAGATTGACAATGCGCCTGCTGGCAGTATGCAAGGAGTGATGAATGCGGCGGGTTCGCTTTGTCGTAAGCCGTTCCAGCCGGTGAGAGTGACGGCGACGTGCATCCATCTTCATCAGCTTCTCATCGAGTTCTGCTTTCCGCTTGTTGTAGAATTGGTTGATTGATTTCACCGGACGCCCGTTCACAATGCGAGGCACAAAGCCTTTTTTGTTTGATGTGAGCGTTGCCAGATTGTCAATTCCAATGTCTATGCCAGCGAAAAGCTGAGGGTCTACGGCTGCCTGAACCGGCTCCTGTTCGTAGACCACTTCCACTACATAGAAGCCATGACGAGGGATAATGCGCACCTGATCGACGTTTTGATGGTTGGTTTTGATGCGAATGGGTAAGCCTGAAGGTTGGATGTAGCCTTGCCGCAGAGCGGGTTTGCTGATCGCTTGAATGGTATAGATCAACAGATTACGGCCTTGCTGCTTGTCTTTGTATTTGGGCAAGCAGGGACGCCCTAAGAACTTCTCAGGATGTTCTCTCCATTCTGCAATCGCACGGAAGAAACTTTTCCAATTCTTGTCCAGCGTTCTCAAAACCTGTTGAGAGACTTTGCGTGGCAAGGCTTGATAGGCCGGATGCGTCTTCATCAAGTGATGCATCTGATTGGAGTTCAGATAGACACCCTCAAAGATGAAGGCTTGCCGGATTTCGTAGTTGGCAGCGTTGTACAGGTTTTTCGAGACAAAAGCCGCCTGATCTATGGCCTCATAGCGGGCGTCACCCTTGCGGATAACGTGCTTCTCAACCAGTTGCATCATGAGCCTCCAATTCCTGTACAATCTTCTCCGTCTTGCGTTTCGCACGGCGCAGGCCGTACAGACGGGCGCAAAAGCTGTACAATAGAGCAGTGAGATCAGCTAATAAGTCCTCTTTATCATTCTCGGACTCATTGACGATTTCAAGCCGCCTGCCTTGCACTCGTAAGAGGGTTTCAATGTAGCGAACACCGAAACGTGAGAGCCTATCCTTATGCTCTACGACAATGACGGTAGTGTTTACGTCTTCCAGCAGGTGAAGCAATTTCGGACGAGCATCATTGACGCCTGAACCGATTTCCTTCACGACTTTCTCAACCTGATACCCTTTGGCCGAACAGTAGGCAACAAGCCGTTCCGCTTGACTGTCTACGTTCGGTTTCTTCTCAGCAGAAGAGACACGGGCATAAATGGCTACTCGTTCTGGTCGTGAGGAGGTTCCGCTTTTTTCTTCATCAACCAGAATAGTATGTTTGCCTACCCGATGACCAGCAATCTTGCCGTCACGAAACCATCTCCACGCTGTTTCATAACGGACACCTTGTTGTTTAGCGTAATCACTTAACTTCATAGAGAGAGCATATCAGAATAATCATAGGTTATCAAGGATACGCTATGGTTTCAGTGAACATTTATAATACCATTGGAGAGAACAGCTTTGCGGCCTCTGGTGAAGAGCCCAAATCTGAAAACACGAGTGGCCACGCTCCTGGTATCACTCATTCCTGCTCAATTCCTTTCGAGGAGCCTGCAAAGGGATATGAGCATCTTTCATCTCTTTATGAAAAGAATGATTTGCGTTCATAGCGCTCTCCACCTATACTGAGCACATCAATTCAGGAGGTCGCAGCTATGACACACCTTTCTTCTCAGAAGGCCCTTGTCCTCGGGGCCACAGGTCAGCAGGGAGGAGCAGTCGCAAAGCAGCTTCTGGCAAAGGGATGGCATGTCCGAGTGCTGGTACGAGATTCAAACAAACCAGCCGCCCGGCTCCTGCACAATCTTGGAGCTGAGCTTGTAGCAGGAGACCTTGAGCACCCCACAACGATCACAACCGCCATGCAAGGCATGCACGCCGTTTTTAGCGTTCAGGGAATCCACGCCGACCCGGAACAGGAGGTACGTCAGGGCCTCCTTGTTGCAACTGCCGCACGAGAAACCGGGATTGCCCATCTTGTCTATAGCTCGGCATTCGGCGCACAGAAACAGACCGGCCTGCCCGGCTTTGAAGCCAAGCGGCAGATCGAACAGGCCATCCGCACGCTTGACCTGCCCGCAACCATTCTTCGTCCGGTCATGTTTATGGAAAACTTCCGTCTCTTTGCCCAACGCTCCAATGAGGCCATCACGCTCCCAGCACTGGCAGAGCCAGATATCAGCATCCAGATGATTGCAGTACACGATATTGCCTATTTCGCAACGCTTGCACTGCAAGATCCCACAACATACATCGGGCAGACCCTCAATATTGCGGGCGATGAACAGACGCTTCCACAGATCGCAGACCTGTTTCAGAACATCTATCATCGGCCAGTTCGCTACCAAACAGAACCTGCCGATCAACATCTTGAAGGGGCCAGAAAGATCAACGCGCTCCTTTTTGGAAAAGAGGGCGAGCGGGTCAATCTCGCACAGCTTCGGCACAATCACCCACAACTTCTTTCTCTGGAAGCGTGGTTGCAACAAGCCCATCTTCCCCTGTAAAAAAAAGGGACACATGATCTGGCCTGTACCATAGGCCAGATCAGCCCTCCCCCGGCCTTCCTTTCTTTTCAACAAGAAGCAATCTCTACCTCTGGCCGGTTCTCCGCTCATATGGCGCCTTATGCATACCTGCTCCCCCTATTATTTCGCCCGAGGCCGATAGCTCACCCGCATCACCCCCGAGGGATACGTCTTCATGCCGATCAGTTCCAGATCAACCCGGCTAGTGAAAATGCGCTCCCCCTTGCCGATAGCGACCGGATACACCTGAAACGTGAACACATCAATCAAACCGAGTCGCACAAACGCCCGGGCCGTACGAATACCACCAATCACCGCCATATCAGGGCCCTCCTGCTGTTTGAGATCCTGAATAGCAGCAAGCAACTCCTGATCGTTTCGTGCGACCAGCAATTCAGCGTTTTCGCCCTCAAGTTTTGCTTCGGTCTTTGAAATGACGATTCTGCGGTTGACGTTCACGGCGCGAGCAATCGCCCGCTCGGTCTCTGATACCTGCGGGTTGGTTTCCATCGCAGACCAGAACGGAACCATGCCACGATAAAACGAATAGCCAGCAATAGAGCCTGCTGAGGTGTTCGTGGTAGAGATCTGTGCCAGCGTATCAGCAAGCAATTCCTGATCCGGCGGCAATGGCATATGCTCCATCCAGTCCAGATTAAAGAAACCATCAAGTGTCATATTCATATTTAGCGCGATTTTCCTCATAACGCCTCCTTTTTTCTGCCTTTTCACCTAAGTATAGCGTCTGGTCTGGACAAAGAAGTCAGTTACCCCACGTCATTCAGACGTGGGCTTGCGTCTGGACACCACCGCAACTCTGCGTATCGTTGCAGGCGCGCAGCTTTGGCTTCCCCGTCCGACGCATCAGGGCGTACTGACAAGACACCTGTACTCATCCAATCCTGTCGGATGAGCAGCGTTCGCATCGTGATGTTTCTCGCACCCACCAGATCAGCATGGAGGGCATAATGACAATTGTGACACACAAACATAAGTCCTTTATCAGGTCGGTTCTCACGGGCGGTATGCCCACAGATCGGGCACGCCTGGCTCGTGTAGTGGGCATCCACTTTGACTGCCATACTCTCATGCATGACGGCTTTGGAGGCGATCATACTCTGAAGTTCAGCAAACGACCTCCTGGAGAAAGCTGCATTGGCTTTCCGCTGCATCTTGCTGGCTCGTTTGCCTTTGCGTCGTGGGGTGCGCTCTCGAAGATCTGTCAGATTCCCCAGTCCGATGAGACTGTGTGGGTGCTGCTCTACGATGCGTTTGGAAACGACATGATTGGCGTCGGCTTTCAACCGTCTCTCTCGTCCAGAGATCGCCACCAAACGGCGGGTAGCCGAACGAGTGCCTTTCTGTTGCAGACGCTTTCTCAGTCGTGCATACTGGTTGGCTTTGGCTCTGACACACTTGCCAGAAAGGACCGGCCTCCCCGCGCAATGTTGAAAGACGAGTCCAGGCAAAGCACCAGGAGCAACACGAATGGCAACCGCTTCCGTACCACTATATCGAGCGATCCGCACACATTCGACATCCTGCTTGAGGACCTCAGGAGGCGGGAGCATGGTAAACTGAATGGAACTCATAAGATTTCCTCTCTCTGTCAAAAAAGATAGCTTTCTCCCCTGTTCTATTTCTCACAGACAAAGCTGGTAAGCCTGGAAAGCGTTGGACACGCTCCTTGCCTCAAAATCGGACATACCTGTTCATGCTGCATCCTGCGTCCTTTTTCCCCTTCTCTTTCTACTTGACTGGATATATTAGGGCATGCTAATATCTTAGTACTGAGGTCGGATTTATCCACCTCGGGTGAGTTCCATCCCACTACAATCGCTCCGTTTCCTTATGGAAACAAACGGAGTTAGCTACGTTCGTCCTGTTCTCAGGTCGAGCGTATGTAGTGAGGTTTGCTTCTATGGGAATATCGTTTTCAGCACAAGGAGAAGTGTTTTTCCTTGCTTATACAGGAGACTGAAATGTCAAACAAGTGGCACTGGATGCCCCTTCTCTGCTGTATCTGTTTGCTGCTTGCCGCCTGTGGCGGTGCATCACAGGGAGCGCAGGAAAAGCAGATGCGCAAGATCACGTATTTCGGGAAAGAAATAGAGGTACCGGTCAAGGTTGAACGAACCGTTGCCGCAGATACGGTTGTCATCGAAGATCTCGTTATGATGGATATCCCGCTTGTTGGCGGTGCGACCTATCCCGATGGCCCTACCCCCCATCTGGCCGATAAGCTCAAAAATATGAAGAGCATCGGGACGGAGACTCCCAACTATGAGGCCATCTTGCAGTTAAAGCCCGATCTTATCTTTATCATTGATCGCTGGTCTGCAACCATCATCCAACAACTCCGGAAGATAGCACCGGTGATCGTGATGAAAGGAGAAGGTGCAGGACATGGCAACATCGCTACGCCCTGGAAAGAGAATATCCGCATGCTTGGCGAGGTCTATAACAAGCAGGCACGCGCAAATGAAATCCTGAAAGAGTACCAACAGAAACTAGCCACAGCCAAAGCAGACTTAGAGAAGTCACCGGAGAAAAAGCAGCTCGTCGTGATGACGATGCGCATTCGCGGTTCCGGCATTTATATCTACACACGCTCAGGTTACATTAATAGCGTTCTCTATGATGATCTGGGCTTCCCGGTACCGGACGTTGTCAAGCAAGCGCAAGGACAGGATAATCTGCCACTGGAGAAACTGGCTGAAATAGATCCCGATGTCCTGTATCTTCAGTTCGCACCTCAGGAGAACACCAATCAGCCAGCAGCCTTAGAAAACTTGCAGAAAAACCCGCTCTGGACAAATCTGAAAGCCGTTAAAAATGGGCACGCGTTTATCAATAAGTTTCCTCCACTGGCATGGGGATCAACATCCTGGTCGGCAGTGCATGCCCTTTCAGTCTTTGAAGAAACTCTGTTCTGAGCAGCCTGATTGTAGCCTCAGGAAGGCACGGGGGGGCATTGCTCCCCCTTCAGAGCCAGTCCTGCGGCATATTGATGTTCCAGATCTTCACAAGGCGCATCGAGTGCTCATGCAGGCGTTGACACTCCCCAGGCCAGAAGGACGGGGATTCTTCCTTCATCCAGCCTGCTTGCGCGGCGCCGCAGTGCGACGACGCGTAGCGGCAGGCTGTCCAGAAGCGTTCGACGAGACCTCCTCGTCGGTTCCCGTCTGCCCGACGGTACCC
>Ga0164243_10001283_pt1 | contig 43053 bp, 37 predicted proteins | sample OricompcompostOP_FD_108781 | JGI IMG/M metagenome (GOLD analysis project Ga0164243, IMG submission 108781) | Organic Plus compost microbial communities from Emeryville, California, USA - Original compost - Organic plus compost (OP) | ecosystem: Engineered > Solid waste > Mixed feedstock >...
AAGCGAGACCCTTTCGCGCGTAGAGGGCCCCGCTTCCACGTGAAAAGGCCTCGCTGGCGCGAGACTGATTTGTTTGCGCGGTGGGGCGCCGTGGGTGGCTGGTCGCCGTTTGCGCGGCGCAGGGGGATGCCCGCCGCAGGCGACGCTCGCGAAGCGAGGCCTTTCCGCGCCTGTCAGTAGCCCGTGGCGCCGTCCCACTGTTCGCGGATGAGGTCCAGGTGGCCCAGGTGGCGGGCCGTTTCCTCGATCATGTGGGCGAGGATCCAGCGTAGGTTCAGCGGTTCGCCTTCGCGGGGGTCGGGGGCCTTCAGGAGGGTGGTCAGGTCGTGCGCGGCGGTGATCTCCCGGTTCCGTACGCACTGGGCCTCGTAGGCGGCCAGGACCTCGGTGATCGGGGTCTGCGCGCCCAGGGTGAACTCGCGGTCCGGCTCCTCGTCCGTCCACGGGCCCAGGTCGGGGCCGCCGAGGAACTCCCGCTCGAACCAGTCGTACTCCACCCAGCGCAGGTGGTTGACCACGCCGCCGATCGTCATCAGCGGAGAGGAGCCGATCGGCGCGAACGCGGCGCCCGCGTCGGTCAGGCCTGCGCACTTCTCGTGCACCTTGGCCCGCTGGTGGTCGAGGAAACCGGTGAGCATGGCGCGTTCGTCGGCGCCGGAACGTGTGTCGGTCACCCGATGATTTCCACACGCCCGCTGTGTCATGTGCAACCGACTTTTCGCGCGGGCACGCCGACGATGGAGGGAACCTGACGGGGGAAGGAGCACGCACATGGTCCTCGGCGGTGGCACCAACGGCCAGTGGGTCCGTACCCACAACGAAGAGAGCGCGAAGGCGTTCGAGGCCGAGCAGCGCTCGGCGAAGGACTACGGCATGCGGTACGGGGGCCGGCTGCCGCTGATCCTGCTCGGCGTCGTCGTGGCCCTCGCGGTGATCCTCTACCTGCTCAGCCTGCTCTGATCGCCGGCGGCGGCCCCGGGCGGCGCGGGCCAGCGCCGGCCCTCGGTCTAGTACCGGTCGATGTGCTCGAGCGGCCGGCCCTTCGTCTCAGGGACGAACCGGGCGACGAAAACGATGGCCAGCACGGCCAGCGCGGCGTAGGTCCAAAACGTCCAGGATTTGCCGATGACGGAGATCAGCGACAGGAACGTGACGCTCACCAGCAGGTTGGCGCTCCAGTTCGCGACCGTCGCCGCGCCCGCCCCGGCCGCCCGTAGCCGGTTCGGGAACACCTCGGCGCTCATCAGCCAGAACAGCGGCGAGATGGACAGCGAGTAGCAGGCGACGTAGACCAGCAGGATCACCAGCACCCCGGCGCCCCAGTTCTGCGCCCCGGTGCGGAAGGCCAGCCCCAGCAGCGCGAGCATCGCCCCCATGCCGCCGAGCCCGAGGTAGAACAGCTTCTTGCGGCCGATGACGTCCACGAAGGCGATCGTCGGCAGCACGAACACGCACAGCACCGCGCCCACGTACATGGTCGGCACCAGCGGGTTGCCGGTGATGCCCGCGTACCCGAAGATCGTCGGCGTGTAGAACAGCACCGTGTTCGGCCCGACGAACTGCTGGAAGACCGCCAGGCCGACGCCGGCGACCAGCGCCCCGCGCAGGCCGGGCCGTAGTAGCTCCCGCCAGGACGACGACGCGGTCTCCTCGATGTTGGTGCGCAGCAGGTCAAGCTCCCGTTCCCGGTACCGCGGGTTGACCCGGCCCAGGACCGCTCGGGCCTCCGCCCAGCGGCCGCGCATGGCCAGCCAGCGCGGGGAGTGCGACATGACCAGCATGCCGGCGGCCAGCAGGGCCGCGGGGACGACCGCGGCGGCGAACATCGGCCGCCAGCCCCAGCCGGCCGCGTCGAACGCGAAGTCGAGGACGTAGGACAGCAGGATGCCGAAGGAGATCGCGAACTGCTGGAGGATCACCAGGCCGCCGCGGATGGTGGCCGGGGACATCTCCGCGATGTACGCCGGGACGACCAGCGACGAGGCGCCCACGGCGATACCGGTGACGATGCGGAACGCGACGAACGAGCCGAAGTCGAACGCGACCGCGGTCAGCACCGCGCCGATCGCGTAGAGGACCGCCGTCGCGAGCAGGGTGTAGCGCCGGCTGAACCGGTCGGCCATCGGGCCACCGGCGACGCCTCCGATGACGGCGCCGACCAGGACCGCCGCGACGGCGATCTCCTCGGTCGTGTCGCTGAGCCCGAACGCCGATCTGAGCTGGGTCTCCGCGCCGCTGATGACGCCGATGTCGTACCCGAACAACATGCCGCCGACCGCCGCCATCGCGGCCACGAGGTAGGTGTAGCGCGGGGTCTCCCGCACCGCGGACAGGGACGAGCGCACGCCTGATTCAGTGGAAACCGCCATTGCCCCCGGTTATCCACAGGTACGCCACGTATGCGTAACCCGTTTCCCCGCCGGTCATCCGGGCAGATGGGGGACATGTTCCCCGGCGGCAACGGCAACTACTTCCGGATCCGCAGCCTGAAGGACGCCCGCCAGTACATGGAGGACGAGCGGAACAGCCGGTACCACCGGCCCGGCCGCGGCGGCGGGCGGGTCGCGTGGATCGTGCTCGGCGTCGTGCTGCTCGCCGTGCTCGGGCTCGCGCTGGCCGCGGCGATCGGCGGCTGATCAGCGGTTCCGGCCGCGGACCGACTCCAGCGCGAGCAGCGCCACGTGCAGCGACGTGCAGGAGTCGACGTCGTCGAGGTCGGCGTCCAGCACCCGGCCGATCTTGCGCAGGCGTTCGTAGAACGCCGGGCGGGACAGGTGCGCGCGGTTCGCGGCGAGCGCCTTGTTCCGCCCGCACTCCAGGTACGTGCCGAGCACGGAGATCAGGCTGGTGCCGTGCTGCGCGTCGTAGGCCAGCAGCCGCCCCAGCTCGCGCTCCACGAACGTCTGCAGCCGGGCGTCGTCGCGCAGCAGGTGCAGCAGCCCGCGCAGCCGCAGGTCCGGCAGGCGGTAGTACGGCCGGCCGTCCGGCTGCCGTACGGCCACGTCGGCGACCTGCTCGGCCTCGGAGAACGACCGGCGTACGTCGCGGATCGTCTCGACGCTGGAGCCGACGCCCATGACGAACTCCTCGCCGAGCCGCGGCCGCAGCTGCTCCGACAGCGACTTCAGCGCGCGGTCCGGGTCCGCGCGCATGGGCAGCGCGAGCAGGATCCCCGTACCGGCGTCGTCCAGCGCGCCGACCAGCGCGGACAGCCGGACGTCCCGGCAGGCCGCGGCGGCCGTCTCGGCCAGCTCGCTCAGCCGCGCCTGGAGCGCGAGCCCGTCGCCCTCCTCGCGCAGCCGCAGCACGGCCGCGACCAGCCGGCGCCCGGACAGCGGTACGCCGACGGCGCGGGCGCGGGCGGCCGCCTCGGACGGGTCGGCGTAGGAGTGCGCCAGGATCCCGGCGATGATCGTCCGGTGCGTCTGCCGCTCCAGGCTCTCCTCGTGCCGCTCGATGAGCCGCCCGAGCGCCAGCGTGGTGGCGGCCCGCTCGACCAGCACGACGTCGCGCGGCGTGGGGGAGTCCGGGCAGACGAGGATCAGCCGCCCCCAGTCCTCGCCGCGCGCGCCCACCGTGGTGACCAGCCAGCCGGCGCTCGCGTCGTACCCCGTACGGTCGCCCGGCCGTACCGCGCGGGACCGCGTCTCCCAGCTGGCCAGCAGCACGCCGGGGTCCTGCCCGTGCGGCTCGCAGGCCAGCACCTGGTGCGCGAGGTTCTCCAGGATCGCCGGGCGCCCGGCCAGCCGGGACACCTGCGCGACGATCTCGTCCGGCGCCGCGCCCTCCACCGACAGGCCGGTGAACACCTCGTGCAGCTGCTGCGACGCGCGCAGCTCGGCCAGCTGGGCGTCGATGATCTGCGCGTGCACCGCCTCGGTGATCTCGATGAACGGCGTCTCGCGGGCCAGCGTGATCAGCGGGAGCCCGTGCTCCTCGGCCGCCTGCACCAGCGCCGGCGGCAGGTCGCGGTCGTACTTGTGGCCCAGCTCGATGGCCAGCCCGGCGACGCCCACGGACGCCAGCTCCGCGACGTACTGCCGCAGCCGTTCGGGCGCGTCGGGCAGCGCGATGCCGGTCAGCAGCACCAGCTCGCCGCCGCGCAGCAGGTGGGCGGGTTCCAGGATCTCGATGACGTGCACCCACCGGACACGCCCGTCCAGCCGGTCGGCGCCGGCGACGATCTGCGGTTTGCCCCGGCGTAGCGCGTCGAGACGCAGCACGTCGGCGAGGGTCAGCAGCACGTCGCCAGGATAGGCGAGCACTCTGTAAGGATTCGACGGTACGTGTCTGACAACCTGCTCGACGATAGGGTGAGGGAGGTCCGTGACGACGAAGGTTTGGAGGCGGCGATGGCGCTGCTTGATGACACGGAAGTCGCACGCAACCTGGAGCAGGTGCCGGGGTGGGAGCGGCACGGTGACGCCATCGAACGGTCGGTGCGGCTCGGTGACTTCCGGGCCGCCATGGGGTTCGTCAACACCGTGGCCGAGGTCGCCGAGGCCGCCGATCACCACCCCGACATCCTGATCCGGTACAACACCGTCGACCTGACGCTGTCCACGCACTCCGAGGGCGGGCTGACCGAGAAGGACTTCGCGCTCGCCGCCCGGATCAGCGAGCTGGTGCCGTAACAGGTTGTAAGAATCCGGGGGTCCGGATCGAACAGCCTGACGGTGGCGATCAGGGTGGTCGACCGTCGACACTTGACGCATGTCGGATCTTCTCGCACGCCACCGTGCCGTCCTGCCGAACTGGATGGCCCTGTACTACGACCAGCCGATCGAGATCGCCAGCGGTAAGGGCAGCCGGGTCACCGACGCCGACGGCCGTACGTACCTGGACTTCTTCGGCGGCATCCTGACCAACATGCTCGGCTACGACATCGCCGAGGTGCGGGAGGCCGTGGAGCGCCAGCTGGCCACCGGCGTGGTGCACACGTCGACGCTGTACCTGATCCGGGCCCAGGTCGAGCTCGCCGAGAAGATCGCCCGGCTGTCCGGCATCGAGAACGCGAAGGTGTTCTTCACCAACTCCGGCACCGAGGCGAACGAGACGGCGCTGCTGCTCGCCACGTACGCCCGCAAGACCGACCAGGTGCTCGCCATGCGCGGCAGCTACCACGGCCGGTCGTTCGGCACCGTGTCGATCACCGGTAACCGCGGCTGGAAGAACTCCTCGCTGTCGCCGCTGAACGTGCACTACCTGCACGGCACCGACCAGCACCTGCCGCAGTTCCGCGGCATGTCCGAGCAGGCGTACATCGACACCTGCGTCGCCGACCTGAAGTACGTGCTGTCGACCGCCACCTCCGCCGACGTCGCGTGCCTGATCGCCGAGCCGATCCAGGGCGTCGGCGGGTTCACGATGCCGCCGGACGGGCTGTTCGCCGCGTACAAGGAGGTGCTGGACGCCCAGGGCATCCTGTTCATCTCCGACGAGGTGCAGACCGGCTGGGGCCGTACCGGGCAGAACTTCTGGGGCATCGGCAACCACGGCGTCACGCCGGACGCCATGACGTTCGCCAAGGGCCTCGGCAACGGCTTCGCGATCGGCGGCGTGGTCGCCCGCGGCGACCTGCTCGACGGGCTGCACGCGGCCGGCGTCTCCACGTTCGGCGGCAACCCGATCTCCACGGCGGCCGCCAACGCCACCCTGGACTACGTGCTCGACCACGACCTGCAGGCCAATGCGGCGCGCAACGGCACGCTGATCATCGACGGGCTGAAGGACGCGGCCACCCGCAACAAGGCCATCGGCGACGTACGCGGCAAGGGCCTGATGTTCGCCGTCGAGCTGGTCGACCCGGCCACCGGCGAGCCCAGCCCCAAGCTGGCCACCGCGGCGCTGGAGGCCGCCAAGGAGCGCGGGCTGCTCATCGGCAAGGGCGGCGTGTACAACAACGCCCTGCGCATGGCGCCGCCGCTGGCGATCAGCGAGGCGGACGCCAAGGAGGGCCTGGGCCTGCTGATCGACGCACTCGAGGCAGTTAGCGAAGGAAACAAGTGACCCAGCACATCACCCACTGGATCGGCGGCGAGCGGTACGCGGGCGCGGCCGAGCGGCGCGGCGACGTCACCAACCCGGCGACCGGCGCGGTCAGCGGCACCGTGGACTTCGCCTCCGGCGCCGACGTCGACGCCGCGGTGGCGGCCGCCAAGGCCGCGTACCCGGCGTGGCGGGACGCCTCGCTGGCCAAGCGCACGCAGATCCTGTTCCGGTTCCGCGAGCTGCTCGTCGCGCACCAGGACGAGATCGCCGCGCTGATCAGCGCCGAGCACGGCAAGGTGCACTCCGACGCGCTCGGCGAGGTGGCCCGCGGCCTTGAGGTCGTGGAGTTCGCCTGCGGCATCCCGCACCTGCTCAAGGGCGGCCACTCGGAGAACGTGTCGACGAAGGTGGACGCGTACTCCATCCGCCAGCCGCTCGGCGTCGTCGCGGGGATCACGCCGTTCAACTTCCCGGCGATGGTGCCGATGTGGATGTTCCCGGTGGCCATCGCGTGCGGGAACACGTTCGTGCTGAAGCCCAGCGAGAAGGACCCGTCGGCGTCGATGCGGCTGGCCGAGCTGTGGGCCGAGGCCGGGCTGCCGGAGGGCGTCTTCAACGTGGTGCACGGCGACAAGGTGGCGGTGGACGCCATCCTCGCGCACCCGGACGTCGCGGCGGTCAGCTTCGTCGGGTCCACGCCCATCGCGCGGTACGTGTACGAGAACGGGACGCGGGCCGGCAAGCGCGTGCAGGCGCTCGGCGGGGCGAAGAACCACATGCTGGTGCTGCCGGACGCCGACCTGGACCTGGCCGCGGACGCCGCCATCAACGCCGGGTTCGGCTCGGCGGGGGAGCGGTGCATGGCGATCTCGGTGGTCGTCGCGGTCGACCCGATCGGCGACGAGCTGGTGGACAAGATCGTCGCGCGGACCGGCGGGCTGAAGGTCGGGCCGGGCGACGACGCCGAGTCGCAGATGGGCCCGCTGGTCACCGAGGCGCACCGGGACAAGGTGGCCGCCTACCTCGACGCCGGGGTGAACGAGGGCGCGAAGCTGGTGGTGGACGGGCGCGGCCACGCGATCGCCGGGCCGGAGTCCGGCTTCTGGCTCGGGCCGTCGCTGTTCGACCAGGTCACGCCGGAGATGTCGGTGTACACCGACGAGATCTTCGGGCCGGTGCTCTCGGTCGTACGGGCCCCGTCGTACGACGCGGCGCTTGAGCTGATCAACGCCAACCCGTACGGCAACGGCACCGCGATCTTCACCAACGACGGCGGCGCCGCGCGGCGCTTCCAGAACGAGGTGGAGGTCGGCATGATCGGCATCAACGTGCCGATCCCGGTCCCGATGGCGTACTACTCCTTCGGCGGCTGGAAGGCCTCGCTGTTCGGCGACAGCCACGCGTACGGCACCGACGGCGTGCACTTCTACACCCGCACCAAGGCCATCACCCAGCGCTGGCTCGACCCCAGCCACGGAGGCATCAACCTCGGCTTCCCGACCAACGGCTAGCCGATAGGCTCCCCTCCGTGAGGATGCGGAGGGGAGCCTGCGTCGTGCTGGCCGCGGCGCTCGCGCTCAGCGGATGCAGCGGCAGCGCCGAGAAGGCGGCGGCCCCGGTGAAGGCGCTCACGTCGGTCGGGCCCGGCGAGGGGCAGCTGAAGCTGCTCGCGCTCGAGGGGAGCGTGGAGAGCGGGGACAGCGACCCGCGGGTCGACTGGGCGACGCCGTTCAGCGACCGCACCGGCTGCAAGGTCGACGTACGGTACGTGGACACGCCGGAGCTGCTGCGCAACCTCGCGGAGAAGCCCACCAACTCCTACGACGGCATCGTCGCGCCGCCGGACATCGCCGGGCAGCTGATCGCCGACCACCGCGTCGCGCCGATCAACACCAAGCTGGTGAAGCGGTACGACGACCTGTCCAAGCCGCTGCGCGACCTGCCCGCCACCAAGGTCGGCGACCGCACGTACGGCGTCCCGTACACCTGGGCCACCGACGCGCTGCTGTACAACTCCGACAAGGTCAAGCCGGCCCCGAAGAACTGGGGCGCGCTGTTCGACCCGAAGAAGGCCGAGAAGTACAAGGGCCGGCTGATGATGGCCGACTCCCCGCTGTCGATCGGGCTGGCCGCGACCTACCTCAAGCAGAGCCGCCCGAGCCTGAAGATCACCGACCCGTACCAGCTCACCAAGAAGCAGTTCGACGCGGCCGTACGCGTGCTCCAGCAACAGAAGCCGCTGGTCGGCCGGTACTGGCGGCAGTCGCCGGACGCCATCGAGGCGTTCTCCACGACCGGCGCCGGGTCGGCCGTGCTCGGCGAGGGCCAGCCGTACCATCTCGACGTGCTCAGCCGGGCCGGGCGGCCCATCGAGAGCGCCGACCTGGGCGCGGCCGGCACCACCGGCTCGGCGGACACCTGGCTCATCGGCGCCGGCGGCCAGCACCCGAACTGCATGTACCAGTGGCTGAGCTGGTCGGTCACCCCGGACGTGCAGTCACAGGTCTCCGAATGGACCGGCGAGGCGCCCGCCAACCCGGACGCCTGCGACCATCTGGGCCGGGGTTTCTGCGCCGCCTACCGCGCCGACGACCCGGACTACCTCGGCAAGGTCACGTTCGCCCGGCTGCCCACGACCTCCTGCGGCGGCGATCGCGGCCGGAAGAACTGCATGGGGTATGCGGCGTGGCGGGCTCAGTGGAAGCGGATCGCCGGGAGCTGACCGCCTCCTCCACGCCCGGAGCGCAGTCGTCACACGCGTACACCGGACTCGCGTCGGGCAGCACCCCGACCTGTTGACGCGGCCGCGGCCACGCCTTCCCGCACACCACGCACGCCCCACCCGACCGTTGCGCGGCGCTCAGCCCGGATGGATCGAACCGGGCCCACGGTTCCGCACCGTTCATCGCTCCCCCCTTCCCGCGGTCTCGTCTCCCGGTAGTGATCGGGTGCGAGGCACGGAAGGTTACGTCTTTGGTGTACCCACTACGCGGCGCAGCGCCGTGTCCCGGCGGGGAAACTCGCGGAGAACCATCCGGGAAGGGGGAGGAACGGTACGGATCAGCCGGAGAAGGCGGCCTCCAGGATGGTCAGGCCCTCGTCGAGCAGGTGGTCGGGGATCACCAGCGGCGGCAGGAAGCGCAGCACGTTCCCGTACGTGCCGCACGTCAGCACGACCAGCCCGGCGGCGTGGCACGCCGCGGCCACCCGCGCCGTCTCGGCCGGGTCCGGCTCCTTCGTGCCCGGCTTGACGATCTCCACGGCGATCATCGCGCCGCGGCCGCGCACGTCGCCGATCGCCGGGTGCCGCTCGGCCAGCGCGCGCAGGCGGGGCAGCATGACCTCGCCGATGTGCCGAGCGCGGCCGGCCAGGTCGTCCTCGGCCATGGTGCGGATCGCGCCGAGCGCCGCGGCGCAGGCCACCGGGTTGCCGCCGTACGTGCCGCCGAGGCCGCCGGCGTGCACCGCGTCCATGATCTCCGCGCGGCCGGTCACCGCGGCCAGCGGCAGCCCGCCCGCGATGCCCTTCGCCGTGGTGATCAGGTCCGGCACGACGCCCTCGTGGTCCACCGCGAACCAGTCGCCGGTCCGGCAGAAGCCGGTCTGGATCTCATCGGCGATGAACACGATGCCGTTGGCCCGGCAGAACTCCGCGATGCGCGGCAGGAAGCCGTCGGGCGGCACGATGAAGCCGCCCTCGCCCTGGATCGGCTCGATCAGCACGGCGGCCACGTTGTGCTCGCCGACCTGCGTGTGGATCTGTGCGATGGCCTGCTCGGCGGCCTCGGCCGCGCAGGCGTCCGGGCCGCCGGCCCAGCGGTACGGGTAGGCCATCGGCACCCGGTAGATCTCGCCGGCAAACGGGCCGAAGCCGTCCTTGTACGGCATGTTCTTCGCGGTCAGCGCCATCGTGAGGTTGGTACGGCCGTGGTAGGCGTGGTCGAACACCACCACCGCCTGCCGTCCGGTGTGGTGCCGGGCGATCTTGACGGCGTTCTCCACGGCCTCGGCGCCGGAGTTGAACAGCGCGGACTTCTTCGCGTGCTCACCCGGGGTGCGCGCGGCCAGCTCCTCGCAGACCCGCACGTACTCCTCGTACGGCGTGACCATGAAGCACGTGTGGGTGAACCGGCCCACCTGCTCGCGCACGCCGTCCACCACGCGCGGCGCGGCGTTGCCGACGCTGGTCACCGCGATGCCGGAGCCGAAGTCGATCAGCTGGTTGCCGTCCGCGTCCGCCAGTACGCCGCCGCCCGCTCGGGTGACGAAGACCGGCAGCGTGGACGACACGCCCGTCGCCACCGCGGCCTCCCGGCGGGCCAGCAGCTTGGTGGAGTTCGGGCCCGGGATCGCCGTCAGCACCCGGCGCTCCTGCGCCGGCGCGGGTCCGTCCTGCTCGGTCACGGTGCACCCCCTGGTGAGTGGTCGTCTCGACGGTGACGCTAGACGCGGCCGGCGGAGCGGTGGACTGCGCGACCTGGCGTAATCAGTGCCGCGGGTTGTCCAGAATGGAGAAATGGCGCCCACACTGCACACCGTCGTCGGCACGCCGGGCCTCGCGCTGCGCGTGCTCGAGGGCGGCGACGCGCTGGACCGCCCGGTGCACTGGGTGGCGGTCAGCGAGCAGGAGGACCCCACCCCGTACCTCGAGGGCGGCGAGCTGCTGCTCACCACCGGCATGCGGCTGGACGCCGGCGGCGCGTGGGCGCCCGCGTACGTGTCCCGGCTGGTCGCGCGCGGCGTCGCCGGGCTGGGGTTCGGCACCGGGCTGGGGCACGAGCGGGTGCCGCCGCCGCTGGCCGACGCGGCGCGGGCGGCCGGGCTGCCGCTCATCGAGGTGCCGGAGCCCACGCCGTTCGTGGCCATCGGCAAGACCGTCTCGAAGATCATCGCGGCCGAGCGGCACGAGGCGCTGACCCGTACGGCATCGGCGCAGCGCGCGCTCACCCGCGCCGCGCTGCGCCCGGACGGGCCGCACGCCGTCGTCGCCCGGCTGGCCACCGAGGTACGCGGCTGGGCGCTGCTGCTCGACGGCACCGGCGAGGTCCGGTACGCCGCGCCGCCCGAGGCCGCGTCCCGGGCCGCCGCGCTGGGCGCGGAGGTGGCGCGGCTGCGGCGGCTGCTGCGCGACCGGTCCGGGGCCGGCACGTCGGTGTCCGGGGACGACGGGCACGTGGTGCTGCACCCGCTGGGCGACGCCGGGAGGGTGAGCGGGTTCCTGGCCGCCGGCACGGACGGCCCGCTGCCGGCGTACGGCCACACGGTGGTCGCCGCGGCCGCCTCGCTGCTGGCGCTGGAGCTGGAGCGGCCGGCGGACGGGCGGGCGCTGCGCTCGGCGGTGCTGCGCATGCTCATGTCCGACCCCGGGGCGGCGCGGGACGTGCTGCCCGCGGAGCCGGTGCGGGTGGCGGTCGCCGCCGGGGACGCGTCCGCGGTGCTCGACGACCTGGAGGCCGCGATCCGGGCGCGGGTCGCGCTGGCCGGGGCGCGCGTGCTGACCGCGGAGGCGTACGGCCGGGCCGCGGTGCTGCTGCCCGACGCGGAGTGGATCATCGACGCGCTGGCGTCCGGCGCCGGCACGACGATCGGCCTCAGCCGCGCGCTGCCGCTCGACCGGGTGGCCGAGGCGTACGACCAGGCGGTGCAGGCGCTGGCTGGGCCGGGGACCGGGCCGGTGCGGCGGCACGAGGCGATCGCGGAGGGCGGCCTCATCCCGCTGCTGGACACCGACGCGGCGCGCGGCTTCGCGGCCACCACACTGCGGCCGCTGCTCGAGTACACGTCGCGCGCCGACCTGGTGGGGTCGCTGCGCGCGTTCCTCGCCCACTCCGGGCACTGGGACGCGGCGGCGGAGTCGCTCGGCGTGCACCGGCACACCCTGCGGTACCGCATCCGGCGCGTCGCGGACCTGCTGGGCCGGGACCTGACCGACCCGGACGTCCGCGCGGAGCTGTGGATCGCGCTGAAGATCCACGCCGTCGCTCCAGAGTGGACAAACCGCGGTACCGAGGTGGACGGCTAGGCCAAGCACCCGGCCGCGGCCCGCGGCCTAGCGTCGAGGTATGGAACCGCGTGCCTTCTACGTGGCCGGGCGTGCCGCGACCGGTCAGGGTGAGTTCAGCGTCAGCAATCCGTACGACGGGTCCGTCGTGGCCCGGGTCTCCGTGCCCACGCCGGAGCAGGTCGAGGAGGCGATCGCCGCGGCCGACGCCGTACGGGACACCGCCGCGCGCCTGCCCGCGCACGTCCGGGCCACCGCGCTGGACCACGTGTCGCGCCGCCTCGCCGAGCGGGCCGAGGAGCTCGCCCGGGTGATCACCGCCGAGAACGGCAAGCCGCTGACCTGGTCGCGCGCCGAGGTCGGCCGGGCCGTCTCGGTGTTCCGGCTGGCCGCGGAGGAGGCCCGGCGGTTCGGCGGCGAGCTGCAGCGCCTGGACACCGACCCGGGCGGCACCGGCCGCGTGGCGCTGATCCGCCGCTTCCCGCACGGCCCCGTCCTGGCCGTCACGCCGTTCAACTTCCCGCTGAACCTGGTCGCGCACAAGGTGGCCCCGGCGATCGCGGCGGGCGCGCCGGTGATCGTCAAGCCGGCCCCGGCGACGCCGGTCTCGTCGCTGATCCTCGGCGGCATCCTGGCCGAGACCGACCTCCCCGCCGGTATGTTCTCCGTCCTGCCGGTGCCCAACGACCGCGCCGCCGCACTGGTCGAGGACCCGCGGCTGCCGGTCGTGTCGTTCACCGGATCCGGCCCCGTCGGGTACGACATCCAGCGCCGCGTGCCGGACAAGCAGGTGATCCTGGAGCTGGGCGGCAACGCCGCGGCCGTCGTCCTGGCCGACGCCGACCTGGACCACGCGGCCGCCCGCATCGCCACGTTCGCCAACTACCAGGGCGGCCAGAGCTGCGTCTCCGTCCAGCGCGTCTACGCCGAACGCCCGGTGTACGCGGCCCTGCGGGACAAGATCGTGGCGGCGGTGGCCGCGCTGCCCACCGGCGACCCGTGGGACGACAAGACCCAGGTCGGCCCGCTGGTCGACGAGAAGGCCGCCGAGCGGGTGGCGGCCTGGGTGGACGAGGCGGCCGCGCGCGGCGCCACCGTGCTGACCGGCGGCACCCGCGACGGCGCCACGTACGCGCCGACCGTGCTCGCCGACGTGCCCGCCGACGCCAGGGTGAGCTGCGCTGAGGTGTTCGGCCCGGTACTGGTCATCGCCCCGGTCGACGACGCCGACGCCGCGTTCGCCGCGGTCAACGACTCCCGCTTCGGCCTCCAGGCCGGCGTGTTCACCCGCGACCTGGCCACCGCGTTCCGCGCGCACGCCGAGCTTGAGGTCGGCGGCGTGGTGATCAACGACGCCCCGTCGTACCGCGCCGACCAGATGCCGTACGGCGGCGTGAAGGAGTCCGGCACGGGCCGCGAGGGCGTGCGCTCGGCGATGCTCGACCTCACCTACGAGCGGGTGCTCGTCCTCACCGGCCTGGAGCTCTGACCGCCTCGTCGAGCAGGATCCGCGCGAGCTCGTGCGGCCGGGAGAACATCGGCCAGTGGCCGGTGTCCAGCTCCACCAGCCGCCAGCCCGGGCTCCTCAGCAGCTCGGCGACGTCGGGCGTCGGCTCGGCGCCGGCGAGCAGGCACTTGACGTACGTCACGGGCAGTTCGCCGAGCGGCCGGGGCAGTTTGGCCGGCTCGGTGAGCGTCGCGCCCGGCTGCGGGGTGGCGCGGGCGCGGATCCGCGCGATCTGCTCGTCGCTCAGCCCGTTCCCGGCGAGGCGCTCCGCGTCCGCCGGGGCCCAGAAGCCGTCGTTCGCGGCGAGCGCGTCGGCCATCAGCTGGGCGTACGGGCCGGCGGCGAAGGCGACGCCGTCGGCCGGCACGTTCGCGTCCACGAAGACCACGCGGGCCAGGCGGTCGCCGATCAGCTCGGCCGCCTGGCCCGCGGGGATCCCGGCGTAGCTGTGCCCGACGAGGACGACGTCGTGCAGGTCGAGCCGCGTCACCTCGCCGACGATGTCCTCGACGTGCGTCTGCTGCCCGGCCGGGACGCCCTGCTTGTCGGCGAGCCCGGACAGCGTCAGCGGATGCGCGCCGTGCCCGGCCGCGCGCAGTTCGGGTACGACGTCGTCCCACGCCCAGGCGCCCAGCCACGCCCCGGGGACCAGTAAGAATTCGGCCATGGCGGTACGGTAACCCGCCGCCTCAGGCCGCGTCGGCCTTCTTGTACACGGCGCGGGCCTGGGCGCCGAAGTACGGGCCGTACATGACGGACGGTTCGTCGGAGTACTTGAAGCTGGTCACGGACGTGATGGTGCCGCTGCCGGAGGACCGGTGGAAGCCGCTCAGCCACGGCCCGCCGCTGGCGCCCTCGGTCATGTCGCAGCGCATGCCCTCGTCCTTGGTGTCGCTGTCGCTCTTGAGCTTGCCGTTGCAGTAGACGAGCCGGCCGCCGTGGTACGGCGGGTCGGCCGGGTAGCCGAAGGCGTACGCCGACGACGGCCGGGCCTTGCCGAACGCGATGCCCTGCCCGCCGACCGCGTCCACGACGTGCCGGCCGCGGGCCTTGTTCAGCGCGGCCATGCCGACGTCGTCGCTGTCGTTCGCCGACGACCAGCCCTTCGCCACGAACATGCGGCGCGCGGTGAAGCCGCCGTACGGGCGCTTCCCGTCGCGGTAACCGGGCACGAACGTCCACTTGCTGGCCCACGCGCCCTTGCCGTCCTTCAGGCAGTGCCCGGCGGTGACCACGACGTCGCGGTTGCCGCTGTTCACCGCGCTGGCCGAGCAGAAGTACTCGTCCCCGCCCATCTTGAGGAACACCCGGCCGGTGGTGGTGGCCACCGCGCCGCCGCCCGTCCACTCCGAGCCGTTCGTGCGGCCGCTTCTGGACCGGTGCGCGGCCATTCCGGTGCGCGGTCGCGCGGGCGCGACCGTGAGCGGCCGGCCGCGGCGCGGCGTGGCGGCCGTGTGCGTGCGGCCGGGCTCCCGGCGGTCCAGCGGCTTGGCCTGGCGCATCCGCTCCGGCGTCCAGTAACGCAGCACCTGCCGCTGCTCGGCGAGCGTGCGGGCGGCATCGTGCTGGGCGACCTGCGCGGCCCGTACGGCCGCCTGGGCCGGCGCCGGTACGGGCGGCGGGGCCGCGGCGACGGGCGCGGACGCGGCGAGCAGCCCGCCGGCGAGCGGTGCGATGAGCAGCATTGGCGCAACGGTCATGGATGTCGAGTATGCATGACAGTGGGCGACTGTGTGGACACATGCTGTTGATACATGCGGGTCAGCAGGCCCTTTCCGGCGTGTCGCCTACCGGTCCGGCTACTGGGCCGCGGTCCAGGTGTAGAGGTCCTTGACGGCCTGCCCGAAGTACGGCCCGTACATGTAGTTCGGCTCGTCGGTGTACTTGAAGCTGTTGACCGAGTACTGCGTGCCGGTGCCCGTACGGGGGTCGAACCCGACGAGCCACGGGCCGCCGCTGGGCCCGCCGGTCTGGTCGCAGGCCAGCGCCTGGTCGTGGCTGGTGCCGACCTGGTCGCCGCCGACGCCGCCGGTGCAGTAGATCGGCAGCGAGCCGTCGTACTTGCCCTCGGCCGGGTAGCCGAACGCGGCGACCCACCGGCCGCGCCGCTCGCCGAACCCGATGTCCTGCGCGCCGACCGCGTCGGCGATCCGCTTGCCGCCGCGCGGCCCGAGCACCGCCATGCCCACGTCGTAGTCGGTGTTCTCGGACTTCTCCCACTGCGGGGTGGTGGCCAGCATGGTGGCGACCCAGGTGCCGTGCGGCCGGTCGCCGTCGTGGTAGCCGGGCACGAACACCCACGCGCCGTTCCAGGCGCCGCCGTTACGTACGCAGTGCCCGGCGGTGACGACGACGCTGCGGTTCGCGCTGTTCACCACGTTGCCGCTGCACGAGGCGTTCTCGCCGTCGCCGGTGGTGAAGAAGATCCGGCCCATCGTGCGGCCGATCTTCCGGCCGTAGGACCATTCGCGGCCGGCCGTCTGCCGGGTGGCGATGGCCGGGTGCTTGGCGTGCGCGCCGTGCGCGGTGACGAGGTCGAGCGGCGTGGCGCTCCGCATGCGCTCGGGGGTCCAGTACTTCTCGGCGCTCGCCCGGGAGATGGCGTGTGACGGGGGATGGGGGTGCGCGGCACCGGAGACCGGGCCCGCCGTGAGGGAGGTGAGGAACAGGGGGGTCAGTGTGCAGACGACCGCGGTCTTCGCCGGGCGGAGGCTCATACGCGTACACCTTCCGTAACGGTACGGGATGGTTATGCCACGCTGAGTAATGAACTATGCGGCGGGCGGCCGGGGGACAATGGACCGGTGACCCACAACGACAACGCGCGGCCACGCAAGGACGTGGTGCTCCTCGGCTCGACCGGCTCGATCGGCACGCAGGCCCTCGACGTCATCGCGCGCAACCCGGAGGCGTTCCGGGTCACCGCGCTCGCGGCGGGCGGCGGGCGGCCCCGGCTGCTCGCCCAGCAGGCCATCGACACCGGCGCGGAGGTCGTCGCGGTCGCCGCGGCCAGCGCCGTGCAGGACGTCCAGCTCGCCCTGTACGCCGAGGCGAAGCGGCGCGGCTACGAGACCGGTGCGTACCGCATGCCGAAGCTGCTCGGCGGGCCCGAGTCGGTGGCCGAGCTCGCCGCCTGGCCGTCCGACGTGGTGCTGAACGCGATCGACGGCGCCATCGGCCTGGCGTCCACGCTGGCCGCCCTCGACGCCGGGCGCACGCTGGCGCTGGCCAACAAGGAGTCGCTGATCATGGGCGGGCCGCTGGTCAAGCGGCGCGCCGCGCCCGGGCAGATCGTCCCGGTCGACTCCGAGCACTCCGCGCTCGCGCAGTGCCTGCGCGGCGGGCGGCACGAGGAGGTGCGCCGGCTGGTCGTCACGGCCAGCGGCGGCCCGTTCCGGGGCCATACCCGCGCCGAGCTGACCGAGGTCACCCCCGAGCAGGCGCTGGCCCACCCCACCTGGTCGATGGGCCCGCTGGTCACGATCAACTCGGCCACGCTGGTGAACAAGGGCCTCGAGGTGATCGAGGCGCACCTGCTGTTCGACATCCCCTTCGACCGCATCGACGCCGTGGTGCACCCGCAGTCGATCGTGCACTCGATGGTGGAGTTCACCGACGGCGCCACGCTCGCCCAGGCCAGCCCGCCGGATATGCGGCTGCCCATCGCGCTCGGCCTGGCCTGGCCGGACCGCGTGCCGGACGCCGCGCCCGCGCTCGACTTCCGTACGGCCGCCTCCTGGACGTTCGAGCCGCTCGACGACACCGCGTTCCCGGCGGTCGCGCTGGCCCGCGAGGTCGGCGCGCGCGGCGGCACGGCCCCGGCCGCGTACAACGCCGCGAACGAGGCCTGCGTGGCGGCGTTCCGCGCCGGCACGCTGCCGTTCCTCGGCATCGTCGACACGGTCGCGGCCGTGGTGGCCGAGCACACCGAGGCCGGACGCCCGGAGGACGTCACGATCGACGACGTCCGCGCCACCGACGCCTGGGCCCGCGCACGGGCCGCCGAGCTGGCCGGGGCCGGCTTGCGCGGAGACGTGTGACCCACCACGATCGCCCGGTAATGTCGGAGGTGCGGGTGGCGGAACCTGGCGTCGCGCCGCCACGTTGAACGACACGTCGTGTGCCGGTGCGTTTCCGACGCTCCGCGAGATGGGACCTGAGGAGAGCGCCCGGAATGAGCGTGCTGGGATGGATCACATTTCTGATCGCCCTGCTCGTGTCGGTGATGATCCACGAATGGGGTCACTACATCACCGCGAAGAAGTTCGGCATGAAGGTGACCGAGTTCTTCGTCGGCTTCGGACCGCGCCTGTGGTCCTACCGCCGCGGTGAGACCGAGTACGGCATCAAGGCCATCCCCGCCGGTGGCTACTGCAAGATCAGCGGGATGACGCCGCTGGAGGAGCTGCCGCCCGAGGACGAGCCGCGCGCCTTCTACCGGCAGAAGGCCTGGCACCGGTTCGTCGTGCTGGTCGCCGGCTCGTTCATGCATTTCGTGATCGCCGTCGTGCTGCTCATCCTGCTCGCGATGGCCGTCGGCCTGCCGAACGACGTGAAGCCCACCACGAAGGTGGACACGGTGTCGGCGTGCGTCCCCGCCTCGGACACCGCGGCCTGTACGGCGAAGGACCCGGAGTCCCCGGCGAAGAAGGCCGGCATGAAGTCCGGCGACCAGGTCGTCGAGTTCGCCGGCACCAAGATCACCAGCTGGGAGCAGCTCTCCAACGCCATCCACAAGCAGAAGGCCGGCCGGACCGACGTCGTGGTGCTGCGCGGCGGCAAGCGGGTCACGCTGCACGTCGACCTGGCCACCACCCGCGGCGGCACGCGGGAGTCGTTCCTGGGCATGTCGCCGTACGCGCCGCCCGTCACGTACACCCGTCAGGGCCCGGTCGACGCGCTGAAGTACACCGGCACGACCATCGGCCAGTCGCTGGGCGCGGTCGGCGCGGTGATCGTCGACCTCCCGGCCGCCGTACCCCACCTGTTCAGCGCCGACCGGGCCAGCAGCCCCGGCGGCCAGGCCGGCAGCGTGGTCGGCGCGGCCCGCGTCACCGGCGAGGTCTTCGCCGCCAAGGACGCCAGCCTGCAGGCGCGGATCAGCCTGGTCGTGCTGATCGTCGTGTCGCTGAACCTGTTCGTCGGCGTGCTCAACCTCCTGCCCCTCCCGCCCATGGACGGTGGGCACGTTGCCGTACTCTTGTACGAGCGGGTGAAGGTGCGGATCATGCGCCTCAGGGGGAGACCCGACCCCGGCCCGGTCGACATGAACAAGCTGCTACCGGTGACCGCGGTCGTCCTGGTCCTGCTGGTCGGGCTGGGTGTGACGCTGATCCTCGCCGACATCGTCAACCCGCTGAAGCTGTGACGCCGCCTCCGCGTTGCGGAGCTGTTACGTCTGCGGGTAGGAGGGGAACGTTCGCGGAGCGGACCCTTCAACGGATCTTCGTGCCCCGGGCATGGAGATGAAAGTCAAGAAGTGAGGATATGAGCGTCGATCTCGGAATCCCCGGAGTCCGACCGGAGCCGATAGCACCCCGGCGTGAGACCCGGCAGATCATGGTCGGTTCGGTACCGGTCGGGGGCGGCGCCCCCGTATCGGTTCAGTCGATGACGACGACGGTCACCGCCGACGTCAACGCCACGCTGCAGCAGATCGCGGAGCTGACCGCGTCCGGCTGCCAGATCGTTCGGGTCGCCGTCCCCAGCCAGGACGACGCCGACGCACTGCCCGCGATCGCCCGCAAGTCCCAGATCCCCGTCATCGCGGACATCCACTTCCAGCCCAAGTACGTCTTCGCCGCCATCGACGCGGGATGCGCGGCGGTCCGGGTGAACCCGGGCAACATCAAGAAGTTCGACGACAAGGTCGCCGAGATCGCGCACGCCGCGAAGGACGCGGGCGTGCCGATCCGCATCGGCGTCAACGCCGGCTCGCTGGACAAGCGGCTGCTGGAGAAGTACGGCAAGGCCACGCCGGAGGCGATGGTCGAGTCCGCGCTGTGGGAGTGCTCGCTGTTCGAGGAGCACGACTTCCGCGACATCAAGATCTCCGTGAAGCACCACGACCCGGTGGTGATGATCAAGGCGTACCGGCTGCTGTCCGAGAAGTGCGACTACCCGCTGCACCTCGGCGTCACCGAGGCCGGGCCGACCTTCCAGGGCACCATCAAGTCCGCGACCGCGTTCGGCGCGCTGCTGTCCGAGGGCATCGGCGACACGATCCGCGTGTCGCTGTCCGCGCCGCCGGTCGAGGAGGTCAAGGTCGGCATCGGCATCCTGGAGTCGCTGGGGATGCGCGAGCGCGGCCTGGAGATCGTCTCCTGCCCGTCCTGCGGGCGCGCGCAGGTCGACGTCTACAAGCTGGCCAACGAGGTGCACGCCGGGCTCGACGGCATGGAGGTGCCGCTGCGCGTCGCGGTCATGGGCTGCGTCGTGAACGGCCCGGGCGAGGCCCGCGAGGCCGACCTCGGCGTGGCGTCCGGTAACGGCAAGGGCCAGATCTTCGTGAAGGGCGAGGTCATCAAGACCGTGCCCGAGTCCCAGATCGTGGAGACGCTGATCGAAGAGGCGATGCGCATCGCCGAGAACATGGAGGAGACCGGCAGCCCCACCGTCGAGGTGAGCTGACCGGGCGAGCGGCGCCCCGGCCGGGCGGATGGTCGCGCATACCGTCCGTACGGCCGGGGCACCGTCGTTCCACCCCTCTCGCGCATATCGGTGACGGCCGGTGAGTGTTGCCTTCCTTCGTGTATCGGGTTGATAAGAATTCGGCGGGTTGGTTACGGCCTGGTCGAATCACCAGTCAAGATCTTGTCCATCTGACCGTCCGCCGACGAAACCGGCGGGCATGAGGAGGGACGGGATGAGACGACTGCTTGCAGCGGGGGCCGCCATCGCCACCGCGTCGGCGGCTCTCGTGGCCATCGTTTCGACGACTGCGGGCGCACAACCGCAGGCCGAACGGCTCACGCAGGCGCCGACACAGAAGCTGTCCTGGTCGAAGGACTGCGGTGACTACACCGGCTACGTGCCGAACCTGCAGTGCGCCGACGTGACGGCACCGTTGGACTACGCGCACCCCAACGGCAAGAAGATCAAGATCAAGATCTCCCGGGTGAAGCACACCGCCAAGAAGTCCCAGGGCGCGCTGCTGATCAACCCGGGCGGCCCCGGCGGCGAGGGCGTTCCGTGGTCCGCCGTGGCCTCCAAGCGGCTGGACCCGAAGGTCGCCGCGCAGTACGACCTGATCGGCTTCGACCCGCGCGGGGTCGGCCAGAGCACGCCGTCGCTGAACTGCGACGAGCACTACTTCAAGGCCCCGCGGCTCGACACCGTGCCGAAGACCGCGGCCGACGAGGCGGCGTACGTCAAGAAGGCCAAGGGCTACGCCGACGCGTGCGCCAAGAACGTCGGCACGAACGTGCTCAAGCACATCAACACCCGCGACGCCGCCCGCGACATGGACACCATCCGCGGCGCGCTCGGCCAGAAGAAGATCAACTACCTGGGCTTCTCGTACGGGACCTACCTCGGCTCCGCGTACGCCACCATGTTCCCGAACAAGGTGCGCCGCCTGGTGCTGGACAGCATGATCGGCCCGAACGGCATCTGGTACGACGACAACATCGACCAGGACTACGCCTTCGAGGGCAACTTCGCCCGGTTCACCGCGTGGGTGGCGAAGAACGACAAGACCTTCAACCTCGGCACGTCCGGCACGAACATCACCAAGAAGTGGTACGCGCTGCGGGCGAAGGCCGCCAAGAACCCGATCGCCGGGAAGATCGGCGGCAGCGAGCTCGAGGACACCTACATCCAGGGCGGCTACGCCGACGCGTACTGGCCGGACCTCGCCAAGGCGATGTCGGACTACCTGAACAAGGGCGACAGCAAGGCGCTGCAGTCCGTGTTCTCCGGCCTCGGCGACTCCGACAGCAAGGCGGCGGAGAACGGCTACGCCATCTACACCGGGGTCAGCGCGCGCGACGCCGCCTGGCCGCGGGACTGGAAGACCTGGCACAACGACACGGTCAAGGTGTACAAGAAGGCGCCGTTCATGGCGTGGAACAACGCCTGGTACAACGCGCCCGCCGCGTTCTGGCCGGTCTCCAGCCAGAAGCCGATCCACGTGCAGGGCAAGAAGGGCGGCAGCCCGTACCTGTTCTTCCAGGCCACCAACGACGCGGCCACCCCGTACGCCGGCGGCCTGGACATGGCGCGCCGCTTCCCCAACGCGCACCTCGTGGTGGAGAAGGGCGGCCACAACCACGGCGTCACGCTGTCCGGCAACACCTGCCTCGACGGGTACCTGAACAGCTACCTGTCCAGCGGGTCGGTGCCTAAGAACACGGGCCTGATCGACGCGACCTGCAAGAAGCTGCCCGACCCGGGCCCGACGGACTACTCCATCCTCAAGGCGGCGCAGTCCACGAAGTCGGCCCAGGTGGGCGGTCCGGCGCAGCCGGCGAACACCCAGCTCGCCCGTAACGCGCGCCCGTAACACCCGCCGTCGACGACGGCGCCAAGGTGGGCGGCCCGAACGGGGTCGCCCACCTTGGCAGGGTTGCCGCCGAAACGGGGGCCGCCTCCCGTAGGCTGTTCGGTATGGCGGCGGTACGTGCATGGGGAACTACCCGGTCGTCGGGCCTGCGGGTGCTCGATGATCGTGATCTTCCGGCCGTGCACGCCATTTTGGACTCCGACCCGGTCGCCAACGTCTTCGTGTCCGCGCGGGTACGGGCCGCCGGGCTCAACCCGGCCCGGCTCGGCGCGGAGATGTGGGGGTACAGCGAGCGCCGGAAGCTGGTCTCGCTCTGCTACGCCGGGGCCAACCTCGTACCGGTGGCCGCCACGCCGGAGGCGCTGCGCGTGTTCGCCGACCGCGCCCGCTGGCAGGGCCGGCGGTGCTCCTCGATCGTCGGCCCGGTGGAGATGGTCGAGCCGCTGTGGGAGCGGCTCGAACCGCACTGGGGCCCGGCGCGGGCCATCCGCGACCGCCAGCCGGTGATGGCCACGAGCCGCATGCCGGACGTCCCGCCCGACACCGAGGTACGCCGGGTGCGCGTCGACGAGCGCGACATCCTGCTGCCCGCCTGCGTGGCCATGTTCACCGAGGAGGTCGGCGTCTCGCCGAACGGCGGCGACGGCGGCGCGCTGTACCGGGCCCGGGTGACCGAGCTGATCCGCGGCGGCCGGGCGTTCGCCCGCATCACCGACGGCACGGTCGAGTTCAAGGCCGAGATCGGCGCGATCACCCCGCACGCCTGCCAGATCCAGGGCGTCTGGGTCCCGCCGCACCTGCGCGGCCGCGGCTACTCCGTGGCCGGCATGTCCGCGGTCATCGCCACCGCCCTGCAGTCGTTCTCCCCGTTGGTCACCCTTTACGTGAACGACTTCAACGCGCCGGCCCGCGCCGCGTACCACCGCGTCGGCATGACGGACGTCGGCACGTTCATGAGCGTCCTGTTCTGACTCGTCCCTTTTTTCGCCCGTGGCCGGATTCGGCACGGGCGCGCCCGCGCAGTCGCGCTGATTTCGACTGATGCCGGTCCGACGACTTCACCCGATTCGGTAAACAAAGCTTTTACCTCCTGGTGTCTCCGATTTCGTCCCGGCATGGGAGAAAGTGGCGTGCGGTTCACCCGGATCCGGGTGATTTCGGGGGCCCGTCCTGCCGAGAGGGAAACGAGGAGGGGTCGATGTCGCGACTGCTCCGGCTGCTACGGCCGGGTACCGTCGTCTTCGCCGCCGCGGCCATGGGCGCGGCGTTGTTGTCTTCACCCGCGACGGCCGCCGGCAGCCGCGTCACGCTCGCCGGCGCGCAGCCGAGCTGGGCGCAGGCGCAGGCCGGAGCCCCGGCCGACACCCAGCGGATCGACATGAACGTGTTCCTGGGCTGGCGCGACGCCGCCGGCCTCGACGCGTTCATCCAGCGGGTGTCCACGCCGGGCAGCCCCGATCGCGGCAAGTTCCTCACGCCGGCGCAGTTCCGCAGCCGGTACGCGCCGACCGGCGCGTCGGTCGCGAAGGTCCGCGACTTCCTCACCGGCGCGGGCCTGACGACCGGGAAGATCCCGGCCAACCACGCCTACGTCCCGGTCAGCGGCACGATCGCGCAGGCCGAGAAGGCGTTCGGCACGAAGCTGGCGTACTTCCGCCAGGGTGGCCGGCTGCGCCGCGCACCGGCCAGCAAGGTCACCATCCCCAGCGAGCTGTCCGGCATCGTGACCGGCGTGTCCGGCCTCAGCGACCCGGTGTTGATGAAGAAGATGGCGCCCGCGCCGAAGCCGCCCGCCGGCTTCCGCAACGCGCCGCCCTGCTCGTCGTACTACGGCGAGAAGACCGACACCACCGACCCGGCCGTACCGGGCTTCGACGGCCAGAAGCTGCCGTACGCCCCGTGCGGGTACACGCCGAAGCAGCTCCAGGGCGCGTACGGGACGAGCGGGCTGGTGAGCCACGGGGTGAACGGCCACGGCGCGACGGTGGCCATCGTGGACGCGTTCTTCTCCGGCACGCTGTACGCCGACGCCGCGAAGTACGCCGACCGGCACGGTCCGGCGCCGCTGACCAAGGGCCAGTACGCCGAGCTGATCCACAAGCCGAACGTGAACAACTACCCGCCGGACAAGTGCGACGCCTCCGGCTGGATCGGCGAGCAGTCGCTCGACGTCGAGGCCGTGCACTCCATGGCGCCCGGCGCGAACCTGCTGTACGTCGGGGCCAGCGACTGCCAGGACACCAACCTGGCCACCGCGGTCGCCGACATCGTGGACAACCACCGCGCGGACGTCATCACGAACTCCTACGGCTCGGCCGGCACCGAGGTCCCGTCGCCGCCGTCCGTGGCGCAGTTCAACCACCAGGTCGCGCAGCAGGCCGCGGCCACCGGCATCAGCATCCTGTTCTCCTCCGGTGACGACGGCGACTCCGCCACGGTCACCGACGACGGCCAGCCGTCGCTGTCCAACCCGGAGAACGACCCGCTGGTCACGTCGGTCGGCGGCACCTCGCTCGGCGTGACGAGGTCCAACGCGTACGGCTTCGAGACCGGCTGGTCCACCGGCCGGATGCAGCTGTCCAACGGCGCGTGGACGCCCGGCTACCCCGGCAGCTTCCTGTACGGCAGCGGCGGCGGCACCAGCCGGGTGTGGGGCGAGCCGTGGTACCAGAAGGGCGTGGTGCCCAACGCCATCGCCACCAAGTGGGGCAAGGCGGGCCGCGTGGCGCCGGACCTGTCGATGGTCGGCGACCCGAACACCGGCATGCTGATCGGGCACACGCAGACGTTCCCGGACGGCGTGAAGTACGGCGAGTACCGGCTGGGCGGCACCAGCCTGTCGTCGCCGCTGCTGGCCGGCACGCTCGCCCTGGCCGTCCAGGCCAACGGCGGCCGCGGCCTCGGGTTCATCAACCCCGCCGTGTACCACCTGAACGGCAGCAAGGCGCTGCGCGACGTCCAGGCCGGCCCGCGCCGCGGCGTGGTCCGCGTGGACTACGCCAACTCCCTGGACGCCTCGGATGGCCTGGTCACCACGGCACGCGCGATGAACGTGCCGCAGTCCATCCTGACCCGCACGGGCTATGACGACGTGACCGGCGTCGGCTCGCCCAACGGGTCGTCGTTCATCGGCGCGCTGGCCGCGTCGAGGTAACCGATCGGGTTCGGTACGGCGGGCGTCCCCGTTGGGGGCGCCCGCCGTCTGCGCCGCGGGGTCAGGCCGGGTCGGTGATCTCTACGCGGGCGGTGGCGGCGCCGCGGGCCGCGGCGACGACCTGGGCTTCGTCCGTGAGGGCCGCCGCCACCTCGGCGGGGAAGCGGGTGAACGGGGTGGCCGTGATGGCCAGGGTGGTGCCGGAGGACTTGGCGCGCCAGGTGCCGGTGATCTCGCCGTGGGCCAGGACGGCGCCCGGGGCGCCGAGCGCGGTCCACAGGCGCTTCTGGTTCGTACGCTCGGGGACGAGGAGGTCGCGGTCGCGGGCCTGGAGCAGCGGGTCGCGCACGCCGAGGAGGCGCACGTGGCCGGGCTCCGGGGCGGTCAGCAGCGCGTCCACCCGGTCCTCGGGGAGCCACGCGGAGCGGCCCGCCACTCGCACCTCGGCCAGGCCGGTCTCCGGCCAGGCGGGGGAGAGGTGCGCGCGGGTGGCGTCCACGTACCCGGCGGCCTCGGCGGGCGTCGCGGGCCCGAGGAAGCGGAGGTACGTACGGATCAGGTCGTCCGTGCCGGACGCGGCATCCGGTACCGCCGCGCGCCCGGGCAGCGGCGCCAGCTCGGTGGCCCGGCCGCGCGGCACCACCTCGACCCCGGCCGCCGCGCCCACCAGCTGGAACAGGCTCCCCGCGATGTGCCGGGATCCGCACGGGCCGCAGTCGAACGTCAGCGTCTCCGGGATCCGGGCGCTGACCTCCCGGCTGACCTCGCCCTTCGGCATCGGCCCGGTGACCACCTCGCGCATCGCCTCGGCCGCGGCCGAGTACGCCGCGAGGCCGAGCCCGGCGCCCTCCCGGATGCGCGGGTTCATGATCCGCGCGGTCGCGTCGGCGTCGCTCAGCGGCCACAGCGCCCGGGCCACCGCCGCCACCTCGGACCGCCGGTGCAGGTGCGGCGCGCCGCGCGCGGCCCACACGAGGGCGAGCGCGGGATCGTCCAGCGGCCCGGTGGTGCGGGCGGCCAGCGCCAGCCGGGCCGTGCCGTACGGCGTGTCCTGCACGCCGAGGTCGAGCACGGGCAGCGCGGACGGGGCCGCCGCGGTCGCGCGGTCCAGGCCGGTGGCGGCGATGCGGTACGCCATCACCCGCTCCCGCGTCACGTCGATGGTCACCCGGGCATTGAACCAGCCGGGTACGACATTCCCGCGCAAATAGCAAGCGATTGCTTGGCGGTCGGTACCTGAGATAGCTTGCCAGCAGAAGTTGGAACACGTTCTAGTTCGGCGGGGTCGCCATGCCGTACGCGGATCTCGAGGACGTCACGCTCTTCTACACCGACGACGGCGCCGGTCACGACGCCGTACCGCTCCTGCTCGTGCACGGCTGGGGCGCGGACTCCCACGAGTGGAACGCGCACCTCCCGCACCTCGCCGCGGCCCGCCGGGTGATCGTCCCGGACCTGCGCGGCCACGGCCACTCCTCGGTGCCGGACGGCGGCTACACCATCCACGCGCTGACCACCGACCTCGTACGGCTGCTCGACCGCCTGGACGTACCGCGGGTCGTCGCCGTCGGCCACTCGATGGGCGGCCAGCTGGTCTCCACGCTGGCCATCGAGTGGCCGGACCGGGTGGCCGCGGTGGTCACCGTCGACCCCGGGTACGGGCAGCCGCCGGAGGTCGCGGCGGCGTTCCCCGAGATGCTGGCCGGGCTGCGCGGCCCGCACGCCATCGCGACCGCCCAGGCCATGGACCGGTGGGACTACACCCCGGCCACCCCGGAGATCCTCCGGACCGCGCACGACCGCCGGCTCCAGGCAACGCCGCCGCGCGTGCTTGCCGACCTGTTCGCGGCCATGTTCTGCGACGACGACCAGTTCGGCGTACGGCCGGCCTCGGAGGCGTACCTGAAGCGACGCGCCTGCCCGGTCCTGTCGTTCTGGTTCGACCCCGCCCAGGCCGCCTGGGAGCGGCCGCTGCTCGCCCACCCGGCCTCGGACGTCGTGGCCTGGCCCGGCTCGGGCCACCGGCTGCACGAGGAGCGCCCCGCGGAGTTCCTGCTGGTCCTGGACCGCTGGCTGACGACGATCTCCGACGACGAAAAGAGTGCGCAGTGAAGTTCGCGATCTTCATGAACCCGCAGATCCCCGGCTCCGGCTACGCCCATCTCGCCAACGCGCAGGCCCGGCGGCCGATCGGGCGTGACACGGAGTCCTATCAGCGGCTGCTGCACGAGATCCGTGAGATCGCCGTGCTGGCCGACCGTACGGGCTACGACGCGATCATGCTGACCGAGCACCACTTCCACTCCGAAGGGTTCGAGTTCTCGGTCAACCCGCTGATGCTGCTCGCCGACCTGGCCGCGCGGACCGAGCGGATCAACCTCGCGCCGCTCGGCCTGGTGCTGCCCGCCTGGGACCCGATCCGCGCGGCCGAGGACGTCGCGCTGCTCGACCAGCTGTGCGCCGGGCGGCTGCGGCTCGGCGTGGCGCGCGGCTACCAGAGCCGCTGGGCCAACGTGCACGGGCAGCGCTGGCACACCGGCGCCACGATGAGCGACAAGTCGGCGGCCGACGACCGCAACTTCGAGGTCTTCGGCGAGATCCTCAAGATCATGAAGCTGGCGTGGGCGAGCGAGACACTGCGCTACAAGAGCGACATCCTGGACGGCTGGTCGATCCCCTTCCCGTACGAGGGCATCGAAGGCTGGCCGGCCCAGGAGTGGACGCGCACGCTGGGCGCGCCGGGCGAGCTGGACGACGACGGGCGGATCGTGGCGTCGTCGGTGTGCCCGCGGCCGTACCAGGACCCGCATCCGGAGCTGTGGCAGCCGTTCACGATCAGCGACCGGTCGATCCGCCGCTGCGCGCAGGAGGACATCCTGCCGTGGATGTTCGTGCCCAACCCGGACGAGCACAAGAAGAAGTGCGAGCTGTTCCAGGAGGAGTCGGAGAAGGCCGGACGGTCGTACAAGCTGGGCGAGCACACCGGCATCCTGAAGATGATCGCGATCGGTGAGAACCGCGACGAGGCCATCGCCCAGAATGACCAGTACGTCTCCCAGGACTTCGCCAAGTTCTTCGGCGCGTTCGGCTACCTGGAGGCGCTGCGCAAGCCGACCGACGACCCGAAGAAGCCGGTCCGGCGGAGCAGCTACCAGGCCATGGCCGACGCCGACCTGGCCCTGGTCGGCACGCCCGACGACGTCAAGCGCGGCCTGCAGCGGATGCTCGACCGGATGCCGGACCTGGAGTGGTTCGGCCTGTTCATGCAGGGCCAGCAGGGTGTCGCGCCGCTGGACCACGTGAAGCGGACGCTGGAGATGTTCGCCGAGAAGGTCATCCCGGAGTTCCAGGACTAGGAGCGACGGGCCATGGAGTTCTGGCTGGGCGCGTCGTTCGTCCGTACGGACCAGTTCGTCGAGCTGGCCCGGGCCGCCGACCGCCTCGGCTACCACGCGCTGACGCTGTCGGACCACCTGTTCTACCGGCCGTCGTTCACGTCCCGGTACCCCTACACGCCCGACGGCGCGCCCGCCTGGGACGGCACCACGCACTGGCCGGACGTCTGGGTGACGGTGGGCGCGATGGCCGCCGTCACCGAGCGGCTGCGGTTCGCCTCCAACGTCTACGTCGCCCCGGCCCGCGACCTGTTCACCGTGGCCAAGGCGGTGTCCACGGCGGCCGTGCTGTCCGGCGACCGGGTCACGCTGGGCGTCGGCGCGGGCTGGTGCGCCGACGAGTTCGCCCAGACCGGCCAGGACTTCCACACCCGCGGCCGGCGGCTCGACGAGATGCTGCTGGCGCTGCGCGCCCTGTGGACGGGCGAGCTGGTCGAGCAGCACGGCACGTACGTCGACTTCGACCCCGCGCAGATCAGCCCGGTGCCCGCGCGCCCGGTGCCGGTGTACGTCGGCGGCGACAGCGACGCGGCGCTGCGCCGCGCGGCCCGCCTGGCCGACGGCTGGATCGGCAACCGCGTGTACCGCCCGGACGCGCTGCACGACGTGCTCGACCGGATCCACGCGCTGCTGCGCTCGTACGGCCGCGCGCCCGGCGACCTGGACGTCGTGGCCGCGGTGGCCGCCCGCCCCGACGCCGGCCTCTACCGCGGCCTGGCCGAGCGCGGCGTGACCGGCCTGCTCTGCGCGCCGTGGTGGCGGGGCCGGCCCGCTCCCGAGACCGGCGACGCCGACCTGCCCGACAAGATCGCGGCCATGGAGTGGTTCGCGGAGCAGGTGATGGCCCGGGTGTGATCCGGACCCCGCGTCTACAACAGCCCAACCGATGGATCCGTGGTTGAGCAGGGTCGAAGTTGCTGATTCCGTTTTGTTGTCGGGAATCGCGTGACGTGACCGATCTTTGGTGAGTACGGTGTGCGATGCATTCCGCACCGGCCGCACACGTACCGTCCCACGTTGGACCGGATTTTTAGGAACCAGGAACCAGCAGAAATGCCCGAGCAATCACCCGCCGACGTCGACGGGTCGGCCGAGAGATCGGTCGTCTCGGACACCGGTGAGGGAGCCCCCGCCGTTGAGGTCTCGGGGCTCGTCAAGACGTTCGGACGCGTCGAAGCGCTGCGCGGAGTCGACCTGACGGTCCCCGACGGCGCGTTCTTCTCCCTGCTCGGCCCGTCCGGGTCGGGCAAGACCACCCTGCTCCGCCTGATCGCGGGCTTCGAGCACCCGTCCTCCGGCGTCGTCCGGCTGTCCGGCACGGACGTCACCCGCGCCGCGCCGTTCGAGCGCGACGTCAACACGGTCTTCCAGGACCTCGCCCTCTTCCCGCACATGACGGTGGAGAAGAACATCGAGTACGGGCTGGCCGCCTCCGGCGTGCCGCGGGCGCAGCGGCGCGAGCGCGTGGCGGACGTGCTCGCCACCGTACGGCTCGAAGGGTTCCAGCGGCGGGCGATCTCCGCCATGTCCGGCGGCCAGCGGCAGCGGGTGGCGCTGGCGCGGGCGCTGGTCAACCGGCCGCGCGTGCTGCTGCTCGACGAGCCGCTTGGCGCGCTCGACGCCAAGCTCCGCGAGGAGATGCAGGTCGAGCTGAAGGCCATTCAGCGCGCGGTCGGCATCACCTTCGTCTTCGTCACGCACGACCAGGCCGAGGCGCTGTCGATGAGCGACAGCGTCGCCGTGTTCAACAACGGGCGGATCGAGCAGGTCGGTACGCCCGAGGAGATCTACGAACGGCCCGCGACCGGGTTCGTCGCCTCGTTCGTCGGGGCGTCCAACCTGATCTCCGGTGCCGCCGCGCCCGAGCTGCTCGGCCGCGACGGCACGTACCTGATCCGGCCGGAGCGCATCCGGCTCGACACCGGAGACGGCGCCCCCGGCACCGTGTCCGAGGTGTCCTACCTGGGCCCGAGCACCCGCCTGCTGGTGGAGCTCGACGCCGGCCCGATCCTCGAGGTGGTCCGGCCGAACGCCGGTGCGGAGCGCCCGCCGGGCCGCGGCTCCCGGGTGTCCCTGTCCTGGGACGCCGACGCGGTCCAGCCCCTGCCCGACCGCGGCTGACCCGTTCCGTGACCGCCGTCCCGGCGGTCACGGAGTCACCGCTTCGATCACCGTCCGTAGTTCTCGCAGTACTCGACCAATCGCAAGTTCCGCCCCCAAGGAGATAGCGATCATGAGATACGCCCGGCTCGCACGGCTGGCCCCCATGGCGGCCGCGACCGCGATGCTCGCGCTCGGAGGCGCCGCGTGCGGCGGCTCAAGCGCGACGCAAGGGCCCGGCAGTGAGGTGCCCAAGATCCCCGTAGCGAAGTCGGTCGGCAAGGGCGAGGGGCAGCTCAACCTCGTCGCGTGGGCCGGTTACGTGGAGCACGGCCAGGACGAGAAGGACGTCGACTGGGTCACCCCGTTCACCAAGCAGACCGGCTGCAAGGTCAACGTGAAGGTGGCCGACACGTCGGACTCCATGGTCAGCCTGATGAAGACCGGTCAGTACGACGGGGTCTCCGCCTCCGGTGACGCCTCGCTGCGGCTCATCTACGGCGGCACGGTCGCGCCGGTGAACACCGACCTCGTGCCGAACTACAAGGACGTCGAGCCGTACCTGAAGAACCAGTCGTACAACTCCGTCAAGGGGCAGATGTACGGCATCCCGCACGGTTACGGCGCGAACGTGCTGATGTACCGGACCGACAAGATCAAGCCGGCGCCGAAGTCGTGGAGCGTCGTCTGGGACAAGAACTCCCCGGCGAAGGACCACATCGTCGACTACGACTCGCCGATCTACATCGCCGACGCGGCGCTGTACCTCAAGGCGCACCGGCCGGACCTGAAGATCACCGACCCGTACGAGCTGGACCAGAAGCAGTTCGACGCGGCGGTGGGCCTGCTCAAGCAGCAGCGGTCCAACGTGAACCAGTACTGGGCCAACTACCTGGACGAGATCCAGGCGTTCAAGACCGGCGACAACACGGCCGGCACCGCCTGGCAGGTGACCGCCAACCAGGCGAAGGCCGAGAAGGCGCCGGTGGACACCACGATCCCGTCCGAGGGCGCCACCGGATGGTCCGACACCTGGATGGTCGGCTCCAAGGCCGCGCACCCGAACTGCATGTACAAGTGGATGAACTGGATCACCCAGCCGAAGGTGCAGTCCCAGGTCGCGCAGTGGTTCGGTGAGGCGCCGGCCAACCCGAAGGCCTGCTCGTACACCGAGAAGGGCTTCTGCGACGAGTACAACGTCGGCGACAAGGGCTTCTACAACCGGGTGGCGTTCTGGAAGACCCCGGTGGCGGCCTGCGGCGACGACCGTGGTGACAAGTGCGTCGACTACTCCAAGTGGACGCAGGCGTGGACGCAGATCAAGGGCTGACGTGAGCTCCACCGTTATCCCGCGGGAGACCGGCGACGGCCGGGCGGCGCGACGCGTGTCGGCGTTCCTCTACCGGCACGCGGGCGCGCGCCTGGCCGCGCTGGTCACCGCGCCCGCGCTCTGGCTGGTCGTGGTGTACCTGGGGTCGCTGGCGCTGCTGCTGGTGACCTCCGTGTGGACGGTGAACTCCTTCACCGGCAACGTCGTACCGGTCGTCACGCTGGACAACTTCGCGACGATCTTCAGCGAGGGCATCTACCGAGTGATCATCGGCCGGACCGTGGGCATCGCGGCCGCGGTGACGGTGATCGACATCCTGCTCGCCGTCCCGATGGCGCTGTACATGGCCCGGGTCGCCAAGCCGTGGGCGCGGCGGCTGCTCGTCGTCGCCATCCTCACGCCGCTGTGGTCGAACTACCTGGTCAAGGCGTACGCCTGGAAGGTGATGCTGTCCGAGGGCGGGCTCATCGACTGGCTGACCGGCGGCTCGTCGCCGGGCTTCTCCGCGACCTCGACCACGCTGGTGCTGTCGTACCTGTGGCTGCCGTACATGATCCTGCCGATCTACGCGGGCCTGGACCGGCTCCCGGACTCCCTGCTCGAGGCGTCCAGCGACCTGGGCGCCCGCTCCTGGCGGACGCTCCGCATGGTCGTCCTGCCGATCATCAAGCCGGCGATCATCGCCGGGTCGATCTTCACGTTCTCGCTGGCGCTGGGCGACTACATCGCCGTGCAGATCGTCGGCGGTGGCACGCAGATGATCGGCAACGTCGTCTACGCGAACGTCGGCGCGGCGAACAACCTGCCCTTCGCGGCGGCGCTCGCGGTCGTGCCCATCGTCATCATGGTCGTTTTCCTGCTCGCGGTCCGCCGCACCGGTGCCCTGGACGAGATGTAAATGCGGATTCCCCGAGGCGTACGCGTCATCCTGCGGCTGTGGGCGGTCATCGTCCTGGCCTTCATCTACGTGCCGCTGTTCACCGTGGTGGTGAACTCGTTCAGCACCGACAAGACGTTCGGGTGGCCGCCGCCCGGCTTCACGCTCCAGTGGTGGGCGAACGCCTGGCAGAACGCCGGCGCCCGGGAGGCCCTGTGGACCAGCGTGAAGGCCGGGCTCGGCGCCACGGCCATCGCGCTGGTGCTGGGCACCCTGGCCGCCTTCGCGCTGTCCCGGCACCGGTTCTTCGGGCGCCGGCCGCTGTCGCTGGTCATCGTGCTGCCGATCGCCCTTCCCGGCATCGTCACCGGTCTGGCGCTCAATTCCGCCATTCAGAGCACGCTGCAGCCGATCGGCTTCGGATATGGCCTGTTCACGGTCATCATCGGGCACGCGACCTTCTGCGTCGTGACGGTGTACAACAATGTCTCCGCGCGGCTGAATCGCATGCCGCGAGCAGCGGAGGAGGCGTCCATGGACCTGGGTGCGGGCATTTTCCGTACATTCAGCCGGGTCACCTTTCCGGAACTGCGGTCCGCCCTGCTCGCGGGCGGGTTGCTGGCCTTCGCCCTGTCCTTCGACGAGATCGTGGTCACGACCTTCACCGCAGGTCCGAACACCCAGACGCTGCCGATCTGGATCTTCAGCAACCTCGCCCGGCCCAACCAGGCGCCGATCGTCAACGTCGTGGCGGTCGTGGTGATCATCATCTCGCTGATTCCGATATATCTCGCTCAGCGGCTTTCCTCCGGGGCATCGGCGCGGACGATGTACTAAGCCCTCTAGAAGCTCAGAATGCCAGCCTGATAACCCCCATGAATTTCGCTGTTCGGGCCCGTCGATTCGTGACTCCGTAGTAATGTCACAACGGCTCGGAAAGCTCAGGAAGGCGACGCATGCGTGCACGGCGCAGTTCAATCCGTTTCAAGATCCTCTTGCCACTGCTCGTGCCACTGGTGTCACTGGCCGCGTTGTGGGTCTTCGCGGCGGGCACCACGCTCGGCGACGGCTTGGACCTGCTGCACGTACGGACGATCTCCGAGCACTTCGGCTATCCGGCCGGGTCGCTGGGCAGCGCACTGCAGCAGGAGCGGCGCCAGTCGCTGACGTACCTCGGCGGCCGGGCGCCGGACGCGCGGGCCTCGCTGGACTCCCAGCGCATCCGTACGGATCAGCAGTCCGACCTGTTCCGCAGCCTGGCCACCGACTCCGACGCCCGTGACGTCGCCACCAACGCCACGCTGACCCGTACGGACGAGGCGCTGCGCCAGCTCGGGTCGCTGGCCCGGCTCCGCAACGAGGTCACCAGCGGGCAGATCGACCGCACCCACGCGTACGCCACGTACACCGACATGATCTCCGCGCTGAACGCGGTGCAGAGCTCGCAGACCACGCTGTCCGACCAGAGCGTCGCCCGTGAGTCCCGTTCGGTGGTGGCGCTGACCGAGGCGCGGGAGACCATGTCCGAGGAGGACAGCCTGGTCTCCGGCGCGCTCGCCGCCGGGAAGATGACGCCGTCGGAGCACACCCGCATCGCCCAGCTCGTCGGCGCCCACCGGCGCATGTACGACGTGGCGTCCGCCGACCTGTCCGGGCCGGACAGCGCGTACTTCGACCACATCACCGGCACGACGGTCTACCACCGGCTGCGGTCGATGGAAGACAAGCTGATGAACCGTACGCGGCCCGGTCAGCCGATCCACATGAACGCCGTGCAGTGGAAGATCACCTCCGACTCGGTGCAGACCCGGCTGCGCGGCCTGGAGCTGTCCGCCAACTCCCGCGCCGACGTGCTGTCCCAGCCGGTCGCGCAGAACATCCTGTGGCGGATCGCCGGCGCCGGCGTCCTCGGCCTCGTCGCCCTGGTCGGCTCGGTCTGGCTGTCCGTACGGGCGGCCACCGGCGTGGTCCGCGAGCTGCGCGGGCTGCGCGACTCCGCGCTGGCACTGGCCAACGAGCAACTGCCCGCGCTGATCGACCGGCTGCGCCGCAACGCCGACGTCGACACCGCGTCCGAAGCGCCGCCGCTGGCCTTCCGTACGCAGGAGATCGACGACGTCGGTGAGGCGTTCAACGTCGCGCGGCGCACCGCGATCGAGAGCGCGGTCGGCGAGGCCCGGCTGCGCCGCGGCGTCAGCGAGATCTTCGTGAACCTGGCCCGCCGCTCGCAGACGCTCATCCACCGGCAGCTCGCGCTGCTCGACACCATGGAGAACCGCGTCACCGATCCGGAGGAGCTTGAGGACCTCTTCCGCATCGACCACCTGTCCACCCGCATGCGGCGGCACGCGGAGGGCCTGATCATCCTCTCCGGCTCCGCCCCCGGGCGCGGCTGGCGCAACCCGGTGCCGATCATCGACGTGGTGCGCGGCGCCGCGTCGGAGGTCGAGGACTACGCCCGGGTGAAGGTGCAGGCCATGCCGTCGGTGGCGCTCGCGGGCGGCGCGGTCGCCGACGCCATCCACCTGCTCGCCGAGCTGATCGAGAACGCCACGCAGTTCTCCCCGCCGCACACGCCGGTCCGGGTCGTCGGCCAGACGGTCGGCACCGGGTTCGTGGTGGAGATCGAGGACCGCGGGCTGAGCATGAACGCCGAGACGATGGCCGCGGCCAACAAGATGCTGGCCGACCCGCCGCCGTTCGACGTCATCAGCAGCGCCCGGCTCGGGCACTTCGTGGTCGGCCGGCTGGCCGACCGGCACGAGATCAAGGTGTCGCTGCGCACCTCGCCGTACGGCGGCACGACCGCGATCGTGCTGATCCCGTCGAACCTGATCGTGGAGAACCCGCAGGACGCGGTGGACGACGAGACCGCGGCGTTCGAGGCCGACCTGGTGTCGGTGACCACCGGCGAGCTGAGCGCCGACGACGTACGCAGCTCCATCGCCGATCCGCCGCGGCCGATGCACCGGCCGTCCGATCCGGTCGCCCAGGAGGCGGAGTTCCGCGGGATGTGGGACTCGCCCACGCCGCCGGAGCAGCCGCCGCCACCGACGCCGGGCCCACCGGCCCCGCCGCCCCCGCCACCCGCCGCGCCCGCGGCGGCGCCGTCCACCCCGGTGATGCCGCCGCCTCCGCCGATCCCGGAGGCGTCCGGCCCGGGCGGCGGCCCGGCACCGTCGACGTCGGTGCAGCCGTCCGGCCAGATGGACGACGGGCGGCCGAAGCTGCCGCAGCGGGTTCCGCAGACCAGCATCAGCCCCGAGCTGCGGGAACAGGCGACCACCGAGGAAGGAACGGACACCGCGGAGCGGTCGCCCGACGAGGTTCGCTCGATCCTCAGCTCGATCCAGCAGGGCTGGCAACGCGGCCGGTCGGAGGCCGGTACGAACGGTGCCGCCGCATACCCGTCAAATGAGGAGGAAGGGAACAGATGACCCAGCGGGCGGGCACGGCGAACGAGCTCAACTGGCTGCTCAACTCGCTCGTGGAGCGGGTGCCGGACATCCGGAAGGCCGTGGTGCTGTCCGCCGACGGTTTGCTCGTCGGCTCCTCGAGCAGCATGGAACGTGCCGACGCCGAACATCTGGCGGCGGTCGCGGCCAGCTTCTCCAGCCTGGCGCGCGGCGCCGGCCGGCAGTTCGGCGGCGGTGCGGTCCGGCAGACCATCGTGGAGATGGACGAGGCGTTCCTGTTCGTCACCGCGGCCGGCGCCGGAGCCTGCCTGGCCGTGCTGACCCGCGCGCAGGCCGACGTCGGGCTGATCGCGTACGAGATGGCGCTGCTGGTCACCCGGGTCGGGCCGCACCTGACCGCGCCGCCGCGCTCGACGGCCGAGACCGCCGATCATGAGTGACCCGCCGGGGATGAGCCCCGGGAGTGAATGGTTCGACGGCGCGGCCGGGCGCCTGGTCCGGCCGTACGCGCTGACGGGCGGCCGGACCCGCCCGGTGCGCGAGGGCTTCGACCTGATCACCATCATCATGACCGCGGACGCCTCGGCGATCGGGTCGGTGGAGTTCGGTCCCGAACACGCGTCGATCCTGCGGCTGGCGTGCACGCCGCAGTCGGTGGCGGAGATCTCCGCGAAGCTCAAGCTGCCCCTCGCGGTACTGCGGGTACTGCTCGGCGACCTGTACACCCCCGGATGGATCATCGTCCGGCAGCCGACCCCGATGACGCAGACCCCCGACGAGCGCGTACTCAAGGATGTAATCAATGGACTCAAGACGCTCTGACGCTCCCGCGTCGATGCCCCTGGCGGTGAAGATCCTGGTGGCGGGCGGATTCGGCGTGGGCAAGACGACGCTCGTCGGGTCGGTCAGCGAGATCCAGCCGTTGCGTACCGAGGAGCTGCTCACCGAGCGCGGGGTCGGGGTGGACGACCTCGCCGGGGTGGAGAGCAAGCACACCACGACGGTGGCCATGGACTTCGGGCGCATCACGCTGCGCGAGGACCTGGTGCTGTACCTGTTCGGCACGCCGGGCCAGGACCGCTTCTGGTTCATGTGGGACGAGCTGGCGCTCGGCGCGCTGGGCGCGGTGGTGCTGGCCGACACCCGGCGGCTGGCCGACTGCTTCCCCTCCGTCGACTACTTCGAGCGCCGGCGGGTGCCGTTCGTCATCGCGGTGAACTGCTTCGACGACGCGGTCGGCTACCGCCCGGAGGAGGTGGCCGGCGCGCTCGCGCTCGGCCCGGACGTCCCGGTGGTGCTCTGCGACGCGCGCCGGCGCGATTCGGGACGTGACGTGCTCATCACCCTGGTCGAGCACGTCCTGCGCATCACCACCCGTACGCCCGTCTAGCACGCGATCCCAGATAATCGGAAATCAGCCCGCCGAACGCGTATTCGGCGGGCTTTTTCCGGCGCCCATGAAAAAGGAAAGGCGCCGTTTCTCTCGTGCCTCCACCGAGTTTTTGGCAGACTCAATGGCCGTTGCCACAGGGGGTACGAAAGGGGGAGATCGTTGGCCGTCAGAGCCGGGAACGCCCAAGGTCGTCGGCGTCGCCAGGTCGTGGAGCATTATGTCGAGATGCGGCAGGACTCCCGATTCGTTGAGCTGCGTCGCAATTTTCGGCGGTTCGTAATTCCGATGACATTGCTATTTCTCGCGTGGTACCTGCTCTATGTGCTGCTGTCCACGTATGCCCGGGATTTCATGGGACAGCGGATCCTCGGCGATATCAACGTCGCCATGGTCTTCGGGGTCCTCCAGTTCGTCACCACGTTCCTGATCGCCCGCCGGTACGCGCGGTTCGCCACCGAGCGGCTCGACCCGATCGCCGGGGAGATCCGCGCCGAGCTCGAGGCGCGCGACGAGGAAAGGCGGGTCTCCCGATGACCGCACACGTCCTCGCGTCCGGCCCGGACCTGGGCAGCTCGGCCGACCGTACGCTCACGCTCTCGCTGTTCGTGGTGCTCGTGCTGGTCACGCTGGGCATCACGATCTGGGCGCGGCGCAACACGTCGGGGAAGGTGGACTTCTACGCGGGCGGCCGCGCGTTCTCCGGACTGCAGAACGGCCTGGCGCTGTCCGGCGACTACATGTCGGCCGCGTCGTTCCTCGGCATCGCCGGGATCATCGCGCTGTCCGGCTACGACGGCTTCCTGTACTCGATCGGCTTCCTCGTCGCCTGGCTGCTGACGCTGGTGCTGGTCGAGATGATGCGCAACTCGGGCCGGTTCACCATGGCCGACGTGCTGGCCAGCCGGGCCGCCCGGCCGGCCCCCGTACGTACCGCGGCCGCCGTGTCCACGCTCACCGTCTCGGTGTTCTACCTGCTGGCGCAGATGGTCGGCGCGGGCGCGCTGGTCGCGCTGCTGCTCGGGATCCATCCGGGGGAGACGTTCCTGGGCATGTCGGCGGGCGAGGCGAAGGTCGCGACGATCATGTTCGACGGCGTCCTGATGATCGTCTACGTCATGTTCGGCGGCATGAAGGGCACCACCTGGGTGCAGATCATCAAGGCCGTGCTGCTGATGAGCGGCACCACGCTGATGACGCTGCTCGTCCTGGGCCGGTTCGGCTTCAACATCAGCGACATGCTCGGCTCGGCCGCCAAGGCCAGCGGCAAGGGCGCGGCGTTCCTCGAACCCGGCCTGAAGTACGGGAAGGAGGAGCCCGGCAACCCGTTCCAGACGGTCGTCAACAAGCTCGACCTGATCAGCCTCGGCCTCGCGCTCGTACTCGGCACCGCCGGGTTGCCGCACATCCTCACCCGCTTCTACACCGTGCCCAACGCACGGGAGGCCCGTACGTCGGTGAACTGGGCGATCGGCATCATCGGCGTGTTCTACCTGATGACGCTGGCGCTCGGGTTCGGCGCGGCCGCGCTGGTCGGGCACCAGGCGATCATCGCCCAGGACAAGGCGGGCAACGCGGCCGCGCCGCAGCTCGCACACGTACTCGGGGAGTGGGTGGCCGGGCAGACCGGCGGCGCCGTGCTGCTGGCGTTCATCGCGGCGGTCGCGTTCGCCACCATCCTGGCGGTGGTCGCCGGCCTCGTCCTGGCGTCGTCCACGTCGCTGGCGCACGACTACTTCGGCCACGTGCTGATGTTCGGCCGGCCGCGGGAGTCGCAGGAGGTCGCGGTGGCCCGGTTCGCCGCGTTCCTGATCGGCGCGCTGGCCATCGTCCTGGCGATCTTCGCGCAGAACCTGAACGTGGCGTTCCTCGTCGCGCTCGCGTTCGCCATCGCCGCGTCGGCCAACCTCCCGGCGATCGTGCTGTCGCTGTTCTGGCGGCGGTTCAACGCCAAGGGCGCGGTGTGCGGCATCTACGGCGGGCTGATCAGCGCGCTGGTGCTGGTGGCCTTCTCGCCGGTGGTGTCCGGCAAGGTCGACCCGGTCACGCACGAGAGCCTGTCGCTGTTCCCCGCCGGCGTGGACTTCCACCTGTTCCCGCTGGACAACCCGGGTCTGGTGTCCATCCCGATCGGGTTCGCGTGCGCCATCATCGGCACGCTGACCAGCCGGGACCGCGGCGACCCGGACGGCTACGCGGAGCTTCAGGTGCGCGCGCTCACGGGGGCGGGGGCGCAGTAGGCGCGGATCCGGACGGAGTTACGGTACGGGGGACCCGATCGCCCGGACGAGGAGGCACGCATGAGGAACAGTCGCGAGCGGATTCTGACGAGCCATGCGGGGAGCCTGCCCCGGCCGGACCACCTCATCGAGCTGAACCGGGCCCGGATGGCCGGTGAAGGGGTCGACGAGGAGGAGTTCCAGAAGGAGCTGCGGTCCTCCGTGGCCGATCTGGTCGCCCGCCAGAAGTCGCTCGGCGTCGACGTGCCGAACGACGGCGAGTACGGCAAGGCGATGGGCGCGCGGTCGGACTACGGCGCCTGGTGGGGGTACTCCTTCCAGCGGCTCGGCGGGCTTGAGATCACTGATCTCGATCCGATCACCGCCGGGCCGCGCCGATCCTCCCCGGGCAACGTCGTGCTCACCAGCTTCGCCGACCGGCGCGACTGGACCCGCTTCCAGGCCGCGTACAGCGACCCCGAGTCCGGCGTGACCATCGGGCGGGCCGAGCGCCGATTCCCCACCTGCACCGGCCCGCTGACCTATACCGGCCACGACGCGGTGGCCGCCGACATCGCCAACTTCACGGCCGCGCTGTCCGCCTCCGGGTACGAGGAGGGCTTCATCACCGCGCTGGCCCCCGGCTCCTGCGCGCGCATCGCCAACACGTACTACGCCACGGAGGAGGAGTTCATCTACGCGTGCGCGGACGCGATGCGCGAGGAGTACCAGGCCATCATCGACGCCGGCCTGCTGCTCCAGCTGGACGACCCGTCGATCGCGGAGAACTGGGACCAGATCAACCCCGAGCCGACCGTGGAGGACTACCGGGCCTTCACGATGATCCGCGTCGAGGCGCTCAACCACGCGATCCGCGGCCTGCCCAAGGACCGCATCCGCTTCCACCTGTGCTGGGGCAGCTGGCACGGCCCGCACACCACGGACATCCCGATGCGCGACATCGTCGAGACCATGCTGAAGATCGACGTGGGCGCGTACTCGTTCGAGGCCGGGAACGTCCGGCACGAGCACGAGTGGAAGGTCTGGCGGGACGTGAAGCTGCCGGACGGCAAGATCATCCTGCCCGGCGTGGTCAGCCACGCCACCAACGTCGTCGAACACCCCGAACTCGTCGCCGACCGCATCGAACGCTTCGCCGAGGGCGTCGGCCCGGAGAACGTCATCGCCTCCACCGACTGCGGCCTCGGCGGCCGCATCCACCCGGACATCGCCTGGGCCAAGCTCCAGACGATGTCCGAGGGCGCGGCCCTGGCGTCGCAGAGGCTGTACCGCTAGGGATCTGATCGGCGCCGCGCCCTGGCCGTACGGCGGCCAGGGCGCAGCGTCCTTATCGGGCTTCGCCGGTCGCGAGGACGCCCGGAGCCGCCTGGCCGGTCGGGCACCGCCGTACGCGGGGCCGCAGTACCACCGCCGCGATCACCAGCGCCGCCACCAGCGCCCCGGTCCCGACCCGGAAGCCGAGCCGGAAGCCCTCCGTGGCGGCGAGCGCCGGGCCGAGACCGGACAGCGCCTGCGTACGCCCCGCCGCCAGCGTCGTCAGCACCGCCACCCCGAGCGCCCCGCCCAGCTGCTGCGTGGTGTTGAACAACCCGGACACCACGCCCGCGTCGTCCGCCCGCGCCCCGGACATCCCCAGCGCGGTAAGCGCCGACGCGGCCAGCCCGAACCCGCCGCCGAGGATCATCGTCGGCAGCAGGTGCGGCACGTACCCGGCGTGCACCGGCAGCCGGGTGAGCAGCCCGATGCCGACCGTCAGCGCGCCGAGCCCGGTGAGCAGCATCCGCCACTCGCCGAAGCGGGCGTTCAGCCGGGCGGACAGCACCAGCGACACCCCGCCGATCATCACCGCGGCGGGCAGCAGCGCCAGGCCGGTGGTGCTCGCGCCCCACCGCAGCACCCGCTCCAGGTACAGCGTGACCAGCACCTGGAAGCCGAACATCGCGAACACCGTGAGGATCTGCACCGCGTTCGCGCCGGACACCGCCCGCGAGCCGAACACCCGCAGCGGCAGCAGCGGCCGGGCGGCGGTGGCCTGCCGGACCACGAAGCCGGCGAGCAGGGCGGCGGCCAGTACGGCGAACCCGGCGGTGTGCGCGGACAGCCAGCCGTACCGGTCGGTCTCCACGATCGTGTAGACCGCCGTCATCAGCCCGGCGGTGACCAGTACGGCCCCGGGCGCGTCGGCGCCGGACCGCAACCCGATGCCGCGCTCGGCCTTCAGCACGCGCAGCGCGAGCACCAGCGCCGCGGCGCCGATCGGCACGTTGACGTAGAAGATCCAGTGCCAGCTCAGCGCGTCGGTGAGCACCCCGCCGAGCACCTGCCCGATCGACGCGCCGGCCGCGCCGACGAACGTGAACGCGCCGATCGCGATACCCCGCTCGCGGGGCTCGGGGAACAGCATCACCACCATGCCGAGGCTCACGCCGGACACGCCCGCGGCGCCGGCGCCCTGCAGGAACCGGGCGGCGATCAGCATCCCCTGGCCGGTGGCCAGGCCGCACAGCAGCGAGGCCGCGGCGAACAGCGCGAGGCCGGCGACGAACACCCGCCGGCGGCCGACGAGGTCGCCGATCCGCCCCGCGAACAGCAGGAACCCGGCAAAACTGATCATGTACGCGTTCACCGTCCAGGTCAGCCCGGCGGGGGAGAAGCCCAGGTCGTCCTGGATGGCGGGCAGCGCCACGGTGACGATGTTCCCGTCGAGGATCACCATCAGCATCCCGGCGCACAGTACGGCGAGCGCGAGCCAACGCGAGGTAGTAGCCATGGTCGGGACCATAGCAGATAGTTTTATAATAGACGATCCGCTATCGACCTAACTTGCGCGACGCGCCCGCCGTACGGGCTGGGGCGACTCGACCGGCTCGGCCAGGACGCCCTCGGCGAGCGTGGTCAGCATGGTGATCAGGGCGTCGCGCTGCTTCTCGGGCAGCGACTCGAGCACCTCGCGGTGCACGTGGTCGGCGATGCGCGTGCCCTTCTGGACCGTCCGCTCGCCCTCCGGGGTGACCGCGATGATCCGTGCGCGGCGGTCGGTGCTCGACGGGCGGCGTTCGGCCAGGCCGGCCTTCTCCAGGGTGTCCATGGTGGCCACCATCGTGGTCTTGTCGAGGTCGGAGATGGCGGCCAGCTCGGCCTGGGTGCGC